>Ga0207976_100021_pt1 | contig 329180 bp, 313 predicted proteins | sample LakWasMe94_HOW11_2_FD_183916 | JGI IMG/M metagenome (GOLD analysis project Ga0207976, IMG submission 183916) | Freshwater sediment methanotrophic microbial communities from Lake Washington under simulated oxygen tension - Sediment Metagenome... | ecosystem: Environmental > Aquatic > Freshwater...
AGCGCCCCCTCGAGAGGCCGAGTGGAGGTTCTGCGCAGTGGGCAACCCGGCATGGATGCCGGGTTAGCCGCCCCCGGCCATGGATGGCCGATGGCGGCGGGCCCACGGAGCAGGACCGGAGCGAGGCCATGCCGAGCCTGGGCGAGGCACCGAACGAAAGGGGTAAGAGCCCTTGGTTACTTGGGGCTCTTCCAAGTGACTCGCCGTAAGGGCGAAACCATAAGTGGCCGTTACCGCAGCAATGGATATGTACACCATCAAAGAAACACGCCGGCCATTAGGACGCCATCGTCGGAACGCCGCCCGCAGCAAGCCGGCTCCTACAAGGGATCGGATGTATCCGCAAAACCTCGCCTTAACCTGTGGGAGCAAGCCGGCTCACAAAGGGTCCAGCCCCGTTGAACACAGCCCTCTGAAACAATGTGAATCAGGCATTTTCCGTCTACCTTGTAGGATTCTGCCACAGCTTGCCGTTTGGTGATCCGGGGACTGGCACGTATGATGCTTCACAAACTTCCGCAGATTAGAAGCCTATGTCCCTGATAGTTCTACTGCTTCTGCCCTTTGTTGGCAGCTGTCTGGCAGCCGTGCTGCCGCACAACGCGCGTAACACTGAATCTTTGTTGGCTGGCGTCGTTGCCCTTATAGGCACCGTCCAGGTCGCACTCCTGTACCCGCAGATCGCCCATGGTGGCGTCATTCGCGAAGAGTTTTTCTGGCTACCCAGCCTCGGCCTGAACTTTGTTCTGCGCATGGACGGATTTGCCTGGCTGTTCTCGATGCTGGTGCTGGGCATCGGCACGCTGGTGTCCTTGTATGCCCGCTATTACATGTCGCCGGATGATCCGGTGCCACGGTTCTTCGCGTTTTTCCTGGCGTTCATGGGCGCCATGCTCGGCCTGGTGATTTCCGGAAACCTGATCCAGATCGTGTTTTTCTGGGAGTTGACCAGCCTCTTTTCATTCCTGTTGATCGGCTATTGGCACCACCGCGCCGATGCGCGACGCGGCGCTTACATGGCGCTGATGGTCACTGGCGCGGGCGGTTTGTGCCTGTTGGCGGGGGTCATGCTGCTTGGCCATGTGGTCGGCAGCTATGACCTGGACAAGGTCCTGGCCGCCGGCGATCTGATTCGCGCACATGCCCTCTACCCTCTTCTGCTTCCCCTGATTCTGATCGGCGCCCTGAGTAAAAGCGCGCAATTCCCCTTCCACTTCTGGTTGCCCCACGCGATGGCGGCGCCGACACCGGTCTCTGCGTATCTGCACTCGGCGACCATGGTCAAGGCCGGGGTGTTTCTGCTGGCGCGGCTGTGGCCGTCGTTGTCCGGCAGCGAGGAATGGTTCTACATCGTCAGCGGCGCCGGTGCCTGCACCCTGTTACTCGGCGCGTACTGCGCGATGTTCCAGAACGACCTCAAAGGCCTGCTCGCGTACTCGACCATCAGCCACCTCGGCCTGATCACCCTGCTGCTGGGCCTGAACAGTCCGCTGGCTGCCGTGGCCGCCGTGTTTCACATCCTCAACCACGCCACCTTCAAGGCATCGCTGTTCATGGCCGCCGGGATCATCGACCACGAAAGCGGCACACGCGACATTCGCAAACTCAGCGGCCTGATCAAACTGATTCCGTTCACCGCGACGCTGGCCATGGTCGCCAGTGCCTCGATGGCTGGCGTGCCGTTGCTCAACGGTTTCCTGTCGAAAGAGATGTTCTTCGCCGAAACCGTGTTCATCAACGCGACCGCCTGGATCGAGTTGACCCTGCCCATCGTCGCGACCATCGCCGGCACGTTCAGCGTCGCCTATTCGCTGCGCTTCACGGTTGATGTGTTCTTCGGCCCGACCGCCACCGACCTGCCGCACACCCCGCACGAACCGCCACGCTGGATGCGTGCGCCGGTGGAATTGCTGGTGTTCACCTGCCTGATCGTGGGGATTTTCCCGGCGCAAGTGGTCGGCTCGTTACTGGCTGCCGCTGCCCTGCCCGTCGTCGGCGGCACCTTGCCTGAATACAGCCTGGCGATCTGGCACGGCTGGAACGCGCCGATGATCATGAGCCTGATCGCCATGTCCGGCGGCATCGTGCTCTACCTGCTGCTGCGCAACCAGTTCAAGCACGGGCGTTTCAAATACCCGCCGGTGATTGGCCTGCTCAACGGCAAGCGCCTGTTCGAGCGCAGCCTGGTGATCATGATGCGCCTAGCCCGTCGTCTGGAGCGACGGATCAGCACCAGACGCCTGCAAACCCAATTGTTCCTGATGGTGCTCGCCGCCGTGCTGGCCGGGTTGATCCCGATGCTGCACAGCAGCCTGAGCTGGGGTGACCGGCCGAAGATTCCGGGCTCGATCGTGTTCGTGACCTTGTGGCTGCTGGCGATTGCCTGTGCCCTCGGCGCGGCGTGGCAAGCCAAGTATCACCGGCTCGCGGCCCTGACCATGGTCAGTGTTTGCGGCTTGATGACGTGCATCACGTTTGTCTGGTTCTCGGCGCCAGACCTGGCGCTGACGCAACTGGTGGTTGAAGTGGTGACCACGGTGCTGATCCTGCTGGGCCTGCGTTGGTTGCCGCGACGGATCGAAGAGGTTTCGCCGCTGCCGAGCAGCCTGCGCAAGGCACGCATCCGGCGTCTGCGCGACTTGCTGCTGTCGATCGCCGTCGGGGGCGGCATGGCGTTGCTGTCGTACGCAATGCTGACGCGCCAGACACCCAACGATATTTCCTCGTTCTACCTCAGCCGAGCCCTGCCGGAAGGTGGCGGCAGCAACGTGGTCAACGTGATGCTGGTGGACTTCCGTGGCTTCGATACCCTCGGCGAAATCACCGTGCTGGTGGCCGTGGCGCTGACTGTGTTCGCGCTGTTGCGACGCTTCCGCCCGCCGAAAGAAAGCCTGCAACTGCCGGCGCAACAGCGCTTGCTCGCGCCCGACGTGGTCACCGATCTGGTCAACCCGCGTCACGCCAGCGACACCGCACTCGGCTTCATGATGGTGCCGGCGGTGCTGGTGCGCATGCTGTTGCCGATTGCGTTCGTGGTCTCGATCTACCTGTTCATGCGCGGCCACAACCAGCCGGGCGGCGGGTTTGTCGCGGGGCTGGTGATGTCGGTGGCGTTCATCCTGCAATACATGGTCGCCGGCACGCAGTGGGTCGAGGCACAAATGAGCCTGCGCCCACTGCGCTGGATGGGCACCGGTTTGCTGTTCGCCACGGTCACCGGGCTCGGGGCGATGGCGGTCGGTTATCCGTTCCTGACCACCCACACCTGGCATGCCGAACTGCCAGTGTTAGGCGACATTCACATCGCCAGCGCACTGTTCTTCGACATCGGCGTGTACTCGGTTGTGGTCGGCTCGACGCTGTTGATCCTCACCGCCCTCGGCCACCAATCGGTACGCGGCCATAAAACCGCTGCCCAGCCCAGATCCGTCGCCACGAAAGGAGCCGTCTGATGGAAGAAGTCATCGCAATCGCCATCGGCGTACTGGCCGCGTCCGGTGTCTGGCTAGTGCTACGGCCACGGACGTTCCAGGTGGTCATGGGCCTGTGCCTGCTGTCGTACGGCGTCAATCTGTTCATCTTCAGCATGGGCAGTCTGTTCATCGGCAAAGAGCCGAACATCAAGGACGGCGTGCCGCAAGATCTGTTGCATTACACCGACCCGCTGCCACAAGCGCTGGTGCTGACCGCCATCGTGATCAGCTTCGCCATGACCGCGCTGTTTCTCGTCGTGCTTCTGGCTTCGCGTGGCTTGACCGGCACCGACCATGTGGATGGCCGGGAGCCTAAAGAATGAATGCGATGACGCACCTGATCGCCGCACCGATTCTATTGCCGCTGCTGACCGCCGCCATCATGCTGATGCTGGGCGAGAAGCACCGCCCGCTGAAGGCTAAAATCAACCTGCTCTCCAGCCTCTTGGGGCTGGGCATCGCCGTGCTGTTGCTGCAATGGACGCAAACCACTGATGTGCCCGGCTCCATCGGCGTCTACCTGCCGGGCAACTGGCAAGTGCCGTTCGGGATCGTGCTGGTGGTCGATCGCCTGTCCGCGCTGATGCTGGTGCTGACCGGGATCATCGGCGTCAGCGCCCTGCTGTTCGCGATGGCCCGATGGGACGGCGCCGGTTCGAGTTTCCACGCGCTGTTCCAGATTCAGATGATGGGTTTGTATGGCGCGTTCCTGACGGCGGACCTGTTCAACCTGTTCGTGTTTTTCGAGGTGCTGCTGGCGGCCTCTTACGGCCTGATGCTCCACGGTTCGGGCCGGGCGCGGGTGTCGTCGGGGTTGCATTACATCTCGATCAATCTGCTGGCCTCTTCGCTGTTCCTGATTGGCGCGGCGCTGATCTACGGCGTCACCGGCACACTGAACATGGCTGACCTGGCGCTGAAAATCCCGTTGGTGCCGGAAGCCGATCGCGGCTTGCTGCATGCCGGCGCGGCGATTCTCGCCGTGGCGTTCCTGGCCAAGGCCGGGATGTGGCCGCTGAATTTCTGGCTGGTGCCGGCCTATTCCTCGGCCAGCGCGCCGGTGGCGGCGATGTTCGCGATCATGACCAAGGTCGGCGTCTACACCTTGCTGCGCCTGTGGACCTTGCTGTTCTCCGGTCAGGCCGGCGCGTCGGCGTATTTTGGCGGCGACTGGCTGATCTACGGCGGCATGGCAACCATCGTCTGCGCCGCCGTGGCGATTCTCGCCGCGCAACGTCTGGAGCGCATGGCCAGCCTGAGCATTCTGGTGTCGGCCGGGATTCTGCTGTCGGCCATCGGTTTCGCCCAGCCGAACCTGATCGGCGCGGCGCTGTTCTATCTCGTCAGCTCGACCCTGGCGTTGAGCGCGTTGTTCTTGCTGGCCGAGTTGATCGAACGTTCGCGTTCGGCCAACGAAATGCCGCTGTTCGATGACGCCGACCTGATTGCGCGGCCGCTGGAACCCCTGCAACCGCTCAAAGGGATCAACCTCGACGATGAACAGAAAGCCGTGGTCGGCCAGGTGATTCCCTGGACCATGGCGTTTCTCGGCTTGAGCTTCATCGCCTGCGCGTTGCTGATCATCGGCATGCCGCCGCTGTCCGGTTTCATCGGCAAACTTGGTTTACTGCACGCCCTGCTCAACCCGCTGGGCCTGGGCAATGGCGCGGATGAACCGGTGTCGAACGCCGCGTGGGGTTTGTTGGCGTTGCTGATTCTCTCCGGGCTGGCGTCGTTGATTGCCTTCTCGCGCCTGGGCATCCAGCGTTTCTGGACGCCTGAAGAACGGCCATCACCCTTGCTGCGACGGCTCGAATGTGTGCCGATCATTGCACTGTTGGGCCTGAGCATTCTGCTGACCTTCAAGGCCGAGCCGTTGCTGCGTTACACCCAGGCCGCCGCACAGACCTTGAACAATCCGCAGCAATACGTGATGGCGGTGCTTGGGACTCGCGCAGTTCCAAGCCCGGAAGCCAAAGCCGCACTCGCGGAGGTGCAACCATGAAGCGTCTGTTTCCTGCACCTTGGTTGTCGCTGGCGCTGTGGTTGTTGTGGCTGGTGCTGAACCTGTCGATAAGCCCCGGCAATCTGCTACTGGGCGCCGTGCTCGGGTTTTGCGCGCCGTTGATGATGCGCAAGTTGCGCCCCCTGCCGATCCGCATTCGGCGTCCCGGCGTGATTCTGCGTTTGTTCTTGATCGTCGGTCGCGACGTGCTGGTCTCCAACCTTGCTGTGGCCTGGGGTGTCTTGAACGCCGGTCGGCGCCCGCCGCGCTCGCGATTCATCAAGGTGCCGCTGGATTTGCGCGACGCCAACGGCCTGGCAGCACTAGCGATGATCTGCACGGTGGTGCCCGGTACGGTCTGGTCCGAACTGGCGCTGGACCGCAGCATTTTGTTGCTGCACGTCTTCGATCTGGATGACGAAGCGCTGTTCATCGAGCATTTCAAGGTGACCTACGAACGCCCGTTGATGGAGATTTTCGAATGAGCCCGTTGCTGTCGAATGCGGTTCTGCTGAGCCTGTTCATTTTTTCGCTGGCGATGGTCCTGACCCTGATCCGCCTGTTCAAAGGGCCGTCGGCGCAGGACCGGGTTCTGGCGCTGGATTACCTGTACATCATCGCGATGCTGATGATGCTGACACTGGGTATTCGTTATGCCAGTGACACCTACTTCGAAGCGGCGCTGCTGATCGCGCTGTTCGGCTTCGTCGGCTCGTTTGCCCTGGCGAAATTCCTGCTGCGTGGCGAGGTGATCGAATGAACGCTGAACTGTCTCTGTGGGTGGAAATCCCGGTGGCGATCCTGCTGGTACTCAGCAGTGTTTTTGCGCTGATCGGGGCGATCGGGCTGGTGCGTATGAAGGATTACTTCCAGCGCATGCACCCGCCGGCACTGGCCTCGACATTGGGTGCGTGGTGCGTGGCGCTGGGGTCGATCATCTACTTTTCGGCGCTCAAGTCCGGGCCGGTGCTGCATGCCTGGCTGATCCCGATCCTGCTGGCGATTACGGTGCCGGTGACCACGTTGCTGCTGGCGCGGGCGGCGTTGTTCCGCAAGCGCATGGCGGGGGATGATGTGCCGGCCGAGGTGAGTAGTCGGCGGACTGAGAGTGGGAGTTAAGTCCGGGGATTTGTGTTGATTGTTCGGGCCTCATCGCCGGCAAGCCGGCTCCTACAAAGGGTTTGTGTTCACCTGTAGGAGCCGGCTTGCCGGCGATGCTTTTCAAATCCACGCGACGACCAGCAACCCCGCCCCCAACACCACACACAACGGCGAATACACCCACGTATCCAGGCGGGCAAATTCCGATCCCTTGACCTGCTTGAAAAACCCCACCAGGTTCGAATCGCCGATCGCCCGGGCGAACATCAGCATGGCGATGGCGCTGATCACCCATTGCAGCGATTGATGGGACACCGCCGGCACCCACCAGCCAACGCGCAAACACACCAGCGCTGCAATCAGCAGCAATCCGAAAGCCACCAATAACGTCAGCCACCTCGAAGGCTTGAATGCGGGTCGCGATTGCGCGCCGTCCTCCCCCGGCACTTGCGGCACGGCCGCCACGAAAGCCCACTGCCCCCCCAGCGCCCAGTAGACATGTATCAGACTGATCATCGCGAAGATCGTCACCAGCGATTGAGCCAACACAAACGTCATGTCGAGGATCCTTGATAGTGAATTAACAGAATCATCCTAGTCGGCATTTTTAGAAGTGCGCGGCTGATCAACGGTGGTAAAGTGCCACCCCATGAAACTCGCCCGGACCGATCGCTCACTCATTGCATGGATGCTTTATTGCTGCGTCCTGTTCAATGTGTTCGCCTGCAGCATCGGTCACGGGCAAATGGTCGGGGTACAGCTCAACGGCCTCGGTGGCCAGTTCTGTACGGTTGACCCGCGCACTCAGGCACCCGCGTCCTCAAACACTTCCGAAGAGCAACTGCCGACCCTGTCGAAAGCCTTCGGCTGCCCGTTGTGCTCCACCGGCGGCATGGGCCCGGCGCTCAATTCCAGCCTGACCCTGGCGATCCTCCCGCAAACACACAGTCCACCCTTGGCGGTCGTCGCCAACGCTGACCTCCCTGCCCGCTTCACCTGGCCTTCGGCCAACCCCCGCGCCCCGCCGTTCGCCTGAATCCTTCGCCATTCAATCAGCTCACTTCGCCAACGCGAGGCGTTCGCCTGTGCGCTGTTTCCTAGCAAGCATTCAGGATTCATCGATGAAAACCATTCCTTTGCTGGCCAGCCTGTTCGGCTGCCTGTCCGTTAACGCCTGGGCACAATCCACAGTGGACCTCGCACCAATCACCATTGATGGCGAAGCACCTGCCGAGCCGGGTCTGAGCCTGGACCAATCCAGCGGCATGGCCTCGCGCCTGGGGCTGAGCGTGCGTGAAACCCCGGCGTCGGTGGCGATTGCCAACCGCAACGACATCGAACGCCACGGCGCGCAGAACTTCCAGGACGCCGCCAACACCTTGCCCGGTGTGAATGCCAGTGCGCCGCCGGGTTTCGGCGGGTTCGTTTCCTACCGTGGTTTCACCAGCAGCCAGATCACCCAGATGTTCAATGGCGTGAACGTCTCCGGCGGCCTTGCCCGGCCCGTGGATGCGTGGATCTATGATCGGGTGGAACTGGTGGGCGGCCCGTCTTCGCTGATCAATGGCGCCGGCTCCGTGGGCGGTTCGCTGAACTACGTGACCAAACTGGCGACCCGTGAAGAGCAAGCGGTCGAAGGCCGGGTCAGCTACGGCAGTTACGACACCACCGAGACCGCGTTCGGCCTTAATCACGCGCTCAGTGAAGCCGGCGCGGATGTGCAGCATTACGCGCGGCTGGATGTCAGCCACAACACCGGCAACGGCTACATCGATCGCCAGGAACGCGATGCGTGGAGCGTGGCGTTTTCGCTGCTCAGTGACCTGACGCCAAACCTGTCCCACACCCTGGCCCTGGAATATCAGGATGAACACGAAGACAGTCCGTACTGGGGCACGCCAGTGCTGAATCCCAAGGCCGGTGAATTGAAGATCGACAAGCACAACCGCTTCAACAACTACAACGTCGAGGACGGCCGTTACGAGCAGCGTACGATCTGGGTGCGCTCGATCATCGATTACCGGATCAACGACAGCACCACCCTGCGCAACACGCTTTATCACCTCGACAGTCAGCGCGATTACCGCAACCTGGAAACCTATCAGTACAGTGCCAACAACCGCGCGGTGAACCGCTCCACGGCGTACCAGGTTCGGCATCAGGGCGAGCAGAACGGCAACCAGTTCGAACTGCGTCACGACAACACGCTGTTTGGCCTGGACACCACTTGGTCCGGCGGTTTCGAGCACAAGGTCAACCAGACCACCAATTCGCCGCTGAACGTCAAAGGCGCAAGCACGGTCGACCCGAACAACTTTCAGCCGGGGCATTTCTACGACATTCCTGGCACCCGGCCGGGGTTTGTCAGCGACAAGACCAACGAAGTCACCACCAAGGCGCTGTTCGCCGAGAACCGCCTGGCGCTGACCGATAAATTGTCGTTGCTGACCGGCCTGCGTTGCGACGACATCGATCTGGACGTGACCAACCACCGGGAAGTGACCGCCAGCAATCCACGTCATCTCAAACGTAGCTGGGAGCCTGTGACTGGTCGCGTCGGTCTGACCTACCAGTTCATCCCGGACGCCAACGTCTACGTGCAATACAGCACCGCCGCCGAACAACCCAACGGCACGCAGGATTTTGATGTCTCGACCGGCAAGCAATGGGAAGTCGGCAGCAAATTCGACTACCTGGACGGTCGCGGTTCGGCGACGCTGGCGGCGTACACGATTGAGCGCAAAGACTTCGCGGTGACCGATCCGCAGGACCCGACGCTAAGCATTCCAGTGGGCCAGCAGACGTCCAAAGGCATCGAGCTGGCCAGTTCGCTGCGGATCACCGACAAGCTGTTGGCCGAAGGCAACTTTGCTTGGGTTGACGCTCAGTACGATGAGTTCACCGAGAAGAATGCCGCGGGTGTGGTGGTGTCACGCAAGGGCAACACACCGACCAACGTGCCGGACCGGGTCGGCAATCTGTGGCTGACCTATGATTTTTCGCCGCAATGGCAAGGGGGCGTCGATGCGCGGTACGTCGCCTCGGTGTTTGCCGACAGCGCCAACACGATGACCGTGCCGTCTTATACGCTCTACGGCACGTTTCTCAGCTACAAGGTTGATCGGCACACCACCGTCACTGGCCGGGTACGCAACCTGACCAACGAGGTGTATGCCGAGTTTGCGCACGTGTCGCCGGCGTATTACCTGGGTACACCGCGGACTTTCGAGCTGGCGGTGCAAACCCGGTTTTAGTGCTCGATCCACGCCCCCTGTAGGAGCCGGCTTGCCGGCGATGAGGCCCGAGCGTTCTGCATCAAATTGGAGGTCGCCATCGCCAGCAAGCTGGCTCCTACAAGGGGTGTTGTGGCAGGCCTGAATAAGGTGAACAACACAATCCACTGTAGGAGCCGGTTTGCTGGCGATGAGGCCCGAGCGTTCTGCATCGAATTGGAGGCCGCCATCGCTAGCAAGCCGGCTCCTACAAGGGGTGTTGTGGCAGGCCTGAATAAGGTGAACAACACGATCCACTGTAGGAGCCGGCTTGCTGGCGATGAGGCCCGAGCGTTCTGCATCGATTTGAAGGCCGCCATCACCAGCAAGCCGGCTCTTACAGTCCGGTGATATCAGCGGCACCCATCATTTCAACTCGGCGGAGACTTTATCCGCCACGTCCTTCGGCACCCACGCCTGCCACACATCCGGGTGTGCCTTCATGAACGCCTCCGCCGCCTGGCGCGGTGGAGTGTGTTTCTCGCTCATATCAGCCAGCGCCTTGTTCAACGGGCCGATGGGGAAATCGACCTTGCTGAAGAACTCGGCAATCTGCGGATACTGTTTCTGGAACGGTGTGGACACGCCAATCGACAGTTTCGAGGGCAGTGAGCGCGTCGGTTTCGGATTGGGGTTGTCGGCGTCGGTCAGGGTTTTCCAGGCTTCAGCGTCGAACGGCGGCTCTTCCAGCTGAACCAGTTTGAAGCGCCCAAGCAAGGGCGTAGGCGACCAGTAATAGAACAGGACCGGCTTGCCACGACGGATCGACGAACTGATTTCCGCATACAGCGCCGCTCCGGAGCCGCTGCGGAAATTCACATAGCTGTCGTTCAGACCATAGGCCGTGAGCTTCTGCTTGTTGACCACCTCCGAGGTCCAGCCGATCGGGCTGTTGAGGAAGCGCCCCTTGCCCGGGCTTTCCGGGTCACTGAACACGTCCTTGTATTTCGGCAGGTCACTGACACTGCGCAAGCCGGGTGCCAGCGGCTTGATACCCTTGGCCGGATCGCCCTTGATCACGTATTCGGGCACCCACCAGCCTTCGGTGGCGCCCTTCACCGTATCGCCAAGGCTCGCGACTTTACCTTCGGCTTCAGCCTTGACCCAGACCGGGCTGCGACCGGCCCATTCTTCGCCAATGACCTGAATGTCATTGTTGGCCAGGGCGGTTTCCAGGGTGATGGTCGTTCCCGGCAAGGTATCGGTCTGCAGCCCGTAGCCCTTCTCGACAATGATCCGCAGGATATCGGTGATCAGACTGCCGCTTTCCCAGTTCAGGTCGGCGAAGTGGATCGGCGCCTGGGCGGCGAATACCGGAATGGGCGAACCCAGACCGAAAGCGACCAGAACAGTGGCCAGCAACCGTCGAAATCCGTTCATGCTTTTGCACCTCGTGCTGTTCACAGCAATAGCAGGATGGCCTGATAAAGACCGCAAGCCTCAAAATACTCAGTCAACTGACTGTAGTAGAGGTTCCTGCTTTCGAGGGGCGAGGATTATTTTTCGGAAATTTCCTGCAAGCGCGCCAGCTCTCTTCTGACCATGCTGGCGTATTCCGCCGGGCGCAATGTGTAGATCTGCGACGCCACCCACCCCAGCCAGGCCCCTTGCAAGATGGCCTTCTGCTCGAACAGTCGCTGGGCCTCCACCTGGGCGCTGGCCTGGTTCTGTATGTGAAAATCGGCGCGGGTCAGGGGCATTACTCGCTGGCCTTGAAGGTCACCAGTTCACCCTTGCGCCACTTGGCGGCCTTGGCCGTGACGGCTTTCAGGGTTTTGGTCAGGCCTTCCTGCAATTGTTGGTGGGCGGCAAATACCATCACCACGCTGTGACCTTCCTTGAACACGATCCCGTGACCGTCGGCAGTGGTCACGAACGCGTAATCGCCCAGGCCATACACCGTCAGTTTGATTTCGCGGAACTTGATGTCCAGCTTGCCACCTTCGCGACTGGGCAAAACCGAAGCGCTGAAATGATCGCCGACTTTAAGTTTCAGGCCTGGCTTGTCGTCCACCACCAGTGCTGATTCGGTGTCGATCTCGGCAATGTAAATGCCTTCGGCGTTCTGTTCGGTGATGTAAACAAAACGTGACTGGAACTGCTTGACCAGCTTTGCGCGCAAATCACCCAGCACGAACAAAGCATGCATATCGAGATTACTTACTGCCAAGGAAACATCCCCACATCTGAAAATGATGCCGCACGCCTGCAAACAGCGCACAGCAGAAAAAAGCGGCAATGCCGAAGGTGTCGCCAAATGACCCGTGTTGAAATCCTGAAACGAGCAGAGGGCTCATTCATCGCGAGGCGTAAAAAGACTAATGGAAAGTCACTCGCGTCGTCTTGCCTGGAGTTCGTCAGAGGTTGAAGGAAAAAGCCCTTCTGACTGCCAGAAAAAACGGATTACCAACCTTAGGGAAAAAACTCTTTAAAAAAAGCACTTTTCCGACATATCGCCGGCAAAAAATTGCTTTAGATAACCATCAATCGCCCACCAGTGAGGGTGATTCTAGAGCAGCGATGCTCATCGAGACTACCCAAAACGATGTACACACGTCGGCAAAATAACGAAAAGGACTTCATATGTGCACCCTGACACACTTCGCCCGTCCCCTCGCGCCTTACTCAAGCAACCCGTCGACGCTGTACGCGGCGGGGTTTCAACACCAGAACTTGACCCTGAAACGCTTGCCACACCGCGTTTTCAGGTTGTTCTGGCCGGTAATGCGTTCTTCCACATCAAAGAAATTTCCACTGGCCGTGTCAGAGGATTCCGCAGCGATCACAACGAAGCATGTGCTCTCGCCCGCCAGCTCGAATTGCATCGCTGAGCGCTTCGCTCAGTCCCTTCTCATAGACGTTTCGTCATGCCGACGACTTAACTCAGCCGTCGGCAGGCAACTACTGCCATACTGCCGAACCAATGAAACCCGTTCCCAAGTCGGACGGCGTTCAACACAACAGGACATTTCCAGGGGAAGGCTGCTACGTGACGGAATTTGATATCGGTGAATTTTTTATCCGGGGCGAAGCCAGAGAAATCGAAGGCGAATTCCAGGCGGTCATTGTCATGCGCGCCAAACCACCGCTGACCACGGTGACGTATCACCAGGTCGAGAAGGATCGCTGGTTCAAGACCTCGGACGTTGCTGCCGTCGCCGCCCGTGAAGCGGCCCAGGCCCTGAAGCTCGCCGTCGATCAAGGTGCCTTGAAAGCCTGATCAGCCGGTTCGCAGTCTATGCTCATTCCTGCTTTCGAACATCGCTATCGAACGCCTGAAGCGCGGCGCCCTCAGATGCAATGCCGCCGCACCTCAGATCTCGCACCTGCGCGACCAGCAAGGAGATGAAAATGGATTCACCTATACACGACTTGAAAGGCTTGTTCGACCAGCTAGGCATGGAATCCAGCGAAAAAGCCATCGACGATTTCATCGCCAGTCATTCGCCTATGCCCGACGATAAAAAGCTTATCGATGCCGAGTTCTGGACACCGCAGCAGGCCGGTTTCCTGAAAGAGCAATTGCGTGAAGATGCCGATTGGGCGCGGGTGGTCGATGACCTGAATCTGCGCATGCATCAGGTTCACTAGTCAATGCAGGCTGTCGGGGGCTTCGGCGCTTAATTGGGCCAACCAGGCAGCCTTGCACTCCTCCGCTTCATCGCGACGGGAGAATGCCGTCCCCCGGCGTTCGCCGTTCAGCAGCACGACCCAGCAGACGCTCTGCCCCTGCGCCCGTAAGCTGGCGGGCACACCGCTGCCGATCATGACGGCGACATCGACTTTGCTTTGCATGCTGACCTCTTTGACTTCATTAGCAACCTAACTATGAAGGTATGGTAATGAGTTCATGTGAGAGGAAACAGCAACTGTGTTGCATAGATTAGTTGCTGGAATCGCAATAATGTTGGGGGTTGGGGTGCATATCCGTTGCTGCGGTAACGGCTTCTATTGGTTCCGCTCTTACAGCGGGTCACTTGGAGAAGCGCCAAGTAACCAAGCGCTCTTGCCCCTTTCGTTCGGTGGCTCGCTAATGCTCGCCATGCCCTCGCTCCGGTCCTGCTCCGTGGGCCCGCCGCGATCGGCCATCCTTGGCCGTGCGCGGCTAACCCGGCATCCATGCCGGGTTGCCCACTGCGCAGAACCTGCGCTCGGCCTCTCGAGGGGACGCTCAGATCAAAAGCGGAAGGCGAGCTAACGCTCGGCCTGATGAGTGGTGAAAATCAAAAGCAAACGCGATTCCCTGTAGGAGCCGGCTTGCCGGCGAAAAGCGTCTGGGCGACGCGTTCATTCAGACAGTACGCGTTATCGTTGACGTCCATCGCCAGCAAGCTGGCTCCTACAGGGGAAATGCATAGGTGTCTGGAGAAATACAATCCCCTGTAGGAGCCGGCTTGCTGCGGGCGGCGTTCCGACGATGGTGGTGGGTCAGTCGACGTTTGTATTGGCTGGGCGGACGCTATCGCCAGCAAGCCGGCTCCTACAGGGGATCGGTGTACATCTCTGGAATGAGTGGCGCAGCAGTGAAGGAGAACGCGGACAACTGAAGAGCCAGGTCGGCTTTCAGGCCGCCTCGGCGGCTGTGGCGGTAGTCGCCCCCTCGAGAGGCTGAGTGGAGGTTCTGCGCAGTGGGCAACCCGGCATGGATGCCGGGTTAGCCGCGCACGGCCAAGGATGGCCGATCGCGGCGGGCCCACGGAGCAGGACCGGAGCGAGGGCATGCCGAGCCTAGGCGAGGCACCGAACGAAAGGGGCAAGAGCCCTTTGGTTACTTTGGGGCTTTTCCAAAGTGACTCGCCGTAAGGGCGAAACCAAAAGTGGCCATTACCGCAGAAACGGATATACACACGCCCCTAAAACAATGCCTATCAACGAGCACCCTGCGGCTTATACCCCAACCGCAAACCACCCCAATGCCGCCCCTTGAGCATGATCGGCACCGAAAGATCGTGCATCAACTCCCCCGTGTCCCGCGTATAGGTTTGCAACAAAACAGCCTGTTGATGGCTGCCACAACGAATCCCGGTGCGGTCGGCAAATTTGCGTTTAGTGCGGTTTTGCAGCGTATCGACCTGCACATCACCAGTCAGTGGCTGACTGAAAACCTTGTTATGGGTCGGCACATAACCTTGCTGCGTGCAGGCGATGGCAAACACCAGGCCTTCATGGCGCGGCAGCAACGGTTCCTGAATCGCCGGCAAAACCTTATCGGTGTAGCGGTCGAAACGGGTCTGGTACTTGGCCGGACTGGTGTCAGGAATGGCCTGATAACTGCGGTCGAACAAGTCATCGAGACTGACAAGCCCCTGGTCGATATCCGCCTCGAAGCGTGCCGTAATCTGACGCGCGCCTTCGCGGGCCAAGTCATAAATCCGCTGGTGATAGTCATCCAGTCCGACCTCGGCCAGACGCTCGCTGATGGTTTCAGCCTGACCTTCCATTTGCACCGCGGCTTGCGCCAGACGCTGAGTCTGTTGATCGCTGATCGCCAGATCGCTGCGCATCTGTTCGATGGCGTGAAACAGGCTGTCGAGTTGTTCGCGGTTGGTGTCGGCCCCCTTGGCAATATCGCCGACCTGACTTTCGACGCCTGCCGCCAGGCGGGCAATGTTTTCCAAGTGCTGGCCGGTGTGCTCGACCTGCTGGACACCAATGTCGAGGTCGCTGGACAGCTGCCGGATTTGCTCCACCACTTGCGCGGTGCGTTGCTGGATATCAGCGACCATCTCGCCGACTTCGCCGGTCGCCGTCGCTGTGCGCGCAGCCAGGCCGCGAACCTCGTCGGCGACCACCGCGAACCCGCGACCGTGCTCCCCGGCCCGGGCCGCTTCGATGGCCGCGTTCAATGCCAGCAGATTGGTCTGGCTGGCAATGGACTGGATCACCAGCGTGACCCGCTGGATATCGTCGCTGCGCAGGCTCAGGGCTTCGATCAGCTCACGGCTGTTGCTGGCGCGCTGACTGAGTTGATGCATGCGGGTGATGGATTCAACCAGCTCCGTGCGCCCTGCCGCGCTGCTCTGATGCGCTTCGCTGGCGGCACTGAGGGCCGTTCGACTGAGTGTCGAGGTGGCTTGTTCGGTGGCGATCATCACTTCAGCGTTGCTGACAATCTGTGCCGCGGCACCGAGTTGCGATTGCAGTTTGTCGGCCAGTTGCTTGACCGAAAAGGCCACGCCGGCGGCCGACAAGGCGTTATGACTGGTGGTGTAGGAAAGATCGCGAGTCAGTTCGGCGATGGCGCTGGAGTTGTCGGCAGATGGTTCTTCGGGAATGGCACGAGAACGTAGCCGAGGTAACCAGATAATCAGGACGGTCAACGGCAAGCCAACGTAAAGCGGCCAGCCACCCAACGTCATGCCGCACAGCAAGAGCATCAGGGCGATGCTTTGCAGCGTCGGCGTCAGCCAGCGGGTCTTCGGTGCAAACACTGGTGCAGGCAATGCCCCAACCAGAGATCCGTCTCTCGTCATCTTCGTCACCCCATGCGTCTTCTAATTGTTGTGACTGCATTAAACGCCACTAGAGGGCCATTATCCATGGTCCATTAGTAGTGGTCGTTGCAGCAGATCAATAGAAGTGCGCGAGGTTTTTCGCAGACGAAAAAAAGCATCGCGGGCAAGCCTTGCTCCTTCAGGAGTGAGGCTTGCCCGCGATGCGGGGCGCTACGAAATCAGGCCTGACGCTGGTGCTTGTCGATCTGTTCGTGACGCTCTTGCGCTTCGATGCAGTACTTGGTGGTCGGGCTGATCAGCAGACGCTTCAGGCCAATGGCCTCGCCGCTGTCGTCGCACCAGCCGAAGCTGTCTTCCTTGATGCGCTCCAGCGCCTGTTCCAACTGAGGCAGCATGCGCTGGTCGCGATCGATCGCGTTCACCAGCCAGGTGCGCTCTTCTTCGACAGAAGCTGCGTCAGCCGGATCGGCCGGGGTGTCCAGGCTTTCGATGGCGATGCGATTCTGTTCGATGCGCTCATGGGTTTCGACTTTCATGTTCTGCAACAGCTCAGAGAAAAAAGCATGTTGCTCGGCATTCATGTAGTCATCCGCCGGCATGGCCAGCAACTTGTCCTTTGTCATTGATATCTCTATAAAAAAACGTGCATTAAGGCGAATTAGGGAGCGTTCCGGCGGACCTGGTCTGGCCATCGGAAAGGCGCCGTTTATTCCAAGCGCCACCCGGCACTCAATTTACGAGGGGCGGCAGTCTAAGGCCGACTTGAGGCCTCAGCAACTGAAAAGACAGCGAATTTGTCCGACAAAGCCCCGAAAGTGCTCTATGTCAGCCTTTACGGTGGTTATCGGAGTGCGTTTATAGCAAGAAATTCAACCGAGCGGCTGTATATAGAAGACAAATGGCCTCAACGGTGGTGTTTACCAAGCACATTTGCAGGGCAATGAACCTCAGCTAAGGTTGTCCTCCCGAAATGGCAAATCTTGAGGAGAGGTTCAATGAAGTTGATCGGCATGCTGGATTCGCCCTACGTGCGACGCGTTGCCATTTCCGCCAAACGCCTGGGCATCGACCTCGATCATCAGTCGGTTTCGGTGTTTCGGCACTTCGAGCAGTTCCAGCAGATCAACCCGGTGGTCAAGGCGCCTACGCTGGTGCTGGATGACGGCGAGGTGTTGATCGACTCGACGTTGATCATCGATTACCTGGAGGCACTGGCCGGACCGGGTAACAGCCTGATGCCAGAGGACCTGAACCAACGCCTGCGCTCTTTGCGCTTGATCGGCCTGGCGTTGGCAGCCTGCGAGAAGTCGGTGCAACTTTATTACGAACGCAACCTGCGGCCCGCGGAAATTCAATTCGAGCCGTGGGTGGAACGGGTCGAGGGGCAATTGGCGGCCGCGTATTCGGCACTGGAGCGGGAGCTGGAACTGCAACCGTTGAAGACTGACGGTTCGATTGATCAGGACGGGATTACATTGGCGGTGGCCTGGAGCTTTACCTGCCTGGTAGTGCCAGATCAGGTGGATGCCTGGCAATTTCCGCGGATCAGTGCGTTTACCGAGTATGCCGAGGGGCTTGAGGCATTCATGAGTACACCGATCGAATAGTGTTGCACCTGACAGCAGGAGAACGCGGTCTACTGTAGGAGCGAGCCTGCTCGCGATTTTTTATGCATTGCACAGGAGCTACTTGCGTTTGTAGCTCTTATTACCGCTGGGTGTCAGGCAATACACCCCGCCTCGTGGGCCGGTGCAAAACGAACCTGAGCCGCAAGTGCAGCCATCGGAGCTCTGCAATAAGGTTTGCGGGCGAGCCTGGCTTGAACCGCCATAAAGTGCCGAGCAGCTTTTCTTCGAGGCGCTGATAGAGCCGTCATTACACAGGAACAGGTCGCCATCACAGCGATCGATACCGCCCTTCTTCCCCGAACACGGAGTGTTTCCCGCCCAGGCACTCCCGCTGATGACACACAGCAACAACACAACAATCGACATCCCGCCACGGCGAATCAAAGTGCGCACAGTCGAACTCCCTTTCAAAGTATGGCCAGATGATATCAACGTTCCGGGCCGTCCCATGAGCCACATGAAAGTTAATTTAAAAAGTCGCCGGCATTTCTTGGCAGAATGCCCACACACTTGCCTTGAACTGACTATCAGGTCCGCCCTATGACCCGCATCTTGACCATCGAAGACGACGCCGTGACCGCTCGGGAGATCGTCGCCGAATTGAGCAGCCACGGACTCGACGTGGATTGGGTCGACAATGGCCGTGAAGGTCTGGAGCGCGCGGTCAATGGCAACTATGACTTGATCACCCTCGACCGCATGTTGCCCGAGCTCGATGGCCTGGCGATCGTCACGACGCTGCGGACCATGGGCGTGGCGACGCCGATCCTGATGATCAGCGCCCTTTCCGATGTCGATGAACGCGTGCGCGGTTTGCGCGCCGGCGGTGACGATTACCTGACCAAGCCGTTTGCCACCGATGAAATGGCCGCCCGTGTCGAAGTGCTGCTGCGCCGGCAGAACACCGTGACCGCCCAGGCCACCACGCTGCGGGTCGCGGATCTGGAACTGAACCTGATCAGCCACGAAGCCAGCCGCGACGGCCAGTTGCTGACGCTGTTGCCCACCGAGTACAAGTTGTTGGAATTCCTGATGCGCAACACCGGGCAGATTCTGTCGCGGATGATGATTTTCGAAGAGGTCTGGGGTTATCACTTCGACCCCGGCACCAACCTGATCGACGTGCACATCGGCCGCCTGCGCAAGAAGATCGACCCGCCCGGCAATGTCCCACTGATTCGGACCGTGCGAGGCTCGGGTTATGTCATTGCCGAACCCCTCTAAAGGCTGGCGTTCTTCCAGCAGCCGGTTGCTGGCGCTCTACAGTTCGCTGTTTGTGCTCTGGAGCGGGATTCTCATGGGGGTCATGTATTACGAGGTGTCCGCCTACCTGGACAACCTGGCCAAGCACTCGCTGATGCAACGTCAGCATTTGTTCTCGCGTTTTTCCGGCGAGCAACTGCTGGACGCCCTCGCCGTCAGCATGACTTTCGATATTCGCGGCATCGACGCCTACGGCCTGTTCGATGCCGAGCATCGCTACCTCAACGGTGCCCTGCGCCACATTCCTAAAGGTTTGCCGCTGGACGGCAAGATTCACATGCTCAGCGACTGCGCCGACTCCGATGACCCGACGCTGCCCGCCGACAGTTGCGACGCCGTGGCGACCCAGACACGGGACGGTCGCTGGCTGATTCTGGTGCGCGACAACGGTTCGCTGTTCGCCGTGACCCGCATCATTCTGCACGCGTTGTTCTGGGGTGTGACCCTGACTATTTTGCCGGGCATCGTCGGATGGCACCTGTTGCGCCGTCGACCGTTGCGACGCATTCGCGGGATTCAGGCCAGCGCCGAGGCCATCGTAGCTGGCGACCTGACCCGACGCTTGCCGCTGTCCAATCGCCGCGACGAACTGGACATGCTCGCCGCCATCGTCAACGCCATGCTCGAACGCATCGAGCGTTTGATGAACGAGGTCAAGGGTGTATGCGACAACATCGCCCACGACTTGCGCACGCCGCTGACCCGCTTGCGGGCGCAGTTGTACCGCATGCAGCAACAGGCCGGCGAAGGGTCGGCAGAAGCGACGCAACTCGATTCGGTGCTCGCCGAAGCGGATACGCTGATGGCGCGTTTTCGCGGGTTACTGCGGATCTCTGAGCTGGAGGATCGCCAGCGGCGTTCCGGTTTTGTGCAGCTGGATCCAGTGCCCTTGTTGCAGGAGCTGCACGACTTTTATCTGCCATTGGCGGAAGAAGGCGAGCTGACGTTCAAGCTGCAATTGCCTGACACTCTGCCGCCGCTGAACGGCGACCGGGCGTTGCTGTTCGAGGCGGTGGCCAACCTGTTGAGTAACTCGATCAAATTCACGCCGCCGGGGGGCGAGGTGATTTTGCGCGGGATCAACGAAGGTGGGCATACGCGGATCGAAGTGCTCGACTCCGGCCCCGGCATTGCGCTGGCCGAGCGCGAGGCGGTGTTTCAGCGCTTCTATCGCGCCGAGGGCGGCAATCAGCAAAGCGGCTTCGGGCTGGGCTTATCGATCGTCGCGGCGATTGTCAGCCTGCATGGGTTTACGCTTGAAGTGGCTGACAGCGAATCGGGCGGCGCACGGTTGGTGCTCGATTGCCGGCAGAGCCTGATTGCCCAAAGCTGACACGAAATCCTGAACAGACACACCCCCCTGTAGGAGCCAGCTTGCTGGCGATGGCGATTTCACGGGCGCCATCGCCAGCAAGCCGGCTCCTACAGGATTTGTATCAACCGAACATTCCCGGCACGCACGCGCATGTGTAGGAGCCAGCTTGCTGGCGATGGCGCCCGTGAAATCGCCATCACCGGTAAGCCGTGCGCCTACAGATCAACCGACGCGCAGTGCGCGCAAATCCAGTCGACCGTCCTTCAGCGGTGGGCACCAGTAGTAGCCGCCGGTGATCGGGCGACTGATGCGGTATAAGCCGTCGGTGATGCCATCTTCCAGACCGCTCATGCGCCGCAGTTGGGCTTCGAAGGCGTCGAGGGAGAAACCGAACGCGAGGAACATCAGACCGGCGCGATCACCTTCGATCCACGGCATCGAGCGGCGGACCACGAACGCTTCGGGGGCGAAGCTTTCCTGGGCGGTGCGTTTGACGTGGGCGGAGATCGGCGCGTCATCGATTTCTTCGTTGTCGCTCAAGCGACGGCCCATGATGTTGTCCTTTTCTTCGGACGGCATCGCGTGGAAGCCCTTCAGGTCGTGCTGCCACTGCTGGATCGCGGCAAAGCTGCCACCGACCACACCGTCAGCGCCCTCACCGACCAGCGCGGCAGCCACGGCGGCTTCGTCGTGTGGGTTTTCGGTGCCATCTTCGTAACCGGTCAGGTCGTGGCCGGTGAGGTGGCGGAACGTTTCGTTCATCTGCACCAGGCGCAGGGCCGGCGCCAGCGCGGCTTCGATGGCGGTGGCGCGATTGAGCAACTCGCCACGGTCGACACCATGCAACCAGCACCACAGCGCGTGCTGGGTCGACGGGTTGTCGACGCCAACGCCAGTCAGTGCCGGAAACGGCCGCAGCCCGTCGATCTGCACGTGCAGCGCCTTGACCAGGGATTCACCGAAACCGGCCACCGCCGACTTCCCGTCCACCAGCAGCATCAATTTTTCGAGCGCGGCCGGCAGAGCATCGACGGATTCCAGCGCGAAGAACATATGACGGGCTTGAGGTGGAACGGGGGTGGCGAGGATGCCCGGCTGGTAGTAACTCATATGAACTCCTTAATAAAGAGCATGAAGTTTACCCGCAGCGTCGGCCGTTGTGTGTTCTCAGGTCAAAAGATCGCCGGATCTTGACCCCGGCACTTAAAAAGTCGAGGCAATAAGGCGTATAACCTTTGAAGTGAATTCTGAACTGCAAGCCGCCAGCGCATGGCTTACATCACATGGAGTAGCGACATGACCACAGCACACATCCTCGGCAACCTGTTTCCCGACGCCAGCGACATCCCGGAAAAGTACCGCCTCGACGGCCAGACCGAGCAACGTGAATACCTGGTCGATGGCGAACTGAAAACCTGGGCCGGCCCCCTCGCCCAAGTCCGCAGCCCGGTGTACCTGACCGGCGAAAATGGCGACGAACAAGTGATCCTCGGCAGCACGCCGCTGCTCGATGCCGACACGGCGCTGACCGCGCTCGACGCCGCCGTCCGCGCCTATGACCGGGGCCAGGGTTTGTGGCCGACCATGCGCGTGGCCGAACGCATCCAGCACGTCGAAGCGTTTCTCGGGCGTATGCGCGAACAGCGCGAAGCCGTGGTCAAGTTGCTGATGTGGGAGATCGGCAAAAACCTCAAGGACTCGGAAAAAGAGTTCGACCGCACCTGCGACTACATCGTCGACACCATCAACGCCCTCAAGGAACTCGACCGCCGCTCCAGTCGATTCGAGCTGGAACAGGACACGCTCGGGCAGATCCGCCGCGTACCGCTGGGCGTGGCGCTGTGCATGGGACCTTACAACTACCCGCTGAACGAAACCTTCACCACGCTGATTCCGGCGCTGATCATGGGCAACACCGTGGTGTTCAAACCGGCCAAGCTCGGCGTGTTGCTGATTCGTCCGCTGCTGGAAGCGTTTCGCGACAGCTTCCCGACTGGTGTGATCAACGTCATTTACGGGAGCGGCCGCGAGACGGTCAGCGCACTGATGGCCAGCGGCAAGATCGATATCTTCGCGTTCATCGGCACCAACAAGGCCGCCAGCGACCTGAAAAAACTCCACCCGAAACCGCACCGTTTGCGCGCAGCGCTGGGCCTGGATGCGAAAAACCCCGGCATCGTTTTGCCTGAGGTGGACCTGGACAACGCCGTGAACGAAGCGGTCACCGGTTCGCTGTCGTTCAATGGCCAGCGCTGCACCGCGCTGAAAATCCTCTTCGTCCACGAAGACGTGGTCGAGGCGTTCATCGACAAATTCAACGCCAAACTCGCCAGCCTCAAACCCGGCATGCCGTGGGAAAGCGGCGTAGCCCTGACGCCGCTGCCGGAGTCGGGCAAGGTCGATTATCTGCACGGACTGGTTGCGGATGCCGTGAGCAAAGGTGCCCGTGTGGTCAACCCGAATGGCGGTGAAGCCCGCGCGTCCTTCTTCTATCCGGCAGTGTTGTTCCCGGTGACGCCGCAGATGCGTGTCTATCAGGAAGAACAGTTCGGCCCGGTGGTGCCAATCGTGCCTTACCGGCATCTGGACACAGTGATCGATTACGTCCTGGAGTCGGACTTCGGCCAGCAACTGAGCATCTTCGGCACCAACCCGGTGGCGGTTGGCCGTCTGGTCGACACCTTCGCCAACCAGGTCGGGCGGATCAACCTCAACGCCCAGTGCCAGCGCGGCCCGGACACCTATCCGTTCAATGGTCGCAAGAACTCGGCCGAGGGCACTTTGTCGGTGCATGATGCGTTGCGGGTGTTCTCTATTCGCACGCTGGTCGCGACCAAGTTCCAGGAGACCAACAAGGACCTCATCAGCGAGATCATCAGCGGCCGCAGTTCGAGTTTCCTGACCACCGACTACATTTTCTGAGGACCACGAGCCTGAGCACCTTCAGAGCCCATCGACTACCACCACTGTTGCGCCGGGGACTGCGTCCGTTACTGGACCCGTACCGGCGCTATCGCCACGCCAGATTGATTCACGCCGTGCGTGTATCGCTGGGGTTGCTGGCGACGATCCTGCTGACCACCGGCATCCACCTGCCCCACGGTGAGTGGGCGTCGGTGACAATGCTGGTGGTGATTGGCGGTTTGCAGCACCACGGCAACATTGGCAAAAAGGCCGCCGAGCGCGCCATCGGCACCTTGATCGGCGCTGGTGTCGGCCTGTTGCTGGTGGCGCAACAAGCCTGGCTCGGGATGCCGTGGCTGACCTATTTTGCGATGTCGGTGGTCTGCGGATTCTTCTCATACCATGCCATCGGCAAGGGCGGTTACACGGCGCTATTGTCGGCGATCACCGTGTTTATCGTCGCCGGGCATGGCGATAATCCGGTGACCGACGGACTGTGGCGCGGGGTGGATATCCTGATCGGCATTGCCCTGGCCCTGGCATTTTCCTTTGCCCTGCCGCTGTACGCGGTTTACTCCTGGCGCTACAACCTGGCCGATGCGCTGCGCGATTGCGCGACGATTTACGGGCGCATCATCAATGGCCAACCCGTCACTGATGACGAGCACGTGAAGTTGATGAATCGCCTGAACACGGTGATGGTGCAACAGCGCTCGCTGATGCCGTCGGTGTCCAAGGAAGTGAAGATTTCAATGACCGAGCTCGATGCCATCCAGCGCCATTTGCGCATGTGTGTCAGCACCCTGGAAATCCTCGGCAACACCCGACCCGATGCCAATGACCCCGACGCCATGGCGCATCTGCAATCGGCGTTGAAAGCGGAGCATCGGCTGATTCGCGTGCAATGGGTGGGAATGGCGCGGGCGCTGAAATCCGGCGCCTCCCAACGGCTGAATCGACCCGTCGAACTGCCGGCGGATTCAAGCCTGGACGCACCGGTCTATAACCCGCTGGACGGCTACCGGCTATTGATCCGGCAGCTGGCCAGCAACATTGGCGAAATGCGCCAGCGCCTGGCCAAGACCGCGCCGTGTTGGAACATCTGATTATTGTGTAACTGTCCGCCGAAACTTCAGGCTCCAGCCTTGTTGCATGCCCGCGGCGGCCAGCAGAATCGCAGCGACACCGATCCATTGCAGCATTTCCAGACGATGACCGAAGGCAAACCAGTCGACGAAAATCGCTGCAATCGGGTAAATGAACGACAACGCACCGGTCAGTGCCGTCGGCAATTTCTGGATCGCGCCGTACAGCAACACGTACATCACGCCGGTGTGAACAATGCCGAGAGTCACCAGGCTGGCCCAGGCGCTCGGTGCTTGCGGCAACGCCGAGAAGTGCGCGAATGGCGCGAGCAACAACACGCCGGTGCTGACCTGAATAAGCGCGATCAGGTGCGGTGGCGTGCCGGTCAGGCGTTTGATGATCAACGCCGCAATCGCATAAAGGAAAGCGGCCCCGAGCGCCAGCACAATGCCCATCAGGTAATCGTTGCCGCCCTCGCCCTGTTGCCCGTGTGCGCTGACAATCGCCAGCATCCCCAGAAACGAAACACCCAGCCAGAACAGTTTCTGCAGGGTGATTTTTTCGTTGAGGAACAGCGCGGCCAAGCCGACCAGCATAAACGGCTGAACGTTATATACCGCGGTGCCAATGGCAATCGAAGCGCGGGAGTAAGAGGCAAACAACAGCACCCAGTTGCCGACAATCGCCACGCCGCTGAGCACGGCCAGCAGGAACGTGGTGCGGGTCAGAATGCCGGGGCGCAGGAAGCCGAAAGCCGAGCAAATCAGCAACAAGGTGCCGGCGCCGAACACGCAACGCCAGAACACCACGTCCAGCACCGGTTGCCCGGACACCAGCACGAACCAGCCGATGGTCCCGGAAATCAGCATGGCGGCAGTCATCTCGAATGACCCGCGACGAAGTGTTTTGTCCATCATCAGACTCCTGTGATTGAGCCCAAAGTATGCCCATCCAGCCTGGGGCTTCTCCAGCGCAAAAAGCAGGCTAGACTCGACATCTGCCTTTTTTATCAAGGCGGTTTCGATTAATTGCCTTACAGGGGTTGCGCCATGACTGACGATATCGACCAGGTGCTGATTACAGCGTTGATGGAAGACTCACGGCGTTCGCTCAAGGCGCTGGCAAACCTCAGCGGCCTGTCCTCACCAAGCGTCGCCGAGCGTTTGCGCCGCCTCGAAGAACGTGGCGTGCTCAAGGGCTACACCGTCGAGATTGATCCCAAGTGTTTCGGCTATCAACTCCAGGCCATCGTGCGAATCCGCCCGTTGCCGGGCCAGCTGCAAGAGGTGGAGCGGCAAATCCAGGCGATTCCCGAATTCACCGAGTGCGACAAGGTCACCGGCGACGACTGCTTCATCGCCCGCCTGCACGTGCGCTCGATGGAACAGCTGGACACCCTCCTCGACCGCCTCAACACCCATGCAGAAACCAACACCGCCATCGTCAAGAAAACCCCGGTCAAACGCCGATTACCGCCCATGGCGTAAGCCTTCAGCCAAATCGCAGGCAAGAAAAAACCCGCCGAAGCGGGTTTTTTACTCATGGACGACGATTAATCATCGCGGCTCATGATGCCGAAGATCTGCAACAAGCTGATGAACAGGTTGTAGATCGACACATACAGGCTGATGGTCGCCATGATGTAGTTACGCTCACCGCCGTGAATGATGGCGCTGGTCTGGAACAGAATGCAGACCGAGGAGAACAGCACAAAACCTGCGCTGATCGCCAGTTGCAGACCGCTGACCTGGAAGAAGAAGCTCGCCAGCGTCGCACCCAGCAGCACGAAGAAACCTGCGGTGATGAAGCCACCGAGGAAGCTCATGTCCTTACGGGTGATCAGCACGTAAGCCGACAGACCGCCAAACACCAGCGCCGTCATCGCGAAGGCCGAGCTCACTACTTCCGCGCCGCCCTGCATGCCCAGGTAACGGTTGAGGATCGGGCCGAGCAGGAAACCCATGAAACCGGTCAAGGCAAACGCCGACACCAGGCCCCACGCGGAATCACGGAGTTTGTTGGTTAGGAAGAAAAGGCCGTAGAAACCGATCAGCACCACGAAGATATTCGGGTAGCCAACTCGCATCTGCTGGGCGACGAACGCCATCACGCCGCTGAATGCGAGGGTGAGAGCGAGCAAGCCGTATGTGTTGCGCAGGACGCGGCTAACCTCTAGCTGCTCAGCCTGCACGCTGTTATTAACTGCGTAATCCTGTTCGCGCATGGCGACACTCCTGTTGGTTTGAAACGTTCAGTCGCAAAGATCATAACAGACGCTCTGTAACAAGCCATGCACAGAGTTTGACAGTGTGTTTCATTCAGGTATTATGGCGCCCGCAACGCAAACGGAGGTGTGGCCGAGTGGTTTAAGGCAACGGTCTTGAAAACCGTCGACTGTAACAGGTCCATGAGTTCGAATCCCATCGCCTCCGCCATCTTATGTACGACAAAGCCCTGATTATTCGGGGCTTTGTCGTTTCTGGGGTTTGAGAATCGGCTGTGAAATCTGAGTGCTTGTTTCCGCATCTTTTAGGCTATTTCCGCCCCCCAGAAATCTTTGGCACTCATTCCCCTTACCCCCCGCGCCGGCATTTTTCCAACCTGAAACCACCTCTTCGGTTCAGTTCTCCCTTGTTACGCTGCCATCTACCAAGTAGGAATTGCTATACCGAACTCAGACCTGCTGCCTTCGCTGCTGTACAAGATCAACGAAAACCAACTCGCCCGTCGCTCGCCGTGTTGATGGCGCCTGGGGAGTGCTCTCGGCCAGAAGCAGTCACTTGAAACATGAATGGGAGCTTAAAAACGGCAAATCTACAATGTCGCGCGTAAGTCACCAGACAGACGTTTTCTAACCGAGTTTACCCACCAAGCGAACTGCAATGGCCTGGACGATGGTCAACCCCAACCCTGCTCCCGGGTCATTTACACGGCTAGCCGAACCCATCATCTAAGCCCTTCAACGTGCGCCGAGGCTGGCTGATCAACAGGGTGACCAACCTATGCTCCATGCTCCGTATTTCCTGGCCGAGCGAAAAACAAAGGCAGCTATCTCACCGATGACGCTTTAAGACCTGAAAGCCAAAGCGATACACCTTGGTCGCCTGTATTGTCACGTTGTTGAAGTTGGAGAAGGATCAAGACTGGAGAGTTCGACACTATCGCGATACTCCGGCACCGAAACCGACCAGCCCAGCTCCAGACTGATTCGTCGACGCAGTACATCGGAGGCGTTAGGTTCCCCATGCACCACAAATGTGTGTTTTGGAGGTCGCTTGAACCCACGCAACCACTGAATGATCTCATCGGCGTCGGCGTGTGCGGACAGTGTTTGCATCGACACGACTTCGGCGCGGATCGGCACGTCTTTTCCGTGGATACGAACGGAAGGAGCGCACGCGACAATCTGCGCGCCACGGGTGCCACCAGCCTGGAAGCCTGGCATTAGCAGCGTGTTAATCGGCTTGGGGGCCAGCGCCTTGAGGTGATGGACAACCCGTCCTCCCGTGGCCATGCCGCTGGCGGCGATAATCACCGCCGGGGTAGTTTGCTGATCCAGCTCGATCGAATCTTTGACAGTACGCACGAATTGCGCAACATGGCACATGCCTTCGCAGTCCTCTAGAGATAATCTGTGCTCGCTACGAAAACGCTGGTACAAGCTCGTGACGTCGGTGGCCATCGGGCTGTTGAGGTAAATTGGAATATCGGGAATCGCCCTTTTCCGTTTCAACTGATATAGGTGATACATCAACAGTTGGGCACGTCCTACCGCGAACGATGGCACTAAGGTTATCCCTCGGCGTAGCGCGGTACGGGTAATGACCTCAGCCAATTGTTCCTGCGGCGACTCGACTGGATGTTTACGATCACCATAGGTCGACTCTACCAGCAGGTAATCCGCGTGTTCGACGGTTTCCGGAGCGAACATCAAAGGATCATCGAGCCGCCCCAAATCCCCTGAAAACACCAAGGCCAGGCCGTTGGCGATCACCTCCACCGTAGCTGCACCCAAGATATGCCCGGAGCAACGAAGCTGGATGGTCATATCCGTGACAATTTCCACCTTGTGGTGCAGCTCTACTGGTCGCAACAGCTTTAGTGCTTTTTTGGCATCTTGCTCGGTGTAAAGCGGCAACGCCGGGTTGTGCTTTGAGAAGCCATGCCGATTCACGAACTCTGCCTCTTCTTCCTGCAAGCGGCCACTGTCTAGCAGCAGAATTTTTACCAGCTCACAGGTAGCTGGAGTGGCGTAAACCGGGCCGCGATAACCATTGCGCACCAGTACGGGTAAATAACCGCTGTGATCGAGATGCGCATGGGTCAGGACAATGGCGTTGAGGTCGCTGACCGGAAATTGCAACGGATCCCTGTTGTGTAATCGCAGTTGCTTGTAGCCCTGGAATAAACCGCAATCAATCAGCACATGTTGGTTACGATGTTCCAGTAAGTACTTGCTGCCCGTGACTGTGCCCGCGGCACCTAGAAATGTGATTCGCATGGCCAATTTCCTTGAGCATTCAGGGGAATGCTATTGATCGCTCCTTTTGACTCAAGGCCAGTTGACTTTTATCAACTGCAAGCTCGACGGTGCTCCTCTCAATCGGGCGGGGGCAGTGGTTTGACGATCATCAGACTGCACGGTGCTCGGTTCAATACAGACTCGGCAGTACTGCCAATAAACCGATCGTACCCATGGTGATAAACCGTGCCCAACACAATCATGTCAAAAGCATTCTGCTGAGCGAAAAGTCCGATGACCTTTTGGGGGTTACCCGTCAGCGAATGTCGACGTGTATTTTTGATGCAATAGCGCTCCGCAAGCACATCCAAGGCCTCTTGCTGGGCATCCTGAATCGCGTCCCTCAAACTGTCATCAAAACTGCTTGTCGGCACACTCATCGGCGTATCACTCATCACGGACCAACGACTGACATTGAGCAAGTGCAGCGAGGCACCACAACTGACCGCCAGCGTAGAGGCCAGATCGAGTACTCGGTCATTCAATCCCTGAGTAAGCTCTTCCAGATGGGACAGATCAATTGCCGCGAGAATTTTCATTGGTTTGGGATTTGCGGCACTGGTCACCAAGTGCAAGTGGGCCGGACACTCGCGCAACAAGTGCCAGTCCAAAGGTCGGTGAAAGGCCCGGTCGAGTGCCGGCACGTAATGGGTATCCTTGATCACCAGGTCCGGAATAAAGTCATTCACGTACTCAAGCAGATGCGCCAGACTCGATCGGGCCCAGACCACTTCAGTGGTCACCTGTATTCCGATACATCGTTCAAACCGGGCTTGCTGCTCCAGCCAATGCCGGTGCACCTGCAGATAACCTTCCCGAGCCTGTGCCATCGCATCGTGGTTCAGCAAACCGGCCACCGCCAGTGCCGGGACATAATCGAACGCGACAATGTGCAATAACGCACCCGTCGCACAAGCCAAGGCATACGCACGTTCAAACGCCAGGCTAAGGGTCATTTCGCTGGGGGCTATCAATAAAATGCGTTTGAGTTTGAGCATCACGTACCCCTCCCTGAAACCATTTATCTGCCTGATCGCAACCCGGACTTCCTTTCGTCAGGCTTCAGGCAAACACTTGTTACTTGCGATTGGCCTTCTGCGGCATCCGCCTGGTGCGTTCGTTGTTCGAGTATCTGGCGTTATTCGGCGGGAGCCATGATTTTTATCAACTAAATTGGAGGCAATCACTGGCAGCGCAATCCCCTTTCAGCTCATGAAAGCATTGCTGAAAAACCTCAACGGTTTCCCCGGTATCAGGCGTAGAAAACACTGACAGGCATTCACACCGAGAACGTCATCAGGAGTGCCTTGAGCTTACGTAAATCCAGACTGGACAAGCTTGAATTGAAGCCCGCCATCGCTTGAGACTTGCCATGCTCGCAGACACGCGGATCAATACGACGGTGGTGACCATCTCCGTAGTGATCCATTACGAGTGTCTGTTGCGTCTCTCCCACTCATATCAGACTCAGCTGTCGACCGATAAGTACGGGCCATCGAAAAGCTGTCCAACTGACGATTCGCTAAACCGCCAGAACGCTGCATGGCACCTGATACAGAATATGTTCGGTTGTGCTGCCCAGAAGCTTGTCCACTCCATGGGACTGGACCCTGCCCATCACGATCACATCCACCTTGTGTTCATTAGCGAACTCACTCAATGCCTTGACCGGATGCCCCTCAATGAAATGTCGACGATCAGAGGGCACTCCGAACCGATCTGCCAACCTCAAAAAAGAACTCTCCAGGTCACTGCGAAGCACTTTGGTGAGGTCAGCGAGGGTCAGGCCGCCCATGTCCGCCAGAAAAGCGGCCGTAATATCGCACGCGTACAGCAAATGAAGGTCGGCATTACACTGCATCGCAAGGCTGCATGCCTGCTTAATGATACGGTCGTTCAGCTCATTGTCGGCTGACTCGATATCCGTTACCTCGACCGCCGCTACAACCTTTCGTGGCAATACGTAGCCACTTCCGCCTACCAGATAAACCGGTACCGGACAGTGGCGCAAAAGATGCCAGTCCAACGGGGTGAAGAAGGCCCGCTTGAGCGTGGATTCATGCTGAACCTCCTTGATCAATAAATCGGGCTGCATGTCCGTGACGTGATCAAGGATGTCCTGCTTGATGTCCTCAGCCCAGGCTGCCTCAGTGGTGACCTCTATTCCTCTGCCGCGCAGATTTTCGGCCTGAGCCTTGAGCCAGTCGCGATGGTCCTGCAGGTAGCGTTCCCGAGCGGGTTCCCGTTCGCCTTCTTCAAGTAGTGATAACCATTTGAACGAGGACGTTAGCGCCGCGATATGCAAACTCGCGCCACTGGCCTTCGCCAGCGCCGCAGCATGGTTCATGGCAGGGGAATGGCGCAGGGCCGGGTTGATGATCAGTAACAGGCGTTGATACTGGCTCATGATGGCCTCCAGTCAGGTGAGTATCCAATGCAAGCCATCTTCCGGCTGGGCGCCAATGACCCGCTGTCCGCAGCCTTCTGCACCAGCGGCTGCACGCTGATTCATAAGTCGATTCTGCAAGTCCGATGCGCTCATGACTTGATCTACATCAATAGCTATAACCGCTGCCCAGGATGAATGTTGAACCGCTCTTTTCCACTCATCGGCGATACCGATAAATGCATGAATGAAAGGCCCGCACTTCGACGCAAGACCTATGCTTAGTACACTTTTGGAAAGGTAGCCTCCACATGCCGGAAGCCCGCCCGCTTCAAGTTCAATACCTTAAAGCTGCATGCTCCAACTGCAGTGTATTGGAATTGTGCCTTCCGCTTGGCCTGACGGTCCTGGAGATCGAACGTCTGGACACGCTGATCGTGCAAAGATTCAAGGTCAAAAAAGGCGCGGCACTCTACCGCGCAGGCGATCCGTTGCGCTCGCTTTACGCCGTGCGAATCGGTTCGTTCAAGACCAGCGTGGTTTCGGTCGATGGTCGCGAACAAGTCACAGGGTTCCAGATACCCGGCGAAATGCTCGGCCTGGACGCCATCAGCACCGCATTGCATGCATGCAATGCGGTTGCTCTGGAGGACAGCGAGGTCTGCCCCATTCATTTTTCCCACCTGGAAAAACTGGCCCGAGAACTGCCTTCACTGCAGCACAACCTGAACAAAATCCTCAGCCGGGAAATCGTTCGCGATCACGACATGCTGATGATGCTGGGCAACATGAACTCGGATGAACGCTTGGCCGCTTTTCTGATGAATATGTCGCAACGCTTGAATACGCGCGGATATTCGTCCAGCAACTTTGTGCTGAAAATGCGTCGGGAGGAAATCGGCTCTTACCTAGGCCTTCGCCTCGAAACCATCTGTCGGGGCATCGCACACTTGCGTGACCAGGGGTTGGTGGAAATAACCGGCCGCGACGTTAACATCATGGATCTGGACGGGCTCAAGCAACTGATCGTGGGCTGCCATCGCCACTTGAGGTGAAACCTGACGTCTGGAGCGTCTTCAGGCGTGCCATGGTCCTGAATCGCCCCGGCCAGCCGTTACAGCTTTCGGGCCCTGCAAATGGTCAAGGACGCCCACCATCCGGCACCCGTCCAGACGACAGCGAGGGTCAGGCTTATGCCTGATCACCGGGTGCCGAATTGGCCGGGGCTTCGGATCAGCCTCCGCGACACCTGCTCGATGCCAATCAGGCGCTGAAACGGTTACGGAACGGGCAGTTCAACGGCGCAATCGTGCTCACTCCCTGACGCGCTGCCTGACGGCCAGAAGACTCCCCGGCACCGAGTACAGCGCCCGCTCAGTATTGCTGCCGATAAGCCGGTCGATTCCCTCCCGATGCACAGCACCCATTACCACCACGTCGGCCAAGTACTCCTCGACGAATCCACTGATCACAGGCACCGGCAGCCCCATAACGAAATGGCGTCGTTCTGGCGGCACGCCGTGGCGCTCCGCCAGAGTAATAAACGCTTCATGCAAGGATTGACGCAGCTCCTCAATATAGTCCACGCCCCAACCGCCCCCGGCCAGTGGCGCATCGCTGTTGAAGACGGGCGACAAGTCATAGGCGTACAGCAGGTGTAACGGCGCATCGCATTGAAGAGCCAGGGTATTGGCCGTCTGAATGATGGTGTCGTTCAAACCACTGATTTGTGTCGACGAATCGAACGGGTCCACTGCTGCCACGATCCGGTGTGGCAAGCTGTAACGGACGTGGTTGACCAAGTGCATGGGGATTGGGCATTCACGCAACAAGTGACAATCGAGCGGAGTAATGAACACTCGCTTGAGCGCGGGTTCAAGGGTTACATCCTTGATCAGCAGATCAGGCTTCAGATCTTCGACCGTCCTCAAAATGTCCAGTAACGGATGGGTGGTGAAGACGGCTTTGACCGTGACCTCCAAATCCAGGTCGCTGAGCCGATCGAATTCTTCGGCCTCCCAGCGGCGATAGCGACGCAAATAGCGCTGCTGCTCTGCGTCGTCGATTTTTTCCTCCCACAAATGCACCACCGGTGTTGGCTCAACAAAGGCCCGCACATCCAGAACTGCCCCTGTGGCCCCAGCCAGAGCGACGGCGCGCTGCATGGCGGGCGACTGCTGAAGGCTTTTATCGACGATCAGTAGCAACCGTTGATATTGACTCATCACACACCTCCGTTCGACCCCGGTCTTCACGTGCCGGCATGCTTCAACACTGCGCTCTGGTACCTCGTGCGAGTTGATTTACATCAAACACAGGTGAATTGACGCCTCCGGCACCAGTCTCTGATCCAGATCAAACTCCAGCGTAGACAGCGGCGTAGAAAGGCATCAAACGCGGTTGCTTTTTCTGACTCGTCCCCCTTCAAACCGTACTGGAGGAATACCCCATGCTCACCGTCAAAGACCACAATGATCGAGCCGCGGCCGCGTATGCCGCGGTCGACGGCCAATACTGGATCGAAGCGCTCAGGGACGGCCGCCACGTGCTGATCCGGCCGCTGGCGAAAAAGGATCGCGACCGTGAATATGCCTTCATCAAGCGGCTGTCTCCGGAGTCCCGGCACATGCGCTTTCTCGCGCAGATCAACGAGCCCGGCGCTGCGATGCTCGATCAGTTGATGGACACAGACAACAAACAACGCGTGGCCTACATCGCCCTGGTCCACGACAATGGTCAACTGATCGAGATCGGCATCAGTCGTTACGCGGCCACCGGCGAACATGAATGTGAATGCGCCGTCACGGTCGCCGATGAATGGACGCACCTGGGGCTGGGTACGTTGCTGATGGAGCATTTAATCAAGGCCGCCCGCAAGAACGGTTTTCGCCATATGTATTCGGTGGACGCCGCCAACAATGCGCCCATGCGCGACCTGGCCAAGGCATTGGGTTTCGCGACGAACAATGACCCCAACGACACCCGTCAGGTCATCCATCGTCTTTACCTGTAAAAAATCACCCCGCGATGTTCCGGCCAACGGTCCATCGCGGGGCGATCCAGTCCTCAGGATTACAGCATTCGTCCCGGCTTGATCGCCAGCACACTGCACGGCGCCCGATGCAAGAGTTGCTCGGCCGTGGTTCCTAGAAGTTTTCTCAAGCCTTTGTGCTGCACAGTGCCCATGACGATGACATCGGTATTGTGGTCCGAGACGAACTCACAAATACGCGGCACAGGTGACCCCTCGTAAAAGTGACGACGCTCCGGAGGCACGCCATGGCGTTCAGCGATGGCCGCAAACGCGTCATGCTGAGCCGTTCCCAACATTTCATATAGACCGGTGGCCAGCGGTAAGGCGGCAAAGCCCATGTCCTGAGCGTATACAACCGTCCAGTCATACACATGCAGCAGTTCAAGACTGGCATCACAGACCGCAGCCAGTTTCGTTGCTGCGTCGATAATCTGGTCATTGAACACATGGTCCTGATCCTCATCGCGCAACACATCAATAATGGCCAGTACGTTGCGCGGCCGGGGATTTAGAGGCGTGGTCACCAGATGCACCGGTACCGGACAATCACGCAGCAGCTGCCAATCCAGCGGCGTGAAAAACACACGTTTCAGCACCGACTCTTCCTGGGCGTCCTTGATGATCAGCGTCAGCGGCATCTCATTGATGAAGTTCAGGATCTCTTCGTAAGGATGCTGTACCCACACCACCTCGCTGGAGACCTCGACGCCGTGCTTGCTCATCAATCCGGCCTGATCGGCGAGCCATTGCCGATGGGTTTGCAGATAGCCGTCCCGGGCCAGACTGAATTGTTCCGGGGCGAAAAGCCCCGCCACCGCCAGAGCTTGTGAATAGTCGAACGCCACGATGTGCAACGGCAATTGCATCGCCAGCGCCAACGCAGCGGCCCGGTCGAATGCCGGTGTCCGAGTCATGGCTGAAGGAGCGATCAAGAGTAAACGTTGAGTCTGCGACATGGGACACCTCGGCACGCGGCCATTTCAATCCAGGAGTAGAACCACAGATTGATTGCTCCCCGTTCCGACCACTTGATTTTTATCAGTTACTCGCGCGATGTCCGTCAGGACACCCCCATGCCCGCCCACATTGCCAGTGTCAGCAACACTTGGCCGGGAATCACATAAGCGGCAAACCGTCGCCCGCCGCTGACCCACGCCACCACGCATTTGCTGACGGAGTTGCTGCTGATCGCAATCAGCACAGGGCCGACAACGGCATCGAACGGCAATTGGCCGGACTTGGCCAACGTAGCAATCGACGCCGTCGAGGCATGCGCATCGGCAAAACCGCTGAACGTGGCCGTCAGCATTACCCCCAACTGGCCGAAATGGCTGAGCATCATGGACGAAACAAAAGTGATGCCGGTCATGGTCAACGTGACGATCAGGGCCAGTTTGAGCTTGAACGCACCACCGACCTTGATTGACTCGTTAGCCCCGGAAGCGGTCTTGGGAAACATCAGGCACACGCCATACAATGCTGTGACGGCGGCTCCGGATACCAGCGGCCCCCACATGTGGTGGAGCAAACCGGGATCGACCGCCCCCAGGATCAGGCCGACCTGAGTGACAGTGGCCATATTGGACAGGATCGCGGCCGCGCTCAGGAGCTTTATGTTGTCGGGCTGTCGGGCGACGAGGTGGCCCATGGCGGCAATCGTTACGGTGCTGGAGGCAAACCCGGAGGCAATGGCGCTAATGGCGTAACCGTAACGGGTGCCCAAGGTACGAACAGCAATGTGTCCAATCGCCCCCACGGCCATAAGCAATACGGTCAGGGTGCAAATGGTACGAAAATTGATGGCCGCGTAGGGGCCGATAAAGCGGTCCGGCGCCAAGGGCAGCACGACCAGCGCAGCAGTCAGCAGGATCAGGCCGTCACCCAATTCCGCTTCGGTCAATTGGCTACGGGCAAAGTAATGCAGCTTCTTTCGATAGGCCAGCAGCCCGCGATCACCACGCCGATGGCAATCGCCAGCTCGGGGTTCGTGCCACACAACGCGCCCAGTACCAACACCGTAAATAACGCCACCTCGCTGGTCACGCCGGGGTCGTCGCTCAGGCTTCGCCAATACGCCACGGTGACGAGTAACCCCAAGGCGATCGCCATGATGCCCACCAGCAGGCTGCCACCGACCTGCATCGTCACATAACCCAACAACGCCGTAATCGCGTACGTCCGTAAACCGGCACAAGCGCGGGTTTCCCCCTGCCCCTTGTGCCGTTCGCGTTCAAGACCGATGAGCATGCCAATTCCCAGCGCCGCAGCTGCACCTGTCAGCCCAATGGTTTCGTTCATTGGGTTGTCATTCGCACGAAGCCCGCCCGGTGCTGGCCCAAAGCGTTACTCCACGAGGTCGGCGCGAACCTGTTCGCCCTTGGGACAGTCCGTTCGAGGGTCGGGCATCCGTCTGGTAAAAGCTGCCGGGCCAGGGGGAATCGGCCAGGCGTGCGGCGCTTCGATACGGGCCTTGAGTTGGCCAACGAAAGCCTGCGCTTCGCTCAGGCTATTGAAGTTCACTTCCAGGGCATCCATGCACACGACCCAGCAATGGCTTGCCGGTTTCTCCGTGATATCAATGATCATAGATACCTCCGTTCTACTTCGAGAATAAAGCCGGACAGCCTCACGGCGTAATCGCGATCTTCATCACACCGTCCTGTTGGTGGGCAAACAACTCATAAGCCGCCTCGATATCATCGAGCTTGAAACGGTGTGTCACGAGCGGTGACAGGTCCACACCACCGCTTTGCACCACCGCCATCAAGCGGCGCATGCGCTCCTTGCCGCCGGGGCACAGGGTGGTGACGATGCTGTAGTCCCCCAACCCTGCAGCAAAGGCATCGAGGGGGATGCGCAGATCGCTGGAGTAAACGCCGAGGCTGGACAGTCGACCGCCCGGACGTAGCACCCGCAGTGCGGACTCGAACGTCCCCTGGGTCCCCAGTGCCTCGATAGACACATCGACACCCCGACCATCGGTCAAGGCCATGATCTGCTCGACCACGTTACCGTCCTTGAAATTGACGACATGGGTCGCGCCCAACCGTCGCGCGACGCTCATCCGCTCGGCCACGGCATCGACGCCAATGATCGTCGTCGCGCCTTTGAGGCGTGCACCAGCCACCGCGCAGAGGCCTATTGGCCCAAGGGCAAACACGGCAACTGTATCGCCGATGGTCACTTCACCCCGCTCTGCCCCGGAAAATCCGGTGGACATAATGTCCGGGCACATCAACACCTGCTCGTCACTAAGCCCGTCGGGAATCGGGCACAAATTGGCAATGGCGTCCGGTACCAGCACGTACTCGGCCTGGCAGCCGTCAATAATGTTGCCGAACTTCCAACCCCCGATGGCGCGAAAACCATGGCGGGTGTCCGGGCCGTCCTGTGAACCGCAACCACAGAGACAGGCATAACTCTGTCCGCTGGGCGTAATGGCACCGGCAATCACCCGCTGGCCTTCAACAAAGCCACGCACCTGGGAACCCAAGCGTTCAATGATGCCCACCGGCTCGTGGCCCACGGTCAGGCCCTTGGCCACTGGATACTCACCACGCAGGATATGCACGTCGGTGCCACAAATGGTCGTGGTGGTGATACGGATCAATGCATCCTGCGGCCCGACTTCAGGGATGGGTTTGTCTTCCAGCACGATCCGGTTCTGCTCAACGAAAACAGCCGCTTTCATGGTTCCCATGGTGATCCCTCTTATGCCGAGCCAACGTTCAGTTCGAGTCCAAAGACTGCGCTGGGTTGACGGACGAAAGATTGATAATGGTCAACAATTTCGTGACTGGACAAGCCCCGGACAACCGCACGTCGGACCACATCGTCGGTCTCTCCTTCATTTGACAAAGATCAAACCCGATGCACCGTTCCACAGCAGGATAAGTGCAAGGCTTCACTGCCCAATGCCTCAGCCATTGGGGCAAGAAACAGCGCGATTACCTACCGGAGAGTTGTCATGTCTGATCAATCACGTTTCATGCTGATCGTCTCGCCGTTGATGGAAAATAGCCCCGCCTTCGACCGGGCCGCCGCACTGGCCAAGGCTGCAGACGCGGCACTGCACATCGTGGCGTTCGATTACCTCGAAGGCCTGGCGACGGCTGGAATGGTCAACGAACAAGCGCTGGAACAGATGCGGCTGGGCTATGTCGAGCGCCATCGTCAATGGCTTGAAGACCAGGCTAGACCGTTGCGCAAAATCGGGGTTCACGTCACTACTGAAGTGGTCTGGGTGGAGCGGCCGTTGCAGGAAATCCTCGTTCATCTCAAAGAACAGCCGATGGCCGTATTGATCAAGGCGCTAGAACACGAATCCCTGCTATCACGCCTGATGTTTACCCCGCTGGATATCCATCTGCTACGTGAATGCCCTGTACCGCTGCATTTTGTCAGCCATATGCACCATGCTTTGCCACGAAAAATCGTCGCCGCCGTCGACCCTTTCCACTGTGATGACCAATACAAAGGTTTCAACGACAGGATTTTGCGCGAGGCGTCAAAACTGGCCACTACCTGCAACGCCGAACTCGAAGTGATCTACGCCCATGACCTTTCATCCATCAGTGCAGATGAATTCGGTTTCAGCAATGGTTCGGCATTTTTTTCTTCGAGCAAAGCCAAGACCCTGTTCGACGCGCAAGCGGACGCGTTCCGCGAGCTTTCGGAGCGCAACGGTATTGCGCCGGAGCACCAGCACATGATCATGGGCAATCCGGCCAAAGTGCTTTCCAGCTATGCCGAGGCTTATGACACCGATGTGATTGTCATGGGGCGCATAGGTCACCGCGCCATGGAGCGATTAGTCGGCAGCACCGTGGAACATCTGCTGTACAAGATTCCCTGCAGCGTCTGGGTGGTTTCGCCAGAAGTACTGGGCTGACTGACTCGTGTCTCTCCAGGACGCCGTCAGGGTCAAGAGCCCACTGAATTCATGACCTGCTTCGTCCAGACAACATCCGGGCAAGGGTGTTATCACCGACCCAATAGTGATGGAACAGGCCAGCGAGCGCATGCAGGCCGATCAGCCAATAGCCGCTGCTGCCAAGCCATTCGTGCCAGTACTTGAATCGCTTGGCCAGATCCGGATCCACCGACACCGGTGCCGACAGATAGAAGTCGAAATACGGCAAGGGCTTGCCCCCCGCAGCCAGCATCAACCAGGCCATCAGTGGCGTCACAATCATCAAGCCATACAGCGCCAGGTGCATCAGGTGTGACAGGCCGGTCTGCCAGGCCGGCGGCGTGGGAGTGATCGGCGGACGCGGCGTCAGACGCCCGAGCAGGCGAACCCAGACCAGAGCAAAAATGCTTATCCCAAACAGCCCATGCAACCCCAGGAACAGAGCTCGTGCGTCGCTGCCGCGCGGCAGCAGTCCTTTGATCTCAATGCACGCATACACGCCGACGAACAGCGCCAACATCAGCCAGTGCAGGGTGATCGACAGCTTTGCATAACGATCTGTGACTATCTCGCGGGTCATAAACACGCCTCATCAAATTTTGGGACGACTGCCGTGCGACAGCCTCTGAGCGGTTGCTTTGAACCGGCGGCACGCAGCCTGTCGGTCAAAACTTAAGACAGTCTGAAGAACAGCGCTCAACGAACCTTTTTCCACCTTCAGACTTCATTAAGAAATGCCTTGGATACTCCCCTCAAACTTACAGAGGGAGGCGTTCCGCCCATGCCCGATTTCGACTGGAACATTGCATTGCCGCTGCACTTCGGCCAGGCAGAAACGCCACAGATTGTCCTGTCCCGCGCCTTACCGGGCGATGAACAGAGACCGGTATTCGAGAACTTTATCCAGCAACGCTTTCGCAAGGTTCACGGTGCAGACATTCGTCATTTCATGCCGCAGTTGTTCGGCATAAGCAGCAGCGACGGCGAACTGTGCGCGGTCGCCGGGGTACGCCTGGGCCGTGACGAGCCGTTGTTTCTGGAGCGTTATCTGGACAAACCGATCCAGACATTGATCAGCGCCGTGGTGGAGCGTCCGGTGGACCCTGCCGGCATTGTCGAGGTCGGCAATCTGGCCGCCACCGACACCGGCAATGCCCGGATGAGCATCATTGCCATCACCTACCTGCTGGCCATGGGCGGGCTGGAATGGGTGGCCTTCACCGGCAACATGGGCCTGGTCAACAGCTTTCACCGACTGGGCCTGAAACCGGTGACCCTCTGCGCCGCCGACCCGCAGCGGCTGGGCGACGACCGGCACAGTTGGGGCAGCTACTACGAAAGCAAACCCTGGGTTCACGTCGGCAACATCCGCGCCGGCTTCATTCATTTGCGCAACATCGGTCTGTTCAGCCGGCTGGGCTTGCCATCGTCCCTTGACGGAGCCTGCCATGTCGCCTGAATGCCAACGATTCGAGCAGGCCTTGCGCAGCCATGCCGAGCGCAAGAGCAACGTCATTGCCCTGTGGGGCGACACCCTGAAAATCGATTACGCCACGCTGTACGCTGAAGTGAAGTACCGCCAGCAACGTCTGCGCGATGAACAGGCAAGCGTCATCGCCCTGGCTCTGGACAACGGCGTCGAGGCCATACTCTGGGACTTGGCCGCGCTGTTCGAAGGCCTTGCTTGCGTGACCTTGCCCCCCTTCTTCAGCCCCGCACAACGTGCCCACTGCCTGGAACAGAGCCAGGCAGAGCGAGTGATTGCCGAACCGGAATTCGAAGCCGAACTGCTCGTTGCCGGGTATGAGAAAAGCGCCGAGTTCTGGCGACGCCCGTTTGCCGGCCCAAGCCCGATGCACCCCGGCACGGCCAAACTGACCTTCACCTCCGGCACCACCGGGACTCCCAAAGGCGTGTGCCTGAGCGCCGACAGCTTGTTGCGGGTAGCGCGGGAACTGGATCAGGCCAGCAAACCCACTGAACCACAGCATCACCTGGCGCTGTTGCCGCTGGCGATCCTGCTGGAAAACCTGGGCTGCTACGCCGCGCTTTACGCCGGTGCCACCCTGAGCCTGCCGAGCCAGAAAACCCTGGGCATCCGGGGCGCCAGCGGCGTCGATGTACCACGCCTGCTCGGTTGCCTGGCCAGTCGTTCGCCCGAGAGCCTGATTCTGGTGCCGCAACTGCTGCTGATGCTGGTCAGCGCAACCGAACAGAACGCGTTCAATCCGCAAACACTGCGCTTTGCCGCCGTCGGTGGCGCACGGGTCTCTAAGGACTTATTGCAACGCGCCCGGCACGTCGGCCTACCGGTCTATGAAGGTTACGGCCTGTCCGAATGCGCTTCGGTCGTCTGCCTCAATCGCCCTGCAGCGTACCGTGCAGGTAGCGTCGGCCGGCCCCTGCCCCACGTCGAAGTGAAACTGGCCGAAGACGGTGAGGTACTGATCAAGGGCTCGCTCTTGCTCGGTTACCTGGGTGAGCCGGCCTACACCGACGAGTGGTGGCACAGCGGCGATCTGGGGGAGTTCGACGCGCAGGGTTTCCTCTTCCTCAACGGTCGCAAAAAGCATCAATTCATCACCAGCTACGGGCGCAACGTCAACCCGGAATGGGTCGAAGCGGAACTCACCCAACGCCAACACATCGCCCAGGCTTTTGTGTATGGCGAGGCCCTGCCGCGAAATCACGCACTGCTGTGGCCCAACCGCCCGGACTGCACGGACGAACAACTGGCTGCTGCCGTTGCCGAAGCCAACGACGCGTTACCCGATTATGCCCAGGTGCATCACTGGACGCGCCTGAATGAACCCTTCACTGCCGCCAATGGCCTGCTGACCGCCAATGGCCGCCCGCGCCGGGACGCCATCGTCGCGTTATACCGCGCACAACTGACCGAATTCCCCCATTCCGAGGAGCCCGCATCATGACGTTTTTCGACACTCTGCAAGAAGCCACTCAACAAGAGCGCCACGAACTGTTCAACCTGCCGATCATCCTCGATGCGCTGCAAGGCCAGGTCAGTCTTGAAAGCTATCGGGCGTTTCTCGCTCAGGCGTACTACCACGTGCGCCATACCGTGCCGCTGATGATGGCGTGCGGCGCGCGCCTGCCCACACGCCTGGAATGGCTGCGCAAGGCGGTGTGTGAATACATCGAGGATGAATACGGCCACGAACAGTGGGTGCTCGACGACATAGCCGCCTGTGGCGGTGATCGCGAAGCGGTGCGCAACGGCCAGCCCTCGCTGCCGATTGAACTGATGGTCGGTTTTCTCTATGACCTGATTGCCCGGGGCAACCCGGTGGGGCTGTTCGGCATGGTCAACGTGCTGGAAGGCACCAGCATCGCCCTGGCGACTCACGCGGCAGGCAGCATCCGTGAGCACTTGGCCTTGCCGGAAAGCGCCTTCAGTTATTTGAGCTCCCACGGTTCGCTGGACATCGAGCATATGCAGACCTATCGCCGGCTCATGAATCAACTCGACGACAGCGCTGACCAGGCCGCCGTGATCCATGCCTCGAAAGTGGTGTACCGGCTTTACGCCGACATGTTCCGCGGTTTGCCGGGCCGCCTGGAAGTCCAACATGCAGCTGCATGAGGCCCGTGTGGTCCTGACCGGCGCGAGTGGCGGTATCGGCATGGAGATCGCCAGCGCACTGTGCGCCGCCGGTGCCCGGGTCCTGGCCGTGGCTCGTCACCAGGAGTCACTGCTGCCGCTGCTCGCGCGCTATCCGCAGAACATGCACTGGGTGGCCGCCGACCTGACGTTGCCCTTTGACCGGCACAAGGTACTGGCCGCCGTTGAGGCCATCGGCGGCATCAACCTGTTGATCAATGCCGCCGGCGTCAATCATTTCGCCATGCTGGAACAGCTCGATGACAGCGACATCAACGCCATGTTGGCGGTCAACGTCAGTGCACCGATTTGCATGACCAAGCTGCTGTTGCCGCAGCTCAAGCAAGCCGACAGTGCCATGGTGGTGAATGTCGGCTCGACCTACGGTTCGATCGGCTACCCCGGTTATGCCAGTTACTGCGCCACCAAGTTTGCCCTGCGCGGTTTTTCCGAAGCCCTGCGCCGGGAATTGGCGGATACCCGGGTCAGTGTTCTGTACGTGGCACCCCGCGCCACCCGCACATCGATGAACAGCGCGGCGGCCCAAGCCCTGAACGATGCCCTCAAGACCAATGTCGACGACCCGAAAACCGTGGCCTCGGCCGTCCTCCACGCAATCGCCGGCGACCACCGCGACCTTTACCTGGGCTGGCCGGAACGTTTTTTCGTGCGTCTCAACAGCCTGTTGCCCAACCTGGTGGATCGAGGCCTGCGCAAGCAATTGCCACTGATCCGCCGTCTGAGCCACAAACCCGAGAACGAGCAAAAACCATGAAAAAAATCTTTGCCTGCCTTTTGATAGGCGCCTTCAGCCAGATCACCTGGGCCCTCGACAGCGCCGACCAGCAACGCCTCTCTGCCCTCCAGCAGAGTTGGGCGCACATTCAATACGAAATGCCGGAAAAACAACGCGAGCAAGCCTTCGAACAACTGGCCGCGCAAGCCTCCGCCTTCAGCCAGGAACGCCCGGCCGTGGCCGAAGCGTGGATCTGGAAAGGCATTGTCACCAGCAGTTGGGCCGGCGCCCAAGGCGGACTCGGAGCATTGGGCAAAGCCAAAGACGCCAAGGCTGACCTGGAAAAATCCCTGACTCTGGACCCCAAAGCCCTGCAAGGCTCGGCTTACACCAGCCTCGGCGCACTGTATGACCGCGTACCCGGCTGGCCCATCGGTTTTGGTGATTCAGACAAGGCCGAACAACTGCTCAAGCTTGCCTTGCAGATGAACCCCAATGGCATCGACAGCCTGTACTTTTGGGGCGATCACCTTTACCGTCAAAAGCGCTACTCTGAGGCCAAGGCAGCGTTGCAAAAGGCGCTGCTGGCCGCCCCTCGCCCCAACCGCGAAACGGCCGACGCCGGGCGCCGCAAAGAGATCGAGACGTTGCTGGTGGACGTAAACAGAAAACTCGACTGACAGGAGTTCGCGTGCGTTTATTACTGATCGAGGATGACGTCGCCCTCGGCGAAGGCATTCACCAGGCCCTCGGGCGCGAAGGCTACACCGTCGACTGGATCAAGGACGGCAGCAGCGCCCTGCATGCCCTGCTCAGTGAAACCTTCGACCTGGCCGTGCTTGATCTCGGCCTGCCGCGCATGGACGGTCTCGAAGTGCTGCGACGCCTGCGCGACAGCGGCTCCAACTTGCCGGTGCTGATACTCACCGCCCGCGATGCCACCGAAGACCGCATCGCCGGGCTGGATGCCGGCGCCGATGACTATTTGATCAAACCGTTCGACCTGGCCGAACTCAAAGCCCGGTTGCGCGCCCTGCTGCGGCGCAGCGCCGGACGCGCTCAAATGCTGATCGAGCACGCCGGCATCAGCCTCAACCCCGGCACGCAGCAGGTCAGCTATCTTGGCCAGCCCGTGGGGCTGACACCCAAGGAATACCAGTTGTTGCACGAATTGCTCTCGCCACCGGGTCGCGTCATGACCCGCGATCATTTGATGCAATTGCTGTACGGCTGGAATGAAGAAGCGGAAAGCAACACCCTGGAAGTGCACATCCATCACCTGCGCAAGAAATTCTCCACCGACTTGATCCGCACCGTTCGTGGTGTGGGCTACCTGGTAGAGGAACGTCAATGACGTCGATCCGTCGCCGTACGCTGACGCTGATCATCGGCTTGATGCTCGCCGGGCTGGCGGTGATCAGCCTGTTTAACGTGCACGACAGCAACCACGAAATCGCCGAGGTCTACGATGCGCAGCTGGCGCAGAATGCCCGCCTGCTGCAAGGCGTGATGCGCATGCCTTTGGCGAGTCAGGAACATGCGGATCTGTACCAGGCGTTCAATGCGGCGCTGGGCGAGGCAGTGCCTCGCGGCGATGGTCATCCGTACGAAAGGAAAATCGCCTTTCAGGTGTGGAATCCCAAAGGTGAAGTGCTGGTGCACACCGCCAGTGCGCCCTCGTTCGGCACTCCACCGAACACACCCGGTTTCAGTGACGTGGTGGATTTGAACAATCGTCACTGGCGTGCCTTTGTCCTTGAAGACAAACAAAATGGCCTGCGTATCTGGGTCGGTGAACGCGACGATGTGCGGGCGGATCTGGTCGATCGCATCGTCCGCCACACCCTGTGGCCGAACATGCTGGGCAGCCTGATCCTCGCGGCGATGGTTTGGCTGGCAATCGGCTGGGGGCTCAAGCCGTTAGCCGATATGGCCGCGACCCTGCGCGCACGCCATAGCGGCTCGCTGGAGCCGCTGCAAATGACACCGCTGCCCAGCGAACTGGAACCGATGCAGGCGGCACTCAACCGTATGCTTGCGCAAATTCAGGACGTACTCGGACGTGAGCGGCGCTTCATTGCCGACGCCGCCCACGAAATGCGCACGCCCTTGGCCGTCTTGCGGGTGCACGCACAAAACCTGCTGGAGGCCGGCACCGAAAATGACCGACGCGAATCACTTGAACACCTGATCGCCGGCGTCGATCGTACCAGCCGGCTGGTCAACCAATTGCTGACCATGGCGCGTCTCGAACCGAAAACGGGAGCCAAAATCCCGCCCCCCATTGACCTGACAGCCACCGTTCGAGAAAGCCTGGTGCAGTTGACTCCCTGGCTTTTGAGCAAAGGACTTGAACTGGTTTTCGATGCGGATGATGACATCGGCCCGGTCAGGATCGATTCGGCCGACATCCATATTGCCTTGAACAATTTAGTGACGAATGCAGCAAACTTTTCACCGGCTCACGGTTTGATCAGCGTGCGCCTGGAAAGAAAAGAAGATCGCTATGAGTTATCCGTCGAGGACGAAGGCCCGGGAATCGAAGAGTCGGAGCGCAATCGGCTCCTTGAGCGTTTTTACAGCCGTGGCAATGGCCAAGGGGCAGGCCTGGGGCTGGCCATCGTCAAGGCAATCGCAGATCGTACGGGAGGGGAAATCAAGCTGGAAAATCGAACGCCAACGGGGACCCGTGCGACGTTAGTGATTTGTCCTCGCTAAGTTGAGTTTGAATTAGCAAGACCGGTTGGGGCGCAAGGGAGCGGCCCCTATCCGGGAGCGCTCCCTGTTGCAATTCGCCACAATACTTACCTACATGCACTGCGACAGCGTAATGGTTGCGAACGCCAGACAAACCCTAATCGATTCACAACTTGAAGCGTGTAACAAGCCCCTCTAACTCGTGCCCAAGACGAGCCAGCTCGACACTCGAAGACGCAGTTTCTTCGCTCGCTTCAGCGGTTTGATCGGATATATCACGCACATTGATTACACTTCGATTTATTTCTTCGGCCACCGCACTTTGCTGTTCTGATGCTGCGGCAATCTGTTGATTCATCAACTGAATAGTGGATACCGAGCGAGTAATATCCTCCAACGAGCTGACCGCACTGCGTGTAAATTCGACGCTACTTTTACTCATTTCAAGGCTGCTTTCCATGCTAAGGAAAACTGTATTCGTACTGGTTTGAATGCCCACTACAAGGCTTTCAATTTCTTCAGTGGATTGCTGAGTGCGCAAAGCGAGGTTGCGCACTTCATCCGCCACTACAGCAAAACCTCTCCCGGCTTCCCCCGCTCGGGCAGCCTCTATCGCAGCGTTCAACGCGAGCAGGTTAGTTTGCTGCGCTACCGCCTTGATAACGTCCAACACACCGCCGATCTTATCGCTTTGCTCCTTCAATTTTCCGACCGCGTCCGCGGAGTGACCGACTTCCAGAGCAAGGTGCTGAATCTGGACAATAGCGTCTGCAACCACTTTTTCTCCTGCTTGAGCATGTTGATCGGTAGTCGCGGCTGCCTGCGCAGCTTCTTCGGCATTTCGAGCAACATCCTGCACGGTTGCGGCCATTTCATGCATCGCTGTTGCAACGCGATCGGTCTCCGATTTCTGATTATTGACGCCTGCACTTGTCTGCTCAGTGACCGCCGACAACTGTTCAGCAGCGCTGGCAACCTGAACAACACCCGTGTGAATACCGCCAATCAATTCGCGAAGGCTGAGTATCAGCTGCTTCAGGCCTGACTGCAGCTGGCCTAGTTCGTCACGCCGTTCAACGACTAAATCCTGGCTCAAATCCCCCTTCGCAAGTGCCTCCATGACTTTGAGCGTCTGTCGCAACGGCGTGACGATTTGTTGGTAAATAACCCAAGCAATCAGCGCCCCCATTAAAAATGCTATGGCCGCTACAAAACTCAACAATGCTTTAGCAGAGTTCGCATCTGCATTGCGCTTAGTGTCCTGAGAGTCGATTAATTTTTGAGCGGTATTAAGCAAATCATCGCCCAACTGAGCCATCTGCTCATACAGAGGCCCCACATTGGCATCCGGAATGCTTAGTTCCCGGAGGATACGTTGATAGTGCTCAGCCGACTTAATCTGCCGTTCAACTAACTCGAGATCATAGGCTGAAGCTAAACTTCCCTTAAGATTCGCGAGGTGCTCGGCCATTCGATCTAGTATTTGCTGAAGAGACTGTAATGACTCAGCTTGCCTGTTTGAGCCTAAACGCAAGCGCTGGATTCGCAGGTCCCGCGTATCATCACTTACCAGGGTAATTTCCTTAACTTTAATACCGCGATCAATCAGGGTATCAAGGGCATGCCAACCGGCCGCAACCAATAGCAACGCAGCTACTAATACAGCACCAAAGCCCAACCCAAGTTTCGCCCCGACACGGACATTGCTAATCCAGCCAAACATAATTACTCCGACTCACTGATATAGGCGCAAGAAAGCGACCAGATAGATATCGATCCGAACTTGATTCCCTGCATTAGCCATTGGTCGTATATCGCCAACCGATTCCAACCCAGTACATTAAAGTCCAATTCGAACAGTGAAGATCGATTGAATGCCGAGATTTCCGGATGGAACGACATCACATTCAGCAGATACAACCATCTTGAACTTGGTGAAGGAAATAAAGATCGCCAGAGAGAACTGGCAGAATACGGCCAGTCTGTTTGCCAATGCCTGCGATGATGTCTGGCTTTCGAAAATGGGCGAAATTGAACGCCTGGAATCTCACTATCGATCTCTTCAGGATCAGCTTTGCCACCATATTGAACAGTCTTTTAAGGTTGAATAACCTGAAACCAGTCTTACAGGATGGACGAATACGGGTAACGCATTAAAAGATCGCAATTGGGTTCAAGATTCAGATCACCCCATTTTCTCAGCCATTGCTCAATAGACGCCACTGCGACAACGCCTCATGACACCCCCTCGAATTCCGAGGATACGGTGATTATCATGGAGGCCGGTTCGGAAGGAGGCATGCAATGGAATTGAAATTCAGCCACGTCGATGTACTCGTCAACAATCTCGATGAAGCCTGCACGTACTACGCACACATACTGAAAGCCAGAATCTCCAGAACGCTCGTCTGGGAGCGCGGTGGTCTGCACGTGCGCTACGCGATTGCGCTGATCGGTCAAGAGCGCTTCATGCTGGTACAGCCGTTGGCGGGAAACCTGAAAGAGCTATTGGACGCCTCGGGCGAAGGGATGATTTATCGCCACTGCTACTCGACACCGGACATCGAGAAAGCCTATGACGAATTGATGGTCGCCGGTGTTCAGCCTGAAGACGAAAACGGACAGCCATTGGCCCGCGCAAACCTGCAATCCCCGTCCGGGGCTCGCATCATCTGGCTACCCAAGCGCTTCGGGCATTTCTCTATCGAAATTCTGGAAGAAAAGGCGCTGGAGGCATTTGTCGAGGATGCGTTTTCCTGAGAGACATCTGCGATGTAACCGGCGAGAAAAACGACAAAGCCCCGATTGCTCGGGGCTTTGTCATTTCTGGTGTTTGGGAAAGCTGCCAGCCCACGCCGCTCATCAGAAAGGAAACGAGTTCAGCAATCGCCCGGCATTTGCTTGCCTCAATCCGCCTGCACGGTGACTTGCTGCTGTTCACCCAACCCCGCGATGCCCAGGCGAATGGTCTGCCCCGGACGCAGGAAAACCGGCTGTGGCTTGATGCCCAGCCCAACGCCCGGTGGCGTACCCGTCGAAATCACATCGCCAGGTTGCAGGCTCATGCAACGACTCAGGTAAGCAATCAGTTGCGGCACGTTGAAGATCAGCGTCCGCGTATTCCCTTGCTGGTAGCGGTGTCCGTCGACATCGAGCCACAGGTCCAGCGCATGCGGATCGGCGATTTCATCGCGGGTTACCAGCCACGGGCCGAGCGGACCGAAGGTGTCGAAGCCTTTGCCCTTGTCCCAGGTGCCGCCCCGCTCCAGTTGCCATTCGCGCTCAGAGACATCGTTGATCACGCAGTAGCCGGCGACATGCTCCATGGCGTTGGCTTCATCGATGTTGCGCCCGCCTTTGCCGATGACCACGCCGAGTTCGACTTCCCAATCGGTCTTCTTTGAACCGCGCGGGATCTCGATGTTGTCGTTCGGACCACAGATGGCACTGGTCCATTTGTTGAAGATGATCGGCTCTTTCGGCACTTCCATGTTCGACTCGGCCGCATGGTCGGCGTAGTTCAGACCAATGCAGACGAATTTGCCGACCTGGCCGACGCAGGCGCCTATCCGTGGCTTACCGGCAACGATGGGCAGGCTGGACGGATCGATGGCGGCAAGCGTTGCCAGGCTTTCCGGGCTCAGGGCCAGTCCGGCGATATCCGGTACATGCGCCGAGAGGTCGCGGATCTGATTATCGGCATCCAGCAGGCCCGGTTTTTCCGAACCTTTTTCGCCATAACGCAACAGTTTCATTTAGTTCTCCTGCTCAAACCGAAAGTGCGAAGCGGGTTTCAGATGCTCATGCCGCCATCGATGACATGCACACCGCCTGTGGTATAGGCGGACGCATCGCTGCCCAGGTACAAAGCCAACTGGGCGATCTCGTCGGCACTGCCGATGCGACCCATGGGTTGGCGGTCAAGGAATTGCTGGTAGACCCGTGCTTCGTCGACGCCTTGTTGTGCAGCCTGTGCGGCAATGCGCTGACGCAGCGACGGCGATTCCACGGTACCGGGGCAAATGGCGTTGCAGCGAATGCCCTGACTGATGAAGTCGGCGGCAACCGCCTTGGTCAGCCCTACCACCGCCGCTTTGCTGGCAGCATAGGCAAAACGGTTGGGCACGCCCTTGATGCTGGAAACCACCGATGACATGTTGATGACTGATCCACCTCCGCGTTCCAGCATGCCCGGCAGGAACGCGCGGATCATGCGGTACATGGCGGTGACGTTGATGTCCATCGACCGCGCCCAGTCCGCTTCATCGCATTCGAGAATGTTGCCACTGTGCACGTAGCCCGCGCAGTTGAACAGCACGTCCAGTGCGCCGATGCGCTCACTGATTTCGCTGATGGCGGTGGTCGAGGTCACGTCCAGGGTAATCGCCGTTATGCCTTCAAGCCCTTCCAGCCTGCTGATATCGAGGTCCGTGGCAAACACTTCGGCACCGGCCCGGGCAAAGGCAATGGCGCTGGCCATGCCGATACCCTGCCCCGCCGCCGTGATCAGCACCCGTTTGTTCTGCAGGTTCATGCAGCCTCCAGCTTCGCGGTGAGGGGTGCTGTTTTAGGGGTTCTGCCGAGCATCGACGCGGGAATGGCGAGGATCAGCCCGCCGCTGACGAACAAGCACAGCGCCAGAACGTAGGTGCCGTTGTTGATATTGCCGGTCAGGTTTTCAGCGACGGCGGTGATCATCGAGCCGGTGAAACCGGAGAGGTTGCCGAAGGCGTTGATCATGCCGATACCCGCCGCAGCGGCGACGCCGGAAAGCACGGTCCCTGGCAGGGTCCAGTAAATCGGCATCAGGCTGAGGATCCCCGAGGCAGATACGCTGAGGAACAACACGGACAACACCAGGTTGTCGGCGAAATACGCGCTCAGAATCAACCCCAAACCACCGATGAAGGCCGGAATCGCCGCGTGCATACGACGCTCACCGGTCCGGTTGGAGTGCCGTGCGTTGAGCAGCATCGCAACCGTGGCAATCGAATAGGGAATGGCGGTCAGGAGGCCAATGTGCAAGCTGTTGGTGATGCCCGTGCTCTTGATGATCGAAGGCATCCAGAACGCCAGGCCGTAGAAGCCGGTGTTGAAGGTCAGCAGAATGAGCACCAGCAACCACACCCGCGGATTGAAAAACACCTCGCTCAGGCGCGAAGCCTTGCCCTGGTTATCGGTTTGCAGATTGGCCTTGAGCAAGGCTTTCTCCGCAGCGGACAGCCATTTGGCGGAGTCGATGTTGTTGGCCAGGCAGACGATGACGACGAACGCCATGATGATCGAGGGAATGCCTTCGATGATCAGCATCCATTGCCATCCGGACATGCCCTGCACGCCTTGCATGCTGCTCATCAACCAACCGGAAAGGATCCCGCCCAGGGTCAGGCTGACCGGCAATGCCATCAGGAACCCGGACATCACCCGGCTTTGCCGATGGGTCGGAAACCAGTAGTTGAGGTACAGAATCACACCCGGGAAAAAGCCGGCTTCACAGATGCCCAACAAGAAGCGCAGCACGTAGAACATCGTGCTCGATTCGATGTGGAAGAAACCCGCCAGCGGTACGGTGAACGCCACGGCCATGGAGATCACGGCCCAGGTCAACATGATCCGGGCAATCCAGAAGCGCGCGCCGTAGCGATGAAGCAACAGGTTGCTTGGCACTTCAAACAGGAAGTAGCCCCAGAAGAACATACTGGCGCCCAAGGCATAGACGGTGTTGCTGAACTGCAGCTCGTTGAGCATGTCGAGCTTGGCAAAGCCGATATTGACCCGGTCCAGGTAAGCCGCCATGTAACACAGGAGCAGGACAGGAAGAATTCGCCAGATCACCTTGCGGTAGGTCCGGTCTTCAAATTCGAGTGCGCTGGCCTGCGCCTGCGCGGGCAATTGCTCGGATATCGTTTGCATGAGGTAACCCCTGGGCATGTGGACATGCCTGATTGTTTTTATCGAATGGGTCAGGCCGAGTGAACCGTTCACTCGGCATAGCGCAATGACTAGAGTGCTTCGGTGGTTTTTTCTCCGTTGACCAGGCGCGTCAGTCCCAATGGATTGCGGTTTTTCAGCGCGTCAGGAAGCAAGGCGTCCGGGAAGTTCTGGTAGCACACCGGACGCAGGAAGCGATCGATGGCCAATGTGCCAACCGAGGTGCCACGGGCATCGGATGTCGCCGGCCAAGGACCGCCGTGGACCATGGCATCGCAGACTTCCACACCGGTGGGGTAACCATTGACCAGTACGCGACCGACTTTTTGCTCAAGCAGCGCCACCAGGTCGGCGGACTGTTCCAGCTCTGCCGGCTCCCCCAGCAAGGTCGCGGTCAGTTGGCCGCGTAAACCGTGCAAGGCCGCCAACAGTTCGGCCCGATCGGCCACCTCGACCACCACGGTGGCCGGACCGAAGATTTCTTCCTGCAGCAACTCGTTGCCCGTCAGCAGCAGGCTGGCATCGGCCTGGAACAATTGCGCCTGCGCCTTGTTACCCTGCTGAGCCGGCCCTGCCAGATGAATGATCTGCGGATGCGCCAGCAACGTTTCGCAACCGTGAACGTAACTGCGCAGGCCGCCCGCATTGAGCATGGTTTGCGCGGGCTGATCAGCCATCAAGGCACTGAGCGTCTGCACAAAGTGGCTGAAGGCCGGTGAGCGAATGCCGATGACCAGACCGGGATTGGTGCAGAACTGCCCCGCGCCCATGACCACCGACGCCGCCAGTTCGGTAGCGATGCGCTCGCCGCGCACTTGCAGTGCCTCGGGCAGGACCAGTACCGGGTTGATGCTGCTCATCTCGGCAAATACCGGGATCGGTTGCGGGCGGGCGGCGGCCATGTCGCACAGCGCCCTGCCGCCCTTGAGTGAACCGGTGAAACCGACGGCCTGAATCAGCGGATGCTTGACCAGCGTTTCACCCACACCAGCCCCGAAGATCATGTTGAACACGCCCTCGGGCATGCTGGTATGCTCGGCGGCGCGAACGATGGCTTCGGCCACTCGTTCGGCGGTCGCCATGTGTCCGCTGTGGGCTTTGAACACCACCGGGCAACCGGCAGCGAGCGCAGCCGCGGTGTCACCTCCAGCGGTAGAAAATGCCAACGGAAAGTTACTGGCGCCGAACACCGCCACCGGGCCGACACCCAGGCGACACTGACGCAGATCGACGCGCGGCAAGGGTTGGCGTGCCGGGAGTGGCAGATCGATGCGTGCACCGTAGAAGTCACCGCGACGCAGGGTCTGGGCGAACAGGCGCATCTGGCCGCTGGTGCGAGCGCGTTCGCCCTGGATGCGTGCCGCTGGCAAAGCGGTTTCCTGGCAGACCAGGGCAACGAAATCATCGCCCAGTGCATCCAGCTCTGTGGCAATGGCCTCAAGGAACTCGGCACGACGGGCGGCCGGCAGATTGCGATAAACCGGATAGGCCTGGGCGGCGGCCGTTGCCGCGGCGTCCACTTCCTCGACCGTGGCCTGAATGAAGGCCGTGGGCAAAGGTTGCCCGGTCGTCGCATCAACGCTGTGCAACACCACCGATCCGGCGGCGCTGCGGCCTCCCGCGATGAAATTGTGTCCGGACAGTTCGGGCATGACAGTCTCCTGACCCTGATTGAAAGCTGGTCGCTACTGTACTGTCGCGAATCGATTCTTTCCCAATGGCATTTTTGGATTAACCGATAACGATCCGTTATCGAAATGACCGATAAACCCCATCGTATTTAACTCGCCGAATCGTTGTTCAAACGGGCGTTGTCCTTGAGTATTTCGGCAAACTCCAGAGCCGCTCCCACCAGTTGCTCGCCCTTGCGGGTGAGGATGCCGTAGTCCTGCGGGACCAAATGCAAAGGCGTATCCAGCGTCTTGAGCTGACCGCTTTCGAGCAGTGGGTTGACCATGGCATTGGGCAGCATCCCGATCATCGGCCCACGCTGCAGCACCTGGAGGAAGGTCTGCATCGAAATGGTGTCGACGGTGTTGCGGGGCATGCCCACGCCGGCTTCGGCGAACGCGAGTTCCATGCGCCCGCGAATCGGCGTACCCACCGGGTAAAGAATCCATGGCAAGTCCACCAGTTGCTCCAACGAGATGGGGCCGACACCTGCCAGCGGGTGCCGGTCGTTGACCACAATGCAGAACGGTTCGGGAGCCAGCGGTTGAAAGTCGTACCGCTGTTGCTGGCTCTGATCGGTGAAACGGGCGATGGCCAGGTCCAGCTTCTTCTCTTCAAGCATTTCCATCAGGTGGTTACTGGTTTGCTCCACCACCTCGATCGACAGCAATGGCCAACGCTGTTTGATCTGCAAGATCGCCTCGGGCAGGGCCACCGCCGTAGCGGCAAATATTCCGCCGACCTTGAGGTGACCGTGCCCCCCTTCGCGCAGGCTGCTGATTTGCTCGACGAACGAGCGCGCATCGTTCAAGGCAATTTGCGCATAGCGCAGCACATGCTCGCCCAGCGCCGTGGGCGGCATGGCCCGTGGTTGGCGCTCGAACAAGGCGAAACCGAGCAGGCTTTCGATCTCTTTGAGCATCTTGCTGATGGCCGGCTGGCTGAGGTTCATCTGTTGCGCCGCCAGGTGCATGTTACGGGTGCGCCCCAACGTGTCGATCAGCAGCAAATGCCTGAACTTGAGCCAACCGCAGAAACTGGAGAAGGACAGATCTGACATGAACACGCCTCGCACAGGTAATAACCGCAAGTTATCGAATACTGAATTTATCTCATTGGAGTTTATCGACTGTCCGTCCTAGCGTGAAGTCTTTACGAACCAGGAAGATGCCCCATGTCGCTATTGCTTACTCCCGAAAACACCCTGCCCGTCGATGGCGTCGCCGGTACCTTGATCGGTCGCGCCTGGGTACCGGGCCAGATCGCCGGACCTTCGCCGATCGTCCTGCGCGCCGACGGCGTGTTCGATCTGTCGGAGCGCTTCGCGACCCTGAGTGACTTGCTGGAATCGGACGCTCCTCTGTCGGCAGTGCGCGAGACGCCGGGCACCTTCATTGCCAGCATCGAGGACCTGCTCGCCAACACCGGACCTGACGCCGACCCGTCCCGACCTTACCTGCTGGCCCCTCTGGACTTGCAGGTGATCAAGGCCGCCGGCGTGACCTTCGCCGCCAGCATGATCGAGCGTGTGATCGAGGAGCAGGCCGGTGGCGACGCCGCCAAAGCCGAAGCCGTGCGGGCCACCGTGCACGGCGTGATCGGTGACAACCTGCGTTTGATCGTTCCTGGCTCAGAGCAGGCCATGCGTCTGAAAGCCTTGTTGATCGAACAAGGCATGTGGTCGCAATACCTGGAAGTGGGCATCGGCCCGGACGCGGAAATCTTCACCAAGGCACCGGTTCTGGCCTCTGTTGGCAGCGGCAGCCGGATTGGCATTCATCCGGGTTCGCAGTGGAACAACCCGGAACCGGAAGTGGTGCTGGCGGTGAACAGTCGCGGGCAGATTCACGGTGCGACCCTGGGCAACGACGTCAACCTGCGGGACTTTGAAGGCCGCAGCGCGCTGCTGCTGAGCAAGGCCAAGGACAACAATGCATCCTGCTCGATCGGGCCGTTCATTCGCCTGTTCGACGAGCACTTCAGCCTGGACGATGTCCGCGCCTGCGTGGTCGACCTTGAGGTGCAAGGTGAGGACGGTTACCGGATGCACGGATCGAGTTCCATGAGCCAGATCAGCCGTGACCCGCAGGACCTCGCCGGCCAGACCCTCAACGCCAATCACCAATACCCCGATGGTTTCCTGCTGTTTCTCGGTACCCTGTTCGCGCCCACCGAAGATCGCGATCATGTCGGCAGTGGTTTCACCCACAAACTGGGGGACCGGGTCAGCATCAGCAGCCCGTTGCTCGGCGGCCTGCACAATCAGGTGACCCACAGCTGCGAGGCGACGCCATGGACCTTTGGCGTGAGCGCCTTGCTGCGTAACCTGGCGTCCCGAGGACTGCTGCCACGCTGAGCCAGAACAGATTGTCGATTCATCCAATTACAAGAGAGACATGAATCATGAGTGACACCCCTAAACGCCGCCTGCGCAGCGAGCAATGGTTCAACGACCCTGCCCACGCGGACATGACTGCCCTGTATGTCGAACGCTACATGAACTACGGCATGACCCGAGAAGAGCTGCAATCGGGTCGCCCGATCATTGGCATCGCCCAAACCGGCAGCGACCTGACACCTTGCAACCGTCATCACCTGGAACTCGCGCAGCGGGTCAAGGCCGGCATTCGTGATGCCGGTGGCATCCCCATGGAATTCCCCGTCCACCCGATCGCCGAACAGTCACGCCGGCCTACTGCCGCACTGGATCGGAACCTGGCCTATCTGGGACTGGTGGAGATTCTCCACGGTTATCCGCTGGATGGTGTTGTACTCACCACCGGTTGCGACAAGACCACCCCGGCCTGCCTGATGGCCGCCGCCACCACTGACCTGCCGTCCATTGTGCTGTCCGGCGGGCCGATGCTCGACGGTCATCACAAGGGCGAACTGATCGGCTCCGGCACCGTGCTCTGGCATGCGCGCAACCTGATGGCGGCCGGTGAAATCGATTACGAAGGCTTCATGGAAATGACCACCGCGGCATCGCCTTCGGTGGGTCACTGCAACACCATGGGCACCGCACTGTCGATGAACGCACTGGCCGAAGCGCTGGGCATGTCGTTGCCGGGTTGCGCAAGTATTCCGGCGCCCTACCGCGAGCGCGGTCAAATGGCCTACGCCACCGGCAAGCGCATTTGCGAACTGGTGATGCAGGATGTACGCCCGTCACACATCATGACCCGCGAAGCCTTCGAAAACGCCATCGCCGTCGCGTCGGCGCTCGGCGCGTCAAGCAACTGCCCTCCGCACCTGATCGCCATCGCCCGGCACATGGGCGTCGAGTTGAGCCTGGATGACTGGCAACGGATTGGTGAAGACGTGCCGCTGCTGGTCAATTGCATGCCGGCCGGCAAATACCTGGGCGAAGGTTTCCATCGCGCGGGCGGCGTGCCATCGGTCATGCATGAACTGCAAAAAGCCGGGCGCCTGCACGAAGACTGCGCCACGGTCAGCGGCAAGACGATCGGCGAAATCGTCAGCAGCAGTCTGACCAGCAACGCTGACGTGATCTATCCCTTCGAGACCCCTCTCAAACATCGCGCGGGCTTCATCGTTCTCAGCGGTAACTTCTTCGATAGCGCAATCATGAAAATGTCGGTGGTCGGTGAGGCGTTCCGCAAGACCTATCTATCCGAGCCAGGCGCAGAAAACAGCTTTGAAGCACGGGCAATTGTGTTCGAAGGACCGGAGGACTATCACGCCCGAATCGACGACCCGGCGCTGGAAATCGACGAACGTTGCATCCTGGTGATTCGTGGTGCCGGCACCGTGGGCTACCCCGGTAGCGCCGAAGTGGTGAACATGGCGCCACCGGCAGCACTGATCAAGCAAGGCATCGACTCTCTGCCGTGCCTGGGCGACGGTCGCCAGAGCGGCACCTCGGCCAGCCCTTCGATCCTCAACATGTCCCCGGAAGCCGCTGTCGGCGGAGGTTTGGCGCTGCTGAAAACCAACGACCGCCTGCGTGTGGACCTCAACGCAAGATCGGTAAACCTGCTGGTCGACGAAGCCGAAATGGCCCGCCGTCGCGCCGAGTGGACGCCTAACATCCCTGCGTCCCAAACGCCGTGGCAAGAGCTGTACCGGCAATTGGTTGGACAGTTATCGACGGGCGGCTGCCTGGAGCCGGCCACCCTTCATATGCGGGTCATCGCTCGAAGTGGCGGCGAGCCGCGTCATTCGCACTGACGTTTTTTGCGCAGCCCTGCTATTTCGGCCGGGCAGAATCTGCTGATCGATGGCGGCGCGATTCGCTCAAGTCAGCGGGTCCGCCGCTGCGCATCGCTCCTCGAGCAAACGCACGAACATGGTCAGGCTTTGCGACACCGTGCCCCGGCGCCACACCAGCCAGGTTCGCAAATAGCGAAAGGACTCAGACAACGGCCACACACTCACGGTGGTGCAGCCCGGCATGCTTTCGAGCATGCTGCGCGGCATCAGCGCCAGGCCAGCACCGGAGCTGACACAGGCCAGCATGCCGTGATAGGACTCCATTTCGAAAATCTTGCCGGGCACTGCGGCGTCCTTGGCGAACCAACTTTCAAAGTGGTGGCGATAAGAGCAATTGGAACGAAAGGCGTAGATGTTTTCACCGTTCACATCTTGCGCGCGGTGGATCGGGGCATGGTTGAGCGGCGCGATCAGCACCATCTCTTCCTCGAAGGCCGGCACGCCCTCCAGTGCCGGGTGCAACACCGGACCGTCGACAAACGCAGCGGCCAATCGACCCGAGAGCACGCCGTCAATCATGGTTCCGGAAGGTCCCGTGGACAAGGCCAGCTCGACTTTGGCGTGCTTCTGGTTATAGGCGGCCAACAGCTCAGGAATGCGCACCGCCGCCGTGCTCTCCAGCGACCCCAGGGGAAACGATCCTTGCGGCTCTTCCCCGGCAACCGTCGCGCGGGCCTCCTGGACCAGATCGAGGATGCGTCGGGCATAGTCGAGAAAACTCCAACCGGCCGGCGACAGCCGCAGGCGGCTTTTCTCGCGGATAAACAGATCCACGCCCAGATCCTGCTCCAGTTGCTTGATCCGCGTCGTCAGGTTCGACGGCACCCGATGGATATGCTGAGCGGCCACGCTGATGCTGCCGTGCTCGGCGACAGCTTTGAAAATTTCGAGCTGAACCAGATCCAAGTTATTCTCCAAACGTGAACGGTACGATCAGTATTATTCAGTTTCCAGAAAACAAATGCCACCGTAGTCTGAACCCATCCCCACCCCGCAGGACGGTGCCATGACCCATGTTTCCAGCCTCACCCATGCCATTTCGATCAACCCCGCCAACGGCGAGCAGATCGGCCACTACCCTTTTGAATCCGATGCGGCGCTGCAATCCGCACTGTCACGCGCTGCGGCCGGGTTTCGTGTCTGGCGCGGCACACCGGTGGCGCAACGCGCGCAACGGCTGATCGCCCTGGCCAACGTCTTGCGCAACAACGCAGAAGCGATGGCAACCATGATCACACTGGAGATAGGGAAGCCGATCAGTCAGGCCCGTGGCGAAATCGAAAAGTGTGCGCAGCTCTGCGAATGGTACGCCGAGCACGGCCCGGCCATGCTCAACGCTGAACCGACACTGGTTGAGGGCGGGAAAGCGCGCATTGAATACCGCCCGCTCGGCCCGATTCTCGCGGTGATGCCGTGGAACTTCCCGATCTGGCAGGTTCTGCGCGGCGCCGTTCCGGTACTGCTCGCCGGCAACACCTACGTGCTCAAACACGCACCAAACGTGATGGGCAGCGCTTACCTGTTGCTGGATGCCTTCAAGCAAGCCGAATTCCCTGAAGGGGTTTTCGAAGTCATCAACGTCACGCCGGACGGCGTTTCCACGGCGATCAAAGACTCACGCATTGCAGCGGTGACCCTCACCGGCAGCGTGCGGGCCGGCATGGCCATCGGCGCGCAGGCTGGTGCAGCGTTGAAAAAATGTGTATTGGAGCTCGGTGGTTCCGACCCTTTTATCGTGCTCAACGATGCCGACCTCGACGATGCCGTAAAAGCCGCCGTCATTGGCCGTTATCAAAACACCGGGCAAGTCTGCGCAGCGGCCAAACGCCTGATTGTCGAGCAAGGTATCGTCGAGGAGTTCACACGCAAGTTCGTCGAAGCCACGCGCAAACTGGTGGTCGGTGACCCACTTGCCGCCACCACGTACGTCGGCCCGATGGCCCGCTTTGATCTGCGTGATGAACTGGATCAACAAGTGCGCGATACCCTGGAAGAAGGCGCGACATTGTTGCTGGGTGGCAAGAAAGCAGAAGGCCCCGGCAACTTCTACGAGCCAACGGTTTTCGCTGATGTCACCGACCAGATGACCTCGTTCAAGCAGGAACTGTTTGGCCCGGTCGCGTCGATCATCACCGCACGCGATGCCGCCCACGCGCTGGAACTGGCAAATGACAGTGAATTCGGCCTCGCTGCGACTATCTACACCGGCAACGTAGAACGTGCCCAACAGATGGCCGGCGAACTGGAAACCGGTGGCGTGTTCATCAACGGTTACTGCGCCTCCGATCCACGCGTCACCTTCGGCGGCGTGAAGAAGAGCGGTTTTGGTCGCGAGCTTTCGCACTTCGGCGTGCGGGAATTCTGCAACGCGCAGACGGTGTGGCTGGATCGTCACTAAGTGCAGGGATGAAGTCTTGAAAGCTGGCTCCAGGTGAATTTTCTGGAGCCTTCAAGGCATCAAGAATCTACCGCTTTTAAGCGGCAGCTGATGACGGGCAGCAACGAGCCCAGCGGACGGGTGCACGTGCCGGCGCAAGGCCGCCGTGGCAGGCCTTGGCATCGCGCTGCCAGGCCTCTACACCTCGCGATAAAGAATCATGCCCGCGTGGTACAGAATCCCGTCGCGGAAGTCACCATCAGCCGTGAACCCGGTGTCATCGACGTACTCGATGTGGTCACCTTCCAGCCAATACCGCCCCTGGTAGGCACTCGCCTTCCGGCCCCGGGCTTCATCGTACCGGCCACCCGGCAAGAGCTCATGGCGGATGAGTCCGTCTGCCGTGACCCACATACCGATGTACTTGTCCTGATCAGCGGATTTTTTTACCGTCATGTTCAAGTCCTCGGTTCAGTACGCGCTGGAAGTCGGGCGGACAATCAGCTCACTGACATCCACATCGGCAGGCTGTTCGATGGCGTAAGCGATAGCGTCTCGCTGCCAGTCCAGATTAGGGATAACGGTGGGCAGCCAGTTAGTCAGATCCTTCTGACAACTTGCCTGATCCTGTCGGGATAACGGGCTGCGACTTACCGGTTCAACGACGGCGAGCGTCGAGGCTGAAGCGACCGGCACCGAAGGCCACGACCTGCAACAGGCCACCGGCCATCGCGATGTTCTTGAAGAAGTGGATGAACTGGTTTTGATCGCCCAGTGCGTTATGGAAAGCCAGTGCGGTAAATACGCTGAACACCGCCAGTACAGCGGCAACGGTGCGAGTGCGGTAACCGGCGATCAGTGCCAGGCCACCACCGACTTCGACAATGATCGCCAACGCCAGCGCCAGTTCCGGAAGCGGAAGACCCACGGAGCTGATGTAGCCGGCCATCATCGCGGGAGCGGCCAGTTTCGAAAAACCGGAGAGGATGAAGATTGCGCTGAGCAGTACGCGGCCGATCAACGAAGCCGAGGCTTGGGTTACGTCGCGGCGGCTCTGTTCAGAGCCGGTGGAATGAGCGATGTTTGCAGAAGTAGTCATGAGGTATTTCCTTCAAAGTTTGTGCGACTCGCCATGAATCGCTGCTGTGAAGAAATCTTGCGCCTCGCCATCTCATCTGAATAGCCGACTAATTTAGATCATTAGATTCGAATAAATAGGCAAGTAAATCCCCCCCATCAACAGGAAGTTCAATCGTGCAAATCGTTGAGCGAACCTCTGCAACAGGCCTGGAATCGCACATTCGGGGTCAGCGCCCGGGTTCGAGTCAACTGCGCCAGTGCCCCTTTCGACGCGGTGCAGGTCGGGTTGAAAGCGCAAGCCGGGCAGGCAATCCAGGCTGATGAAACGGTTAGCAATACCGGGATAATATTGGCCATTACGTTCGAGGAAACACGCATGATTTCTGATCCCGGAACACCGACACTGGACCAACTGCGCGTGTTCCTGACGGTCGTTGAAGTTGGCAGTTTTGCAGCGGCTGCCAGAAAGCTGCATCGAGCCACTTCGGTCATCAGCTACTCGATTGCCAACCTGGAAATGCAGCTCGGCGTGTCGCTGTTCGACCGTCAGACGACACGCAAGCCGCAGCTCACCGACGCCGGCCGCACCGTTCTGGCCGAAGCCCGGACCATCGCCAACGGCATTCATGGTTTACGCGCCAAAGTGAAAGGGCTGCTTCAGGGGCTTGAAGCCGAAGTCCACGTGGTGCTCGATGTGATGCTTCCCCCGGAGCGCGTGGTCGACGCACTCAAATCCTTTCGCGAAGAATTCCCTACGGTTGCCCTGCACTTGCATATGGAAGCGCTCGGTGCCGTCACCGAACTGGTGATCAACCGTGGTGCAATCGTCGGCGTCAGTGGGCCGATGAACGAAGGCATCGACGGTATCGAAAGAATTGGCGTCGGCAGCGTGGAGTTGATTCCGGTGGCAGCCCCGAATCATCCACTGGCTTCAAGCGACTCGAATGTGCCCGGTGCCGGGCGAGAGTTCACGCAACTGGTGCTGTCCGATCGCTCGCTTCTGACCAAAGGCAAGGATTTCGCCGTGCTCAGTAACCGCACCTGGCGCCTGGCGGACCTGGGTGCCAAGCACATGCTGCTGCGTGAAGGCATCGGTTGGGGGAACATGCCGTTGCCGATGGTCCAGGAAGATCTGGAGAGCGGCCGGCTCGTGCAATTGAACATACCGGAATACAAAAGCGGCCAATATACCTTCGACGTCATCTACCGTACGGATCTGCCACCGGGCCCTGCGGCAAGGTGGTTGATCGACCGGTTCGTACAACAAGGCTCGGTGCTGGATAGCGCCGCTTGAGGGCGATTTGGCCCTGCCTGCATCAGCTCTCGAACGGGTGCTGGCAGGACTGCGTGAAACCATTTCCCATGACGACTACTTGCTCGCTGCGGCAAGCGCCATCTTCGACGGCCTGCTCGACGAATTTGTGAAAGAGGAACAACCCGATGAGTAAGGTTTCCACATTGGACGTTGACGAGAATCTGTCGAGGCCTCAGCCGGTCAGTTTGCGTGAGGCGTTCTGGTTCTGGCTAAAGCTCGGCTTCATCAGTTTCGGCGGGCCGGCAGGACAGATCTCGATCATGCACCAGGAGTTGGTAGAGCGGCGGCGCTGGATTTCGGAACGGAGATTTTTGCATGCCCTCAACTACTGCATGTTGCTGCCCGGGCCTGAGGCTCAGCAGTTGGCGACCTACATTGGCTGGCTGATGCATCGGACATGGGGAGGAGTCATTGCAGGTGCACTGTTTGTGTTGCCCTCGCTGTTCATCCTGATTGCGTTGTCGTGGATGTACATCGCGTTCGGCGAAATACCCGTGGTGGCCGGGCTCTTCTATGGGATAAAGCCCGCCGTGACGGCCATCGTGGTGCAAGCGGCACACAGGATCGGCTCTCGGGCACTGAAGAACAATTGGCTGTGGGCGATAGCGGCGGCGTCATTTACCGCGATCTTCGCATTCAACGTTCCATTCCCGCTGATCGTGCTGAGCGCCGCTTTGATCGGCTATGTCGGAGGGCGTCTGGCGCCCGAGAAGTTCAGGACCGGGGGCCATGGTTCCGCCAAAAAATCCTTCGGGCCAGCCTTGATCGATGACGACACCCCCACCCCTGAGCATGCCCGTTTTAACTGGCTGAAACTGGCGTCGCTCGCACTTATCGGCGCCACGCTCTGGGCATTGCCGATGGGCATCTTGACCCTCCTCTTCGGCTGGGAAGGCACCTTGACTCAAATGAGCTGGTTCTTTACCAAAGCCGCGTTGCTGACCTTTGGCGGTGCGTATGCCGTGCTTCCGTATGTCTACCAGGGCGCGGTCGGACACTATGGCTGGCTGACCCCGACACAGATGATCGACGGGCTGGCCCTGGGGGAAACCACGCCGGGGCCGCTGATCATGGTCGTGGCCTTCGTCGGCTTTGTCGGCGCCTATGTCTCGCAAGTGTTCGGAGCCGATCAGGTGTTTATGGCCGGGGCCGTGGCGGCCTCGCTGGTGACCTGGTTCACCTTCCTGCCCTCGTTCCTGTTCATCCTCGCGGGTGGCCCGCTGGTGGAGTCGACCCACAACGAACTCAAGTTCACGGCACCGCTTACCGCCATAACAGCCGCCGTGGTTGGAGTGATCCTCAATCTGGCGTGTTTCTTCGGCTATCACGTGCTTTGGCCAACAGGCTTCAGCGGCAACCTGGACTGGCCCTCCGCGCTGATCGCGATCGCCGCGGCGGTTGCCTTGTTCCGCTTCAAGCGGGGCGTCATTCAGGTGCTGATGGCCTGCGCGCTCGTTGGTTTGACCGTGCATCTGTTGCGTTAGCCTGGTGCAAGGAATGCGAGGGTGAATCGCATAAATAGCCTTCACCCACGCCCTGAACAGACTAAACCCGAAATTGCTGCATCAGCCCCTGCTGATGAATTGTGCTGATCAATCACGTGGGAGCGGCGATGAGTAATATCGCCGTCCCGTGTGCAGCGGTGGCGGCGATCACACCGTAGCGCATGCGGACGAAAGCACAGACCAGCCCCTCCAGCAACGTGAACAGTAGAATCGGCCAGCCAATCCGGGTGACGCTCAGTGCCAGAAACGAATGGCAGGCCGAGAATGCGACAGCGCTGATCAAGGCGGCTCGTATCGCAGAGGTGTGGTGTTCGAGGTGACCTTGCAGGAACCCGCGAAACAGCACTTCTTCCAACGCATTCCCGCCGTAGGCCAGCACGACCATGCCCATCAACCAGGGCCAGTAACCGGCTATTTCGCTTACACCGATGCCTTGATAGAGCCGCAGCGGAACGCCGATCGCACACCCGCCAGCAACACCCAGCGCTAGCCCTGCAGCCAGATTGCTCTTCCTCCAGACGACGAGTTGCCAAAGCTGCGGGGCGATCCTTGCCAGCACGGCCACGATCGCCAGCGACAGCGCACCCAGCACGGCCAGGACAAACGGATTCGCAACAAAGCCGATCTGCGCATCGCCACTCAGGGACCATAAGCGCAGCGGTGTCATCACATCGCGCATCAGGACGAAGGTCAGCAGCAGGATCACAATACGCAAACCGGGTTGCGTCTTCGGCGTCAGCCAGAACCAGAGAGTACAGAGGCTAAAACCGGGCAGCAGATAAGTGCCGTAATCGATCAGTAGCGAAAGTCCCTCTTCAATCATGTGTCTGTCCGTTGGCTTCGAAGCGAGTGCCGGGTTATAGCATCCACTTCAGGAGAATGTGAGTGGCAATCCAGGGAGACGCCGCGGCCACGCCCAATCCGAACACCAGGAAAGCGGACAGATAAACCGCAAAAAACCTAATCAGCGCTCGCCTCGACATCACCCGCCTCCAGAAACATTGAAATGCTCAAACCGGCTTAATGGCTTGGACGTGCGGCCATTTGCACAGTTCAATGTTCCGCGAGGCCGTGCAAACAGCAGAAGCGCCGATCAAGCAGCGATTGGAGACGGTGTCGGGGGTGGGTATTCAACTGAAGGGGGACGTGGCGGGTTTTGCGATTGATCGGCGGATCAGCGGGGCTTGCGCGAGTGATGTGCTGAGATCGCTGTGTGACAACTATCGGGACAAGCTTGTGTGCCGCAATGAACCAGGGCGAACCCTCATCGAACGTAAACCCTGAAAATTACTGCGCAAAACAATGTGGGAGCTAGCCTGCTGGCGATGGCGGACTGTCAATCAACAGTGATGTTGAATGTTCAGCCGCCATCGCCAGCAGGCTAGCTCCCACAGGGATTGCTGTTAAACCGACAACCGGGTCAACAGCACTTGGGCCCGGCCTTGCTTCCGTAACGCGCTTCCTGGCGTTCCCGGAAGAACACCTCGTAACTCATCACCGGTTTGTCCGGATGTTTGGTCTGCATATGCTCGACGTAAGTATCGTAGTCAGGCATGCCGACCATCAGGCGCGCGGCCTGACCGAGGTATTTACCGAGGCGACTCAGGTCATTGAACATGCTGCATTCCTCGATCACGCATTCGGCAGGGCCTGGAATGGCGCTTCTTTATCCGTGCGCTCCTTGGTTCCCCACGCGGCAATGCCGACCTTGAGGGCAAAGAACAGGATGCTGAACACCACGAACAGGAACAGCGCGGTCAACGTCGCATTGGTGTAGGCGTTGTAGATCACGTGCTGCATCTGCTCGATGCTCTTGGCCGGCGCGAGTACCTGGCCGTTGGCCAAGGCATCGCTGTACTTCTTGGCCAGCGCGAGGAAGCCGATGGCCGGGTTGGCGTCGAACAGCTTGATGAAACCGGCAGTGGTGGTGCAGATCAGCAGCCAGACCGCTGGCAGCATGGTCACCCAGACATAGCGCTGGCGTTTCATTTTGATCAGCACAACCGTCGCCAACATCAGCGCGATACCGGCCAGCATCTGGTTGGAGATACCGAACAGCGGCCACAAGGTGTTGATGCCACCCAGCGGATCGATCACGCCTTGGTAGAGCAAATAACCCCACATCGCCACACAACCGGCGGTGGCGATCAGGTTGGCGGTCCACGATTCGGTGCGTTTCAGTGCCGGCACGAACGAGCCGAGCAAATCCTGAAGCATGAAGCGACCGGCACGGGTACCGGCATCGACTGCGGTCAGGATGAACAGCGCTTCAAACAGGATCGCAAAGTGGTACCAGAACGCCATGGTGTTTTCACCCGGCAGGACGTGGTGCAGGATCTGCGCGATACCGACCGCCAGGGTTGGTGCACCGCCGGCACGGGCCAGGATGGTGGTTTCACCGATGTCCTTGGCCACTGCTTGCAGCGCTTCCGGGGTAATTGCAAAGCCCCAGCTGCTGACAGTCTGCGCAACCGAAACAGCATCCGCGCCGACAATCGCCGCTGGGCTGTTCATGGCGAAATACACGCCCGGATCGATCACCGATGCCGCAACCATGGCCATGATGGCGACGAAGGATTCCATCAGCATGCCGCCGTAACCGATGTAGCGGGCATGACCTTCACTGGCGAGCAGCTTCGGCGTGGTGCCGGAAGCGATCAGCGAGTGGAAACCCGATACCGCGCCACAAGCGATGGTGATGAACAGGAACGGGAACATACCGCCCTTCCACACCGGACCGGTGCCATCGATGAACTGGGTCAGTGCCGGCATTCTCAGCTCGGGCATGGTGATCAGAATGCCGATCGCCAATGCCACAATGGTGCCGATTTTCAGGAACGTGGAGAGGTAGTCACGGGGTGCCAGAATCAGCCACACCGGCAGTACCGCGGCAACGAAACCGTAGCCGATCAGCATCCAGGTGATTTGAATGCCGGTGAAGGTGAAGGCCTTGGCCCAGACCGGGTCAGCGGCAATCTGCCCGCCCAGCCAGATCGAGCCCAGCAGCAGGAACACGCCGATGATCGAGATTTCACCGATGCGGCCCGGACGGATGTAGCGCATGTAGATGCCCATGAACATCGCGATCGGGATGGTCGCCATCACCGTGAACATGCCCCACGGGCTTTCAGCCAGGGCTTTGACCACGATCAGCGCCAGCACCGCGAGGATGATGATCATGATCAGGAAGCAGCCGAACAGCGCGATGGTGCCGGGGATGCGGCCCATTTCTTCGCGGACCATGTCGCCCAGGGAACGACCGTTGCGGCGGGTGGACATGAACAGGACCATGAAGTCCTGAACCGCACCGGCCAGCACCACGCCGGCGATCAGCCAAAGCGTGCCGGGCAGATAGCCCATCTGCGCCGCCAACACCGGACCGACCAGCGGACCTGCGCCGGCAATGGCTGCGAAGTGGTGACCGAAGAGTACGTGTTTGTTGGTCGGAACGTAGTCCAGACCATCGTTATTGAGTACGGCGGGAGTGGCTCGATTGGGGTCCAGTTGCATCACCTTGTTGGCGATGAACAGGCTGTAGTAGCGGTATGCGACGAGGTAGATGGCGACGGCTGCGACTACGATCCAGAGGGCGTTGATCGCTTCGCCGCGGCGCAGGGCCACGACACTTAGCGCAAACGCTCCCAGAACAGCCACGGCAAACCAGGCGAGGTGTTTAGCCAGACGGGGCATAGCGTGTCTCCTGCCGACAGCTTGTGACTGCGGCGGTAATTTTTATAATTGTGTCCGCTGTGCGGAGCTGGCCCAATATCCGCGCATGCCGTCTACAAATAAATCCGCGTTACTACGTACGCGCTCTCTACGTAGTTCTACGTAGAAACCGCCAATCTGTCTGCTGAAATGCAAAACCCTGTGGGAGTGAGCCTGCTCGCGATAGCGGACTGAGATTCACCATCGATGTTGACTGTGCCACCGCCATCGCGAGCAGGCTCGCTCCCACAGGGGGGTTATGTTTCAACTGGCTGACATCCCCGCCGCAGGTCATTCCGTCCAGCAACGCTACTGGACGCGCGCATCTTTGGCATATGATGCCTGCCTTCGCCTAACGCCGCCCCTGTAGGAGCGAGCTTGCTCGCGATGGTCTCAAGAACAACGCGTGTATCCGGCAAACACGCATTTTCGTTCACGACCATCGCGAGCAAGCTCGCTCCTACAAAGTTCTCAGGAGCCCAGATGCAGCTCAAACACAAAATCGTCGCGCTCGGGATTTTGCCGCTGGTGTTGGCGATCGCTGTCATCTGCGGGCTGGTGATTTCCCTGAACCGCCAGGTGGGTGACCAACAGGCGCAACTGATCGAAGACAGCATCCTGGCGAGCAAGCGCGCCGAACTGAAAAACTACGTGGAAATGGCGCAAAGCCTGATCGCGCCGCTGTACGACGACGGCCACGGTGACGAACACGCCCAGCAACGCGTGCTGGAAGAACTGCGCAAACTCAGCTTTGGCATCAATGGCTACTTCTTCGTGTACGACCGCGAAGGTCGCAGCCTGATGCACGCGCGGCAGTCGGAACTGGTCGGCCAATACCTGTGGGACATGAAGGACCCACACGGCCTGCCGGTGATTCAGGCATTGCTCAAAAGTGCGCAATCGGGCGAAGGCTTTCAACGCTACGCCTGGAACAAGCCGTCTTCCGGTCAGGTGACCGACAAGCTCGCCTACGTGGTGATGCTGGATCGCTGGGGCTGGATGCTCGGCACCGGCATATACCTTGAGGACGTCGAACGCGCGACCCAACAGGCGCGTGACGAGGTGGCCCAGGGCATCCGCAAAACCATGCTGGCGATTGCCGCCGTGGCCCTCGTGGCGGTGCTGTTCGTGTTTGCCAGCGGCATGACGCTTAACGTGAGCGAGCACCGTCTGGCCGACAAAAAACTGCAACGCCTGACCCAGCGAATCGTCAGTTTGCAGGAGGAAGAACGCTCGCGGGTTTCCCGTGAACTGCACGACGGCATCAGTCAGGTGCTCGTCTCCATCAAGTTCCAGTTCGAACTCGCCAGCCATGTGCTGGAGAATGGACAAGACAAGGGTTTGAGTATTTTAAGAGAGGCCACGGAACGTCTCGGCGAGGCGATTGGCGAGGTGCGCAGCCTCTCCCACGACCTGCGCTCATCCTTGCTCGACACCCTGGGACTGTCGGCGGCCATCGGTCAACTTGCCGAGGAATTCGAGCAACGCAGCGGCCTCACCGTGACCTACAACGACAACGAATTCGACTGCCATCTGGTCGATGGCGCGGCGGTTTCGTTGTTTCGCATTGTGCAGGAAGGCCTGACCAACATTGAACGCCATGCACAGGCAAAAAACGTTTCCATCAACCTGCACGGTTCTGAAGAATCCATCCGGCTGACGGTGATCGATGACGGTATCGGCTTCAACGTCGCCCAGGTCGAACGTGGCCATGCCGGCATCGGCCTGCGTAATATCCGTGAACGTGTCGAGCACTTTGGCGGCCGGTTCGAGCTGATCTCGGTGCCGGGAAGAAGTGAGCTGGACGTGCTGCTGCCCATGAAAATGCCCGGCGCAAAACGCTGATCAGACAACAAGAGTGAATGCCCGTGATTAACCTGCCCTCCCCGATCCGCGTCGCCCTGGTCGACGATCACTCCCTGGTTCGCGACGGGATCAAGGCGCTGCTGTCCGTCATGGCCCCGCTGGAAGTGGTGGGTGAAGCCGAGAATGGCGCGGACGCCATCGAGATGGTCGGACGCTGCCAGCCTGACCTGCTGCTGGTCGACATCAGCCTCAAGGACATGAACGGGCTGGAGCTGACCCGATTGCTGCGCAGCCAGTACCCGTCGCTCAAAGTGCTGGTGCTGAGCATGTACGACAATTATGAATACGTGAGCGAGTCCGTGCGTTCGGGGGCCAGCGGCTATGTGCTGAAGAACGCGCCGTCACGGGAAATCATCGCCGCCATCGAAGCCATTGCCAGCGGCGGCACGTTCTACAGCGCGGAAATTGCCCAGCGGCTCATTGCTGACAAAAGTACCGACAACGAGCTGACGCCGCGTGAAAGCCAGGTGTTGTACAAAATGGCCCAGGGGATGAACAACAAGGAAATGGCCCGTGACCTCGACATCAGCGTGCGCACGGTTGAAACCCATCGCCTGAGCATCCGCCGCAAACTCAACATCGACAAACCGGCGGCGCTGGTCAAGTACGCTATCGACCACGGGATCATTTCCCCATAAGCCAGCTGAACACTACCCCCTGTAAGAGCCGGCTTGCTGGCGATAGCGGTGGGTCAGCAAAAAACAGGTTGGCTGACCCACCGCTATCGCCAGCAAGCCGGCTCCTACAGGTTGGATGTCGTTGCCGATTTTTTACCTGAGCCCACCGGAGACACCCGTGCCACCGTTGACCACCCGCGAGATTTACCAGCTATTGCGCGACGCCGCCCTGGAGGTTCGTCCCCTGCGGCTGATCGGCGAACCTTCCGCATCCGGTCTGGTGCAGGTCGACATCGAGGGTTGGCAGCTGACCCTCGACGTCGACGACAACCACTTGCGCCGCTGCCAACGCTGCCAGAGCCCGGACGGCCGCGAGGGCCTGTTCGATAATTGGCAACGTTACGGCACCGACCCGGTCAGTCTGCTCAGCACCTGGGAACTGGCGCAGATAGAACGCCTGCTGACCGAGCTCAAAAACGCGGTTTGACCGCCTTCCAGTCCGGTTTGTAACGCTGCATCTGCTTCACGTCATCGCGCTGGCGGATGCCACAGGTCAGGTATTGGTCATGCAATTTGCCCAGTTGATCGTGATCCAGTTCCAGACCCAACCCCGGCGCGCGCGTGATTTTCACGCAGCCATCGACGATCGGCAGCTTGCCGCCCTTGATCACCTCTTCATCCGGCTCCTGCCACGGGTAATGCGTGTCGCAGGCGTAATCCAGATTGGGCACCGCGGCCGCAACATGCGCCATCGCCATCAGGCTGATGCCCAGGTGCGAGTTGGAATGCATCGATACGCCAAGACCAAAGGTGTCGCACATTTTCGCCAGCGCCTGCGTGTCGCGCAGCCCGCCCCAGTAATGGTGATCGGCGAGAACAATCTGCACGCTGTTCAACGCCACACTACGCCGGAACTCGTCGAAATCGGTGACCACCATGTTGGTCGCCAGCGGCAGCCCGGTACGCTTGTGCAACTCAGCCATGCCGTCGAGGCCCGGCGTCGGGTCTTCGTAATATTGCAGGTCATCGCCCAGCAATTCAGCCATGCGAATCGACGTTTCCAATGACCAGTTGCCATTCGGGTCAATCCGCAGCGGGTAACCGGGGAAGGCCTTTTTCAGCGCCTTGATGCACGACACTTCGTGCTCCGGCGGCAGCGTGCCGGCCTTGAGTTTGATGCTCTTGAAACCGTAGGCCTCGATCATCCGCCGTGCCTGGGCAACGATCTGCTCTTCGTTCAGCGCCTCGCCCCAATTGTCCGGTTTGTACGGTGAATCGACATGCTGCGCGTACTTGAAAAACAGGTAGGCGCTGAACGGAATCTCGTCGCGAATCGCCCCGCCCAGCAAGTCCACCAACGGCACATTCAACGAATGCGCCTGCAAATCCAGGAACGCCACTTCGAACGCCGAATACGCATTGCTCACCGCTTTGCTGGCATGGGAGCCCGGTGCCAGTTCCGCGCCGGCAATGCTCGCCGGTTTGTGCGCCGCCACGGTGGCCTGGACGATGCGCCGCAGTTGATTGAGGTCGAACGGATCGAGACCGATCAATTGCGATTGCAGTTGCTGCTGGATCAACAGCGCTGGCGCATCGCCGTAACTTTCACCCAGACCGATGTAGCCATTGTCGCTCTCGATCTCGATGATCGAACGCAGTGCGAACGGTTCATGAATCCCGCTGGCGTTGAGCAGCGGCGGATCACGGAAAGCGATGGGGGTGACGGTGACTCGTTTGATTTTCAAGAGGCTGCTCCCTTTGGACCTGAGCTCAAGGCTTGATGACTGGCTGTTTTTTCTGGCACTGCGACGTTGGCAGGTTGGCCGCTCAACACGCGAATGGGATCACCACGCGGGGCGGTGCGGGCAAAAAAGATCACCACCGCCGCCACCAGCGAGGTGGCCGCCAGCCCGTAGAGACCGCCCTCGATGGAGCCGGTTTTTTGTTCGAGGAAACCGAACGCTGTCGGGGCGACGAAGCCGCCGAGGTTGCCGATGGAATTGATCAACGCGATCACCGCTGCGGCGATGCGCGCATCCAGATAGCCCTGTGGAATAGGCCAGAACAGTGCCGAGGCAGCCTTGAAACCAATCGCGGCAAAACAGATGGCGACGAAGGCGAAAACCGGCCCGCCGGTGGTGGACATGAACATGCCGAACGCAGCGATCACCAGGGTCAAGGCGACCCATGCCTGCTGGTATTTCCATTTGCTGGCCATGGCGGCGAAGCCATACATCGCGACGATGGAAATGATCCACGGAATCGAGTTGAACAGGCCGACCTGGAAGTCGCCGAGGTTGCCCATTTTCTTGATCATGCTCGGCAGCCAGAACGTCGCGCCGTAGATGGTCAGGGCAATGGAAAAGTAGATGAAACAGAACAGTGCGATCTGCTTGTCGGCGAGCAATTTGAACATCGACGGCTTGACCGTCTGCGTGGCTTCGCGGGCCTGCTGTTCGAGGGCGATGGCGCCCACCAGTGCGTCCTTTTCTTCCTCGCTCAGCCAATTCGCCTGGCGTGGATGGGACTGCAACCAGAACCAGACAAACCCGCAGAGCACGATCGAGGCGAAGCCTTCGATCAGGAACATCCACTGCCAGCCGTGCAGGCTGAAACCGCTGACGTGCAACAGCGCACCGGACACCGGCCCGGAAATCACCGAGGCAATGGCCGAGCCGCTGAGGAAGATCGCCATGGCCTTGCCGCGTTCGGTCGACGGCAACCATTGGGTGAAGTAATAAATGATGCCGGGGAAGAACCCGGCTTCGGCCGCGCCGAGGATGAAGCGCAGCACATAGAAACTGGTTTCGCCGCGCACGAACGCCATGGCCATGGCCGCTGCGCCCCAGGTGAACATGATGCGCGTCAGCCAGGCGCGGGCGCCGTAGCGTTGCAGCAGCAGGTTGGAGGGGACTTCGAAGATTGCGTAACCGATGAAGAACAGCCCGGCACCGAGGCCATAGGCTGCGGCGCCAATGCCGAGATCGGTTTCCATGTGACTGCGCACGAAGCCGATGTTGACCCGGTCGATGTAATTGACGATGAACATCACCACGAACAGCGGCAGCACTTGGCGCTTCACCTTGGCCGCTGCGCGGGCGAGCACAGTTGGATCGGGCGGACTCTGGAGGGTATTCAAGGGGGCGACTCCCGTTCATTGTTTTTTTAGGGACGCGCCGATCATGGACGCCGACATTGATCCCGTCTAATCTAACTTGGCATTCGATTGATACCTGGATTAGATCAATGTTCGAACTGACCCAACTGCGCTGCTTCACCACGGTGGCCACCGAACTGAACTTCCGGCGCGCCGCCGAACGGTTGAACATGACCCAGCCGCCGCTCAGCCGACAGATTCAGCTGCTGGAACATCACCTGGGCGTCGAGCTGTTCACCCGCACCACCCGCAGCGTCGCCCTGACGGCTGCCGGCCGCGCCTTTTTCATCGAAGCGCAGAACCTGCTCGAACGCGCCCAGCAAGCCGCCGCCACCGCCCGGCGTTTTGCCGAGGGCGATATCGGCACGGTCAACATCAGTTTTGTCGGCAGCGCGGTGTATGAATTCCTGCCCAAGGTCATCGCCGAAGCCCGCCTCAAGCAACCGCACGTGAAAATCGACCTGTCGGAGATGAATACCTACCAGCAGCACGAAGCCCTGCGCGCCCGCCGAATCGACCTGGGCATCGTCCGCGCGCCATTGCTGGAACCGGGGTATGCCACCGAATGCCTGGTGCGCGAGCCGTTTGTCCTGGCCGTGCCCAGCCATCATCGATTGGCCAGCGCCGAAACCGTGTCGGTCAAAGACCTCGATGCGCAACCGTTTCTAATGTACTCCCACGCCGCCTACCCACCGTTCAACGAACTGCTGACCGGCATGCTGCGCTCGGCCCGCGTCGCCCCGGAATACGTGCAGTGGCTGGGTTCGTCGCTGACCATTCTGGCGCTGGTCAACGCCGGCATGGGCCTGGCGCTGGTGCCACGGTGTGCCAGCAGCGTGGTGTTCAAGAACGTGGTGTTTCGCGATATCGACCTGGGGGAAGGTGTGCAGAGCGAGTTGCATCTGATCTGGCGTGAGAACAATGACAACCCGGCGTTTGCGATGTTGCTGGAAGGGATTCGCACGGCTGTGCGCGAGGGATGGGGCATTTGAAGGTACGTCCGTCGGACACACGAAGTCGGCGGTAAATATGCGCTCCTGCCCCGTGAACCTTGTTTCAACTCTCCAGTCTTACAGCGGCGCCAATTCCTCCCCTAACCGCCGCCAACTCTTCAGAGCTGTCCCCCATGCGCCAAACCGCCCACGCCTTGCGCTTGACTTCGCTGTGCCTGTTTACCTTGCTTTCCATTACCACCCTCCCCGCCCACGCTGGCGCGGAACGGCAACTGGTGGAAGCCATCAACGATTACCGCGCCCACCCACAGCGCTGCGAGCGGCGTCCCGCCCAACGCTTGGCACCGCTGGCGCTGAAATCGAATCTGGCCTTGCCGGTCGGCTACGGCGGCGGCTTGCGGGACCGGTTGAAAGCGTCCGGTTATCAGGCAGTGACCGTGCGTAGCCTGCGCGTGGTCGGCGCGCAGGATGCCGAAGAGGCCTTCGACCTGCTGCAGAGCGATTACTGCTCGGCATTGCTGGATAGCCAATACGCCGATATCGGCGTCAGCCGCAGCCGCAGCGAATGGCAAGTGGTGCTGGCGCGGCCGGTGCTGGACAGTCAAATGAACGACGCGCGAGCCGTCAGCAAGGCGTTGCTCGCCCAGGTCAACGCCGCGCGGGCAAAACCGCGTCTCTGTGGGCGCCAGCGCTTTGCCGCCGCCCGGCCACTGGCCTGGAATGCCAGCCTCGGGGCAGCGGCGCAGGGCCACAGCAAGGCAATGGCCTATGGAAATTACTTCGCACACCGCGATCCCGACGGCGACATGCCTGCCGACCGGGCGCGGGCTGCCGGATTCCGTGGCCGCCAGATCGGCGAAAACATCGCCGCGGGCCAAGGCTCACCGAGCAAGGCAATGGCAGGCTGGCTCGCCAGCCCCGGACATTGCGCCAACCTGATGAGCCCGCTGTTCACCCAAGTGGGCGCCGCCTACGCGACGGACGCGCGCAGTGACCAAGGGGTTTACTGGACGATGTTGTTTGGAGCGCCTTGAGGCCGGTCACACCACGGCCAGCGTGATGCGTCACGCTGGCCGCCGCACCGCCCTCACCTTCCCGCTGCCACCGCCGCCGCAGAAGAACTGATCGCCGCCATCGGACTCAAGTCCCGACACGCCGACACCAGCGGGCATCCTGATGCTGTGCAGCACTTCCCCGGTTTTGGCATCCACGCGGCGCAGCTCGCTTTCATCCCCTTCCCACGTTCCATGCCACAGCTGCCCGTCAACCCAGGTCACGCCGGTAACGAAGCGGTTGGACTCGATCGTGCGCAAAATCGCGCCGGTCTCGGGGTCGATCTGGTGGATCTTCCGGTCGCGATAGCGGCCAACCCACAGCGTCCCCTCAGCCCAGGTCAGCCCGGAGTCGTTGCCGCCACCCGGTGCCGGGATGGTGTTGAGCACTTTGCCGGTCTGTGGGTCGATTTTCTGGATGCGGTCGGCGGCGATCTGGAACAGGTGCTGGCCGTCGAAGGCCGTGCCTGCATCGGCGCTGACGTCGATTGAACGCAGGGTCTTGCCGCTGGCCGGGTCGAGGGCGATGAGTTTTTCGCCACTGGCAAACCAGACGCGCTCACCGTCCCAGGTCACGCCATGCACGCTGTCGACACCGGCGAACGGGCCATATTCGCGGAGGATTTCTGCGGTTGAGTGTTTCATCTCGGCTACCTCTTCAGGGGTTCGTGGCGTTCATCCTAGTCACTCGGCAGTGGCGCCGGGAGTAACAAGGTCGTCGCGAAACCCGGTACCGGCGGGGTCATCCAGCGCCGCGCCCGGCCACGTCCGAATGGCTGCACTTTGCCGGCCGCCGCCAGCGCGTCGAGTGTGCGTTGCACCGTGCGCTGGCTGGTGTCGAGCGCCAACGCCAGCGCCGAACTCGACCAGGATTCGCCGTCGGCGAGCAAGGCAAACAGCGCCGCGTGTCGTTCTTCGACCGGTTGCGCCAACACCACTACGTCAGATGAAACCAGCGCCACCAGTGCAAACCCGCGTTGAGTGGCGATGACGCCCGCCAAGGGTTTCAGCGCCGAACGCAAGCGCCCGACTTCGACACGCAAGCGCGCTCGATGGGACTCGTCCGACAGCTTCAGGCGGAACGCCCGGCGGATCAGGGTTTCCCTCGATACGTCCGCCGGCCACGCTTCGGCCAACGCACGAGCGAGGGTGAACAACACCGGGCGCCTGGCGAGGGAAACCGACATGCCGACGCCACGCACGGCATAACGGCAGGCGTCCACCACCAACGCGGTCGAGCCGAGCACTGCTTCAACTTCATCCAGCCACAACGGTCGCTCTTCGCCATGGGCGATCAGGCGCGCTGCCGGGGAATTCAGGACGTTAACGGCGTTTTCGACTTCGCCGATAAGCGCCGGGACACCCGCCTCGCGTGCGACATGTTCGGCCCTCGCCAGGGCAAGCCGGGCTGTTTGCGATTGCAGGCGGCGGATGGCAATCCCCGCCACCACCAATTCATGGGCGGCGCGCAGCACCGGCGGCAACGGTGCGGGATCCAGCGCGGCCAACAGAACGTCCGCCTCGTCGAGCCGACCGATCAGCACCCATCGCCGAATCTGCAGATACCGCGCGTGAGCGGCGTTCACTCGATCCCCGTGGGCCTCAAGCGTCAGGCGTGCCGTTTCGAGCGCCTTCACTGGCCAGCCCAGGTCACGCGAAGCCAGCGCAATTTCGGCCTCGGCCACCACGCAGCGCGCCCGTGCCAACGGTTCTTTCGGCCCGAATGCGCGCGCGGCGCTTTTCACCAGCGCTTTCGCCCGAACCAGATCGCCGAGCTGCGCCATGGCGATGCCGCGCAACGCGAGCGCGGGCGCATCGTCACGCAACGCCACCCGGTCCAGCGCGCCAAGCGGATCACCTGCCGCAAGCGCCCGCGCTGCGGCTGTGATCAATGAGTCCATAAGAGTAGCGCCACGATTGTCGCCCCTGCCGTTCGATAACCCTGGTTAGTCTAGTCACGCGACAGCTGAGCACGGAGCGCGATTGTTTGCGTTTGTAAGGGCCTCATCGCCGGCAAGCCGGTCTCACTCCCACAGGGATTGCGGGGCTTGCACAAAATATGCGGGAGATTCTATGTTGCAGGCCAACCCTGCATCATCAAACGTCAAGATTGCCAGGAGTCATGCCATGAACACGTATCAGCCTTTGGATTGCGATCTGCACGACTATCTCGAGATTGCCTGCCTGCGCGGTTATCGACTGCATATCGAGTTGATGGATGGCACAAGCCTGACGGCCAAAGCGTTGACGACACGGACGTCCAGCGACAAAGAAGAATTTCTCTGCGTTGAAACGGCAGGCGGCCCACAGGAGATCCGTCTGGATCACCTGCTGGCCGTGACGCCGCTGGACGACAATGCGCAGTTTGGACGCGTAGTGCTTCAGGGCGCGAACTGCTCGTTCTAGCACTCGGTGTGCCGGCCCCTCAATTCGGCTCTGTGTAACGCAAAAAGCCCCGCCCTCTCAATGAGGACGAGGCTTTTCGGCAGCCGCCGTTCAATCGGCGTTCAGCAGCACCGCGTCGTGCAGCTGCGTTTGCCGTAGCGTGCTTCCTGACGTTCGCGAAAGAATGCTGAATAACTCATGACCGGCTGGTCCGGATGATTCAGCTTCATCTGCGCGACGTAGTTGTCGTAATCCGGAACGCCCACCATCAGGCGCGTGCTCTGGCTGAGGAACCTGGCGGCAAGCTGCAGTTTGCGGAACATGGCAAAAGCCTCTTTGTGGTGTTGGACGACCTCATCAAACCGCACTCATGTATCTGCATTGTGTCCGCGATTGGGGAATTTGTATGTTCAAGTGGCTGAACGAACCCGACAAACCGTCCCCCCGTTCACAGAACCAGCCTGCGGTAATCCGCCAGCACACTGCTCAGATAGGCGTTGAAACGCCCCGCCGCCGCGCCATCGATCACGCGATGATCCCAACTCAGGCTCAACGGCAGCATGTTGCGCGTCACAACCTCCCCGCCCTCCAGCGCGAGTCGCTCCATGCTTTTGCCCACCCCGAGAATCGCGACTTCCGGCGCATTGATGATCGGCGTGAAATACGTCCCGCCAATGCCGCCCAACGACGAGATTGAAAAGCAGCCGCCACTCATCTCGGCAGCGCTCAACTTGCCCGCCCGCGCCTTTTCAGCCAGCGCCGACATTTCCCGGGCAATCGCCAGCACCCCTTTCTGATCGACGTCCTTGATGACGGGGACGACCAACCCTTCGGGTGTATCGGCGGCAAAACCGATGTGGCAATAACCCTTCAACACCAATTCGTCGCCGTTGAGACTGGCATTGAACTCCGGGAATTTTTTCAACGCGCCCGCACAGGCTTTCATCAACAACGCCAGCAACGTCAACTTGACCCCGCTGCCGGCCTTTTCCTTGTTCACCTGCACGCGGAACTGTTCGAGTTGCGTGATATCCGCGTCGTCGTGATTGGTCACGTGGGGAATCATCAGCCAATTGCGATGCAGGTTGGCCCCACTGATTTTGCGGATGCGCGACAGTGGCCGGGTTTCCACCGGCCCGTACTTGGCAAAATCCACCACCGGCCAGGGCAGCAATCCGCCCAACGGCTGGGCACGGGTTTCAGTTACTGTCAGTGCGCCTTTCACATGGGCCAACACGTCGTCCTTGGTGATGCGTCGACGCAGGCCAGTGCCCTGAATGGCCTTGAGCGAAACACCCAGTTCTCGAGAAAACTTGCGAACCGACGGCGATGCCAGCGGCAAGTCCGTTGGCGGATCAACCGCTTCGATGAGCAACCCTGGCGAGGCAATCGGCTGAGGCACTATGAGCGTTGCAACGGGCTCGATGCGGGGTGCCGGCGCCGCCGATAGTCCTTCACTCTCGATAAAGGCAATCGGCGATCCCTCGCTGACTTTGTCATCCAGACTGACCACCAACGATTGCAACACGCCCGTGTGCGGCGATGGAATTTCCATGGACGCCTTGTCGGTCTCGACAATGATCAGGGTCTGCCCTTCGACCACCGCATCGCCCGCCTTGACCGGTATTTCGATGACACCGACATCCTTGGCATCGCCGATGTCGGGCATTCGCACTTCATGCACATTCTTCATGACCATTTCCTGAAAATTCGACTCGACCTGAAGCCCGGCTTCAAGCGTCCCAAGGCGCGATGGCGTCAACATCAATCCCGTAGCGCGCAATCGCTTCGGCACACACGCCGGCATCGAGGCGCCCGTCCTGAACCAGTGACGTCAGGGCACTCAAGACGATCTGATGGCGGTCCACTTCGAAAAACGCGCGCAACCGGCTGCGGGTATCACTGCGGCCAAAACCGTCGGTGCCGAGCACCGTGTAACGCGCCGGCGCGTAGCTGGCGATCAGTTGGGGCAAGGCACGCACGTAATCGGTGCTGGCAATGATCGGCGCCGTGTCGTTGAGCGATTCCTGAACGTGGCTGCGCCGCGCCGGTTGTCCCGGATGCAGGCGATTCCAGCGCTCCACCTCACGGGCCTCACGGGCCAGCTCGGTGAAGCTGGTGACGCTCCAGACCTCGCTGTCGATGTTCCAGTCACTGGCCAGCAGCTCGGCTGCCGCGATCACTTCAAGCAGGATCGCGCCGGAACCCAACAACTGAACGCTGCCGCGTGCATCCTCGACTTCATGCCGGGCGAACAGGTACATGCCCTTGATAATTGCCTGTTCGACGCCCTCGGGCAGGTTGGGCTGCGGGTAGTTTTCGTTCATCAGCGTGACGTAGTAGAACTCGTCGACCTGACGTTCCAGCATCTGGCGCATGCCGTGATCGAGAATCACCGCAAACTCGCCGGCAAACGCCGGATCGTAGGCCCGACAATTGGGCACCATCGCCGCCATCAGGTGACTGTTGCCGTCCTGATGCTGCAAACCTTCACCGCCGAGCGTCGTGCGTCCCGCCGTGGCGCCGAGCAGAAACCCGCGCGCCCGCTGGTCCGCCGCCGCCCAGATCAGGTCGCCGATGCGCTGGAAGCCGAACATCGAGTAGTAGATGTAGAACGGCAACATCGGCAGGCCATGCACCGAATAGCTGGTCGCGGCGGCTACCCAGGAACTGATCGCCCCGGCCTCGCTGATGCCCTCTTCGAGAATCTGCCCGTCGAGGGCTTCGCGATAACTCAGGATCGAACCGATGTCCTCCGGCTCATAACGCTGACCCACGCTGGAATAAATCCCGATCTGCTTGAACAGGCTGGCCATGCCGAACGTGCGCGCTTCATCGGCCACGATCGGCACGATGCGCGGCCCCAGTTGTTTATCCCGGAGCAAACCGCTGAGCATCCGCACAAACGCCATGGTGGTGGACATTTCCTTGCCTTCGGCGGCAATGGCGAACCCCGCGTAGCTGTTGACGTCGGGCACGGCCAAGGACGTCGACGTGGTGGGCCGCGACGGCATATAGCCGCCCAATGCCCGGCGACGTTCATGCAGGTAGCGCATTTCGGCGCTGTCGTCGTCAGGTTTGAAGAAGCTCAGCGAGGTCGCCTGTTCATCGGTCAACGGCAAATTGAAACGGTTACGGAAGGCGATCAACGCGTCCTTGTCGAGTTTCTTCTGCTGGTGCACGGTCATCTTGCCCTGCCCTGCATCGCCCATGCCGAAGCCTTTCTTGGTCTGCGCCAGAATTACCGTGGGTTTTCTGCCCTCGCGCATCGCGCTTTGGTAGGCGGCGAAAATCTTCACCACGTCGTGGCCACCGCGTTTGAGGCGGTCGATCTGTTCATCGGTCAGGCCCTGGGCCAGATGTGCCAGGGCCTCGTTCTGGCCAAAGAACTGATCGCGGTTGAAACGCCCGTCCTTGGCGGCGAACGTCTGGAACTGGCCATCGACCGTGGCGGACAGGGCCTTGACCAGCGCGCCGTCGTGATCCCGGGCAAACAGTCCGTCCCAGTCAGAGCCCCAGACCAGTTTGATGACGTTCCAGCCGGCCCCACCGAACAGCGCCTCCAGCTCGTCGATGATGCGACCGTTGCCCCGCACCGGACCGTCCAGACGCTGAAGGTTGCAGTTGACCACCCACACCAGATTATCCAGCCCTTCGCGTGCCGCCAGCGTCAGGGCCGACATGCTTTCCGGCTCATCCATTTCACCGTCGCCGAACACCCCCCAAACGGTGCGCCCGGCGGTGTCTTGCAGGCCGCGGTGTTCCAGGTAACGCATGAAACGCGCTTGGTAGATAGAGCTGATCGGACCGATGCCCATCGAGCCGGTCGGGAACTGCCAGAAGTCCGGCATCAACCACGGATGCGGATAACTCGACAGGCCCCGGGCGCCATTGGCGCGCGCGCCGATCTCTTGCCGGTAATGCTGCAAGTCCTTCTCTTCGAGACGGCCTTCCAGAAAAGCCCGTGCATAGACCCCCGGCGCCGAGTGCGGCTGGTAGAACACCAGATCGCCGCCGCTGGTTTCTGTGCGTGCCCTGAAGAAGTGGTTGAAGCCCACCTCAAACAAATCGGCGGCGCTCGCGTAACTGGCGATGTGGCCGCCAAGCTCCCCGTAGGCCTGGTTGGCTCTCGCCACCATGACCAACGCGTTCCAGCGCATGATCGAGGCCAGGCGTTCTTCGAGCGCCAGATCCCCCGGGAACACCGGCTGCTGCTCAACGCTGATGGTATTGATGTAGGGCGTGCCGTGACGGGGCCGCCAATTCATCTCGCAGGTGCTGGCCAGCGTCACCAGCATGTCCATGATCTGCCTGGCCTGCCCGGCACCGCCGTGGGCGATGACCGATAGCAAGGCATCGCGCCACTCAGCGATTTCCTCGGCATCTTCCGTGGTCTGGCCGGGTAACTGGGCATGAAGATCGGACGGGTTCATGGGCATCTCCTGCAAAAGGCTGATTCGTTATCAATGCGCGGTGGAGGGTTTGACCGGGCCAGGCTTTTGACCTGCTCGACCGCTTCGATGACGGAGCGCTCGGTCCGGGCATCCCGGGCTATCGGGTAAATATTGATTCTGCGCTTGGGCAAATCGCGTAAAAAGCGCTTATCCAGTTCGCCAGCCACCACAAGGCAGTAATCACAGGTGGATGTGTGCGCTTCAAACATTCCAGCGCTCATCGGCGCGACATCAACCTGCATCAGTGCAATGTTTTCAAAACAACTGAAACTGTGGTGAATCAACTCTAGATGTTCACTTCCCAGTCCAGCAGTGATCACCACAATGCGCGTGCCACTTGAGGGCTCGCGCATCCATTTCCTGGTGTTATTACGACGGTCGGCAGATCGGCTCATAGGCGTTGCCTTTCTTATTGGGTGTGTTTGATTGAGCGGGTGAAGACATCCGCTAAATGACGTAGCGCTCCTGCAGCACGCTTTTCGCCAGGCTCCGGGTCGCCAACAAAACGGCGTCCACCTGTCGATCCATCGCTGCGTGGGTTGAGGCGACGGTTCCCAGGTCGACGACGCGCAGCGAGTGACCGCAGACGGATCCCAGCCAGGTCAGGCCCGGCACCGTGCCGACTTCGACGTCCAGTAAAAAACTGCTTTTGCACACGCCGCGCAGCAATTGGCGGGCATCGCACGCTTGCTCGGGGCTGGACCCGACCCGCAACCAGTCGAGCATCAATGCCCTGCATTGCTTGACGGCCAGGTAAGCCACCTGATCCCAGTCGTCGATGGCCACGTGCAGCTGGTCGATCATGTATTTGGGCAACGCGGCACTGGTCACGATGACCACCCCGGCATCCGCCGAAGGTTCCTTGATCCAGACGGCGGATTGCGATATCGCATGCATGGCGCTACTCCTGGCGATTGAACGTTGTCCCCTTTCCTGTAGGAGCCGGCTTGCCGGCGATGGGGCCCGTGGGTTTTGCATCGATCTCAAGGCCGCCATCGCCGGCAAGCCGGCTCCTACAAGGGTTCGGTGACAGACACGTAAATGTGAACAACACAATCCACTGTAGGAGCCGGCTTGCCGGCGATGAGGCCCGTTGGTTCTGCATCGATTTCAAGGCCGCCATCGCCGGCAAGCCGGCTCCTACAAGGGTTCGGTGACTGACACGAAAATGTGAACAACACAATCCACTGTAGGAGCCGGCTTGCCGGCGATGAGGCCCGTTGGTTCTGCATCGATTTCAAGGCCGCCATCGCCGGCAAGCCGGCTCCTACAAGGGTTCGGTGACAGACACGTAAATGTGAACAACACACTCCACTGTAGGAGCCGGCTTGCTGGCGATGGGGCCCGTTGGTTTTGCATCGATTTCAAGGCCGCCATCGCCGGCAAGCCGGCTCCTACAAGGGTTCGGTGACAGACACGAAAATGTGAACAACACACTCCACTGTAGGAGCCGGCTTGCCGGCGATGGGGCCCGTGGGTTTTGCATCGATTTCGAGGCCGCCATCGCCGGCAAGCCGGCTCCTACAAGGGTTCGGTGACAGACACGTAAATGTGAACAACACAATCCACTGTAGGAGCCGGCTTGCCGGCGATGAGGCCCGTTGGTTTTACATCGATTTCAAGGCCGCCATCGCCGGCAAGCCGACTCCTACAGGTTTGTGATCAGCCGTTACGGAACAGGAAGCTGTAGGCATTCAGCGCAGGCACCCCGCCCAAGTGTGCGTAAAGCACTTTCGAGCCTTCAGGGAACTCGCCACGGCGAACCATTTCGATCATCCCGTGCATGGATTTCCCTTCGTACACCGGGTCGGTCAGCACGCCTTCAAGTCTGCCGCACAGGCGGATGGCTTCCAGCGTGCCGTCGTTGGGCAAACCGTATTCCGGATAGGCGAACCGTGTGTCGAGCACCACATCCTCCTCGGTGATTTCACGCCCCAGCTCCACCAGTTCAGCGGTGTGCCGGGCGATCCGCAGGATCTGTGCCTTGGTCTTTTCCGGTTTGGCCGAAGCGTCGATACCGATGACGTTTTTCGAACGGCCGTCGGCAGCAAACCCGACCACCATGCCCGCCTGGGTGCTGCCGGTCACCGAGCAGACCACGATGTAATCAAACTTGAAGCCGAGCTCTTTTTCCTGCTGGCGGACTTCCTCGGCGAAACCGACGAAGCCGAGACCGCCATACGGATGCTCGGAACAGCCCGCCGGGATCGGAAACGGTTTGCCGCCGCGCTCCACCACATCGTTCATGGCCTTCTCCCAGCTGGGGCGAATGCCGATGTCGAACCCGGCGGCGTCCAGTCGTACATCCGCGCCCATGATGCGAGACATCTCGATGTTACCAACGCGGTCATACACGGCATCGGAGTAGTTCACCCAGTTTTCCTGGACCAGCACGCACTTCATGCCCAGGTGTGCGGCAACGGCGGCGACCTGGCGGGTCTGGTTCGACTGGATCCCGCCGATGGACACGAGGGTGTCGCAGCCCTGCTCGATGGCCTCGGGAATCAGGTATTCAAGCTTGCGCGTCTTGTTGCCACCGAAGGCCAGGCCACTGTTGCAGTCTTCACGCTTGGCATACAGCTCGACCTTGCCGCCCAGGTGTTCGCTGAGGCGTTTCAAGGGGGTGATGGGCGAAGGACCGAAGGTCAACGGATAGCGTTTGAAACGATTCAGGTTCATGACTCTGCTCCTTGATTATTGGATATCCAAGCGCCAGACCGAAAGGCAAACAGGCTGCATTCCAGGTTCTTTCAGAGGGGCTTCGATGAGTTCAATATTAAGAACAAAGCCAAAAATATGTGTTGCAAGTTTCAATGCATTAAAGAAACATAAATCGTCACCTATCACTTCAAACAACTTTTTATTGCGTAGAAATCCATATGAACGCAACAAATACTCACAAGAAAACCGGAACACCCAGCCCGGAGCCACACCCGCTGGACCGAACCGACCGCGCCATTCTCAAGGCGCTGCAACGCGACGCTTCCATCTCCAATGTGGCGCTCGCCGAGAAGGTCAAACTGAGTGCGCCGGCGTGTTTGCGCCGCGTCGAGCGCCTCAAGCAGGCGGGTTTGATCAAGGGCATCGTCGCGTTGCTGGACAATGACGCGCTGGATGCGGGCATGGTGGTGTTGATCGGCGTGGTGCTGGACCGCTCGACGCCGGAATCCTTCGCTGCCTTCGAGGCCGCCGCGCAAAAGGTTTCCGGCTGCATGGAATGCCATGTGGTGACGGGGGAATTCGACTACTTCATGTTGATACGAACCAAGGACAGCAACAGTTTCAACCGGCTGCACGCGGAGCAATTGTTGTACCTGCCCGGTGTGCGGCAGATTCGTTCGTTCATGGGGTTGCGCCAGGTGTTGTCGACAACCCACATCCCCATTTGAGGCTCAAATCAGTCCGAGGGTCAGCGCCTTCAGCGTTGCAGCCGCACGGGTGGTGCAGTGCAGTTTGCGGAACACGCTCTCGACATGGGTACGCACCGTACTCGGGCTGATGCCGAGCTGGCGCGCCACCTCTTTGTTGCTCCCGCCCATGCTGATCCGTTGCAGGATTTGCGTCTCACGGTCGGTCAGCGGACTGCCGTTCACTCTGGCCGCTACAGCGCTTTCACCGCGCGCCGCCGCGATGACCGCCTGACAGGCCTGAGGGTCGAAACGCCCTTGGGCGGCTTCGTCGAGCAACAGACGTTCCGCGTCACTGTCAGTGAAGGCCGGTCGCCAGGGTCGTTCGCAACGTAACGCCTGCCAGACCAGCGCCGCCGCCAGCAAGCGCTGCTCGGCGGGCAAGGCATCGCCCTCAAGACCACGGAAATAGCCGCTGCCATCCAGTCGTTCGTAAGCGTTGGCCGCCAGCCGGCCCGGCACCGACAGTTCGGGAATCTGGCCGCAGGTACGCGACGTCCAGTAAGGCACCAGGCGTACCTGTTCAAGATCACCGTCCAGCAGCGCCCCCGCCGTGTTCCAGACCCGGTTGGGAACCGCCGCCCGGCCGATGCCATGCACCAGCGCGGCCTTCGCGGCCTGGTCGCCCGACTGTTCCGACAAGCCCCAGAGTCTGGCGGCTTCGCGCACCAACTCGGCGGAGCGACGCGAATAGCCCGCCAGCCAGGGTAGCTTGAGGTCGATCACATCCCCCACCAGCGTAAGCGGCACCTTGATCGCGTTTTCACGGGGTTGTGATGGAGTGACCTCTGGCACGCGCAACGACTCCAGCCAGTCTGCGGCATGTTGCGTGAGCCGGGCGGCCAGCGATGCCGGATAGCGCCGATTGCCCTTGGTCGCAATCCATTCCAGCGCAGCGTCGAGCCCGTGAACCCGCGAGAGAATTTCCAGATCGCCCGCCAGGAGTACCTGATACACCACCTCCGGCACCTCGGGATGGCGCAGGCCAACGGGTTTGCCTTCGCCGTCAAACTGCTCGAACACATGCCGCAGCCCGTGTTCGACCGGCGCACTCAGGCCCAGTGTCTGCGCGATGTCGCCCGACACTTCGCAATGCACCTGCGCCAACGGCGCCGACTTGCGCATGGCGCGCAGGCCCGCCGCCCCCAGCGTCTGGCTGAGCATGGCGTTGCGGCCCTCGACGTCATCGCCCAGCAGACGGGTGAAGCCCTCGGCATTGGCGGTACAACCCGACCAGCGCAGCAAGGCGACTTGCCGCGCGACTTCGGTGTGTTCACCGACACCGTGACACGACTGCGCGAGCAGCTGGACCAGCCGGGCGGTACGACGTGACTGGTCGAAGGGCTGCCCCATGCTCAGGTCCCCGACCATGGACAACGCCACGATCGCACTCTCCAGCTCGATGCCGTCACTGTCGCGCATACCGTTCTGCCCTCCCTCGTTTTTTGGTCTGCCTCGGATAAACGACCGATACCGGACCGTTCGCGTATTGCTGAAACTGGATCACACCAACCACAGGAGATTTAACCATGTTCAAACCCAAGGCTATCGCCCTCGCACTCGCCATGACGGCTTCACTGTTCGCCGTCGGCAGCCATGCGGCCCCTGCGCAACCGTCGGTGGTGATCGTACACGGCGCCTTCGCCGACGGCTCCGACTGGGCCAAGGTTGTCCCGCTGCTGCAAGCCGAAGGCATCAAGGTCACCGTGGTGCAAAACCCGCTGACTTCGCTGGCCGATGATGTGGCGGCCACGCAACGGGTCCTGAACAACCAGGACGGCGACGTCGTGCTGGTCGGGCACTCCTGGGGCGGTACAGTAATCAGTCAGGCCGGCACTGACCAGAAAGTTCGTGGCCTGGTGTACGTCGCCGCGTTTGCCCCTGATGCCGGTCAGGCCAGTAAAGACCTGGGCAAGGATTACCCGGCACCACCCGGTACGAAAGACATCGCCGCGGATAAAAACGGCTTTCTGTACATGACCCGCCAGGGTATGGCCACAGGCTTCGCTCAAGATCTGCCAGCCGCGCAGACCGACATCATGACCGCGACACAAGGTCCGATTCGAGCCTCGGCGTTTGGCGACGTAACCACTGCCGCCGCCTGGAAAGGCAAACCATCGTGGTACGTCGTGGCCCGTGAAGACCGCATGATCCAGCCCGACCTGCAGCGCGCGTTTGCCAAGAAATTGAAAGCGCAGGTCACCGAAGTCGAAGCCAGCCATGTCCCGCAGCAATCACGCCCGGCCGACGTGGCCAAAGTCATCATCCAGGCGGTTCACAAGACCCAGGGCGGGGTTTGAGTCGGCTTCTTCCGACCACAAAAAAGGCGCGTGCCTCATGGCACGCGCCTTTTATCGTCTGCGCTGAGAGCGCAGCTCAGGCGTCATTGCGCGGGTTTGGCCACCGCCACGCGCCACACCTTGTTACCGACATCGTCCGCCACCAGCAACGCCCCGCTCTGATCAAGCGCTACGCCCACCGGACGCCCTTGAGCCTCGCCTTCGGCATTGAGGAAACCGGTGAGGAAATCCACCGGTAAACCTGAAGGCTTGCCGTCGCTGAACGGGATGAACACCACCTTGTAGCCGGCCTGCGGATTGCGGTTCCACGAGCCGTGTTCGCCGATGAACACGCCATTGGCGAAAGCGCTGGGCATGGCCCGCGAGTCAGAGAACGCCAGGCCCAGCGGTGCGACGTGGGTACCCAATGCGTAGTCCGGGGCGATAGCCTGGGCCACCTTGTCCGGGCGCGGCGGCTCAACCCGGGTGTCGACGTGGTTGCCGTAGTAACTCCATGGCCAGCCGTAGAACGCGCCGTCTTTTACCGACGTCAGGTAATCCGGCACCAGGTCGCTGCCGATTTCATCGCGCTCATTGACCACGGTCCACAACTGGCTCGAACCGGGTTTCCAGGCCAGGCCGTTGGGGTTGCGCAGACCGCTGGCAAACAGACGCTTGTCGGCGCTTTTAACGTCAACTTCCCAGATGGCCGCGCGCCCTTCTTCGGCCTCCAGACCGTTTTCGCCAACGTTGCTGTTGGAGCCCACGGTGACGTAAAGCTTGGTGCCCTCAGGGTTGGCGAGCACGTTCTTGGTCCAGTGGTGATTGATACCGGCAGGCAGATCGGTGACTTTCACCGGCGTCGCCGTGATCTCGGTTTGCCCCTCGCTGTAAGGCACCTTGACCAGGGCGTCGGCGTTGGCGATGAACAGCTCGTTGCCCACCAACGCCATGCCGAAGGGTGACGTCAGTCCGCTCATGAACACTGTGCGCAGTTCAGCGTGACCGTCACCGTCGGCATCGCGCAGCAAGGTGATTCGATTGGCGCTGGGCGCATCGGCGCCGACACGGCCCATCACAAAACCCATCGCGGTGCGCCGCGCCCAGGCCAGCGGACCTCTGCCACCGTCAGTGGCGCCTTCAGGCATCGGCGGGTGATTGCTTTCGGCGACCAACAGATCGCCATTGGGCAATCTGTAGATCCAGCGCGGGTGGTCGAGGTTTTCGGCCAGGGCCGTCACCGTGAAACCGGCGGGCGCTTTCGGCTTGTCGCTGCCGGACCAGCCGATGGCCTTGGACACCTTCAACGTCGGGATCAGCGTGGTCGTGGGCTCAGGCAACTGCGGGCTCGGGCCGACACTGGCTTGCGGCGGCAGTTTGGAAGATTCACCACACGCGGTGAGCAACGCGGCAGTGGTCAACAAGAGCGCCAGTCGGCGGGAGACAGTCATGGTTCGAACCTCGCAATGGCCATCCGTGGGCCAATTTAGGAATAGGCAAAATCCCGTCGAGTATCGCGGCGCCGATTCGTTTCAAACACCGCGCCCGCCACAAATCAATATTGCCTGAATCGCACGAATGCAAACGTCCAATGCCGGGCACTATCTCCCATAACAACACAACCCACTGTAGGAGCCGGCTTGCCGGCGATGAGGCCCGTGGGTTTTGCATCGATTTCAAGGCCGCCATCGCCAGCAAGCCGGCTCCTACAAGGGGTTGGTGGCGGGCACCGGAAAGGTGAACAACACGATCCACTGTAGGAGCCGGCTTGCTGGCGATGAGGCCCGTGGGTTTTGCATCGATTGCGAGGCCGCCATCGCCGGCAAGCCGGCTCCTACAAGGGTTCAGTGGCGGGCACGAAAAGGTGAACACCACAATCCACTGTAGGAGCCGGCTTGCCGGCGATGGGGCCCGTTGATTTTGCATCGATTTCAAGGCCGTCATCGCCGGCAAGCTGGCTCCTACAAGGGTTTGGTGGCGGGCACGGGAAAGGTGAACAACACGATCCACTGTAGGAGCCGGCTTGCCGGCGATGGGGCCCGTGAGTTTTGCATCGATTTCGAGGCCGTCATCGCCGGCAAGCCGGCTCCTACAAGGGTTTCGTGGCGGGCACGAAAAGGTGAATACCACAATCCACTGTAGGAGCCGGCTTGCTGGCGATGGGGCCCGTTGGTTTTGCATCGATTGCGAGGCCGCCATCGCCGGCAAGCCGGCTCCTACAAGGGTTTGGTGGTGGGCACGGGAAAGGTGAGCAACGCGATCCACTGTAGGAGCCGGCTTGCTGGCGATGGGGCCCGTGGGTTTTGCATCGATTTCAAGGCCGCCATCGCCGGCAATCAGGCGGGATTCAGCAGTGCCTCGCGCAGCAGCCTGGCCGCTGGCGAGTCCGGGACGCCTTTGCGCGACACCAGTTCGTAGGGTTCGCTGCGTGAGGTGATCGGCAGCGGCAGCGTGGTGGTGAAGCCGTAGCCGGAGCAGAACTTCGCCACGTCGGTCGACACCAGTGCGACGAGGGTCGGGTTTTCCTGGAGCAGCGACAGAGTGGCGAAGGCCGAGGTGGTTTCCAGCAAATGCACCGGGAAACGCAGGTCGGCCTCATGAAACTCGCGCTCCAGCAACAGCCGCATCGGCATGTTGGCGCGATAGACGACCCAGCGGTAATCCACCAGGTCTTTCAACGACAACTGGCGGGCATAGGCGAACGGATGCTGGGTGCTGGCGATCACCGCCAGGGTTTCCTCGACGAAGGTCGAGCTCTCATACAAGTAGGGGGTGGTGCTGATGGTGGTACGGCAGATCGCCAGGTCCAGGCGCCCGGCATCGAGCTGGCTGAGCAGCGCGGCGCTGGTGTCTTCGACAATCTCGATGGACAGCTTCGGGTTGTCGGCGATCACCCGGCTGATCGCCGTGGTCAGCAGCGGCACGGCGCCCATGATGGTGCCGACCGACACGCGTCCGCCCTCGCCGCTCATGATGCCGATGATCTCTTCGCGCAGGTGCGCAAGGTCAGTCTGGATCAACCGCGCGTACCGGATGACCGAACGCCCGGCGTCGTTCGGCTCAAGCCCGCGGTTAGTGCGGGTGAACAGCGCAGTGCCGAAAGTAGTTTCAATTTCTTGCAGCGCCTTGCTCGCGCCGGGCTGGGTCAGCGCGACCTGTTTGGCCGCGCCCAGCAACGAGCCGTGCTCATCCAGGGCGATCAGCAAACGGAGCTGCTTGACGTGCAGGCGGGACATGATCGAGTTCAGTGAGGGCGTCATCAGGGTTAACTAAAAGTTATAGAGGTATCGAAAGTTGTCAGTATCGAGGCTGGCCAAGACGGCCCTATAGTCCACCCCACAGCCAGGCAATGCAATGGGTTTGACCAGAGTGCGAAAGCCCTCCTGCCCCAGACCGGTTGCAACAATAACAATCCTGTATAACTTGTGGTGAATCATGTCACTCATCAATTACGTCACCAAAATCCAGTTCGGCTACGACAGCCTGCAGCACCTGGCCGCCGAAGCCGAGCGCGCCGGCATCACCCGGCCGCTGATCGTCACCGACGTCGGCGTGCGCAATGCCGGCATCGTCGACAAAGTCATCGCTGCCCTCGGCGGTGACCGCGCACCGACAATCTTCGACGCCACCCCGCCCAATCCGAATGAACACGCCGTGCGTGAAGCCGTGGCCCAATACCACCTCGGCGAGTGCAACGGCATCATCGCTGTCGGTGGCGGTTCATCGATCGATCTGGCCAAAGGCGTCGCGGTCTGCGCCACCCACGACGGTCCTCTGCAAAGCTTCGCGGTGATTGAAGGCGGACTGGATCGCATCACCTCGGCCACCGCGCCGCTGATTGCGGTTCCGACCACGGCCGGCACCGGCAGCGAAGTGGGTCGCGGCGCTATCCTGATCCTCGACGATGGTCGCAAGGTCGGCGTTATCTCCCCCTATGTCGTGCCTCGCGTGGCCATCTGCGATCCGGAGTTGACCCTCGGTCTGCCGCCCATGCTCACCGCCGCCACCGGCATGGACGCTATCGCGCATTGCATCGAAACGTTCATGGCCCCGGCCTTCAACCCTGCCGCAGACGGCATCGCCCTCGACGGTTTGTGGCGCGCCTGGGAACACATCGAACGCGCGACCGCCGAACCCGGTGATCGCGAAGCGCGGATGAATATGATGAGCGCGTCCATGCAAGGCGCGCTGGCCTTCCAGAAAGGTCTGGGCTGCGTGCACAGCCTTTCCCACGCCTTGGGCGGCATCAATCCGAAACTGCACCACGGCACGTTGAACGCGATTTTTCTACCGGCGGTCGTGCACTTCAACGCCAACGCCCCGACTGTCCGTGACGAGCGCAAACTCGAAAGACTGCGCCATGCCATGGGCCTTGAGGCCGACGCGAACATCGGCGCAGCCATCGAAGACATGACCAAACGCCTGGGCCTGCCGACCCGCCTGAGCCAGATCGGCGTCGATGAAAGCCTGTTCGCCGGCATCGTCGAGGGCGCGTTGCACGATCACAGCCACAAGACCAATCCGCGCGAAGCATCCTCGGCGGACTACCTGTCGATGCTCGAACAATCGCTGTAAGCAGCCGCTGCCCAACAACAATAAAACAGGAGGCATCCGCGTCGTCGGCAACGCCGACGGCAGCGGAACAATCATGAAGCCCACCGTCCTTATCGAACGGCAAGACGCCATTGCCATCGTCACCCTCAGTCATCCGGGAAAGATGAACGCCCTGACCCTGTCCATGTGGCAAGACCTGGGTGACGTCATGACCGAACTGTCCGCCGACCTCAGCGTGCGCTGCGTGGTGTTGCGCGGTGCGGGCGAACAGGCCTTTGCCGCCGGCGCCGATGTCGGCGAGTTTCCGGGCGTGCGCGCCAACCAGGCGCAGGCCCGACACTATGCCGAAATCACTTCAGCGGCGATGCGCGCGGTTGTCGAATGCCCGCACCCGGTGATCGCGATGATTCACGGCGTGTGCGTCGGCGGTGGCCTGGAAATCGCCGCGCTCTGCGACCTGCGCATCTGTGGCACGTCCAGCCGCTTCGGCGCGCCGGTCGGCAAGCTCGGGCTGGTCATGTCCTATGACGAAATGGCCGGGCTGGTGGCGCTGGCGGGACGCTCGACGACCCTGGAGATTCTCCTTGAAGGCCGCATTCTCGACGCCAACGACGCCTACGTGAAAAACCTCGTGACCCGCGTCGTACCGGATGCCGAAGTCGAATCCGAAACCCTCGCCACCGCCAAACGCATCACTAACGGCGCCCCGCTCGTCGCCCGCTGGCATCGCCAGGCGGCACGGCAACTGGAAGCGGGCATCGCCCCCACCGTCGAGCAGATCGACAGCAGTTACTCCTGCTACGACACCGACGATTTTCAGATCGGCCTGAACGCGTTCATCGCCAAAGCCAAACCACAATTCGAGGGCAAATAACATGGGACCGCTGACAGGAATGCGCGTGGTAGAACTGGCTCACATCATGTCCGGCCCGGTGTGCGGCATGATGCTGGCCGACATGGGCGCTGACGTGGTGAAGGTCGAGAAAGTCCCGGACGGTGATGATTCGCGGCGCTTCTCGCCGATCATGGCCAGCGGTGAATCCGCTTCGTTCATGGTGGTCAACCGCAACAAGCGCGGGATCGGCCTGAACCTTAAAACCGAGGGCGGCCGCGACGTTCTGCGCCGCCTGCTGATGGACGCCGACGTGGTCACGGAAAACTACCGCGCCGGCACCATGGAAAAATTCGGCCTCGGTTACGAAACCCTGAAAACCCTCAACCCCGGACTGATCTATTGCGCGATTTCCGGTTACGGCCGCAGCGGGCCGTTCGGCGAAAAAGGCGGTTTCGACCTGATCGCCCAAGGCATGAGCGGCATGATGAGCATGACCGGTGAAGCCGGGCGTGAGCCGGTCAAGGCCGGTTCGCCGGTGGCCGACATCAACTCCGGCATCCTCGCCGCCCTCGGCATCTGCGCTGCGTATGCCGCGAAACAGAAAACCGGCCTTGGGCAGATGGTCGACACCTCACTGTTCGAAGCCGGCCTGCAACAAATGTACTGGCCAGCAGCGGCGTATTTCGCCGACGGCACCATCCTGCCAAAAATGGGTTCGGCCAACTCCACCAGCGCGCCGTACCAGGTGTTCCGCACGGCGGATGGCTGGATCAACATCGGCGCCGCCAACCAGGCCAACTATGAACGACTGGTCGAGGCGCTGGCCGTTCCGCAATTGAAAGCCGACCCACGTTTCGCCAGCAACGCCTTGCGCATGGAGCATCGCCTGGCGCTGGTGGAAATCCTCAACGAAGTGCTGGTCGCACGCACCACGGATGAATGGATGGTGTTGTTCGACAGCCTCGGCCTGCCTGCCGGGCCGGTCCTCGACATCGCCGCTGCGTTGGCCCACCCGCAAACCAAGGCACGCGGCATGGTCGTCGAGACCGAACACCCGACCGAAGGCCGGGTGCGCGGCATGGGCTTGCCGATTCACTTCTCCGACATGGACAACGCCGCGCCACCGACCAGCCGCCCTGCCCCGCTGCTCGGCGAACACACCCGCGAAGTGCTGAAGGAAAGCGGGTATGCGGAAAACGAAATCGACGAGTTGATTCGCACCCAGGCGGTGGTCGCACTCGCCTCCTGAACCGAACTGTGTGGGAGCGAGCCTGCTCGCGATGGACGTTAACGAAAACGCGTTTTTGGCTGGATAAACGCGGCGCCCTCAGGTCCATCGCGAGCAGGCTCGCTCCCACAAGGAGCAGCGTTCGCGTTGCTTTTTTGAACAACTACAACAAAAACAATAGGTGAACATCATGAGCCGTATCTTGACCGAGTCCGTCAGCCGCCGATCCTTCCTAGTGTCTGCCGGCGTCACCGTGGGTGGCGCATTTGCCGCCAACCTGCTGCCTTCGAGCGTCTTCGCCGCGACCAAACCCATCGTGCTGCGCTACACCAGTAGCCTGCCCGACACCCATCCGCTGAACCAACAGATGAAGGCCGCCTCGCTGGCGATCAAGGCCGAAACCAACGGCGCGGTGGACTTGCAGGTGTACGCCAACGGCGCCATGGGCGGCGACACCGACATGCTGTCCCAGGTGCGCGCCGGGGCGATCGATTTCATTCCACTGCCGGGTGCGATTCTCTCGACGCTGGTGCCGGCCATGTCGATTGAAAGCATGCCGTTCGCTTTCAAGGACTACGACAGTGTCTGGGCCGCGCTGGACGGCAAACTGGGCGAGTACGTGCGCGCCAAGACCGAGAAGGTCGGCCTGATCCCGATGGAAAAAGTCTGGAACAACGGCTTCCGCCAGATCACCAGTTCGACGCGGCCGATCAACACGCCGCAAGACCTCGCCGGCTTCAAACTGCGCGTCTTGGTCAGCCCGCTGTGGACGTCGATGTTCAGCGCCCTGGGCGCCTCGCCGACCGGCATCAGCATCAACGAAACCTACTCGGCCTTGCAGACCAAAGTGGTCGACGGCCAGGAAAACCCGCTGGTGGTGGTCGAGTCCGCACGGTTCTATGAAGTGCAGAAATATTGCTCGATGACCGACCACATCTGGGGCGGTTTCTGGATCGTCGCCTCGGGCAAGACCTTCCCGAAACTGCCGGCGGACGTGCAGGAAATCGTCTCACGGCAGATCAACGCCGCCGCGCTGGTTCAGCGCCAACAGGTGATCGACCTCAACTCCAGCCTGGAGCCGTCGCTGACCGCCCACGGCATCACCTTCAACAAAGTCGACCGCACACTGTTCAGGACAGACCTGCAATCGAAAGGCTTCTACACCCAATGGAAGGATAAGTACGGCCCGGAAGCCTGGAGCTTGCTTGAGCAATACGCGGGTCAACTGTCCTAAGCCGGAGACAAAGTCATGAAAAATGAACTGCCAATGACGGATGTTGCTCCCGCTGAAGGACTCAGCCCACACCAAACCACATTTCGTCTCGGCCGCGCGCTGGACACCGGTCTGCGCTGGCTGACCGAGGGCAGCGCCGCGTTGCTGGTGGTCATCGAAGTCACGCTGCTGTTCTGCAACGTGTTCTCGCGTTATGTGCTCAACCAGCCGATTGTCTGGGGCGACGAACTGGCTTCGCTGCTGTTCCTGTGGCTGGCGATGCTCGGTTCGGTGGTGGCGATGCGACGCGGCGAACACATGCGACTGACCTCGTTCATCTCGCGGCTGCCCGTGGAGAAACGGGCGTTCATCGACACCCTGGGCGCGGTGATCGTCATCACCTTCATCGGGCTGCTGTTCACCCCGGCCTGGGAGTACGTCAGCGACGAGTGGATCATCACCACCGCCGCCCTCGAAATCCCCAACGCCTTTCGTGTGTCCGCCATCGCCGTCGGCCTGAGCCTGATGTTGATGACCTGCGTCGCCCGGCTGTTGACCAGCGCACGGTTGATCGACTTCTCGGTCTCGGTGGCGATGCTCGCATCCCTCGGCGCGTTGTTGTGGGTGGCCGAAGGCTCGATGTTGCTGATGGGCAACTGGAACCTGGTGATTTTCTTCATGGTCGGCGTGATGGCGATGATCGTCATCGGCGTCCCCATCATGGTCGCGTTCGGCCTGGCCACGGTGGCGTACCTGTCGACCATGACCAGTACACCGCTGACGCTGGTGGTCGGGCGGATGGACGAAGGCATGGCGAGCCTGATCCTGCTGGCCATCCCGCTGTTCGTGTTTTTGGGTGCACTGATCGAAGCCATGGGCATGGCGCGGGCGATGATTCGTTTCCTGTGCTCGCTGATCGGCCATGTGCGCGGCGGTTTGTCGTATGTGCTGATCGGCGCCATTTACCTGATCTCCGGTATTTCCGGCTCGAAAGCGGCCGACATGGCCGCCATCGCCCCGGCGCTGTTCCCGGAAATGAAGAAGCGCGGCGAGGACGAAAACGAACTGGTGGCGATGCTTAACGCCTCCGGGGCGATGTCGGAAACCATTCCACCGAGCCTGGTGCTGATCACCATCGGTTCGGTGACCGGTGTGTCGATTTCCGCACTGTTCACCGGCGGTTTCATGCCAGCGGTGGTGGGCGCGATTGCGATGGCAGCCGTCATCTGGTGGAAAAACCGCAAAGGTGAGGCCTCCACCGGCAAACGCGCCTCGGGCAAGGAAATCGGCCACTCGCTGCTGCTCGCGATCCCTGCGCTGGCCCTGCCCTTCGTGATCCGCACTGCCGTGGTCGAAGGCGTCGCCACCGCCACCGAAGTCGCCGCCATCGGCGTGGCCTACACCTTCATTGTCGGTTTGCTGTGCTACCGCTGCTTTGACTGGCGCCGCTTGTACCCGATTCTGGTCAGCACCGCGTCGTTGTCCGGCGCGATCCTGATCATCATCGGCAGCGCCACCGCGATGGCCTGGGCGCTCACCCAATCGGGCTTCTCGCACCAGCTGGCGCAAGTGATGGCGACCGTTCCGGGGGGCGCGATGGGCTTCCTGATCATCTCCGCCGTGGCGTTCATCCTGCTCGGCAGTTTCCTGGAAGGCATCCCGGCCATCGTGCTGTTCGGCCCGCTGCTGTTCCCGATTGCCAAAGCCATGGGCATCAACGACGTGCATTACGCCATGGTCGCGATCTTCGCCATGGGCCTGGGCTTGTTCGCCCCGCCATTCGGCGTCGGTTTCTACGCCGCGTGCGCCATCGCCAAGGTCGACCCAAGTGGCGCCATGCGCCGGGTCTGGCCGTATCTCGGCGCCCTGGTCGTCGCGCTGGCGGTGCTGATCGCCGTGCCGTGGATTTCCATCGGTTTCCTGCCGTCTGCCTGAATCAACCTTTGACTGTCAGCACTCAAACACGAGGTTTTGTATGAATTTCTCCACTCTGCACCCAGGCTCCGCCACCGAGCGCCCACTGATCGTCGACAAACAACGCACCATTTCGTTTCTGGGCGAAGACTTGCGCATCTACGCCACGCCGCGCCTGGTCGACGACATTGAACAGACTTGCCTCGATTACCTGCTGACCTTCCTCGACGAGGGTGAAAACACCGTGGGGGCGGCGGTCGATATCCGTCACGTCGGCGCCACACTGCTGGGCATGTCGGTGAACATTGTCGCCACGGTCACTCGCATCGAAGGTCGCAGCGTCACCTTCAATGTCGAAGTGCGCGATGACGTCGAGCTGGTGGCGACGGCGGCGCATACCCGTGTGGTGGTGAATGTCGCCAAACTGCGCAGCCGCGTCCAGGCCAAAGCCGAAGCGGCGGCCGCAGGCGACGTCGAAGACGGCGTGCTCAGCCCTTCGCAATTCTCCGCGTCGCGCTGAGTCAGGGTCGCCGTCATGATCACCCTTCACGAACGCAACGGCATGCCGAACCTGGCGGCCGGGGATGCGCTGCCGATCGTCGATGCCCATCACCATTTGTGGGATTTGGGCAACGGGCGCTATCCGTGGTTGCAGGACGAGTATCACGAGGAATTCTTCCTCGGCGACTATCACAGCCTGTGCCGTGATTTCCTGCCGGAACAGTTCCTTGCCCTGACCGGAAATCAACGCTTGGTCGGCACGGTGCACGTCGAGGCCGAGCGTGCGCGCGATGAGCAAGTCGCCGAGACACGCTGGCTGGAACAGGTGAACGCCCGTTACGGCTTCCCGAATGCCATCGTTGCCCATGCCTGGTTCGATCGCGAAGACAGTGCAGAGATTCTCGCCGCTCAAGCCGCCAGGCCACTGGTGAAAGGCATCCGTTCAAAACCGGTGACCTCGGCATCGCCGGACGTATCGGTGGCCGGGGCCAAGGGCACCATGCAGGATCCGAACTGGCTGGAAGGCTTTTCGCGGCTGGCCGAGCACGATCTGTCGTGGGACCTGCGGGTGCCGCCGTGGCACCTGGTCGAAGCGGCTGAAGTGGCGGCGATGTTTCCGCAGATCCGCATTGCGCTCAACCACACCGGTTTCGCCTGGGACCGCAGCCCACAAGGCATGGCGCGCTGGCGCAAGGGCCTGGAAGCGTTGGCCTTGCAGCCGAACGTGCACATCAAGCTGTCGGAGTTCGGGCTTAAAGATTCGCCCTGGAATTATGACGACAACCGGATTGTGGTCCTGACCGCGCTGGAAATCTTCGGCCCCGAGCGCTGCATGTTTGCCAGCAATTTTCCGGTGGCCGGGCTGCGCGCGTCCTACGACACGATTGCCGATGGCATGGCCGCGATGCTCGCCCCCATGGGGCGTGCGGTGCAGGAAGCGGTGTTCGCCGGCAACGCTCGACGCTTTTATCGATTGGAGGAGCAGCATGGATAACCTGTCGGCCATCGACTGGCGCGCACGTTTTCTGGCCAGCGGTGACGATGCGGATTTGCCCATCGTCGACGCGCATCAACACTATTTCGATATCGAAACCCATTACTACCCATGGCTGAACGACCGCCCGTTGCGACCGTTTCGTTATGGCGACTACTCGTCGATCTGCCGCAATTTCCTGCCGGCCGACTATCACCGGCTGACCGGCCGTCATCACGTCGTGCAAACGGTCGTGATCGAGGGTGAGTGGGACCCGGCGACACCGGCCGATGAAGTGCGGTTTGTCGAATCGCTGGCGAAAACCGAGTCCACCCTGGGCGCCATGGTCGCGCAGGCCTGGCTGGATCGTGAAGACGCTTTTGATCTGCTGCGCCTGTACGGCGATCACCCATTGGTGCGCGGCATACGCCACAAACCGGCAGTAACCAGCCGTGAGGCCTGGCGCGAAGATTTTGTCGCCCCCGGTTCGATGCGCGATCCGCGCTGGCGCGATGGCTATGCCCAACTGGCCGAAAACGGCCTGCACTTCGAATTGCAGGCGCCATGGTGGCATCTGCCGGAAGCCGCCGAGCTGGCCCGGGATTTTCCCGACGTGTCCATCGTGGTCAATCACACCGCACTGCCCGCCGACCGCTCCAAAGAAGGTCTGGCCGGTTGGCGTGAAAACCTCGCCCTGCTGGCACGGGAACCGAACGTCGTGCTGAAGATTTCCGGCATCTGCATTCCCGGCAAGGCGTGGCCGATCGAGGCGAACCGCGTGGTGGTGAACGACGCGATATCGATTTTTGACGTCAGCCGCTGCGCGTTTGCCAGCAATTACCCGGTCGATGGCGTGGTGAACAGCCTCAGCGAAGTGTTCGACGGTTTCAAAACCATTGTCCGGGACCGCTCTCTCGAAGATCGGCTTGCGCTGTTTCATGACAACGCCCGACGCATCTACCGGCTCGCTTGACCCGATTTGAACAGCTCATCAGGAGTCCAACATGTTTGAAGTTTCAGGCCACAACTACATCGCCGGCACGCGCTCGGCCAACGGCACGCACACCCTGCAAAGCCACGACGCCAGCACTGGCGAAGCACTGCCCTATCGCTTCCATCAGGCGACAGCCGAGGAAGTGAATGCCGCAGCAGAAGCCGCGGCCACGGCGTACCCGACTTTCCGTAACCTGTCGGCCGCCCGCCGCGCCGGATTTCTTGATGCCATCGCAGCAGAACTCGATGCACTGGATGACACGTTCATCGCCCTGGTGTGCCAGGAAACCGCCCTGCCCGCCGGGCGCATTCAAGGTGAACGGGCACGCACCAGCGGCCAGATGCGCCAGTTCGCCACGATGCTGCGTCGGGGTGATTTCTACGGTGCGCGCATCGACCGTGCCCTGCCGGACCGTCAGCCACTGCCGCGTCCCGACCTGCGCCAGTACCGCACCGGGCTCGGTCCGGTCGCCGTGTTCGGCGCCAGCAACTTTCCGCTGGCCTTCTCCACCGCCGGCGGCGACACCGCTTCCGCCCTCGCCGCCGGTTGCCCGGTGGTGTTCAAGGCCCACAGCGGCCACATGGCAACCGCCGATTACGTCGCCGATGCGATCACCCGTGCAGCACGCAAAACCGGGATGCCCGCAGGCGTGTTCAACCTGCTCTACGGCAGCGTCGGCGAAGCGCTGGTCAAGCATCCGGCCATTCAGGCGGTCGGCTTCACCGGTTCGTTGCGTGGCGGTCGCGCCTTGTGTGACATGGCGGCGGCGCGCCCTCAGCCGATCCCGGTGTTCGCCGAGATGAGCAGCATCAACCCGGTGTTGCTGATGCCCGAAGCACTCAAGGCACGCGGTGAAAAAATCGCCGCCGAGCTGAGCGCTTCCGTGGTGTTGGGTGCGGGCCAGTTCTGCACCAATCCCGGTTTGGTGCTGGGCATTCGCTCGGCGGAATTCACGGCTTTCCTCGACCGGTTTACCGGATTGATGAGCGAACAACCGGCGCAAACGATGCTCAACGCCGGCGCCCTGAAAAGCTACTGCCATGGCCTCGACAACCTGCGCGCTCACCCCGGCATCACGCACCTGGCCGGCAGCGAGCAACAGGGCAATCAGGCGCGGCCGCAAGTGTTCAAGGCCGATGCGAGCCTGCTGATCAATGGCGATGAGTTGCTTCAGGAAGAAGTGTTCGGCCCGACCACCCTCGTCGTTGAAGTCGCCGACCACACCGAGTTGATGCAGGCACTGCACGGTTTGCGCGGGCAGTTGACCGCCACGCTGATTACCGAGGATTCGGAGCTCGATAGCCTCGGCGATGTACTGGCCCTGCTGGAGCAGAAAGTCGGGCGCGTGCTGTTCAACGGTTATCCCACCGGCGTGGAAGTCTGCGACGCCATGGTGCATGGCGGCCCCTACCCGGCGACGTCGGATGCACGCGGCACCTCGGTCGGGACCTTGGCGATCGATCGTTTCCTGCGGCCGGTGTGTTACCAGAATTGCCCCGACAGCCTGTTGCCGGAGGCCCTGAAGAATAGCAACCCGCTGAGCATCGCCCGACTGGTTGACGGCGTCAGCAGCCGCGATGCGCTGTAAGTCACACGGCTTCAACTAACACCCACGTTTAGCGACAACTTCCGCGCCTGTTGAACTACAGGCGTCGGATTCGCTCGTCCCGAAAACCGCAACACCCACACAACAACAAAAACAGAGGAAGTCTCATGCAAGTCCAACGTCACCCGAAACAACGCCTGTGCAAACTGATGCTGGCCGTGTCCGCCGCCGTGATGATCAACATTGCAGGTGCTCAATTGGCCTTTGCCGAAACCACTCCCACCGCGACGACCGCGCCGATGCAATGTCCCACTGAAGCCACACCGCGCTACACCAAAACCCCCACCGGTTACCTCATGGTCCTGCGCACGGGCGACAACGCGTTCAAGGAGCTGACCAAACTGGCCATCGCCGAGAAGATCCCCAGCGCGTCCATCACCGGTATAGGCTTCGGCAACGTCAAGTTCGGTTTCTGGAACAAGGACAAGAAGGACTTCGACGCCAAGCTCTTGAACGGTGTCGAGATGGCGAGCATCACCGGCTCGGTCGCGTGGAAAAACGATCAGCCTTCGATCCATATGCACGGTGTGGCCGGCGACGCCACGTTCCAGGCGTATGGCGGCCACATCCTCGACTTCGAAGTCACCACCGGCTCGATGGAAATCACCGTGATCGTCCACCAGCGTCGCCTGGAGCGTGGCATTGACCCATGCATCGGCGCCAACGTGCTGGGTATCTGATCCAGGCATCACGCTCCCGCCTGTCACGGCGGGAGCCACCCTCCTGAATTCAAAAACTACAAAAAAAGGGGCGATTTACATGAGCAACAAGAACACCGTTGTAACCCTGGCGCTGGGCGCCATTGCACTGAGCACCCAGGCCCACGCCGATTTCCTGAGTGACAGAAAGGCAACCCTGGGGATGAGGAATTTCTACTTCAACAACGACAACCGCGACGGCCCGGCCGCGCCGTCGAAAACCGAGGAATGGGCGCAGGGTTTCATGCTCGACTTCAAGTCGGGTTACACCGACGGCATGGTCGGCTTTGGTGTCGATGCGCTCGGGCTGATGGGGATCACGCTGGACAGCGGCAAAGGACGCCACGTCGGCAGCAGCATGATTCCGTCGGACAGCGACAACAGCGCGGTCGATGAATGGAGCCGGCTGGGGTTGACCGGCAAGGTCAAGGTCTCGAAAACCGAGCTGCGCCTGGGCACGCTGATGCCGAAACTGCCGATCCTGGTGTCCAACGACGGGCGCCTGCTGCCACAGACATTCGACGGCGGCCAGATCACTTCAAGCGAGTTCAAGGACCTGACCCTCACGGGTGGCCGCATCGAACATGCGACGGGCCGTGGCTCAAGCGACCGGACAGGCCTGGCGGCCACCGGCGGTACCCGTGAAAGCAACGCCTTCGATTTCGCCGGCGGCGACTGGAAAATCACCAAGGACCTGACCGCCCAGTATTACTACGCCAACCTCGACAACTATTACACCCAGCAGTTTTTCGGCCTGTTGCACACGCTGGCGATCTCGGACAATCAATCGCTGAAAACCGACCTGCGCTACTTCAAGACCGATTCGTCGGGCGCTAACAGCTCGGGCACGTCAGGCTACCGAATCAGCGGCTACACCGAAGGCGCCGATGGCGAAATCGACAACCGGACCTGGAGCGCCGCACTGATCTACACCGTCGGTGCCCATGCACTCACCGCCGGTTATCAAAGCGTCTCCAGCGGCAGCAACTTCACTCAACTCAGCCAGGGCAACCTGCCCAACAAAGGTGCCGGCGGCGCCAGCCTTTACCTGTACACCGACCGCCTGATCCAGACCTTCACCCGCGCGGGCGAACGCACGTCTTTCGGTCAGTATGCGTATGACTTTGCCGGTGTGGGTGTGCCCGGTTTGAAGGCTTCGGTCATCTACCTCAGCGGCGATAACATCAAGACCGTCACCGGCGACACCCAGAAGGAATGGGAACGGGATTTCGGCCTGGACTACACGATTCAGTCCGGCGCGCTCAAGGGTGTCGGGTTTGGCTGGCGCAACGGCAAGTCCAACAGCGAAGCGAGCCGTGATCAGGATCAAAACCGCTTGATCGTGAACTACAGCATTCCGCTGCTTTAACGTGTACCGGTTCGCAGGGATGCGACCGCTTAAAGAATCGAGCGAATGGTGCCGCCCTCGACGCGCATGGCCATGCCATTGAGCGCCGGTGACGCCGCCAGGTGCAGCACGCTGCAGGCCACTTCTTCAGGCTCGATCATGCGCCGGATCAACGACGTCGGTTCGGTATCGTCAAAGTAATCGTGGACCACCTGCTGCGGGGTGATGCCTTTCTCGGCGGCGATTTCGCGGTGGTAACGCTTGACCGCCTCGGTGTAGGTCGGCCCTGGCAGGATCGAGTTGACCCGCACGGCGGTGCCTTTGGTGAGTTCGGCCAACGCTCTGGAAATCCCCAGCAGGCAGGTTTTCATCGCGCCGTAATGAACCATCCACGGCTGCGGCTTGACCGCGGATTCACTGCTGATAAACACAATCGAACCGTGCCCGCGTTCGAGCATCTGCTTCATGACCAGCCGCGTCATTCGCACACCGCTCATGACATTGACGTTGAAGTAATGAAACCACTGGGCGTCGTCCGTTTCGAAAAAGTCCCGGACCTCGAAGATGCCGACATTGTTGATCAGGAAATCAATCGGCCCGGACTCAAGGGCCAAGGCCACCAGACGTTCCGCCGCGCCTTCCTGGGTCAAGTCTGCCACCAGCCCTTTGCTGCGCTCACCCAGTTCTGCGACGGCTGCGTCGACCTCTTCCGCCAACAGCCCGCTGATGACCACGTTGGCGCCTTCAAGGATGAAACGCTGGGCGATGGCCTTGCCGATCCCCGTCGCGCCGCCGGTGATCAGCGCGGTTTTTCCAGTCAGTTGATAGTCCATGAACACCCCTGGTTTGTTGTTATACGGACAATCATGCCCCAGGCCTGGCGTGAAGACTTTCAAGGGTTGCTGAAGACTGATTCAGCAAAAAACCGAAACCGCGGGGTTGTGTTGCAATCAGGGCGAGGTCAACTGCGGCCCGATTCGTTCCAACAGAAAATCAATGAACACCCGTACGCGATGGGGCAATTGCTGTCCCGGGCCGATGAACACGGCGTGAATCGCTTCGGTTTCACCACTGTCGAATGCCTCCAGCACCGGTACCAGACGCCCCGCTTCGATGTCGGCGCTGATGTGGAAATTCGCCAGCCGGGCGATCCCTAATCCGGCCAGCGCCGACTGACGCATGCTCTCGCCGTCACTGAGCAGGACATTGCCCTTGGGCTCGATCTCGATGCGTTGACCGTCAGCGCCGCGAAAAACCCAGGCCTGGGAATGGCGATGAAAACCAAAACTGAGGCGGTTATGCCGCTGCAACTCCTCCAGGGTTTTCGGCTGCCCCCAGCGGGCGAGGTAACCCGGTGACGCCACGGTGATCTTGCGGCTTTCACCCAGGCGTCGCTGGACCAGGCTCGACTCTCTCATCGGGCCGGTGCGGATCGCGACATCCGCGCGTCGCTCCAGCAGGTCCACCACGGTGTCGGTCAGTTCGACGTTCAGTGTGATGTCCGGGTAGGCCGCAAGAAAATCCGGCAGCAGCGGCAACAGGCAATGCAGACCGAACGGCAGGTTGGCGTTGACCTGAATCAGCCCGCTGGGCCGGGTCACGTTGGCGATATCTCGCTCGGCGGAATCGATCAGTTCGAGAATCCGCAGGCATTCGTTGTTGAACCGCTCGCCTTCCGCCGTGAGCTCCAGACGCCGCGTCGAACGATGCAACAAGCGCGCACCCAAGCGCGCCTCAAGGCGCGCAATCAGTTTGCTGACCGCCGAGGGCGACATGTCCAGGCGTCGTGCGGCTTCAGAGAAGGTGCCTGCGTTGACGACCCGGGTGAACACTTCCATCTCGCCGGAGCGGTTGATGTCTTTGATCGTTAGCATGAACTTGATTCACAGATACTTGTAGTTCCAGCAGTCTAGCTCATATACGGAGTGGATCGTATCGTGACCGGATTCCTTGACCAGGAATACTTGCGCCTTCCATTTAATGCGAGGCCGGGCATAACTCAAAGATGCAAGGGAGATAATCCATTGAAAATTTTCGTTACCGGCGTGACCGGTTACATCGGCGGTTCCGTGGCCAAATACCTGGTGGATGCGGGCCATGAAGTCAGCGGCCTGGTGCGTAACCCGGAACACCGCGCAGCGTTGCAGGCACTGGGCATCACCCCGGTACTCGGCACCCTCGATGATGCTTATATTCTCAGCGAACAGGCGCGCGCTGCCGACGCGGTGGTCAACGCCGCCAACTCCGACCATCGTGCTTCGGTGGAAACGTTTATCAGCGCCCTGAGCGGCAGCGGAAAAGTGCTGTTGCACACCTCCGGTTCGAGCGTGGTCGGTGATGATGCTCGCGGCGCCTATGAACGCCCGGATATCTTCACCGATGAAACGCCATTCACGCCGATGGACATCCGCAAGGACCGGGTCGAGATCAATCAGCTGGTGCGTAATGCTGGCGTTGAGCTGGGTATTCGCAGCATCGTGTTCTGCCCGACCATGATTTATGGCGAGACGTTGGGCGTGCCGGCGAAAAGCGATCAACTGCCGAAACTGTTCGCTCAATCGCGCAAGTATGGCGCGGGGGCTTATATGGGGGCCGGGGTGCATCGCTGGTCCAACGTGCACATCGAAGACCTGGCGGAGTTGTATCGTCTGGCTATCGAGAAGGCGCCTTCTGCTTCGTTGTTCTTTGCCGAGAATGGCGAGGCTTCGTTTATCGAGATTGCGACGTCGATCAGCAAGTCGTTGGGTTTTGGCGGGGCAATTCAGAGCTGGCCGGCGGATGAGGCGATTGCCGAGTTGGGGGATTGGGCGCGCTTTGCCATTGGTTCGAATAGCCGTGTGCGTGCGGTCAATGCTCGAGTGTTGCTAGGCTGGGCGCCGAAGCGGGAGTCGATTCAGCAGTGGATCGAGACTAGCGGTGTGCAGTGGTGATTGTTCGCTTTATGCGGTGATGCTGCTGGGTGTGTGCATATCCGTTTCTTCGGTAACGGCGGCTATTGGTTTCGCCCTTACGGCGAGTCACTTTGGAAAAGCCCCAAAGTAACCAAAGGGCTCTTGCCCCTTTCGTTCGGTGGCTCGCTAAGGCTCGCCATGCCCTCGCTCCGGTCCTGCTCCGTGGGCCCGCCGCCATCGGCCATCCCTGGCCGGGGGCGGCTAACCCGGCATCCATGCCGGGTTGCCCACTGCGCAGAACCTCCACTCGGCCTCTCGAGGGGGCGCTTAGATCAAAAGCTGAAGGCGAGCTAACGCTCGGCCTGATGAGTGGTGGAAATCAAAAGCGTACGCAGATCCCTGTAGGAGCCGGCTTGCCGGCGAAAAGCGTTTGGGCGACGCGTTCATTCGGACACCCCGCGTTATTGTTGACGTCCATCGCCAGCAAGCCGGCTCCTACAGGGGAATGCGTAAGTGTCCGAAATTTGTGGGCCACAACAATGCTGGAGTCCGCGCACGACTGAGGAGCCAGGCCGCCTCGCGGTGCTGTTGCCGTAGTCGCCCTCTCGCAAGGCCGAACACCCCGGTCACACGTTCAAGCCTGTAACGCCCAAAGGGAAAAAACGTAGTACGCGTTCTGCTCCTCCTTTGCGGTCAACTCATTCCGAACACATCCACCTTCCCCCTGTAGGAGCTGGCTTGCCAGCGATGGCGATTTCACGGACGCCATCGCCAGCAAGCCGGCTCCTACAGTTGATCGTATTTATCCAAACGCATACGCATTTCCCTTGTAGGAGCCAGCTTGCTGGCGATGGACGTCAACGATAACGCGGGCTGTCTGAATGAGCGCGGTGCCTACACGCTTTTCGCCGGCAAGCCGGCTCCTACAGGGAATCGCGTACGCTTTCGCTTCTCACCACTCATCAGGCCGAGCGTTAGCTCGCCTTTTGCTTTTGATCTTGAGGTACACGCCCCCTCGAGAGGCCGAGCGCAGGTTCTGCGCAGTGGGCAACCCGGCATGGATGCCGGGTTAGCCGCGCACGGCCAGGGATGGCCGATCGCGGCGGGCCCACGGAGCAGGACCGGAGCGAGGGTATGCCGAGCCATAGCGAGGCACCGAACGAAAGGGGCAAAAGCCCTTTGGTTACTTTGGGGCTTTTCCAAAGTGACTCGCTGTAAAAGCGAAACCATTAGCGGCCGTTACCGCAAAAACGGATATGCACACAAACACCAAGCCAAAAAAAAACGTGCAACCAGCGCGCTCGTCAATGAACACCCCGGTCACACGTACAGGCCCATAACGCCCAAAGGGAAAAACCTCAGGCGACCTCACCAAAAGCCGCCTCAATCAGTCAGCAAAAAACCGCAATCAACCCAGCACTTCCAGCGCCACACTTTCAATCCCGGCCGCATCAAGCCGGTAATGCCGGTAAAGATGAGTCGGCGGCGCAATCAGGCTGTACTCGTCGTAAATGCCATGCCGCCGCACTTTGACCCCAACACCCTCCTCCGCAATCACCTCACACACCGCCCCACCCAAGCCGCCGATGATGTTGTGCTCTTCCACCGTCAGAATCGCCCGGCTATTGCGCGCCGCAGTCAGCACCGCCTCACGGTCCAGCGGCTTGATGGTCGTCATGTCGATCACCCCCACCGAACGCCCTGCGGCATTCAACGCCCGAGCCGCTTCAAGGGCCGGGTGAACCGTGGAGCCGGTGGCAATGATCGTCAGCTCATCGCCCGTCAAGTGCACAGTGGCTTTGCCGAAGACAAAGTCCGGAACGGTGTCATACACCACCGGATCACGCCCGCGCTGAATGCGGAAATAGATCGGTTGCGGGTAGTTGGCCGACGCCAGAATGGCCGCCTTGAGCTGATTGCCGTCCGCCGGGGCGACCACTGTGATGTCGGCAATCGAACGCATGATCGCCAGGTCTTCAGTGGCGTGGTGCGAAGTGCCATAAAAGCCCAGGGAAATCCCCGCATGGTGACCGATCAAACGTACCGGCAACGCGGAGTACGCCACGTCCATGCGGATCTGCTCGCAGCACAGCAACGGCAGAAACGAGGCAAACGTCGCCACAAACGGCTTCATCCCCACCGCCGCCATGCCGGCTGCCGCCGACACCATGTTTTGCTCGGAAATCCCGAACTGCACGAAGCGCTCCGGGTGCAGCTGCGCAAATTTCGACAGGCCGTTGGAGTACTGCAAGTCAGCGGTGCCGGCGACAATCGGCTCGCCCTGCTCGACCAGTTCGATCAGTGCATCGGACAAGGCATTCAAGCTGGGTGTCTGGCTGTTCAGTTCCCGGTACTGCCAGGAGTTGTTCGACAGAGGTGCGGTATTCATGAGTTAAATCACCTTGCTTTTGATTTCGTCGATAGCACGTTGCGCATCTTCCGGATCGAGATAACCGAGGTGCCAGCCGGGCTCGGTTTCCATGTAGGAAACGCCCTTGCCTTTCACCGTGTTGGCGATGATGCAGACCGGCTGCGTGCGAGTGGTATCGGCCTTGAGGCGACGCAACAGACGGGTGACCGCCGCCAGGTCATGCCCGTCGACCACGTGGGTTTCCCAACCGAAGGCGATCCATTTGTCCGCCAGCGGTTCGATGCCGATGACGTCGTCGACATTGCCGTCGAGCTGGTAGCCGTTACGGTCGATGATCGCCACCAGGTTGTGGACTTTGTGGTGAGCCGCTCCCAGCGCCGCTTCCCAGACCTGCCCTTCCTGCATTTCACCGTCGCCGAGCATCACGTAGGTGGTGAACGACTTGCCAAGCATGCGCCCGGCCAATGCCATGCCCAGGCCGCCGGACAAGGCGTGCCCGATGGAACCGGAGGAGAAATCCACGCCCGGCACTTTGCGCATGTCGGGGTGATCGCCCAGCGGGTTGCCGAGGCGCGTGTAGTTATCGAGGATCTCTTTCGCAAAGAAGCCCCATTCCACCAGCACCGGAAACAGGCCGACCGCCGCATGCCCCTTGCCCATCATGAAGCGGTCGCGATCAGGCCATTTCGGCTCGCCAAACCGCAAGTCCATCACGTCGTAATACAGCGCGGCGAACAACTCGGCGGCGGAAAAAACCGAGGTGTAGTGACCGACCTTGGCGATCTCGATCAGTCGGATGGTTTCCAGGCGAATGAACTGGGCTTTTTCCCGCAGGCGAGCCAGTTCAGTGGCGGTCAGTTCGAACGCGCGATCACCTTCGCGCAGGTCCTGTCTTGTCAAATCAGTCATGTGTAGTGTCCAGGCGCATTACCAAAGTTGCGGCCACGTCCGGGACGTGGCCGTACACACGCACGCAATCGCGACAAGGCGATTACTGCGCTTTCAAACGCGGTGTCATGTAGTCGTTCAGACGGGGCATGACCTGCTGCGCCGTCAGCTCCATCGAGCGCCGCCACAGTGCTTCGTCATCCCACTCGTGGAAGGCAGTCATCAAGGTGCCGAACGGCCCGGTCTGCTCACTGAACGCGACCAGTTGTTCGGTCACGGAATTCACGTCGCCGTAAATCACCATCTCCTTGATGCAGTGATCGACCGTCACTTCCTCGTCGGTCATGTCGGGGCGGGTCTTGAAGATCTTGGTGTAGTTGTTGGAGGACAGGTTATCGATCATGTAATCGAAGTAACGGCGCAGGGTGCAGCTGTCTTGCGCCAGGTAGTCTTCGGCCTGGGCCTGGGAGTCGGCGACGAACACCGAGCGGGCCACGCGCCAGTTGTTCGCATCGGCCTTGATCCCGGCACTTTCGGCGCCCTGGCAGTAAGCCAGCCAATGCGAGGCCACGGTCGCCGTCGGGTTGAAGTTGGCCGACATCAGGTCCCAGTCTTTGGCCCCGGCCAGTTTCGCCGTTCCGGAAAACGGGCTCATGGCCGTGGTTGCAACCCGTGGGAACGGCTTCTGGAACGGCGTCGGCATGTAGCCGATTTCCAGCTCGTGATTCACCGAGTCCTTGAGGCTGACCTGGAAGTGTTCCGAGGAAAACTCGTAAGGGGCGCTTGAGTTCCAGATGGCGCGGATCATCTCGTAGCATTCGACCATCATCTGCCCACGGTCCTTGCCGTTGCTGCCGAACACCTCGAAATCCGAGGCCAGGCCACCCGGGCCGATGCCCATGATGAAACGGCCCTTGGACATGTGATCGAACATCGCGGCATCGGCGGCAATCCGCGCCGGAAAATGATGCGGCAGGTTCAGCACCCCGGTGCACAATTTCATGCGCCGGGTCAGCGGAATCAGGCTGGACATGAATTGCAGGGCATTGGTCACCGGCTCCGTGCGTTGCGAGGTGTGCTCGCCAACCCAAAGCTCATCAAAACCGACGGCGTCGGCGTGGACGGCGCAGGCAATATCCTGATCGTACATCTCGTGATAATCCCAGCCCTTGTGATGAAGGGGCTGCATGAACATGGCAAGTTTCATGTCGTTCTCCTGCTGTTTTCAGTGATCGGTGCGCTGCTTGATTTCTATGCGCAGCACACCGCTTTCAGGACGTGCGCTCGTTTTGCAGGCGTGCCAGTGCCGGCGCTGCAAGTCGCAACGTTCAAGGGATGCGTTCAATTTTTCGCGGCGATCGGCTTGAGCAAGCGCAATCAGCCGCGCCTCTTCAACTGCCGTGCAGCAACCAGCCGCCGTCCACCAACAGATCGATACCCGTCACGTAGGAGGCCAGTGGCGACACCAGAAACAGCACCGCATTGGCGATCTCGAAGGGCTCTGCCGGCCGCCCCAGTGCAATGTTGTTCAACACGTTGTTCTGTCGGTGTTGCGCCAGCAGCTCCGGCTCCAGATTGCCTGGCGTTGCCGTCAGCCCGGGGGATACCGAGTTGACGCGAATGTTGAAGGCGCTCAGGTCCTTGGCCAGGCTTCGCGTCATCGCCAGCACCGCGCCTTTTGAGGCGTCGTAGGTGCAGTGATTGGCCATTGGCCGGTGACCGCAAATCGACGACAGATTGACGATCGCTCCGGCACTCGCCTGCTTGCGCATTTGCCGTTGAGCGGCCTGTGCCCCCAGAAACACCGCACGCGTATTGATGGCGTGGAGTTCGTCCCAGAAACCCGGATCAATGTCGTCAACGGCCTTGAGCGGATAAACACCCGCGTTGTTGATCCAGATATCGAGACGGCCGTAACGCTCGATGGCGGTGTCTGCCAGGCCCTGGATGTCGGCGGGACGACAGACGTCGGTGGCCAGGAACGAAACGGCAAAACCGGCTTCGATCAGTTCATGGCAACGCTCCGGCGCCAGGCTGCCGATCAGCACGTTGGCCCCGGCTTCGGCCAGCCGTTGGCTGATGGCGAACCCGATGCCACTGCCACCGCCGGTGACGACGGCGGTTTTACCGCGCAAGTCGAGCAACTCGGTAAAGGGCCGGTAAGGTAGCGGTTGATACGGGGTAGACATGATGGAGCTCCTCAGTGACAGCCCGTTATCAAGCGGTGGCCAGGGTCATGATGGTGTCGGGCGCGATCTGCGGTCGGTGCAAAATCCCTTGGGAACAACCGCGCGCCATGACCATCACCCGATGGGACAAACCGATGACTTCTTCAAGGTCAGAGCTCACGACAATCACCGACACGCCGGTCTTCGACAGTTCGATGATCAACTCGTAAATCGCCGCTCGCGCGCCCATGTCGATGCCCCGGGTCGGCTCATCGAGAATGATGACTTTCGGGTTGCGCGCGATCCATTTCGCGATGACCACTTTCTGCTGATTGCCGCCCGACAACTTGTCGAGCATCTGTTCCGCCAGGCCCTTGATCCCCAGTGTCGCAATGCGCTCCTGGGCAAACGCCAGTACCCGCTGATTGGCCATGACGCCGCAGGAGCTCAGGCTGTCGAGATTGCAGTAGGCGAGGTTTTCGGCAATGGTCTGGCTCAGCACCACACCTTCGGACTTGCGGTCTTCGGGGATCAGCACCACGCCGGCACGGATCGCCGCCAACACGTTGTTGGCCGGCAGGTGCCGGTCACCCAGCATCACCTTGCCGTGATTCACCGCACTCAACCCGGCAATCGCCTGAACCAGCTCCGTGCGGCCGGCGCCGACAATGCCCGCGATGCCGAAGACTTCGCCGGCCTTCACCGAAAACGAAATGTCGTGGAAGCGCCCGGCCTTGTCCGACAGCTGTTCAACATTCAACACCACCTCTTCGCGAGGCGCTGGCAGCTGCGGAAACAAGCGCTCGATCGAACGTCCGACCATCTGCGACACCAGCACGCTGACATCGGCCGCTCCGGTTTCGTGACGAGCAATGAGATGACCATCGCGCATGACCACCACCTTGTCGGCGATCCTGGCAATCTCCTCCATCCGATGGCTGATGTAGATGAAAGAAACGCCCTCTTTCTTCAACTCCTCGATCTGTCTGAACAACAGGTCGGTCTCTTCCTTGCCCAGCGCCGCCGTCGGTTCGTCGAGGATCAGCAGCCGCGAATTGAACGTCAGTGCCCGGGCAATCTCCACCAGTTGCTGCGCGGCGATTTTCAACTGGCGCACAGGGGTGTCCGGCGAAATATCGAGGCCCAGGCGACGCAGCTGTTTTTCTGTCTCGCGGTACATGTGCTTGCGGTCGATGATCCCGTCCCGGGTCGGTAGATGGCCGAGGAAAACGTTCTCGGCCACACTCAGGTCAGGCAGCAGATGGATCTCCTGATGAATCATGTTGATCCCCAGGGCAATCGCCGCCCCCGGACCGGTCGGTGCATAGGGCTGGCCGGCGAGGAACATCGTGCCTTTGGACGGCGTCAGCGCTCCGGCGACGATGGAGGAAAAGGTCGATTTGCCCGCACCGTTTTCCCCCAGCAGCGCCACCACTTCCCCGTAACCGATATCGAGACTGATGTCCTCCAGCACCTTGACCGAGTTGAAGGATTTTCCGATGTTGCAGGCGCTGAACAGCGGCGCCTGATCGCTGGTGATCGCTTTCATGACGTGCCCTCCTTCGCCGGTCTCAAGGATGTTGCTCGAGGAAAGCCGCGACGTTTTCCCGGGTGGTGACGAAGGCCGGCAGCAGCTGGGTCTTCTCGACCGGTTTGCCTTGTTGCAGATTCACCGCAGTGCGCAATGCTGTACGGCCCATTTCCACCGCTTGCTGGGTGATGGTCATGTCCAGCTTGCCGTCGCGGATGGCTTCCAGCGCCGACGGCAAACCGTCGTAGCCGAACACCCAGACCTTGTGATCGATGTTGGCGACTTTGACCGCCTGGGCGGCACCGAGCGCCGGGGCATCGGAACGGCCGATGAAGACGTTGATCTTCGGGTTCTTCTGCAGCATGTCCTGGGCGACTTTGAAGCCGTTGTCCTGTAGCCAGTCGGTAGGTTTCTGGTCGACGATTTTCATCTCCGGCGCCTGGGACAGCACCGCGTTCAGGCCCTTGGCCCGAGCCACTTCCGTCGAGTCGCCCAAGGTGCCCTGGAGCAGGCCGATTTCAGCCTTGCCCCCGGTCAGCGCGATCATCTGCCGGGCCAGCTCACCCGCTGCCGCCAGGTTATCGGTGGAGATGTAGGCATCGCATTCGACGTTCTTCGGGAAATTGTCGATGCAGATCACCGGCACGCCCTGCTGACGCGCCAGCCGCACCGGCACGGCCGACGCCGCGCTGCCCGTGGCGGTATAGAGCAGCACATCGATGCCCTTGCTCAACATGTCCTGAATCTGGCTGACCTGGCGGGCGGGATCGGCCTGTGCGTCGGCCACCAGCACGTTCTTGATGCCCAGGGTCTTGGCCTGTTCCATGACGCCGTCACGGACCATCAGGTAGAACACCCATTGCAGGCTCGGGATCGACATCCCGACAGTGATTTGTTCCACCGGTTTACTCTCGGCGTGAACACCTGCCGACATCATGCAGGTCAACAGCGGCAGCCACAGAAAGCGCCGCGAAAATGCGTGGAGGTTCATGTCTTTATCCTTTTTATTGTGTGTTGGACGGTTCGACCACAGGGGGTTCAGTCAGCTTTGCGCTTGAGCAGATCGAGCATCACCGCGAAGGCAATCACCGCGCCGATGACCACTTGCTGGACGAAGGGAGAGATGCCGGCCAGGTTCAAGCCGTTGCGCAAAACGCCGATGATCAGTACGCCGACAATCGTGCCGACCACGCTGCCGGCGCCGCCCTTGAGGCTGCCGCCACCGATGACCACCGCCGCGATCACATCCAGCTCATAACCGACGCCGGCGCCCGCTCCGGCAGTGTCCAGGCGCGAGGTCATGATGATTCCGCCCAGCGCGGCGCAAATGCCCGAGATGATGTAGACGGCACTGGTGTAGCCCTTGACGCGAATGCCGGCGAGCTTGGCCACCTTGCTGCTGCCGCCGATGGCGTACAGGCTGCGGCCGGGGACGGTGAACTTGAGAACGAACCAGAACACCAGGGCCAGCACGATGAAGCAGGTCACGGTCAGCGACAGCACACCGCCGTAGCGAATCACCGAGAGGTTGCTGAACCACTCCGGGAAACCGCTGACTTGCGCGCCGTCAGTAACCATGTAGGCCAGCCCGCGAGCGATGGACATCATTGCCAGCGTGGCAATGAAAGACGGCAACCCTGCCCTGACCACCATCAACGCCGTGGTTGAACCACACGCCGCACCGGCAGCGATCGCACCGAGCATGGCGACCCACATCGGCAACCCGAGCACCTGTTCGAGCCAGCTCATGACCATGATCGCCACCGCGAGCACCGCGCCCACGGACAGGTCGATACCGCCGATGAGAATCACCAGCGTCATGCCCAGCGCCATGATGCCGAGCACGGTGACTTGATCCAGTACGTTGAGCAGGTTACTCAACGTCAGAAAACTATCGGTGAAGACTGTTAATACCGTGCATAACAATAAAAGGCCGATCATCGGGCCTGCGACATTGGTGTCCAGTCCGATCCACTTGGGAATGGACCCGGACAGTCTTGATTTCACCAGCAACTGATTATTCATACCCACATCCACTTCTTATCTAATTGTTATAAGACCGAGCAAGACACAACGACTGTTTAAATCCCAAGTTCCCTGTAACGCCCGCCCATATACAGAAGCGGCTCTTCCAGAGGTTGCGTAATCACATCAATGACGTTGCCGATGAATATGGTGTGCGTGCCGTGTTCGATCTCCTGCACCACTTCGCAAAAGATCGCAGCCTGCGCGTCGACCAGGTAACGGATGCCGTCCATGCCGGTCTGCCACTCGCCCGCAACAAAGCGCTGCTCGCGCAGGTCCGGCTGGCTGAAAATCTTGCAGATCGGTTCGTGGTTGTTTTGCAGCATGTTCACGCAGAACAGCCCGGAGCGTTTGATCACGGGTGAGGCGCTGGCGCTTCGGTTGATGCAGATCAGCGCCGATGCGGGGTCCATCGACACCGAAGAAAAAGCGGTTGCCGCCAGGCCATGGGGGTGGCCGTCATCATCGAGTGTGGTGATCAGGGTTATGGAGGAGGCGAAGCGACCCATCGCCAATTTGAATTGGCCGGCCAGATCAATCGCTGGGGCGGCCTCTTGATATTGAACACGCATACATAAACCCTCTTCTTATTGTGACTCATCAAGCGCAGGCATTCATTATTAACAATCACCCAGCATTTTCTATTCACTTTTAAAAAATTGACTTTTCAACTATCCCGAAAGGTGAAGCCAACAACAAACTCATTTGAATTACCTTCACAAGTGCCCTGAAACGCCCGTTCCAAGGGGCTCTCATGTTTATGGCCGTACTTATCAACGCCGCCGACAATATGGCTTTAACTGAATAATCGGCCGATACTTCATGAACAACTAACAAGAAACTTCCGCGAGACGAACTGCCATGGTTGATCGATTACAGGACATGCGAATGTTTCGCCTGGTCGTGCAGACCGGGTCACTTTCAACCGCCGGACGACAAATGGGCCTGTCGCCAGCGGCCATGAGTGGCCGGCTCAAGGCGATGGAGGAGTTCTATGGTTTGCGCTTGCTCAAGCGCAACACCCGCAGCCTGAGCCCCACCGCCGAAGGGCAGTTGCTGTTTGAGAACGCCCTGAAAATTCTCGAACAGGTTGATGCGCTCGACAGCGTCATCAAAAACGGTCAAAGCGACCTGCTGGGCACCATCGGCCTGACCTGCCCGACCGACCTGGGTCGGCAGTGGGTCAGCCAATTGGTCGATGCGTTTATCCGCGAAAACCCGCATGTCAGCATCCGCCTGTTTTTCACTGACCGGATACTGGACTTCGTCGAGTCCGGCTCGGACATCGCGATCCGTTTCGGCGACCTGCCGGACAGCTCGCTGATCGCCCGCAGCCTGGGTGTGGACCGGCAAATGGTCTGCTGTTCGCCGCAGTACCTTGAACAACACGGCACGCCCCTGCACCCCGAAGACCTGCATCAACACAACTGCCTGGTGCAACTGCGCGCCGACTTTGCACTGGATCGCTGGAAGTTCATCAGCAAGGGCGTGCCGACCACGATTCAGGTCAAGGGCAACCGGCTGGCCAACGACGGCTTTACCCTGCGCCAGTGGGCGGTTCAAGGCTTGGGAATTATCTGGAAGTCGGTCTGGGAGGTGGCGGAGGACATTCAGGCCAAGCGGCTGGTGCCGCTGCTGGAAGACTATCAATGCCCTACCACGGGGTTCCATTTGCTCACCGAAGGCGGGAAGAAATTGCCGCCACGGGTCAGATCTTTTGTCGAGTTTGCCGTTCAGTACTTCAAGCACCTCGACACCGCGTCGCGACACATTCTGAGCCCGACGCCTGACGACATCGTGCTCAGGGAAGCGAAACCGCCTGCAGATCGGCAAATACCGGCTTGAGGTTTGTCAGCATCCGCTCATAGGCCTTGCGCATGCCGGCATAGAACGCCTGTTTCGAAACGTCGGGCAAGGTCAGGGTTTCGTCCAGACGCGGCCAATCAGTGGCGGTCTGCTGCAAATCAGGGAACACCCCGGCACCGTGCCCCGCCAACATGGCTGCGCCGAGTACACCGTACTCGGCGGCCGGAGGTTTGCGGTAAGGCAGACCCAGCACATCGGCCTTGATCTGGTTAAACAACTGGCTGCCGGAGCCGCCGCCCAGACTGAATACATCACCCTGATCGACAACGATCTGCATGTCCTTCATGCACCCGAGAAAACGCGCGTATTCGTAGGCAATCGACTCCAGCATCGCCCGGTATTGGTCGCTGCGGTCGTGGGTCCAGTCGAGACCGACGAAGGCGCCGGCCAGCGAGGCATCGAACGGTGCATGGCGCCCGCCGAGATGGGGCAAGAACAATAATTTATTGCGCTCGGCCAACGGCGCGGCGGCCCGCTGTTCGAGTTGTTGGCATTCGACGCCATCGAGACCGAACCGATTGAGACTGATGCCGGCCCCACCGACGTAGGCCATCGAATAAAACAGCTCGGGGATGCAATGCCGGAACGTGGTGAGGGTGTTGTGCTGGGAGTCGACCGCATAGTGGTCGAGCAACGTCGCCAACACTGAACCGGTGCCGGCAATGTCGAACAGTTGCCCCGGCGTGAAGGCCCTGGTGCCCAGCAACGAGGCGGCGATATCCCCACAGCCGGCATAAATCGGCGTGCCGGCCAACAGTCCGCAAACGCTCGACGCACTGGGGCCGACCGAGCCGATGCGATCCCAGGGTTTTACCAGCGTGGGCAGCCGGTCGGCCTCAAGGCCGAATGCCTCAATGAGCGAAGTGTTCCATTGCATCGCCTGGCTGTCGGCAAAACTGTTGAAGCCCAGGTAGGTGTAATCCATGAACGCGGCATCGCTGTTCAAGTCGGCCATGCGCCCCGCGACATACGCGGCCGGCATGATGATCTTGCTGATCTTGCGATAGGTGTGTGGTTGCTCCTCGCGCCAATACAGCCATTTCGCCGCGTGATTGGCACTCACCGGGCCACCCGAGCATTGGATGATCTGTGGCTCGCAGGTCTTCAGTCGCGGGACCTGACTGGCGCAACGCAGATCCAGCCACGAGTCATAAGGCGTGGTCGCCTCCCAGTCCCGGCCGATGGTGGAAATCCCGGCCATCTGTCCGCAAATCGCCAGGCCGCTAACGTCCGCGAGCTGGAAGTCGGACTGACTCAAGGCATCCTTTATCGCCAGCAGGACCGAGGCATACAGTTCGTCAGGGTTCTGTTCGAACACCTGACGCGCAGGATTCAACAAACGTGTGGGGCGACTGGCGGCGCCCAGGTTGCGGCCGTTTTCGTCCATGACAACGACTCGAGTGCTTGAGGTGCCCATGTCCACCCCAACCAGCAATGCTCGACTCTTCAAGGGTTGGCGCTCGCACAATTCAGCGGTGATTGTTATGCAGACAGAATACTGTCATCAAACACCCTGCGCATTAACTGCCACTGTCCGTGCGAAAAAGCCTGAGCGCCGGTGGCCAGCGGCGACGACGCAAGATTTCGCCGCCGCCTCCTGCAGGCAGTTCTCAATCCTTGAATTGCGTCAGTTGCTGGTTCAACGAGCCGGCCTGATCGCGCAATTGCAGCGACTGATCGAGCAGGCTACGGATCGCGTGATCGTTCTGCTCGGAGATCCGGCTGACACCCTGGATAGCGACGGATAATTGCTCACCGGTGGCGGCCTGGCTTTGGGTCTGGCGCGCGACTTCGCTGATGCGCGTCAGAATGTCCTGGGCATGCTGGCGAATCTGATCGACACCTTGTGCCGAGGTGGTCAGTTGCACCACGCCCAGGCGCACCGCTTCGCCAACTTGCTGGACGTTGGCAACGGTGTTGCGCACATCAGAACCGATGGCGCCGATCATCTCGCCGATTTCACCGGTCGAGCGGCTGGTGCGTTCTGCCAGTTGCCGCACTTCGTCCGCCACCACGGCGAAACCGCGTCCCTGCTCCCCTGCCCGTGCGGCTTCGATTGCAGCGTTCAGGGCCAGGAGGTTGGTCTGGTCGGCGATGCTGCGAATCACCGCGATGATCCCGGCAATCTGCTGCGAGCGTTTTTCCAGGTCGCCCACAGTGCCGGCAACGTCGTCCATGGTCTGGTCGATGTGGGTGATCCCGGCCAGGGTCTGGTTCATATCGCCGGAGATATGCTTGGTCAGCTCTTCGGTGTTGCGCGCCAGTTGCTCCACGTCTTCGGCTTGCTGCGACATCTCGGTGACCGAGTGCGCCAGCGCGGTGACGCCACTGGCCATTTCTTCGGTTGCGGTGTGCTGCGACGTCGCCCGGTCGGCAACGGCCTGAGTGGTATCGCCCAGGTGATTGGAGATCTGCATCAGGGCGCCGCTGCTGTGGCGAATCGACCCCACCAGATCCCCCAGGCGCTGGATAAACTGGTTGAATGCGCCCGCCAGTTTGCCGGTTTCATCGCCGCTGCGTTGTTCAAATCGCAGGCCCAATTCGCCGCCCCAGGCCTGGATGCCGACCGTCAGGCCGGACAGCGGACGAATGTGCCACGCCAGCAAATGCCAGAGCACGATGGCCAATGCCAACAGCGCCACCAGGCCGATGACGACGGCGGTCCAGAGGAACTGATTGATGCCCGCCATGGCTTCCGCCAGCGGGTACGCCACCATCAGCGCCCAAGTGTTCGGGGCTTTGCCGATACGCACCGGTTGCAACACATAACCCCAGCCATCGCGCTGGAAGCCATACGGCTGACCGGCCTTGATCGCCTCTTTGGCAGCCGTCGGCAAATCGTCGGCCGGCTGGCTCAAACGCTTCGCATCAGGGTGGCTGGCGTACAGGCCGTTGCTCGAAACCAGAGCGCCATAACCTTTGTAGGCATCGATTTTCGCCAGTTGCCGATTGATGCTTTCAAGCGGGATATCGACACCCGCCACACCCAGGGCTTTGCCGCCCTGCAACAGCGGCGCCATGATCGACACCATCATGACTTTCTGGCCGCTGCCCGTGCTGTAGGCAAACGGTTCGGAAGCCCACGGCTGGCGGCTGTGCAGCGGCTGATAGTAGTACTGGTTATCGGCATTTTCCGGGGCGTAACCGCTGAGCGCTTCCGATTTCACCGAGCCACTCGCACGGTTCCAGTAGGTCAGGTAACGGCCGGTGGCATCGTGATTCGGCTGGTTGGCGAATTCGCTGTCCTTGCCATCGAAGGCGTTGGTTTCCCAATACTGCCCCAGGCCCAAAAGTTGCGGATTGGCTTCAAACAGTTGGCGGGTCACGGCATCGGCGGTCTTGCGATCAACGTGCTGTTGCTGCATGGCCGTTGCGACGCTGGCCAGCGATTCGGCGACGGTAAAACCGACACCCAGTTCGACTTCCACTTCCTTGGCATTGGCCTTGACGACCGTGTCGACCAGCTCGGCGGTTTCTTTGACGGAGGAGCCATAAGCGATATAGGCGATGGAGCCCAGCAGCAGCGCCATGACGACGACGGTCCCGATCAGGGCCGTCCAGAACAGCTTGAAGTGCAAAGAGCGATTAGGCATGGACATTCTCAAGTGCGCGATTCTTCAACCAGCACGGAGCGCCCAACGGTGTGAATGCAGCCCTGCCAGCAAATTATTTATAGTTGATATTATTTTGCCACTATATAGAAGCGCGCTCTGCCGGTGCAACTTGAATGACCGCCAGGTCACAAGCCTTGCACGGCATCACTCGGAAACGGCGATCTGGTTTCGGCCACGGGCCTTGGCTCGATACAGGGCCTTATCGGCGTTGTTCATCAAGCTGTGCAAATCAAGGTCGGAGGCGTCCATCGACGCGACACCGAGGCTGGCCGTTATGCAATGCACCGGCCCGGTCATCAGTTCGGCAATGGAGCGGATGAGTTGCTCGGCAATGTTCAGGGTTTCCTCAATCGAGGTGTCCGGGAGCAGAATGGCGAACTCCTCTCCCCCCAGCCTGCCGTAGACATCCGTTTCACGAAACGAGGTGCTGATGACCAGGCCCATCTGACTCAGCACTTGGTCCCCGACCTGATGACCATAGGTGTCGTTGATGTGTTTGAAGTGATCCATATCCAGCATCACGGCGCACAGCGGCAGCTGATTGTTTTTGCAGTAACTGTGCAACTGCTGGGCGTGCTCGAAAAAAGCCCGGCGATTCCTCAGGCCGGTGAGTTCATCGGTCTGCGCGGCAAGATTGGAAATGCGGTGCGCCTGCTCCATTTCACGGGTCAATCGAAAGGCGGTTTCCACCGCATCGGAGAGTTTGCGGGTAGCGCTGGCCACGAAGGAGGCAAACACCAGCACCGCCAGTGCCATGCCGACTTGCATTGCTGACGGCTGGAACAGCAGCCATATCGTGCACGGCAACAACACCAGGCCAATGGACACCAGCGTCATGTATCGGTAGGCCGAATAGCAGGACACCGCACTGACCGACATCCCGACGGTAAAAAGCATGACCAGTGACTGAGCCAGAATATCGTCCGGGGGCATCAATGCCAGCGCGCCTGCGCCCCAGATACCGGCAGATAACACCAGCGTGCTCCAGTATTTCCACTCCCATTGCTCAGGCGTGCGCGTACTTTTGTCGCTGCGGAAATAGGCGATAAACATCGCGACGCGCAATGAGGTCGACGCCGTCAGAATGCCCATCCACCAAAAAATGACGTGGTGATCGAAGCGCTCCCAACACAGCAGGCACAACATGATCGCCGCCAGGACACTGCCCGGAATCGCCGTCACCGACTGATGGAACAACTGGTGCAGGCGATCAGTGCGTACCTGCGCTGCTATCAAAGCATCCGGGGCATACCGGGGTCCGAGTCCGTCCATTTGATCCGCCTGATCATGATGCTTCGTCAAAGAAGTATTGTGGCACCCAGCCAGTAGCGTAAACAACCGAGGCCTTGAAATGTTTCCGGGCGCCAGATTGAAAGAGTACGTCTATCACGCCCCAACACTCGCCCTATTAGCTGACTTCCCGACTCAGGTCTAACCTTAGTCTGCGCTGGCGCCATAAGCCGGCCGGATTAGCGCTGAAAAGGAGACAGGAATGAGCCCGAAGCTTGACTAGGCCACCCGTGGGCCACCGCGCAGGCAACCTGATTGCCGCTGTTCAGAATTCCCGTGTGGTCACCACAATCAGTTGATCCAACTGCTGGCCCTGCAGCCTATGTCCTTGATTCCGCTCGTTGCTATTTAACGCCCGCCCCGGGCCCGATAGCCGGAAGAACACGACCAAAGGTAGCTCGCACATGGCAAACGAATCGAAATGCCCGTTCAATCATGCCGCAGGCGGTGGCACCACCAACCGTGACTGGTGGCCGAACCAACTGAATCTGAAGATCCTGCACCAGCACTCGTCCCTGTCAGACCCCATGGACGAAGGCTTCAACTACGCCGAAGCGTTCAAAAAACTCGACTTTGCGGCGGTCAAGCGAGACTTGACGGCACTGATGACCGATTCGCAAGACTGGTGGCCAGCAGACTTCGGTCACTATGGGCCGCTGTTCATCCGCATGGCCTGGCACGCCGCTGGCACATACCGTACCGGTGATGGTCGTGGCGGTGCCGGTTCCGGTCAACAGCGCTTTGCCCCGCTCAACAGCTGGCCGGACAACGTCAGCCTCGACAAGGCGCGCCGGCTGCTGTGGCCGATCAAGCAAAAGTATGGCAACAACATTTCCTGGGCCGACCTGATCGTCCTCACCGGTAACGTCGCGCTGGAGTCGATGGGCTTCAAGACCTTTGGTTTTTCCGGTGGCCGCGCGGACGTGTGGGAACCCGATGAAGACGTTTATTGGGGCTCGGAAAACAAATGGCTGGGCGGTGACGTTCGCTACGACAAAGCGCAAAAACCCGTGCAAGCACCCGGCGATGTTCCACTGGTGGCCGAGCCTGGGAGAAATGAAGACAGCCGTACCGATGAGGGGCGCAATCTGGAAAACCCACTGGCCGCCGTGCAGATGGGCCTGATCTATGTGAACCCGGAAGGTCCGGAAGGCAATCCCGATCCCGTCGCTTCGGCCCTGGACATCCGCGAAACGTTCGGCCGCATGGCCATGAACGACGAAGAAACCGTGGCCCTGATCGCCGGCGGCCACGCCTTCGGTAAAACCCACGGCGCCGGCCCTGCCGACAACGTCGGTGCCGAGCCGGAAGCCGCCGGTCTCGAAGCCCAGGGCCTTGGCTGGAAAAACAGCTTCGGCACCGGTAAAGGCCCGGACACCATCACCAGCGGGCTGGAAGTAACCTGGACCACCACGCCTACCCGGTGGAGCAACAACTACCTGGAAAACCTGTTCGGCTTCGAGTGGGAATTGAGCAAAAGCCCGGCAGGCGCAAACCAGTGGGTGGCTAAAAACGGCGCCGGGGCCGGCACTATTCCGGATGCACACGACCCGTCCAAGCGGCGTAACCCGACCATGCTCACCTCGGACCTGGCGCTGCGCTTCGACCCGATCTATGAACCGATTGCCCGGCGCTTCCTGGCCAATCCGGATCAGTTGGCCGACGCCTTCGCCCGTGCCTGGTTCAAGCTGATCCACCGCGACATGGGCCCGCTCTCGCGCTACCTCGGCCCGGAAATGCCCAAGGAGGAACTGTTGTGGCAAGACCCGATTCCGCCGGTCGACCATGCCTTGGTCAACGACAGTGACGTCGCAGCACTCAAGAGCAAAATCCTCGCCTCTGGCCTGAGCGTCTCGCAGCTGGTATCAACGGCCTGGGCGGCGGCGTCGAGCTTCCGTGGCTCCGACAAACGTGGCGGCGCCAACGGTGGACGCCTGCGACTGGCGCCACAGAAATCCTGGCAAGCCAACCAGCCCGAACAACTGGCGAGTGTGCTGGCGAAACTGGAAAGCATTCAGCGTGAGTTCAACAACACCGGCAAGAAAATCTCGCTGGCGGACCTGATCGTGCTGGCCGGCAGCGCCGCTGTCGAACAAGCCGCAAAAAATGCCGGTCACAGCGTGACGGTGCCGTTCACACCGGGACGGACGGACGCCTCGCAAGAGCAGACGGACGTCGAATCCTTCGGCTTCCTCGAACCCATCGCCGATGGTTTCCGCAACTACCTGAAAACCCGCTACCGCGTAACGGCCGAGCACCTGTTGATCGACAAGGCGCAACAACTGACCCTCAGCGCACCCGAAATGACTGTGCTCGTGGGCGGTTTGCGGGTGTTGAACACCAACGTCGGGCAGACCCGACACGGCGTGTTTACCCAGCAACCGGAGGCATTGACCAACGACTTCTTCAAAAACCTGCTGGACATGGGGGTGGAATGGAAGCCGGTGTCGGACGCCAATCAGGAGTTCGAAGGCCGCGATCGCAAAACCGGCCAAGTGAAATGGACCGGGACGCGGGTCGATCTGGTCTTTGGCTCGAATGCGCAACTGCGGGCCTTGGCCGAACTGTATGCCAGCAGTGATGCGAAGGAGAAATTCGTCAAAGACTTCGTAGCGGCCTGGACGAAGGTGATGAACCTGGATCGTTTTGACCTGTAGGAGCCAGCTTGCTGGCGAAGCGGTGGTGGCCGTGAGGACGCCATCGCCGGCAAGCCGGCTCCTACAAATTGCGGGTTATACCCGACCTGTAGGAGCCAGCTTGCTGGCGAAGCGGTGGTAGCCGTGATGACGCCATCGCCGGCAAGCCGGCTCCTACAGGTTACGGGGTTCATCGACGGATTCTTGTAAATAAACGGTACCGCTGAAACAACAACGCCTCCCAAGTGGAGGCGTTGTGCTTGTTGCGCATTGAAGGAAGGAATCAGGTCGGAGAGATCGTGGCCAAGGCACCGATCAAAATGGTTAACAGCAGAAATCCACCCAGAAAAATGGCCATCTTGGGCATGGGGCCTCCTACATGATGAGTTTGCGGTTCAGTGGCTACCGCGACTGCGGACCGTGCGGTCATTGTGGGCCGCAGGCCGAGTACATGACAGATGCAGATAGCGCAGAAAAATACGGATCAGAGCAAAACCCCAGGCGAGTCCGGCGTCTCGAAAAATCACAGAAAACCCCGACACCGAAACCCATAACGCAAAGACCTCGGCGAGATTGCTGAATCCTGTTCAAAACACCTTTGCGCAATCAGGCGTTCTGCTCGGGAGGGCTGGCAACGATACTGAAGCCCTCAAGGTTGACCGCTCAAAGGTGGCGAAGGTGGCAAGTGGATTGCCCGACTGAACGTTCCAGTGCCACCCCGCTCGGCCAGCCATAAAACGACAGCGCCCGAGGCTCCTGATGTGGAGCTCGGGCGGCAGGTTCAGCTTGATGCGACAGAGGCGCGGTGGTTATGCCTCAGCGAGGTTTTCCTTTTTCTCAAGCCAATCGATCATCAGCTCGCCCCAGGCGATATCGGCCTGCATGGCGTCTTTGGCTTTGGCCGAGTCACGGGTACGCAAGCCGTCCAGCACTTCGAAATGCTTGTGTTTGGCGCTGGCCAACTCTCGCTTGGGCACCTCGGCATGAAACCGGCTCAGCAGCGGCCCCATGATGACCCACATGTTTTCCAGGGTTTTCGACACCACGGGCATGCGCGCCGCAGAGATCAAACCGAAGTGGAACTCGCGGTTGAGCAGCGCCGCCTGTTTGTAGTCGACCGAAACCGCCTTCTGGAACGCGTCCTGAATGGCTTCGAGTTTCTCCAGTTCCGGCTGGGTGATCCGCTGGGCCGCCACGCCGGCCGCCTCGCCTTCCAGCAAATGGCGGATCAACTGGATTTCACGCAGCTGGCTGACCGTCAGCTCCGGCACATAGATCGAGGTCGCCGCTTTCATGTCCAGCGCATGGTCACTGACCAGACGGAAAATCGCTTCCCGCACGGGGGTGATCGACACACCGAATTCCTCGGCCAGCGTACTGATACGCAGCCGGTCGCCGGGTTGGTACTGCCCGTCCATCAACGCGGTGCGAATAATGGAATACACCCGTTCGCTCAAGTTGCCTTTATCAATGGGCTTATGCACGGTCACGGTTACTCGATCTCCAGGTTCAATGAAGGTGCGCCGGCTCGGCAGATTGACTGACCTGCAGGCCTCAAGCGCGAATAACGCATGATACATCATCGGTTTTCCACCGCTACTGCGTCTGGATTCACCACCGTGTTGACTCACGCTCACATTGAGGATATATCATGCATCACAACAAAATCACAAAGGAACATGGCAATGCCTATCACCGGTAAAACCCGGGTCGTGGTTCATCTCACCTACCCTGCCAAACACTTGCGCACCCCGGAATTTTTCAACCCGCTGCTGGAACGTCTCGGCCACGACGGCGTGTTGGTGCCCTGGGAAGTCTCACCGGCCAACCTCGCCACGGCGTGGGAAGGTTTGCGCGGGATTGAAAACCTGGCGGGGGTGATTGTCACCGTGCCGCACAAGCTTGAGGTGGCGAAATTGTGCGATGAGCTCAAAGGCACGGCCAGCCTGTTGCAAGTGTGCAACGTCGCCAAACGCCTGCCCGACGGCCGCTTCAGCGGGCGCATGTTCGATGGCGACGGCTTTGTCGCTGGCCTGAAAAAGCAGGGCCATGACCTGAGCAACAAACGCGTTTTATTGCTCGGTGCGGGGGGCGCAGCGACGGGCATTGCTCACGCACTGCTCGCCGAGCCTCTTCAAGAGTTGGTGATCAGCAACCGCACGCCGGCCAAGGCTGAAGCGCTGGCCCATGAACTGCGGCAGATGTTCCCCGGTCGGCAGGTCAGCGCCGGCCTCGCCGACGCGACGGGTTTCGATGTGGTGATCAACGGCACCGCGTTGGGCCTCAAAGCCGAAGACCCGCTGCCGTTGCCTGTCGAAACCCTCGCCCCCGGCACGGTGGTCGGTGAAGTGGTGATGAACCCGGACATCACCCCGCTGCTGAGCGCCGCCGCCGAGCGTGGCTGCGTCATTCATAAAGGTGCGCACATGATTACCGGCCAGATCGATCTGCTGGCCGAGTTTCTGTTTTCCAGATCGGGCGTGTGATGCGCCCGCCTCCCCTGCATAAGGAAAGACCATGAAAAAGACTGCAATCGTGACTGGCGGCGGCTCCGGCATCGGCCTGGCCACTGCTCAACGTCTGCACGCGGACGGTTATGAGGTGTTCACCGTGGGGCTCGGCGAACCCGAGCAACGGGTCGAGGGCATTCATTACCGGGAACTGGACGTGACCGACGACGAAGCGGTCAGCAGCTTCTTCGAGCCGTTCGAGCGCATCGACGCCATCGTCAATGCCGCCGGCATCATTGACCACAACCGCGAGTGGGCGCTGGAAGGCTTCAGCCGCGTAATGGACGTCAACCTCACCGCCGTAATGCGCATCACAAACGCGGCCCTGCCCGGCCTGAAAGCCGCGCGCGGGGCGGTGGTCAATTTCGCCTCGATGCTGGCGATTTTCGGCTCCGCCAAGACCCCGGCCTATGCATCGAGCAAAGCGGCCATTTCCGAACTGACCCGCTGCATGGCCGTGGCCTGGGCGACCGATGGCGTGCGGGCCAATGCCGTGGCGCCGGGCTGGATCATGACCAACCTGTCGCGCCGAGCGTTCGAGGACCCGACGCGATCCGAAGGGATCATGGCGCGTATCCCGATGAAGAGCTGGGGGGAGCCGGAAGACGTGGCCAACGTGATCGCCTTCCTGGTGTCGGACAACGCGCGTTACGTGACGGGGGCAACCTTGCCGGTCGACGGCGGTTATTCGATCGCCTGAGGTCATCTCGTCGCTTGAGCGCTTGACCGTTTAAATACATGATATATCATGCATCACAACAAGACCGAGACCCCGGCAGCCTGTCGCCGAGTCCTCGAATAACAATAAGCAGTGAAGTGAGAGGTTCTGAATGAATCTGGTTTTCGGCTCGCCCGGACGGTATGTCCAAGGCACTGAAGTGCTCGCCCAAGCGGGCACTTATCTGGCGCACTGCGGACGCCAGGCCGTGGTGGTCATCGACAGTTATGTGCTGGGCCTGATCCGGCAACGCCTCGATGCCACCTCTGCGCAATATGGTGTCGAGTTGCACTACATCACCTTCGACGGCGAGATCACCGCCGACGGCATCGCCGGTCTGAGAACGGCGGCTTCAGAGGTCGAGTTCGACATGATCCTCGCTGTCGGTGGCGGCAAGTGCATCGACGCCGGCAAGGCTCTCGCCCACACCTCGGGTCGTGCGCTGATCACCATGCCGACCGTGGCCTCCAACGATGCACCCACGTCGAAAAACTACGTGGTCTACGACGCCCACCATCAACTGAGCGAAGTCGGCCACTTGCTGGTCAGCCCGCGCTATGTGCTGGTGGACACCGCGTTGATCGCCCAGGCACCACGTCAGTTCTTGCTCGCGGGGATTGCCGATGCGCTGACTAAAAAATTCGAAGCCGAGCAGTGCTACAAGTCCGGTGGCGTGAACATGTTTGGTGCCCGCCCGGCACTGTCAGGGTTGGTGCTCGCCCGCGAGTGCTATCACATCATTCGCCAATACGCCGAACCCGCGCTGGCGCAGGCCGGTACCGGCGAGGTCACGGTCGCCTTCGACCACCTGATTGAAGCGGTGCTGTTGATGAGCGGCCTGGGGTTCGAAAGCGGCGGCTTGTCCATTGCCCACGCGATGACCCGTGGCCTGTCGAAAATCCCCGGCGCGCAACAGCAGGTCCACGGTTTCCAGGTGGCCTACGGCTTACTCGTGCAGTTGGTACTGGAAGATCGCGACGCCGAACTCATGGGCGACATGTTGAGCTTCTATCAACGCATCGGCCTGCCCCGCAACTTGACCGAACTGGGCGTACTCAACATCGATGATTCGGTGTTGATGCAAGTGGCCGAGCCCACCTTGAAAGCGCCTCACGCTCGCAATTTTCTCTCGGTATCGGGCGACGCACTGACGTGTGACGAATTGATCGGGGCGATGCGCGCGCTGGAAGGCCTGACCCACTGAGCACCGACTCAAAAGCGCCGTTGAACCCACCACTATCCGGGTGAAGTTCAAACCCCGCCGCTGAGATTCAACTTCAACAAATTCATGCCTGTGATTGGAGGTAGAGATGTCTGCACCCCGCAAAACACTCGAACAGTGGAAAGCCAGCAATTTTGTGCCGTCCGCCGAGACCGTAAGGATGTTGAAAGACCGGGCGAAATTCGTCCGCCTGGAAACGATCCGCCTGATTGAAATCGCCAAGACCGGCCACTACACCTCGGTGTTTTCCGCCGCCGAATTGTTCTCGGCGCTGTACTACGACGTGATGACCATTCGCCCCGACGAACCGAAATGGCCGGGCCGCGACCGCTTCTTGATGGGCAAGGGCCACGCTGCCGTGGGCCAGTTCCCGATCCTGGCGGACCTTGGCGTGTTCCCCAAGGAGTGGCTCGATGAATACACGCGCCTGGGCAGCCCTTTGGGCGATCACCCTGACATGCGCAAAGTGCCCGGCATCGACTTCTCTTCCGGCTCCATCGGCCACGCTCTCTCCGGCGGCCTGGGCATGTGTCTGGCGCAGCGTTTCACCGGCGAAGTCTACGACGTGTTCGTCATGCTCGGAGACGGTGAAATGCAGGAAGGCCAGGTCTGGGAAGCCGCAATGAGCGCCGCTCATCACAAAGCCCGGCACCTGATCGCGATTGTCGACCGCAACGGCTTCCAGCTCGACGGCTCGGTCGACGACGTGATCGGCATCGAACCGCTGGACGAAAAATGGCGCGCGTTCGGTTGGGAAGTGCACGTCATCGACGGCCACAACATTGCCGAAGTGACTGAAACCCTGCGCCGTGTCAAAGCCGATGAAACCCGCGACAAGCCGGTGTGCATCATCGCCAAAACCGTCAAGGGCAAAGGCGTTTCCTACATGGAAACCGAACCCGGCTGGCACCTCGGTTACCTCGACCCGGAAGACGCCAAACGCGCTATCGCTGAAATTGAAGCCATGGAGATCTGAACATGAATGCCCCTCTTTCCCCCAATTCCTGGCAGTACCGTGGCCTTAACGCGCTCAACCCTGGCCTGTCGTATTTGTCCGATGCGCTGATTGAGCTGACTGAGGCCGGGTATCCGGTGATGGCCGGTTCCGCCGACCTGCAGTACTCCAACGGCCTGAACAAATTCGCCAGCCGCTACCCCGAGCGCTACCTGCAATTCGGTATCTCGGAGCAGAACATGGTCACGGCCGCCGCCGGTCTGGCCACCTGCGGAGTGATGCCGTTCGTGGCGACCTTTGCCTCGTTCCTCGGTTTGTTGTGCTGCGAACAGATCCGCATGGACGTCGCCTACTCGGCGCAACCGGTGCGCCTGATCGGGCACCACACCGGCATTTCCCTGGGCTTCTATGGCACCTCGCACCACGCCACCGAAGACATCGCCACCATGCGCTCGATCGCTGATCTGGCGGTGGTGTCGCCGGCGGACGGCGCGCAACTGGTCGCAGCGATCAAAGCCTCGGCCACCTACGACAAGCCGGTGTATTTCCGCATTGGTCGCGGTCGCGATCCGATCGTTTACGAAGACGGCGTGACCTTCGAATTCGGCAAGGCTCATGAACACTTCGAAGGCGAGGAACTGACCATCATCGCCTGCGGCATCACCGTACATCCGGCACTGGCGGCGGCTCGCAAAATGAATGCCGAAGGGCGTTCGATAGGCGTGATCGACATGGCGTCGATCAAGCCGATCGACCGTGACGCCATCCTGCGCGCCGCTGCACGCAGCAAACGCATGATGACCGTCGAAGAGCACAACGTGCTTGGTGGCCTGGGCGCTGCGGTGGCCGAAGTGCTGGCGGATGAAGGCGTCGGCGTGAAACTCAAGCGCCACGGCATCTACGACGAGTACAGCCTGATCGCACCACCGACGCACTTGTACGAGCACTACAAACTGGATGCCGCCGGCATCGAGGAAGTAGCGCTGGCGCATCTGCGCGCCTGATCCGCAGACGCCACCTGTAGGAGCCGGCTTGCCGGCGATGAAATCACCACGGTGCACCTGACACACCGCGGTGCCTGGATCGCCAGCAAGCTGGCTCCTACAAGGTTTTGCATTCAGGGACATCTCGTTTTTTCAGGGAGCTTTACGCAACTCATCGTTACCCACCACATCCCGTGGTTCATGAAACATCTCGGAGCCAACAATGAATAACATCACCGAGACCATGCCCGACTACTCGATCGGGCAGGCCAAAACACGTACCACCTTGCGCAGAAAGTCATTGATGGCCACCGGCGTCGGCAACCTGCTGGAATGGTTCGACTGGACGATCTATACCGTCGCATCGGTGTACATCGCGGCGGCACTCTTCGATAAAAGCAACGCCACTTCTGCCCTCCTCAACACGTTGGCGGTGTTTGCCGCCGGGTTCCTGTTACGGCCGATTGGCGGCATCTTCTTTGGCATCCTTGCCGACAGACTCGGCAGGCGCATGGTGCTGCTCAGCACCATGCTGCTGATGGCCAGCGCCAGTTTGCTGATTGCGTTCATCCCCTCGTATGACGCAATTGGCAGTTGGGCGTCGGCGCTCCTGCTGTTGGCCAGGCTGGTACAGGGCTTTGCCCACGGTGGAGAAACCACCACCTCTTACGCCTACATCGCTGAAATCGCTCCGCCGAAACGTCGCGGGTTGTGGTCGAGCACGGTGTTTCTCGCGGTGGGTTGCGGATCGTTGCTGGCGACGTTTTACATGGCCTTGCTGACGTCGTTGCTGTCGGTCAGTGAAATGCAGGAATGGGGCTGGCGTATCCCCTTCGCCACCGGTGGCCTGTTAGCGGTGGTTGCCTTGTGGCTGCGTCGCAACATGATGGAAAGCGAGCACAGCCCAAGTGCCAGTGGTACGTGCGAAGAACCGGCGTGGAGTCGCGGCACAATCATTCAGCACGGCGTTCGGTTGTTTCTGTATGAAGCGGGCGCCACGTTGACGTATTACACGTGGGTGACTTCGGCGTCGATCTACGCCATCAGTGTCAAGGGCATGGACCCGCGTAGTGCATTCACCATGAGTTGCATTGCTCAGGTCATTTACCTGGTGTTTTTGCCGATCTCGGGCTGGATCTCGGATCAGTGGGGACGCAAGATTTCGGCGCTGATTTCGTTGCTCGGGATCGCCGCGACGCTGTTCCCGCTGTGGGGGATGATTTCCAGTGAACCGTGGACGTTGATGGTGGCGCAGACGGCTGGATTATTGTTGGTGGGCTTTATCACCGGCTGTAAACCGGCTTCGATTTCGGAGCAGATTCCGACCCGTTATCGCACACGGATGTTCGGGGTTTGCATTTCTTTGGGGGTGGCGGTGTTTGGGGGGACGGCTTCGTACCTGACGACCTGGTTGTACTCGGAGAATATTGGGTGGATGTTCAACATTTACTTGATTGTGGTTGCGGTGATTGCCAGTGCTGTGGTGCTGATGTGGAAGAATAACCATGGGGTGCCGATTGACAAGGTCTGACTTGGGGTTGGGGGTTTATCCGTTTCTTCGGTAACGGCGGCTATTGGTTTCGCCCTTACGGCGAGTCACTTGGAAGAGCCCCAAGTAACCAAGGGCTCTTGCCCCTTTCGTTCGGTGCCTCGCCTAGGCTCGGCATGCCCTCGCTCCGGTCCTGCTCCGTGGGCCCGCCGCCATCGGCCATCCATGGCCGGGGGCGGCTAACCCGGCATCCATGCCGGGTTGCCCACTACGCAGAACCTCCACTCGGCCTCTCGAGGGGGCGCTCAGATCAAAAGCGGAAGGCGAGCTAACGCTCGGCCTGATGAGTGGTGGAAATCAAAAGCGTACGCCGATCCCTGTAGGAGCCGGCTTGCCGGCGAAAGGCGTGTGGGCAACGCGTTCATTCAGACAGCCCGCGTTATCGTTGACGTCCATCGTCAGCAAGCTGGCTCCTACAATTTTGAATCGTGTGAACCCAATCCCTTATAGGAGCCGGCTTGCTGCGGGCGGCGTTCCGACGATAGCGGTGGGTCAGTCGACGCATTTATTGGCTGGACGGACGCTATCGCCAGCAAGCCGGCTCCTACAGTTGATTGGTGCCATGGCCAATTACCGCGTCTGCTGCTGTTGCTGTTGCTTGGCTTTGGCTTTGGCTTTGGCTTTTGATCTTGATCTGCCCCGTCGGAAGGCCGAGTGGAGGTTCTGCGCAGTGGGCAACCCGGCATGGATGCCGGGTTAGCCCCCCCCGGCCAGGTATGGCCGATGGCGGCGGGCCCACGGAGCAGGACCGGAGCGAGGGAATGCCGAGCCTAGGCGAGGCACCGTACGTCAGGGGCAAAGCCTTTTGGTTCCTTTTCGGCGTTTGGAAAAGGGACTCGCCGTAAGGGCGAAACCGCCAGCCGCCGTTACCGCAACAATGGATATGTACACAATCCCCCTACCCACCCAACACATTCACCAACGTCGCCTGATTCTGCCACTGCGCCGTCTTGACCTGGGACAACGCATTCTGCGCCGCCAACTGCACCCGCTGCGCCTGCAGCACATCCAGAAACGGCGTCTCCCCCGCCTGCCACGCCCTTTGAATCTGCACGGCGGCCGAACTGGCCTGACTCGCCGCACTGGCCAGAAACGTCTGGCGCTCGGCATTACGTTGCGCAGCAGCCAGTGCCGACTCCACCTCGGACACCGCCACCAGCACAGTGCGCCGATAACTCAACAATGCCTGCCGCGCTTCCGCGTCCCGCAAATCAACCACATTACGTCGACGGCCACCATCGAGCACCGGCACGCTGGCATTCAAACCCGCGAGCCAGAACGTCGAACTGGCCAGGTTCGCCGCGCTCACACCATCAATCAAAGACCCCAGTGCAGCTGACAGACTCAAGCGCGGCAACAGATCCGCCTTGGCCACGCCGACCCGCGCATAGGCCGCGATCAAGCGAGCTTCCGCAGCACGGATATCAGGCCGGCGGCGCAACAGATCCGCCGGGGTTCCGGCCTCCAGCAACGACACCGTGGAAACCTGCACCGGACTGTCCCTGAACTGCTGATACAAACCCTCGGTCGGCTGGGCCAGCAGCACCGACAACCGATGCAGCGAACGCTGCCAGTTCAATTGCAGCGCCGGCACCTGAGCAGCGGTAGAGTCCGACTGCGAACGTGCACGCAACACATCCGCCTCCGGCGTGTCCCCGGCCGCATACAACTGCTCGGTCAGTTGCAAGGTCTGCGCCTGACTGGCAGCACTTTGCTTGACGATCGCCAGGCGTTCCTCCAGGCCGCGCGCCTCGGCATAGGCCTGGACCACCTCAGTGATCAACGCTACCCGCACGCCCCGCGCCTCTTCCTCGGTCGCGTTGAGGTCCGCGTCGGCAGCCCGCACGCCTTCGCGGATGCGTCCGAACAGATCGATTTCCCAGGCAGCACTCAACCCGACCGAGGTCGGCTCGGTGATCAGCGAATCCGTGAAACCGGCCTGATCGGCCGAGATCCGCTGACGCGCCGCGCTTGCCCCGAGATCGACCTGTGGGCTGCCCGACGCCGCGCTGATGTTGCGCAGCGCGCGCCCGGCATCGATACGCGCCAGGGCAATCTGCAGGTCAAGGTTTTGTCCCAGGGCGCGCTCGACCAGACGGTCCAGCAGCGGGTCCTGATAGCGCGTCCACCAGTTGTCGGTAACGCTCGCCGGACGCGCCGTTTGCGCGTTGACGAAACGCTCGACCGGCACGTCGGACGGCGGTGGCATCACCGGCGAAGCACAAGCGCTCAACAGCGCCGCTCCCAGCATCAGGCCTGGAGCACGAAGCAAGTTATTCATGGGCCACGCCCTGTTCAGAATGAATGGATTGAGCCTTGGCCTGACGCTCGCCACCCGCGAGGCGGCGGATCAGCACATAAAAGACCGGGGTGAACAACAGACCAAACAACGTGACGCCGATCATCCCGAAGAACACCGCCGAACCCACGGCCTGGCGCATTTCGGAACCCGCGCCTTCGGACATCACCAGCGGCAACACACCCAGCACGAAAGCCAGAGAGGTCATCAGGATCGGCCGCAAGCGCAGACGACACGCCTCAACCACGGCATCGACAATGCCCTGCCCTTCCTTCTCCTGCTGACGCGCCACTTCGACGATCAAAATCGCGTTCTTCGCCGCCAGTCCCACCAGCACGATGAAACCGATCTGGGTCAGGATGTTGATATCGAGCCCCATCAGCCGTACGCCTCCGGCAGCTGCCAGCAAGCACATCGGCACGATCAACAGGATCGCCAGCGGTAGACTCCAGCTGCCGTACTGCGCCGCCAGCACCAGGTAGACGAAGATCACGCACAGCGGGAACACCAACAACCCCATGTTGCCGGCCGTGGTCTGCTGGTAGCTGAGGTCGGTCCACTGATAAGTGATACCCGCCGGCAGCGTCTCTTGAGCCAGGCGTTCCATGGTCTTGATCCCGAACTCGGAGCCCAGCCCCGGCAACGTATCACCGTTGATTTCCGCGGTCGGGAACAGGTTGTAGCGCGGGAATCGCTCCACACCCAGCGCTTCATGCAGACGTGTCACGCTGGCAATCGGCACCATCTGACCGGCATCGTTACGCACCTTGACCCGTGCCAGATCCTCCGGCGTGACGCGGTACGGCAGGTCAGCCTGCGCCGTTACGCGATAAGTCCGCCCGACGAGGTTGAAGTCGTTGATGTACGACGAACCAAAGTAGGTTTCGATGGCTTGGTTGATCTGGCTGCTCGGTACGCCGAGCATTTCCGCCCGTTCGCGGTCCAGTTCAACGAACACCTGCGGCGTGCGGGCCGAGAACGGCGAGTACACGCCGGTCATGCCTTGGGTGGCGTTGGCGGCGGCAATCAGGTTATCGGTCGCTTTGGCCAGGGCTTCGGTGCCCAGCCCGGCAGTGTCCTGCAAACGCATGGAGAAACCACCGGTGCTGCCCAAGCCTTGAACCGGCGGTGGCGTGGCAACAATCACCGTCGCACCGCTGACCACTTTCAAACGTTCACGCAAGTCTTCGGCAATCCTGTCCGAGGTAAGCCCATGGACCTTGCGCTCGGACCACGGCTGGAACACCGGCGCCAGACCGGCCGAGTTCGAGGAACTGGTGCCGGTCACCATCGAAAACCCGGAGAACGTCGGTACGCGATCCACTCCCGGCACCTGCAGGGCAATTGCCTCGATCTGCTGCGAGATTTGGTTGGTGCGCTCCAGCGATGCACCATCGGGCAGTTGCACGATGACCACCAGGTAGCCGCGATCCTGAACCGGGATGAAACCCTTGGGCGTCGACACCAACAGGTATGCGGTCGCGGCGATCAGCACCGCGTAGATCGCCAGCATCAACGGTGTTCTGGCCACCAGGCCGCGTACGCTGCCGGCATAACTCGAAGAGAGTTTCAGGAAGCCACGGTTGAAGCCATCAGCCGCCCGTTTGAGCACGCCTGTTTTCGCGGCGTGATGCGCTTGTGGTTCATGCCGGCGCAGGATCATCGCCGCCAGGGCGGGAGACAATGTGACCGAGTTGAACAACGAGATCGCGGTGGCCACCGCAATCGTGATCCCGAACTGGCGGAAGAACTCACCCGAGATCCCCGGAATGAACGCGGTCGGAATGAACACCGCACACAACACCAGGGTAATGGCGATCAACGCACCGCCGATTTCCTGCATGGTGACGATGGTCGCTTCCAGCGGACTCTTGCCATCGGCCAGATGCCGCTCGACGTTTTCCACCACCACGATGGCGTTGTCGACCACGATGCCCACGGCCAACACCAGCCCGAAGAGGGTCAGGTTGTTGATCGAATAACCGAGCATTGCCATGACCGCGAAGGTGCCCACCAGCGACACCGGAATGGCCAGGATCGGAATGATCGACGGCCGCCAGCCTTGCAGGAAAACCATGATCACCAGCACCACAAGGATGACCGCCTCGTAAATGGTCTTGCCCAGCTCGCCGATGCTGTCGGCAATGAACGCCGTCGGGTTGTAACCGATGCTGTATTCGATGCCCTCCGGGAAGTCCTTGCCGATTTTCTCCATGGTCTCTTCGACCACTTTCATCGTCGCCAGGGCGTTGGCGCCCGGACGTTGCAGCACTTGCAGGCCGATGGCCGGGTTGCGCAAGTAATAGGTGTTGTTGACGTACGCCAGCCCGGCGATTTCCGTGCGCGCCACATCCTTGAGCCGCACCAGACGCCCGGCAGTTCCCGACTTGAGAACGATGTTGTCGAAGTCGGCCGGCTCTTTCAGGCGGCCCTCGAAAATCAGGTTCGGCTGAAACGCCTGGGACGCCACTGGCGGCTGGGCGATCACCCCGCCGGCCACCTGGGTGTTTTGCGAACGCACGGCCGCGATGATGTCGGCAGGTGTCAGGTTGAACGCCGCCACACGCTCCGGATCGAGCCAGATGCGCATCGAGTATTCGCGTGCGCCGAGCGGGTTGATGTCGCCGACACCGTCGATACGCTTGAGCACATCGGCGACGTTGCGAATCGCGAAGTTGGAGACGTACAGCTGATCGTAAGTACCCTTGGGCGAGGAGATGAAAATCGTCGACAACTGCGTCGGCGATGATTTGCGCACCGTCACGCCACTGCGCTGCACTGGCTCCGGCAAGCGCGGCGTGGCCAGCGCCACACGGTTCTGCACCAGCACCTGGGCCTTGTCGACATCGGTGCCGCTCTTGAAGGTCACGGTCAGGTTGAGGCTGCCATCGGAGGTCGCCTGGCTGTACATGTAGAGCATGTCTTCAACGCCGTTGACCTCCTGCTCGATCGGGATTGCCAGGGTCTCGGCGACCGTTTGCGCCGAGGCACCGGGATAGGTCGCGGTGACCACCACGGTGGGCGGCGCGATGTCCGGGTACTCGGAAGTCGGCAAGACCAGATAGGCCAGGCCACCGATAATCATCAGGACGATCGACAGCACAATCGCCAATACCGGCTGTTCGATGGATGTACGGCCCAGGCTCATAACGGCGCCTCCTCGTTGCCCGTGGTTTTCGCGGCCTGGGCCAGCGAGCGATCCTCGGCCATGGCCGTATCACCGGCCCGCACGCGTTGCAGGCCATCGACAATCACCCGGTCCTGCGCCTGCAATCCGCTGGCGATTTCGCGCAAACCGTCATGCAGCTTGCCGAGCGTCACCGGGCGCACTTCGACCTTGTTCTGCGCATTCAGCACGTAGACGACTTTGCGGGTCGCATCGACGCTGATCGCAGTGTCCGGCAGAAGGAGCGCCGGGTACGGTGCCTGACTGGAGAACTGCACCCGGCCAAATTGCCCTGGGCTCAGTTGCAGGTTCTGATTGCTGACCCGGGCTCGCTGCCGCAAGGTCCCGGTCGACGGATCGAGGCGGTTGTCGATGAAGTCCATGCGTCCGGTCATGCTCGGCTCGGCTTCGCCGGGCAAGGCAATGCGCACCTGACTCTGTTTACCGGCGGCGTTCGCCTGGCGACGGTATTTGAGGTAGCTCTGTTCATCGATATCAAAGTAGATATCAATCGGGTCAATCGAGACGATGGTGGTCAGCAGCGTGGCGCTGCTGTTGCCGCCATTCACCAGGTTGCCTTCACTGATCAGCTTGCGGCTGATCCGCCCGCTCATGGGCGCGGTGATGCGGGTGAATTCCAGGTCCAGCTTCGCTGCGCTCAACGCGCCTTCGGCACTGAGGACTTCGGCCTGTGCCGCCTGACGCGCTTGCAAGCGCTGGTCGTAGAGGCTGCGGGCGATGGTTTTGGACTCGATCAAGACGTTGGCGCGGGCGAACTCCTGCTCGGCGAGGGCCAGTTGCGAGCGTACCTGCGCCAGCTTGCCTTGCGCCTGGATCACGGCGGCCTGGAATGAGCGCGAGTCAATCACGAACAACAAATCGCCCTTCTTGACGATGGCCCCATCCTGAAACGCGACTTTCTCCAGATAGCCGCTGACCCGCGAACGAACTTCCACCGAATCGGTGGCCTCGAAGCGCCCGGTAAAACTGTCCCAGTCGGTGATCACCGACTTGACCGGCTGACTGACCGTAACGCTCGGTGCCGCCGGCGCGCTGCTGGCCTTTTCCGGACCGCATCCGCTCAAGGCAGCCACCAGCGCAAGGCTGATCGCGGACAACGCCGCGCCTTTTATTACCTTTGATTTGACTGGGGATGCTGCCGGTTTCCCCGTGGTGTGCAAGTTCACTTTTGTGCTCTCCGAAGTGGGTAAAACTAAAACATCAGTTCATTTATCCAGAACTGGTTTAATCAACTTCCGACAGCGCGCTCACCCAGTGTTTTATTGCGTTCAACAAAAGCACCCGACTCTTCTGCATGAACTGCTAAAGATCCAGAAAGAGCAGCCACGGTGGCAAACAAGGCAACGATTTTTTTGAAATAAGTCATGATGGAAAATCTCGGTAGTGATCAGGATGGAAAGGATTTTCCAGCACCACCCACCGAAGATAAACCGCAGGAATACGAAAACAATATTGACTAAAAGACACGAACGAACGCTCTAACACGAGGATCACACAAGCACCATCGCACCGATCCGACATCACGGGACAATGACTTGTGAAGCGCATTCACTGATGATTTGGCGATTGCCAATTATGGAGACAGGACTAATAACAAGAAGATTAAAAGCAGGTAGGGGTAATTAACTTTCAATAAATAAGGAGATGACCTGGCGGCCATCCCCCCGAAACTATCAGCGATTAATTCCTCCCAGACATAGGTATTTGATCTCAAGATAATCCTCGATGCCGTACTTGGAACCTTCACGGCCAAGTCCCGACGATTTGACGCCACCGAACGGCGCCACTTCCGTAGAAATCAACCCTTCGTTGATCCCGACAATGCCGCACTCCAGCGCCTCAGCCACGCGCATGATCCGGCCGATATCGCGGCTGTAGAAATACGCGGCCAAACCAAACTCGGTGTCGTTGGCCATTTCGATGGCTTGCGCCTCGGTGCTGAAACGGAACAACGGCGCCACCGGGCCGAAGGTTTCCTCACGAAACACCTTCGATTCGCGCGGCACATTCACCAGGATCGTCGGCCGGTAGAAACTGCCCCCCAGAGGATGACGCTCGCCACCGGTCAACACCGACGCACCGCGCTCGACGGCATCGGCGACATGCTCCTCGGCCTTACGCACCGCGTTGTCGTCGATCAACGGACCGATCGTCACGCCGTCTTCAAAGCCGTCGCCAATCTTTAGCGCTTCGACGGCAGTTTTCAGCTTGGCCGCAAACGCCTCATAGATGCCGTCCTGCACCAGCAAGCGATTGGCGCAGACGCAGGTCTGCCCGGCGTTGCGGTACTTGGACGCCAGCGCCCCCTGCACTGCCGCATCGAGATCGGCGTCGTCGAACACGATGAAGGGCGCGTTGCCACCGAGTTCCATGCTGGTCTTTTTGATCGTGGGTGCGCATTGGGCCAAGAGTGTTGCGCCGACCTCGGTGCTGCCGGTAAACGACAGCTTGCGCACATCCGGGTTGGAGGTCAGCTCGCCACCGATTTCACTGCCCGGTCCGGTGATCACGTTGCACACGCCGGCAGGCAGTCCGGCACGTTCGGCCAGCACGGCAATCGCGATCGCCGAAAACGGCGTCTGGCTGGCCGGGCGCAACACACCGGTGCACCCCGCCGCCCAGCCTGGCCCTGCCTTGCGGGTGATCATCGCGGACGGGAAATTCCACGGGGTAATCGCGGCAAACACGCCGATGGGTTCTTTCTGCACGATGATGCGGCTGTTCGGCGAGTGCGAAGCGATGGTGTCGCCGTAAACACGCTTGCCCTCCTCCGCGAACCACTCGATGAACGACGCGGCGTAGGTGATCTCGCCGCGACTCTCGGCCAACGGCTTGCCTTGTTCCGCGGTCATGATCCGCGCGAGGTCTTCGCGGTGGGTGATCATCAATTCGAACAAGTGCCGCAGCTTTGCCGCACGCTCCTTGGCGGTGAGCGCACGCCATGCCGGTTGTGCGCGCCTGGCGGCGGCAATGGCTCGCGCGGTTTCGCTCGCCCCCAGTGAAGGCACGCGCCCCAGTACATTGCCGGTGGCCGGGTTGATGACGTTGATGCTGCGACCTTCACCAATCGCCAGCCATTGACCATCGATGTAGTTGGCCTCGCGAAACAGCGAGGGATCGTCGAGCGTCGACAGGAAGTTTGAATCGGCCATGCTGCTGTCACTCCTCAAAATTCAATCACCTGACGGACCGCACTGCCATCGTGCAGGCGGTCGAAACCTTCGTTGATGTCGTCCAGTTTCAGCCGGCCGCTGAGCAGCCGATCCACCGGCAGGCGGCCATCGCGATAGAGCTCGATGAAGCGTGGAATATCGCGCAGCGGCACACAGGTGCCGATATAGCTGCCCTTGAGCGTGCGCTCTTCACCCACCAGTTGAACGACGTTGACCGGCAGCGCCGAACCGGGCGGCGGCAAACCGGCGGTCACGGTCATGCCACCGCGTTTGGTCATTTGCATAGCGTTGTCCAGTGCGCGGATCGAACCGGCCATTTCGAACACATAGTCCGCGCCGCCCCCGGTCAGTTGCCGCACCTGCTCCACGGCGTCCGGGTCGCCGCCATTGACCACCGCAGTGGCCCCGACTTCTTTAGCCAGTGCGAGCTTCTCGGGTGACAGGTCGACGGCAATGATTTTGCTCGCCCCGGCCGCCCTCGCCCCCAACACCGATGCCAGGCCAACACCGCCCAGCCCGATCACCACGGCGGTCGAGCCCACCCGCAGCTGCGCGGTATTCACCACAGCGCCAACCCCCGTCAGCACTGCACAACCAAACAGCGCCGCTTCGACAAAGGGCAGATCGCGGTCGATCTTGACCACCGAGTTGCGCGACACCACCGCGTATTCGGCAAACGCCGAAACGCCGAGATGGTGATGGACGTGACCGGCAGCACTGCTTAAACGCACCGAGCCATTGATCAGCGTGCCGGCGGCATTCGCTTTTGCCCCCGGCTCACAGAGCGCCGGCCGACCTTCTGCGCACGGCAGGCAGTGGCCGCAACTGGGCATGAACACCATCACTACATGGTCGCCTGGCTCAAGGTCACTGACCCCATCGCCGAGTGCTTCGACCACGCCCGCCGCTTCGTGGCCGAGCGCCATGGGCATTGGTCGCGGACGGTCGCCATTGATCACCGACAGGTCGGAATGGCACAAGCCTGCGGCACGGATACGCACCAGCACTTCGCCCGGCCCCGGTGGCGCCAGCTCGATGGTTTCAATTGCGATCGGCTTGCTCTGTGCATAAGGCGGCGCAACATTCATATGTCTTAGAACAGCAGCTCTGACTTGCATCTTTCGTCTCCGACGCAGCTGGACTCGATAGTGAGTACTCATCACTATGCCGCAGCCCGCCCACCTCAGAAACGCATCGCCAGGCGTAGCTGTTTGGAATTGAATTCGCAAAAGCACGCTGTCCCGGCGGGCACGCATTCGGCTCGAATTGTTATTTCGGTTCTCAAATCTTGTGCTCGGCCACCGCGTTCCCGGCCACCCATCCACTGCTTATCCTGAACCCGCAAACAACATCACTGCGTCCCCAGAGGCGCCTGAATGAGGGTTTCAAGATGACCGAAGCAAGCACCCGTAAAAAACTGGTCGAGGCCGCACCCCATGCCTCGTTCAATCTCGACGAGATCGTCAAGACATTCCCCGAAACCGCCGAAACACTGCTGGTCGATACGCGCCTGACTGACGAAGACGAAGCCAGTGCGCGGGTCTTCCGGGTCTATCACCCGACGCCTGCGCACTATCACGCCACCTGCGACGAATACCTGATTGTGCTGTCCGGGCGCGCGACCTTTTTCATGGGGGACCGCGAAGAATTCGAGGTCGGTCCGGGCGAGATGCTGTTCTTCAAGAAGTTCACCATCCACGGCATGCCGAAGATTCTCGAACACCCGCTGTTCATGGTGTCGGTCGACACTCCGCGTCGCGATCCAAGCGACATCATCTTTGTCGATCCATCCAGCGGCACCGCCGAATCGTTCGTGCAGGCAAAGCCATGAACAGCAGCGCGCTGGAAGTTTTCGCGACCTTTCCAGTCGAGCGCCCCGGCAATCCGACCGTAATGCCGGACGGGCGCGTGCTGGTATCGGTCTCGGCGATCATCGCGCCGTCGATCTCGGTGCGCGCCGTGTCCGAAAACGGCGAGCATGCGGCCTATCCCGATGAGGTCTGGGCCGGCAAACCCGGCGTCGACGGCCGTGGCATGTCTGCCGTGATCGGCATTCGCACGGACCCGCAAGGGATCGTCTGGATCCTCGACATGGGCAGCCCGCAGCAACAGCCCCGGCTCATCGCCTGGAATGATCGCGAACAACGCCTGCACCGCCTGATCGTGTTGCCGCAGAACGTACTTCGCCCGAGTTCCTTCACCCAGGACTTCGTCATCGACTGGCGCCGCCAACGCATTTACATCGCCGACATGACGATGAACCCCAGCGGTGCGAGCGACTATCCGGCCATCGTCGTGGTCGACCTGCAAAGCGGTCTTTCGTGGCGTTCGCTGGAGTGCTACCCGGGCCTGATGCCCGGCGATGTGCCGCTGATGGTCGCCGGCAAACCGCTGTCGCTGCGTACACCGGATGGCGAGGTCATTGCTTACCAGTACGGGCTGAACCCTATCGCCATCGACCCGTTGGGTCGCTGGGTTTATTTCGGTTCGATGTCGGCGCGCAAGGTCTACCGCATCGCCACCGAAATCCTCGCGCAACCTGCCGCCGACGCGCCGTTGAGCGAGGCGGTGGAATACTGGTGCGAGAAGCCGCATTGCGACGGGTTTGATGTCGATGCACAAGGCAACGTCTATGTGACGGACATCGCCAACAGTGCGATCGGGCTGGCCTCTCCTGCGGGCTATCGCATCCTGGCCCAGGACGACCGACTTCTTGCCTGGCCGGACGGGGTCGAGCTCGATGCGCAAGGAAAATGGCTGTACATCACAGCGAACCAGTTGCACCGACACCCGCTGCTCAATGCGGGTGAAGACGCCAGCCAGCCGCCCTTCCATGTTCTGCGTTTGCGGGTGGATGCACCGATGGGGTTGAGCGAAGCGCCATGAGCATCCGGTCTGTTGTCATTGCGCTGCTGTTGACGGTAAGCGCCATTGGCCTGGCGCTCGCGGATGTCAGTGCCGGCGTATGGATCTATGCCGCGGTGGCGCTCGCGGCGGCAGCGCTCTCGCGGGGCGGTCCGGACCGTTGGCCCGGTTGTATGTTCGAGGGGCCGAGGGTCTCTCTGGCGCATCGTTTGCTGACTCAATTGGCAGCGCTGGTGTGTTTGCTGTTGGCGCAATGTCTGCGTGGAGACCTGCGGGACATGCTTTCGGTTGCCGGGATTCTGCTGTTTGTTCATGCCTTGCTGGTGGCTTGCGTGCCGCGAATTGGCAGGGTGATTCGCCGGTGAATGAAGGGCGTGAGCCTGATTTCTGCCGCCCCCTATCAACTGTAGGAGCTGGCTTGCCGGCGAAAGCGGTGGGTCAGATGAAATATTTGTCGACTGAAAGGACGCATCGCCAGCAAGCCGGCTCCTACAGGAGACATGTACATCCGATGCATCAGGCTGGCCGCCGGAGCATCGCCAACAACGACATCACCCGATCACACCACAAACCATTATCAAAACACCCTGAAAACACTCTCCTCCCACACAGGTGAAAACATGAGTGAAGTCCACATCTGGATTGCCATTGAACGCCCCATCGAACAGGTCTGGTCGCTACTGGGCGGCTTTGACTGGCTCCCGCGCTGGGTCGAGGTCATCGCCAGCAGCCGTCTCAGCGACAGCGGCCGCCTGCGCCATCTGAAAACCACGGACGGTGCCGTCATTGTCGAGCGCTTGCTCACGTTCGACGAAAATGAAAAATACTACAGCTACGCCCTGCTCGAAGGCCCCTCACCGGTCACCGACTATGTCGGCACGATGTCAGCCCAGAGCGATGGCAACGGTAGAACGCTGGCCTCCTGGTCAAGCACTTTCCAGGTCCTGGAGGCCGACGAAGCGCAGGTCGTCGCGCGTCTCGAGGCGCTCTACCGCACTGGTCTCGAGCGCCTCAAAGCCATCGTCGAAACCATGGACTGAGCACCGAAAAAGTCTCATCCCCGGTTCATGAAGGCCTGCAGACGCGGCACCATAAAGTCGAGGAACGTCCGGATACGCTGGGGCACATGCTGCCCGCCCTGATACAGCGCATGGACTTCCTCGCAATCATGCCCGGTCTGCGCAAGCACCTCGACCAGACGCCCCGAGGCCAGGTCCTCATCAATGTGAAAATCAGCCAATCGGGCAATCCCGACCCCGGCGATGGCCATGCGCCGAACCGTCTCGCCATTGTTCGCTTGCAGGTTGCCCTGGACGATGCGATCGACGATGCGACCACTCTGATGCATCGGCCAGACCGGACTGGAGCGGCGGAAATTGAAGCTCAGGCAATTATGCTCGGCGAGGTCTTCAAGGGTCTGGGGCACGCCGTACTTTTCCAGGTAGTCGGGGGACGCCACCATCTTGCGCCGGGCAACACCGATACGCCGTGCGCGCAACGTCGAGTCGGTCAATACGCCGACCCGGAAGGCAACGTCGGTGCGGTCCAGGTACATGTCGACGATGTCATCGCACAGGGACAGGTTGATCTGAATGTTCGGATGGGCTTCCCAGAACGCCGGCAGATTCGGTTCGATCGCCAGCGTGCCAAACGCCACCGAGGCATTGATGCGCACGGTCCCACGGGCTTTCTGTGCACCTTGGGCCAAGACTCTTTCGACGTCGTCGAGCTCGGCCAGCAAAGCGTTACTGCGCTCGTAGTAAATGCGGCCCTCATCGGTCAACGACAGCTTGCGGGTCGAGCGCTCGAGCAGACGAACACCCAGGCGCAGCTCCAGGCGAACGATCAGCTTGCTGACCGTGGAAGGTGTCATCAGCATCTGCCGCGCTGCCTGTGAAAAGCTGCCGGCATCGACGACCCGCACAAAAACCTGCATCTCGCCCGCTCTGTTATCCACGTCTGTCTCCCGCTCATTGATTAGTGAAAAAATATCACAGGCGACACCCCTCGATACGCCGGAATATGCGGGTCAATATTCATTGAACTTGTGAATATTTTTCATAAAAAGCTGTAGGAGCTGGATTGCTGGCGATGGCGGCTGTTCAGGCACACCGCGTCGCCTGAATCGCCGGCAAGCCGGCTCCTACAGAAACCCGGGCTTACCTGACACACCACCGAACCTGTAGGAGCCGGCTTGCCGGCGATGGCATTTGTTCAGGCATACCGCGTCGCCTGAATCGCCAGCAAGCCGGCTCCTACAGAAATCGGTGTTTACCTGACACACCACCCAACCTGTAGGAGCCGGCTTGCTGGCGATGGCGTCTGTTCATGCACACCGCGTCGCCTGAATCGCCAGCAAGCCGGCTCCTACAGAAACCCGGGCTTACCTGACACACCACCGAACCTGTAGGAGCCGGCTTGCCGGCGATGGCGTCTGTTCAGGCACACCGCGCCGCCTGAATCGCCAGCAAGCCGGCTCCTACAGAAACCCGGGCTTACCTGACACACCACCCAACCTGTAGGAGCCGGCTTGCTGGCGATCCAGGCGCTGCGGTGCATCAAGTACGCTGACACCTACCGGGACGGCTCGCTGGCCGGCTCGGCCACTTCCCGGGTCAGAAAGTCGATCAAGGCCCGCGCGGTCGCTGACAATTGGCGATGGGGCGGATAGATCACCGAGAACGGTCGGGAGCGTTCGCCCGACTGCTCAAGCAGCGGCACCAGGCGTCCACTTTGAATGCGCTCGCGGACGATGAAATCGTAGCTCTGGCAGATCCCCATGCCGTGCTCGGCCAAGGACACAATGCCCAGCACGTCGTCGGACACCTGCACATTCGCCTCGGGTATCCACTCCCGATCAACCCCCTGTTCACGAAACAGCCAGGGCCCGACGCGGCCGCTGCTGGGCATCACAAACGGCAGGCAGGCATGCGCCGCCAGCTCGTCGACACTGCGCGGGGTACCGGCACGTTTCAGGTAGTCCGGCGCGGCGACCAGGCGCAAACCCGCGTCCTCCAGCTTGCGTCCGATCAGGCCGCTGTCCGGCAATTGCCCCAGACGAATCGCCAGGTCATACCCTTCCGCCACCAGGTCCACATTGCGATTGCTGATGCTCAACTCGATGCGCACCTGCGGGTACTGCCGGGTAAAACGGCACAGCAATGGCGGCAACCGGTAATGCCCGTAGGTCGTCGGCACACTCAGCCGCACACGCCCGGTCAACTCGCCTTCCTGCCCCTGGATCGTTCGTTCGGCATCATCGATCAACCCGAACGCCGCGCGGGATTGTTCAAGGTAAAGCAGGCCCGCCTCGGTCAGGCTCAGACGCCGGGTCGTGCGCCGCAACAGCTGGACGCCGAGGCGCGCTTCCAGGCGCGAAATCGCCCGGCTGACCACCGACGGCGTGGTCGCCAGAAACACCGCCCCGGCGCTCAACGAGCCCTTTTCCACCACGGTGACGAACACTTCAACGTCCGCGAGATAATCGAATCGACGGGTCACTCTTACCTCCAAAGAACAAGTGCTTTCCTTCGCAGCGAGTTTATCGCCCATACAGGCATGAATATAGTGAATCAACGATCCGGCGACCGCCGATCGATCACCTCACTGTTCGGAAGCTCCCATGCGCCCTATCGCCCGACTCGCCCTCGCCATGACCATTTCCGCGGCTGCCTTCAACGCACAGGCCAGCAATGTCCTGATCGTGCTGTCCGATTCCGACCACCTCGACCTCAAGGACCAGAAGGTTTTCGCCACCGGTTTCTACCTGAACGAACTGATGCAACCGGTGAAACTGCTGCTCGATGCCGGGCACTCGGTCACCTTCGCCACGCCGACCGGCAAGGCGCCGACACTGGACCAATCGTCCAACGACAAGATGTATTTCAACAATGACTTGGCGGCCTTACAGGCGCACAAGGCGTTGCTGGATCAGCTAAAAGTCACTTCAAAAGGCGAGTCGCCGGTCATCAGCCTGGCGCGGGTCGAACAGATCGGCTACGAGCATTTCGATGCCGTCTACGTCCCCGGCGGCCACGCGCCGATGCAAGACCTGCTGCACAGCGCCGCGCTGGGAAAACTGCTGAACAACTTCCATGACAACGGCAAGACCACCGCCCTCGTCTGCCACGGCCCGATTGCCCTGCTGTCGACCCTAGCCGATCCCGTCGCGTTCACCCGACAACTCGAAACCGCTGGCAAAGCCTCCACCAAAGGCTGGACCTACGCCGGCTACAAATTCACGGTCATCAGCAATCAGGAAGAGGAATTGGCCAAGGGCTTGTTGAATGGCGGCGCGATGAAGTTCTATCCGCAAACGGCGCTGGAACAAGCGGGCGGCGTCTATCGCAGCAACACCTCGCCGTGGGCCTCCAACGTCGTCATCGACCGCGAACTGGTGACCGGCCAAAACCCAGGTTCCGCGCTGGACGTGGGCAAGGCGATCGTCGAGCGTCTCAAGCCTCGGAGCTAGAGACTGAGTGGTCCCGGAATGGTAAAACTCGTGGCGTTGTTTTTTGTTTGAATGGCCTCGAAAAAGGATCACATCGGTGAAGTCACCCGCCACGCCAGATTCAAGTGTCACAGCCGAGTCTGGCCTGAGCCTGCAAACCCGGCTGATCGCGCTGGTGGTGGCGGTGACCTTTTTCATGGAAAACCTCGACGCGACGGTCATCGCCACCGCGCTGCCCACCATGGCCAGCGCATTTGGCATTACGCCGGTCGACATGAACATCGGCATCACTGCCTACATTCTTGCCGTGGCGATCTTCATCCCGCTGTCCAGCTGGATCGCCGACCGCTTTGGTGCGCGAAAAGTGTTTGCCGGCGCAATCATCGTCTTCACCCTCGCCTCGCTTCTTTGCGGGCTCAGCCAGAACATCGAAATGTTCGTTTTCGCCCGCGTGCTCCAAGGCATCGGCGGCGCGCTGATGGTGCCGGTGGGACGCCTGGCCGTGCTGCGCAACACCGACAAAAAAGACCTGGTAAAAATGATCGCGGTGATTACCTGGCCCGGCCTGGTAGCGCCCATTCTCGGGCCAATCGTGGGCGGCCTGATCGTCACCCACGCATCATGGCCGTGGATCTTTTACGTCAACCTGCCGCTCGGTGCGTTGGCGCTATTTGCCGCACTGTGGCTCGTGCCGGAAGGACGAGAAGACAACGTCCGCCCATTCGACGGCAAAGGCTTCGCCCTGCTGGCCGGCGCCTGCGCCTCTCTTCTGGGCGGTCTGGAATGGCTGGGCAGCCAGCACGGCAACGCCATGTACTCAGGACTCGCGCTAGTGATCGCCGGCATGATCCTCGCCGTGTGGGCCGTGGACCACTGCCGACATCACACCCACCCGCTTTTGCCGCTCGGCACCGTTTCCATCAACACCTTCCGGGTCAGCCTCTTCGGCGGATCACTCTTTCGCCTGGCCATCAGCGCCTTGCCGTTTTTGCTGCCGCTGCTGTTCCAGGTCGGCTTCGGCTTATCGCCCGTCGAAGCCGGCCTGCTGGTGCTCGCGGTGTTCGCCGGCAACCTGGCGATGAAGCCGTTCACCACGGCAATCATGCAGCGTTATGGTTTCCGCCAAGTCTTGCTGATCAATGGCGTCATCGGCGTGATCTCGATTGTCGCCTGCGCCTTCTTCACCCCACAGACACCCTTTGCCGTGATTGCCGCTGTGCTATTTATCGGCGGCTTGTCGCGATCCATGCAATTCACCTGCTACAACTCCATCGGCTTTGCCGACGTACCCAAGGCGCGGATGAGCGAAGCGTCGGCGTTATTCAGTATGTTTTTTCAACTGGCCATGGGGCTGGGGGTGACGGTTGCTGCGTTGTTGTTGCGGGCGTCGATGTCGGTGCAAGGCCATGAGTTGCAGGCGCTGGTGGCTGACTTTCGAGTGGCGTTTGTGGGTGTGGCGGTGTTGGGGTTGTTGGCGTTGGTTGATGTGATCAGGTTGCCCAAGGATGCGGGGGATAGTGTGTTGAAGCGGGTTTGAACCTGCCTCAAAGCGGCTGAACAGAGACGGCTCATTCGAGCCGCCCCTGTACTTGATTACCCGCGTTTGGGCAATTTCCAGTTGGGTCGGATGAAGTGGCAGGTATAACCGTCGGGAAGCCGTTCGAGGTAATCCTGGTGTTCCGGTTCCGCTTCCCAAAACGGCCCGGCCGGGGTGATTTCGGTGACCACCTTGCCGGGCCAAAGGCCGGAAGCTTCGACGTCGGCCACGGTGTCTTCGGCAACCTCTCTCTGCTCATCGCTGAGGTAGAACAACGCAGATCGGTAGCTCGCGCCGACATCGTTGCCTTGGCGATTCTGAGTCGTCGGGTCATGAATCTGGAAAAAGAACTCGAGAATCTGGCGATAGCTGATTTGTTGCGGATCGAACACGATCTCGATGGCTTCCGCGTGATTGCCGTGGTTGCGATAAGTCGCGTTCGGCACATCGCCTCCCGAGTAACCCACCCGTGTGGACAGCACGCCGGGGTAACGTCGCAGCAAATCCTGCATACCCCAGAAGCAACCACCGGCCAGGATGGCGGTTTCGGTTTGCGTCGTCATGAACGGTCATTCTCCTCAATGAAAGTGGCGCGTTATTGATTACGGATCGGACTGTTGAACGGGTCGAAGCGACTGCCGCACGGGTGTCGACGCAATGATCATAAACCTTAACCGCTACGCCGTAAGCTCGACGTAGTTCGACTCCCCACCACCCGTCGCGCCCGACAACCAACCCCAAACGAAGGCCAGAGTGGTACGCCCTGCGTGATCAACGCCCACCGTGCCACGAGACCAGCCGGCAAGCATCTCGCCATCCGCCGTCAAACACTGAAAAAGTAGCTCAATAGTATCGGGGCCTGTCACACGCCCGACTTGATGACCGATGCGTATCCGTCCGCCCTGGTAAGTGCTCGAAATGGCATTCCCCTCGACGTGGTAGTGAAACACGGTGCCGGCACCGGACAGCCCTTGAGCGTTATTCGCGACGGTAAACCGGCGATTGTTCAAACGCTCGCTGATTTGAGAAAAGGGGGTTTCCATGAATGTCGCATCCTTGGGTTGAGAGGTTCCGTTTTTAGGCTTTGATGATCCTAACTCATTCTTTTCCGAGTGATGAAGACGCAGGGTTGGCGATCTCTAATGCTGTGGCTTCAATCCCAAAACAAAAAAAAGCCCTGCCCCGACTAAATGGGGCAGAGCTTCTGTTGGCGCATCACGTTATATCAACGCCCTTGCCTACTCCTGCGGGTCAACCTGATCCAGCACCCGATTCACCGTCAATTCCGCTAACGCAATCATTTGCTGAATGCCCAGTGCCAAATTGCATTTGGGACCTTCGAGTATGAACGCCAGTTCACTGGCCATAACGCTTGCAGAAGCGAGTGTTTCGCAGGCGTGAACCAGGAGGGTTTCGTTATTGACGTTGGGGGCGATGGTGAAAATGGGGTTGGGACGGCGCTCGGCCTCGGCGGGTTTGCGGGGTGGGGATTCGAAATCGGTTTCTGTGCAGTCATCTGCATCGGGGGGATTCGGGGTTTCTTTGATCATTGTGGAGCCTCTATGAAGTGGACCTCTCCAAATTTGCTACCACGCAAAATAAGGAGACGGCTGTACACAGGGTGGTAGACCGGTCATAGAAACCCGGCAGGCCGAAGCCTCCCATGCACAGCCGCCACAAAGCAGCCAGCACAAAAAAAACGCCCTGAGGCGTTCTGGGTCTATGAAGTAACCGGGCTACCACACCCGTTCGCTGAATTGGCAGCGACGGGGGCAGGTTAGCGAGGTGTGTTCCGAAGAGCAAGTGCATTGGCCCGTCGAAAATCCCCGAAGGTTGATGCAAGCCCTAAGCTCCTATCGGGCTAGAGCGTGTAAAAACTCTGCAACCTGCTTCGATTTTCAAAGCCAAAAAGGTGACCTAACCCATTTAACAACGATGGAGTTGCGGACTAACGAGCTATTCATCGAGGCCGAACCGCAGCAATCCTCCATCGACACGATCTCCAGGCAATCGCCCAACGCATTCGAGGTCGAGCCAGCTGTGACAACGGAATGAACGAACTCTGATCGAACTGGCGCCCAAGGCGTCCTGGTATGACATTCATGATCAGTGGCCACAGTATCAATGACTGCAATGTCGAAAGCTGTCGTTCCTGGCCGACTACTTTCGACCCATTGCTGCCGGTCAGCAATGGCTGAAATGATTGGGTTGCCGCGCGGCGTTACCAACTGGAAACCGGCGGGTCATCGTTGAGGGCATCTAGGTCAACACCGAGCGCGATAGCTAGGCGCTGATGATCGGCGCAGCCTTTACCGCATCCCTCAACCCGGACTACCAGATCAAATGGAAGGCGGCGACAGGCTTTGTCGACCTGAACCGTGATCAGGTTATCGGACTAGCCTCGCAGGTGCGCGAGTTCGTGCAGTCTTGTTTCAACTGGGAGGCTGAACTGCTGGGATTCGTAGGCGACGGATCAATCACCACCGACATGCTGGAAGAGGAATGACCATAGCGATAATCGTCCTCCTCACTATGGATTAGCTGGTGGGTTCTCAGATAGAGTGGGCGCTTTGGGAGGTGCGCTCATGCACTACAACGCGGATGACGTCTATTGGCTGTTGGCAAATTTAAATTTAAGCCGAGAAATAGACGATATAAAATCGGAGATTCAATCCTTAGCTAGTCAAATTGATAAGGTTGATACTGTTGTAAAAGGCGAATTTTATGATTTTCAACAAGCCTTGTCAGACTATCTTCGTGAAAAGCCAGAACCTAAGACAAATGATCTCGATTTAGATGTCGTAAATAAGTCATTGGATTCAATCTCCGAAGTCTCGAATCATATTTTGGAGGTGGTGGACCGACCCGAGAATGAAAATCTAGTGTGGCCACCATTGATAGGGCAGGTTGTGACCTTGCAAGGGTGGGACTATCCGCATGTAGTCAAAGCCGTTGAAGTCGAAGATGGGGTTGTCAAGTATCAGGTTGGTGCAAGCACTCGTCGTGACGACCCCCGAGATGTTTTGGTTAGACTGGGTGAACTTATACCTCATAAGTGGTGAAGGTTGGGAGCTCGCCGGGACATACCCTTTTCAATCGCTTCTGAAGCTATAAACAACTTAATCAGACCGCCTTAGCGATTTTTCAGAAGGCGAATTTATCTCTTGTCTCTGCTGGCGCTACCGCCCCGTATCCCTAGTGACCAAGATCGCACTAGATGCGAACGACAAGACGGCATGGTAGATTTCGTCCAAAAATCAATCTCGATTAGCAGGGAGCATCATGAATCAGCAAGACCAACGCCTAACTGACCTGTACAAGCTTGTAACGAACTACACTTCTAAAGAGCATGAAAAAATACTGCCAGCGCCGGAAAGCGAAAAGCTCCAATGGTTTAAAAGTTTTAAGTTTCTGAATCCAACCTCTTGGACTGCAAACCCCAAAAAAATCCCTTACATTGCCGCTACCACACTTGTAGACTCGTACTCATGCCTTCCTCGCCGCCCCGATATGGCATTTACATATCTTTGGACGGCCATCAACAATAGTTACAATGATTTATTCCTTATACACAACACCAGCAGCAAAAGACTTGGTGATACCAAGGCGATCGACAAGTCACTAGAGTTGATTTCCAACACCCTTCAATCAAGCATTGAAAACAAAGCAAGCACCCCAGAAGAACATGAGAGCAAGACAATAAATGAAATTACTATTGAATTTGCAAAGCGCTTGCCGGATAAGACTCTTAATTTTTTAGCCTCATACATTTTGAAAGGCATGGCCATTACAAGGCACAACGACAACCAAAACCCAACGACGATAAGAGAAATCCACATCTCATCTTCGTATCAAACTTTCGCAAATAGATTTCAAACAATCCACAATCATCTATATTGGAATTTTGGACGAAACTACTCAAAAATCTGCTCCATTAAAGAATCATCAGATAAAACCAGCGTCGATTTTGGCATCAGCAAGGGGAATGCGGACACCTCTCGAGAAATAACCCGCGCAATGAGAAAAGAACTTCAAAGAATTTTAGTAAATAACCCAATGTTAGATCAATTCGACACAAAAGGGAATTCGCTACCTCAGGCGATTTCATTTACATCTGAGATTCAGAGGGTAGAATTTTTAGTATTTAGCTTGTTGTACGCATCTAGAAATAATAACATCCATGGAAATGTGGCGTCCCGCGTAAACAGCATATTCTCCAACGCTGACACCATTACGGCCGCAACATGGAATTTTTTATTTGGATACTTCTACCTTTCGCTACTTCTTCTCTGCTTGAAACACATTGAGCTAGACGACTTGGATATCCACTTATCCAACCTTAAGCTGCTTAAAATAACGAACAAAGACACCCCGACAAAGAAACAAAACAGCGCCGTATAATTTACATTGCGGGGCTGCCGGTTCATTCTGACAGCATTACTGTAGACTATAAAATCAATCAATAGATCTTACTACGGCCTTGATCCAACCATGTATGGTGCTCAAACACTACGAAGAACCAAGGCATCGTTGATCTATCGCAGGACGAAGAACCTGAAAGCTGTCCAACCCCTGCTTGGTCATACGAAGCTTGAAAGCACTGTCAGGTACCTGCGGATTGAGGTCGACGACGCTCTAGAGATGGCTGAGCAGACAGAGGTTTGAGCCCCGGAGAGCGACGGTAGCAGCTTCACCGTCGCTCCCCGTCCAGAAGCGGACATTGGACTATTCGAATCATACAGCCTTGGTACAAGTGGACTAGCTGTGATCAGTGACTGTTATACTGTTGAGTTAAGCTAGCCGATGGATACGGATGATGAAAATAGATTTCTTTAAAGACCCAAGCAACAATAAAAAGAAGCTGCACCCTCAATATATCCAGCTCAAAAACAGCCCCGGCTTTAAACCCGCCCGAACTATTTTGAGAGCTATTCAAAAAAAATTCGTAGATCCAGATGGGAATTTTGTCGAGCAATTTCAGACCACTGGTTTTGACCAGAGAACATTTGAATTATTTTTAAACGAATTATTCAAGTCACACAGTTTCAAAATTGACCGAAAACATGATCGCCCTGATTTTCTTTTGAGCAAAGGTGACCGCACGATAGCATTAGAAGCGGTTACCGCGAACCCATCAAACAACAGCGGAATTATTCCCTACTCAATGCTCCCTGATCTTGGTAGCACGGATAGTGAGCTAGGTGAACTTTATCGTCATGAAATCCCGATACGCCTAGGCAGCCCCTTATTCTCAAAATTAAAAAAAGAATATTGGACCTTGCCTCAAGTTAAAGGAAAATCGTTAGTAATTGCAATTCAAGATTTTAGCCGTCCAGGCTCCTTGACCTCTTCTTCGTCTGCACTTGCTCAATATCTTTATGGTGTTGAATATAATGCCATGAAGGACAAGTCCGGCAACTTGATTGTTCTTCACAAACCCATTAAAGAGCATGTAAAAGGATCAAAAATAATTCCATCTGGCTTTTTTGATTTGCCGGGCGCGGAAAATATATCTGGTATTCTTTTTTGCAATGCCGGCACCATAGCCACATTTAATCGCATTAGTCATGCAGGCAAAGGGAATGATCCAGCTTTAAGAATGATTCGATATGGGACATCCTATCGCCATGACAAAAACGCTACCCTCCCCGCACCATTCATGTATGAAGTCGGCACCTATCAATCTGAAAAAGAAACTTGGAATCAAGGAACCATTTTTTTTCACAATCCAAATGCGATAATTCCTCTTCCGATCGGATGGGTAGGTGCTTCAGCTGATACATACCTCAAAGATGGCGAACATGTTACAAATTTTCATGACGACTTTCATCCATATATGTCTATAACACAGATTTTCAACGAAAGTGACAACAGAAAAAAAATTGATGACTATTTACAATCAATTTGGAAATCACTTACTGATATCTTCCCTATTGATTGAATCTAAAAATTAGACCAGCGTGTTCTCCCCCCCCAAGCAGTTCCAGAGAGCGCGTACACTCGGCCAATGTTAGTCATGTGATCGTCTGCATAGGATTCGAACTAGGATCACTACAGACCGCTTCAGGCCATAAAATACGGACATCCAAGCTCAGCCCTTCGGTGCTTTACGACCTGTTGCGACCTCCGAGCGGCCCTAAATTTGCCATAGGCCGCATTCAATGATCACCCTGCACCTCCTTCCTGCCGAGGTCTACTTTAGGCCAGCAGCTACCGCTTATGAGCGAGTCGCCACCTGTCGGCGGAGGCAAATGGCAAATGGCAAATGGCAAATGGCAAATGGCAAGTGTGGCTTGAGGTATGAGCCATAACGCACTCATCATAAGGGCTGAGCGACACCCAAATGCCGATCTAACTAACTCTATCGAGCATCAGCACAGGGACTGCTCAGCATTGCAATCGGCACGCCGCCGATGATGATGATTTACAAAAAGAATTTAGGAGGCGTCAGTGCTCAAGCGCATCGAAGAGTGGAAAAGGATTTTTGATTTAGAAGAGAATGCCATTACTAAAGCCCTAACCCGAATGGCTTGGGATGTTGCCGCATTTTCGTGCGTGGTTGAAATGGTGCGCCAAGCTCCAGAGGTCGGTGGCGAAAAGCAGCTCAATAGCTTGGTAATGGACATGTTGGCGTCCGGTTTCTGGGCAGGAACGATGCAGGGAATCCGGCGACTGGTCGAGAAGGAACCTATTCGCGGCCCCAAAAGCGTGTGCTCTCTCGGTGGTCTGATTGCCGATGTTCGCGCTTCGCGTGGGAAGCTCACGCGCGAGGCCTACGTCAGAGATATTGCCTGCCTGGAGTACAACTACCTCCGCACTCGCGCCGCGAGCGACGCCTACGCCATAGAGCAGCTTCGACAGGGGAACCGCAATTACTGGGTACCGATTGAATTCCACCATGAGCTTGCGATGAAACGGCACGAGGAATTTGATTGGCTCAGCGGCGTGACTGCGAACCTCTCTAGGCCTGATGATCTCATTCGGGTGGAAATATTCGACATGCTTGAGTCCCGTTTGGAGCGGCTATCGTCCGTGATTGATCACGTCAACGTCGACATTGCCCACGCTGCCACAGAGGCAAGCCGTCAAGGGCGAGTTCTGGAACGCTGGGGCTTGACTGACGCCAAGCAGGCTATGCGTGAAATTGCTGAGGTTGCGCATGTAGTGGGTACTTGGTTTTGTTATAGCGGCGCAGGTACTGTATTACCCGTCGCACAGTTCGACCAATTCAAGCATCTGGAGAGTCCGATGTTCACTGGTGATCGTGCCAAGCTGGTAGCCGTGTGGACGGAATTTGATCGCGAAGCACAGCAATGGCATCAAGTGGATCCGACCAAGTGGATGAATGTAGAGTGAGACCAAAAGAGCGCCACGATTCCAACTAAAAAATACATTTTTACCTTATACGTTAAGCGCCCACCTATGGCCGGAGACGGTCACTCACGAACGGCAGCTTTTGGCTGTGGATTCAACCGATCGATGCAACAGATTGGCTAAATCGTTCAGCGGGTGTTTCGTAGTTTAGTGTTTTCCGGGGGCTGCTACCTAAGCGATCGCTAGTAACTGAGTCATAACCCCACTCTTCTGCAACCTTCTCAGGACGGCTATTCAGCTGGGTGCCGTAGCTCGGCACGACCTGGTGCAGTTTTTCCTGCCGGACTGGCGAAGCGACCTTATCCTTGAACACTTTCTGCAGCACGGCCAGCATGATCGGTGCAGCCGTCTAATATACGACTGGTCACCAATAGCGCTGGTTTGTTGGATACCATCGCTGGCGAAAAATTCTCCGTAGCGCCTCCATGGGTAGCGTTCAAGGGCTACAACGCTTCTTGGTGGGGAGGCCATATGCAGGGTGCCCAGGGTTACTACAACGACAACTATTTCCTTCCCTTTCTCACTCAATTGAGTGACACAGAAAGACAGGCATATTACGCAAGATATGAGGCTACGGACGAGCGGATCAAGGCCCTGGAGCTCATGTATGACGATGAGTGAATGGGTTCATTAAGGCCTACTTCGAAGCCAACGGGGGCTCCTCCGCTTTTCACGACAAAGCAGTAATCAATTTTTCAACAAGCTATCCGCAACTGTCCCTGAAAAAACTGCCTCTACCGGCCCAATCAAAAAGACCGAACCCACACTATCCCATTGAACCGTAACACTCCCGCCATCACATTCAACCTCAACAGTATCGTCCAACAACCCCCGTCGAATCCCGTTAACCGCAGCGCCACAAGAACACGAACCTGAACCCAGCGGAATACCGCCCCAACGCTCCCAAATGCGCAGTCGAATATGCTTGCGGTCAATGATCTGAACGAAATGCACATTCGTCCTGAGCGGAAACAGCGGGTGGGTTTCAAGGGCGGGTCCGATGGCCGCAATATCAATCGCCGTCAGGTCATCCACAAAAAAGGTGCAGTGCGGATTGCCCATGCTGCACGCCGCCGGGCCGCCATCAAGGGGCAGAACCAACGTATCCATTTCCTGAGCCAGGGGAACATCCGACCAGCCAAACAACGGCTGCCCCATGCTGACGGAAATGTTGCCGTTGGAGGTTCGTTGGCAAGTGAGCAGCCCTCGGTTGGTCCGAAGCGTTATCGACGTCGAATTCGATTCGCGCATCAGTCTGTCCGCAGCACCCCGCGTTGCGCTGCCACACACATCCAGCGTGGAGCCATCGGTGTTCCAGAACATCAACCGCGCATCGGCGTCTTCGCAATCGAGCACCACCGCGAGTTGATTGAAACCGATGCCGCGGTGGCGATCTCCCATTCGCCGAGCCAGGGCACTTGTCACTGGGTTAGCCGAGTTTCGCGCGTCCACGACCACGAAGTCGTCGCCATTGGCGTGCATCTTATGGAAACTCAGCGACATAGACAGATCCCTGTGGTGAATGGCCGTTTGCAGGCGATCTAGCCCCATTCGCAGTGCTTTTGCAAGTTGCGTGAGGGTAAGCGAAAACTACCCACCTGCCCTGTATTCCAGGCACAAAAAAGCCCACTGACCGTCACCGGTGCAGTGGGCTTTTTGACTGGGCGTCTGGTTACAGAGCCATATCAGTTGCAGCGTTTGCCTTCGGCGCTTTTGGCGCTTCAGCCGGGGCAGCTGCCGGGGCCGCTACTTGACCGATCGCCGGTGGCGGGGTCAGTTGCAGGACCTTGGCGGTGTAAGCCCACTCTTGTGCAACCTTCTCAGGACTGCCATTCAGCTGCGTGCCGTAGCTTGGCACGATCTGGTGCAGTTTTTCCTGCCAGGCTGGCGAAGCGACCTTGTCCTTGAACACTTTCTGCAGCACGGTCAGCATGATCGGCGCAGCGGTCGAAGCACCTGGCGATGCGCCCAGCAGACCGGCGATGGTGCCGTCAGCGGAAGCAACGATTTCGGTGCCCAGTTTCAGCACGCCACCGGCAGCTTCATCACGCTTGATGATTTGCACGCGCTGGCCGGCTTGCCACAGGCGCCAGTCTTCAGCCTTGGCGTTCGGGAAGTATTCTTTCAGGGCGTTGAGGCGGTCTTCGTCAGACAGCATCAGCTGACCGGCAAGGTACTCGACCAGCGGGTATTCCTTGATGCCGACCTTGGTCATCGGCCACACGTTGTGCGTGGTGGTGGTGGTCAGCAGGTCCAGGTACGAGCCTTCTTTGAGGAACTTGGTGCTGAAGGTCGCGAATGGGCCAAACAGGATCACGCGCTTGCCGTCCAGGACACGGGTGTCCAGGTGCGGAACCGACATTGGCGGTGCGCCAACGGAGGCTTTGCCGTAGGCCTTGGCCAAGTGTTGTTCGGCGATGGTCGGGTTTTCGGTGACGAGGAACGAGCCGCCGACCGGGAAGCCTGCGTATTCCTTGGCTTCAGGAATGCCGGACTTCTGCAGCAGGTGCAGGGCACCGCCGCCCGCACCGATGAACACGAACTTGGCGTCGGTTTCGGACTTGCTGCCGTCTTTCAGGTTTTTGTAGCTGACGCGCCAGCTACCGTCTTCGTTCTTGGTGATGTCTTGCACTTCGCTAGACAGTTTCAAGTCGAATTTCGGGGTGGTTTGCAGGTGCGCAACGAACTGGCGGGTGATTTCGCCGAAGTTCACGTCGGTGCCGATCGGGGACCAGGTGGCCGCGATTTTCTGGTTCGGGTCGCGCCCTTCCATCATCAGCGGAACCCACTTGGCGATCTGCGCCGGGTCTTCCGAGTACTGCATGCCAGCGAACAGCGGGCTCGCTTGCAGGGCTTCGTAGCGCTTTTTCAGGAACTTGATGTTGTCATCGCCCCACACAAAGCTCATGTGCGGTGTAGAGTTGATGAACGAACGCGGGTTTTTCAGCACGCCTTGCTGAACCTGCCAGGCCCAGAACTGACGGGAGATCTGGAACGCTTCGTTGATTTCAACGGCTTTCGGGATCGAGACATTGCCCTTGTCGTCTTCCGGGGTGTAGTTCAACTCGGCCAGGGCGGAGTGACCGGTACCGGCGTTGTTCCAGCCGTTGGAGCTTTCCAGGGCGACGCCGTCGAGGCGCTCGATCATTTCCATCGAGGTGCCAGGTTCCAGCTCATTGAGCCATACACCCAGGGTCGCGCTCATGATGCCGCCGCCGATCAGCAGCACATCGACTTTCTTTGCCTCTTCCGCGTGAACGGACGTGATCCCCATCGACAAAGCCAGCCCCAGCAGGGCCGTGTTCATTTTCTTAAACATCTTGTAGCACCTTTGATAAAACGTCATCCGCCCTTCCATCCTCACGACGAAACCCTTGTTTCACACGGCATTCAGGCAAATGTCGTGGGGGCTCGCACATGAGATCCGGAGGGTGGGCACACAAGGCCGACGTGATCCATCGACCTCAGTTTATATGTCCCTACTGAACTGACTTTTTATCTTTATTGGCTTCAGCTACTTGAGCGACAGTGATTCTGTTGGCGCGTCTCGAGGACACGCAAACTGAATAGGTCAAACCAAGTTGAGGTGAAGAATATCACGCCGGAGCAAACCCGCGCGTCTGTTCCCGACCTGATAGTCCGAACACGCGCGCCGGGGCCACTATACTCAACCTGTTTTTTCGATGAACCGGTGAGGAGCAGTCATGAGCGATAAAAACGATCTGCGCAAATATTCCTCTCAAGTGGTCGATGGCGTCGAGCGCGCGCCCGGTCGCTCGATGCTGCGTGCCGTGGGTTTCACCGACGAGGACTTCAAGAAACCGCAGATCGGCATCGCCTCGACGTGGGCGATGGTCACGCCGTGCAACATGCACATCGACAAGCTGGCGGTCGAAGCCGAAAAAGGCGCGAATGCCGCCGGGGCCAAGGGCGTCATTTTCAACACCATCACCATTTCCGACGGCATCGCCAACGGCACGGAAGGCATGAAGTATTCGCTGGTGTCACGCGAGGTGATTGCCGATTCCATCGAGGTCGTGGCCGGTTGCGAAGGCTTCGACGGCCTGGTGACTGTGGGCGGTTGCGACAAGAACATGCCGGGCTGCCTGATCGGCATGGCGCGGCTGAACCGCCCTTCCATCTTCGTCTATGGCGGGACGATTCGGCCCGGTGCCGGTCACACCGACATCATTTCCGTGTTCGAAGCCGTGGGCCAGAATGCGCGTGGCGACATCAACGAAATCCAGGTCAAGCAGATCGAGGAAGTGGCGATTCCCGGCCCCGGTTCCTGCGGCGGAATGTACACCGCCAACACCATGGCCTCGGCCATTGAAGCGCTGGGCATGAGCCTGCCCGGTTCCAGCTCTCAGGACGCTGTCGGCAGCGACAAGGCCTCGGACAGTTTCCGCGCCGGCCAGCAGGTCATGGAGTTGTTGAAGCTGGACCTCAAACCGCGGGACATCATGACCCGCAAAGCCTTTGAAAATGCGATCCGCGTGGTCATCGCCCTCGCCGGCTCGACCAACGCGGTGCTGCATCTGTTGGCCATGGCGCATGCGGTGGACGTCGAGTTGACGCTGGATGATTTCGTCGAGCTGGGCAAGGTCTCGCCGGTGGTGGCCGACCTGCGCCCCAGCGGCAAATACATGATGAGCGAACTGGTCGCCATCGGCGGCATTCAACCGCTGATGAAGCGCATGCTCGCGGCCGGCATGTTGCATGGCGATGCGATGACGGTGACCGGCAAGACCCTCGCGGAAAACCTCGAAAACGTGGCGGATTACCCCGAAGGCCAGGACGTGATTCTGCCCTTCGACCAGCCGGTGAAAAAGGACTCGCACCTGGTGGTGCTGCGCGGCAACCTTTCGCCCACCGGCGCGGTGGCCAAGATCACGGGCAAGGAAGGTTTGCGCTTTGAAGGTACGGCGCGGGTCTACCACGGCGAAGAAGGTGCGCTGGCCGGGATTCTCAATGGCGAAGTGAAAGCGGGCGACGTGATCGTGATTCGCTACGAAGGACCCAAGGGCGGCCCGGGCATGCGCGAAATGCTCTCGCCGACATCGGCGGTCATGGGCAAGGGGTTGGGCAAGGATGTTGCGTTGATTACCGACGGCCGTTTTTCCGGGGGTTCCCATGGTTTTGTGGTGGGGCATATTACGCCGGAAGCCTTTGATGGCGGGCCGATTGCGTTGATCGAAGACGGCGACAAAATCACTATCGATGCCGAAACCCGGCAGATCACGGTCGGCGTTTCCAATGCAGAACTGGCCGAGCGCAAAACCCGCTGGGTGCGGCCGGAATCCAGGTACAAACGCGGGGTGTTGGCGAAGTATGCGAAGACGGTGTCCAGCGCCTCCGAGGGTGCCGTCACCGATAAATACCTTTAATGCTTTGATTCTGCCTCGTTTGAGCGATTGCCATCGCGAGCAGGCTCGCTCCCACAGTTGATCTTCGCGTTGACGCAATCAATGTGGGAGCGAGCCTGCTCGCGATGGGGTCCGGTCTGGCAACATCAATGTTGAATGGATATCACAGCCGAAACCGATCCATCGACTGCGACAATTTCCCCGCCAGCGCCGACAGGTCATCCGTCGTCGAGGATGCCGTCACCGACAAATACCTGTAGGAGCCAGCTTGCTGGCGATGCTAACAACGCGGTATCCCGTCAAACCGCGTTGCTCCTATCGCCAGCAAGCCGGCTCCTACAGGTTCGTGTTTATTTTCAGAGGCGAAACCGATCCACCGACTGCGACAATTTCCCCGCCAGCGCCGACAGGTCATCCGTCGTCGAGGGTGCCGTCACCGATAAATACTTGTAGGAGCCGGCTTGCTGGCGATGCTAACAACGCGGTATTCCGTCAAACCGCGTTGCTCCTATCGCCAGCAAGCCGGCTCCTACAGGGTCGTGTTTATTTTCACAGGCGAAGCCGATCCGCCGACTGCGACAATTTCCCCGCCAGCGCCGACAGGTCATCCGCCTCCGAGGGTGCCGTCACCGACAAATACCTGTAGGAGCCAGCTTGCTGGCGATGCTAACAACGCGGTATCCCGTCAAACCGCGTTGCTCCTATCGCCAGCAAGCCGGCTCCTACAGGGTCGTGTTTATTTTCACAGGTGAAACCGATCCACCGACTGCGACAACTTCCCCGCCATCGCCGACAGCACATCCGCGCGTAACGCGTCATGCATCATGTCGGCTTCGAGGTGATTGCGCAGCGCGGTCATGCTGACCTCGTTGTCATTCACCGCGGTCGCCATTTGCGAATTTCCCAGGTAACTGACCAGGCTCATGATCAAGGCCGTGAGCAGGCCGGTGCCGATCAGCAAGAGCAAGCGTAATTTTATCGACACTCTGTGGGTCTCCTGTCAGTGGGTGCGGCCATTCGCGCATGACTTCTGAACAGGTTATCGACTGCGTCACAGTGCAATTGAAGGGCTATTTGCGTTCGTGCGGTTTTTACGACATGCGGTAATTCCCCCAGGCCATGTTCGTTTTTTTCTCAGCGCATGCTAGGTTGTACGACGACTGATGAATGATCTTTATGTTCATCACTCGATCACCCACAACAACAAGGAAACACCCATGAAAAAAGCGAAATTGCTGGTTGGATTTCTGTGCCTGTTCAGTGGCTATGTCGCGGCCGCCCCGTCCGCCGCTGAAAAAGACGTGGCCCAGGCTGTCGACCACCTGACCCAGGCCATGCTGAAAAAGAACATTTCCGAACTGAACGCTCTGACCGCCGAAAACCTGACCTACGGGCACTCCAGCGGGAAAATCCAGAACAAGCAGGAATACATCGCCGACATCGAAACCGGTCGGAGCGCTTTCAAGACCCTCGAAATGCAAAACCAGACCATCACCCTGTCCGGTGACGTGGCGTTGGTTCGCAACCATTTCTCGGCACAGGCGCTGAAAGGCACTGAAGTGATTCCGACTGAAATCGAGAACTTCCAGATCTGGCAGAAACAGAAAGGCCACTGGCTGCTGGTCGGGCGTCAGGCGTTCAAGTTCTGATTTGGGTTGTGTAGGAGCGAGCCCGCTCGCGATGGCCCCATAAGCGCCGCGTTGATTCAGGCAAACTGCGTCATCGTTGACGCTCATCGCGAGCGGGCTCGCTCCTACAATGACCGTTGATCTGCGCGCGGGGCGTCGGCTCGATAAAAACATATTTTTATGCTTAAATTGATATTGTCGAACAATCCCACTTCCCGAGGGTGCCGTCATGAATATCAAGATCCTGGCTTTAATGTTGTTGGCGTTCTGTGCTCAACCGGTCTGGAGTCAGACGCCGCCCGCCTCAACGGCTGCGCCTGACAGCGTTGCATTGACCACACGGCTGACCTTGCGCGACCTGTGGGTCGAACATGTGTTCTGGATCAGAAACTACGCCATCGCCAATCAGGCTGCCGACAAGCAGCAAGCCAAAGTCGCCGCCGATCAGGTGGTCGACAACGCAACCAAAATCGCCAATAGCATCGCCCCGCTCTACGGTCAGCCCGCTGCCGATCAGTTGCTCAAATTGCTGGCCGGCCACTGGGGCGCGGTGAAGCACTACAGCGATGCAACGGTCGCCAAAGACGGCAAAGGCAAGCAAGCCGCAGTCGCGGACCTGACCGGCAATGCCAAGGCGATTGCCGCGTTCCTGGCCAAAGCCAACCCCAACTTGCCTGAAGACACGCTGGTTGCCATGCTCGGTGCTCACGGGGGTCATCATGTCGCACAGATCGATGAACTCGCCGCACACGATTACGCGGGCGAAGCGCGGACCTGGCACATGATGCGCGGCCATATCCTGGCGCTGGCCGATGCGCTGACGGCGGCACTGGTCAAGCAGTTCCCGGACAAGTTCTGACGTCGGGCGAGGACACACCATGCTGGAAGGACTGGGCCGGACACAGCAAGACCTGCTCAATGCGCTGCTGCACCATGCGAGCGGCATGAGCATTGACGAGTTGGCCGAACAACTGGCCGTCACGCGCACTGCGATTCGCCAGCATCTGGCGGCGCTTGAGCGTGACGGCCTGGTGTTGCGGGGCGAAACCCGGCCGACGGGCCGGCGTCCAGAGCAACTGTACCGGCTCACCGACCATGCCAAGGAGCAGTTTCCTCGCCAGTATCAAATGCTGGCGAGTGTGCTGATCGATGAAGTGGCCGGCATCATCGGTCCCGAAGCGCTGGCCACGCTGATGCGCAGCATGGGCCGAAAACTGGCGCGGGATCGTGAATCGCAGGTGGTCGACGAAGCCAGGATCGTGCAGCACATGAACCAGGCGGGATACCAGTCGGAGGTGTTCTTTCGCTCCAGCGGTGACCCGGAAATCGTCGCGCACAACTGCGTTTTTCACCGACTCGCAGAGGCCCATCCGGTGGTCTGTGAACTGGACCTGGCCTTGATCGGCACGCTGGGCGGCGCAGAAGTCGATCACACGGAATGCATGGTGCGCGGCGGTAACGTCTGTCGGTTCAAGCTTCGACCAAGCGCAGAAACGGCCACCGGGCCTGATAACTTGCGGCCTTCTGAGCAAACAGATCCGGTTGATGATTGAGCCGTCTTCTACATCGCCCAGATCGTAAGACGCGTACACCTCGCCGCCCTCCCTATTCAGGTCGAGGCAGCGTTGGCCGAATGGCATCCGGCGAAGTCAGAGATTGCAGTGGCGATCCTCTCAAAGGTAGTATTGAGAACGATTCACACTAACATCTGGAAAGCCAACCGGTGCAAGTTCCTCCGACCAGCAAGCTGGGCTTCTTTTTCAGCGACCATCATCGCTGGCTGCTGCAGCATATCCAGCGGCGCCTGCGCAATCACGCGGACGCTGAGGACACCGCCGCCGATACGTTTTGCCAGATGCTGGTGGCCCGGGTAGACCCCGACAGCATCGAACAACCTCGCGCGTACCTGTCGACCATTGCCCGACGACTGATCTTTGACCGTCATCGCCGGCGCAAGCTGGAACTGGCCTACCTCGAACGCCTGTCCACGCTGCCTGAATCGTTCGCCCCCTCCCCTGAAGAACAGTTGCAACTGATCGAAGCCCTGGTCGCGATCGACCGGGCGCTCGACGGCTTGCCACTGGTCGTCAAAGCCACGTTCCTCTACAGCCAGCTGGACGGTCTGAGCTACGTGGCGATTGCTCACAAAATGGGGCTTTCGGAACGCACGGTCAGCCGCTACATGAAACAGGCATTGCGTCAGTGCTACCTGAGCGAGTTGACGCCATGAGCAAGCCGCGCCTTGACCCGATCAGCGAGCAGGCCATCGACTGGATGGTAAGCCTTCGTGCCGGCAAGCCCGATGCCGCACTGCAAGAACGGTTCAACGCATGGCTGGCGATGGACCCCGCACACGCCCGGGCCTGGGCCACCTTGCAGGAACGCCTTGGCGGTTCCTTCAACACGATTCGTGCCCTGGATCGGCGCCTGCCCGGTCAAGCCAACGAAGCGCGGCAACTGCTGTTGCAGCCCCACGGTTCACGCCGCGATGCGCTCCGCGTGATCGCGGGCCTGGGTCTGTTGGGCGGCGGCGCGTGGCTCGGCATTCGCAGCCCGCTGGGTGACTCGCTGCTGGCGGATCTGCACACCGGCCGTGGCCAGCGTCAGGACTTCACGCTGGCCGACGGCAGCCGCCTGAGTCTGAACGCGAACAGCGCGGTGGACCTGCGCTTCGATGACAAACAAAGGCTGGTGATTCTGCGCCACGGCGAGCTGGTGATTCAGGTGGCGGCCGACCCCCTGCGGCCGCTGCGGGTGCGCACCGCTCAAGGTGAAATACGGGCGCTGGGCACCCGTTTCCTGGTGGCTCAGGAACAAGACGCGACTCGCGTTGTGGTGCTGCAACACTCGATCGAAGCCCGACTGTTCGACGGCACGACACTTGACCTGCAGGAAGGTCAATCGGCCTTGTTGTATGCAGGGAACATTGTCCCGGTGGCCGGCGATCAGCTTCATCGCGCCGATTGGCTCAGCGGGCGATTGAACGTGCTGGACGATCCCCTGGAACACGTCGTCGATGCGCTGCGCCCGTACAGCCGGGGTTTTGTCCGCGTGGCTCCCGAGGTTCGCGGCTTGCGCGTCCAGGGCGTATTCCCGTTGAACGATCCCGATCGGGTGTTCACGGCCCTGGCGGAAACCCTGCCGATTCGCGTGGATCGCTACAGCCCATGGTTGACGCTGATACGTGCAAAAGAGTCGCGCTGATAAATTTTTTTGAAAATAACTCTCATTCGTGTCCGGTTTTCATTTCTCGTCCCACCTATCTCCTGACACTTCCACATTTTCAGGAGAACGCTGTGTTCAACCCGTGGCCCCATGCCCTTTCCGCCGCTGTCGCCCTGGCAACCCTGGCGAGCCCTGCCCTGTCGCAGGCGCAAGACCTGATGTTCAACCTGCCGGCCGGCCCACTCGCCAGCACGCTGAATGCCATCGCCAGTCAGAGCGGCCATATCGTTTCATTGGAGCCTTCGCTGGTGCAGGGCAAACAAGCACCGGCGGTGGTCGGCCAGATGCCTGCGGAACAGGCGATGCAGAAGGCGTTGTCGGGCAGCGGCCTGCAATTGCGAGTGACCGGGCAAGGTAACTTCAGCGTCGAGCCAGCCCCGGACAACAGCGCGGCGTTGCAGCTGGGCGTGACCAACATCGTCGAACGCAGCACCGACGCCACCACCGAAGGCTCAGGCTCCTACGCTGCGCGGGCGGTGACCATCGGCAAGGGCACCCACACCCTCAAGGAAATCCCGCAGTCGGTCACGGTGATGACCCGCAAGCAAATGGACGATCAGGATATCGTCGATCTCAAGGACGCGGCCAACAAGACCACCGGCCTGGTCGGTGCCCAAGGCGTCGGCAGAGGCCTGATTCTGAGCTCGCGCGGTTTCCAGATCGATGACTGGCAGTACGACGGCGTGCCGATTCCGCGCAACTATTACTCGCTGGGCAACTGGGCCACGCAGGACCTGATTTTCTTCGATCGCATGGAAGTGCTACGTGGCGCGTCCGGCCTGCTGCAAGGCACCGGCAGCCCTGGCGGCGCGGTCAACCTGGTGCGCAAACGCGGCCAGGCCGCACCGATAGTGACCCTCACCGGCAAGGCCGGCTCATGGGACCACTACGGTCTGCAACTGGACGCCGGCGGGCCGCTGAACCAGGCCGGCACCGTGCGCGGGCGCTTCATTGCCGACCAGGACGACAGCCACTCGTTCGTCGATTCCGAATGGTACAAGACCACCTCGCTGTACGGCGCGCTGGACTTCGACCTGCGTGAAGACACCACCCTGGGCCTGGCAGTCAGCCAGTCCGACGGCGAATCGCGCTCGAATGTCCGCGGCTTCCCCCGCTACGCCGGCGGTAAGCCCATCGACCTGCCGCGCAGCACGTACACCGGGGCCAAGTGGAACCATTCGGACATCGATGTCACCACGCTCTACACCGACCTGGAACACCGTTTCAACGACGATTGGGCCTTCAAGGTCGGCGCCGTGCGCATGACTGAAACCAATAAAGCGAAAAACCAACGGGTGCAATCCAGTGGCAACGGCATCAATGCCGATGGCAGCGGCGTGCAGTACGCTGACTTCGTGACGGACATGGACTCCACCAAAGTTGCTCTGGACATGAACCTCAACGGCAAATTCGAAGCCTTGTCCATGCAGCAGGAAATCATGGTGGGCGGCAACTATTCCAAATACACGTCAGACGACAAATTCGCCCGAACCTTCAATAACAGTGCCGACACCATCTTCGACATTGATCACAACCGTCCCGAAATCAGCTACGAGGGTTTGCTCAATAGCCCCGGTGGCCGTGGGACACCAAGCAAGTATGACATCCGCCAAAAAGGCCTCTACGGCAGCTGGCGGGTCAAGCCGATTGATCCGCTGACCCTCGTGCTCGGCTCACGGGTCAGTTGGTACGACTACAGCTATAAATCGTGGCGCCAGGACGCGACCAGCATTACCGCCGATCCTGAAAGCACCAGCAACGAAAACGGTGAAGTCACCCCCTTCGCCGGTATCGTCTATGACTTGAGCCGCGAATGGGCGATCTATACCAGCTACACCAACGTGTTCACACCGCAAACCGAACGCACTACAAGCGGCTCGGTAGTCAAACCGATCATCGGTACGAACTACGAGGTGGGTCTCAAGGGCGAGCTGATGGAGGGTCGGGTCAATACGTCCCTGGCGTTGTTCCGTTACGACCAGGAAAACCGCGCCACGCTCGATATGGACGGAGGGCAAAACTGCGACGGTTGGTACTGCTCGAAAGCATCCGGCAAAGTACGCAGCCAGGGTCTCGACGCCGAAATCAGCGGCGAAGTGCTGGACGGTCTGCAACTGTTTGCCGGTTATACCTACAACACCACCAAGTACCTCAAGGACCCGGACAACGAAGGCAAAGTCTTCAGCTGGTGGACGCCGAAACACATGCTGCGTGTCTGGGGCAACTACCAGTTGGGTGGCGACTGGAGCCGTGTGAGTACCGGCCTGGGCTTCACGACCCAAAGCCATACGCTGGGTTACGACCACGTCGTCAACGTACCGGGCTACACCGTCTGGAATGCCCGTGTCGGCTACCAGCTCTCCTCGGAGATCGAGCTGGCGATGAATGCCAACAACCTGTTCGACAAGACTTACTACACAGCGGCCTACAACCAGATCAACGGCAACAACAACTACGGTGAACCACGCAACGTGATGTTCAGCGTGAAATACACGCCGGAGTTCTAACACCACCGTTCGACCATCAACGCCCTCCTTCCGGCTGCTGTCGCAGGGAGGGCCGTTTCAGGGTCATTCAATTTCCAACGGTATCGCAAACGTTCTTTTATTATTCTGCATCGCGACAAACGTCTTGAACTGCTTGATGTTTCCGAAGAAAAACAACTCTCTGGTTAATTGTTCGTACTCACTCATGTCTCGTACATTCAACACCAGCAAAAAATCAAAATCCCCCGTCACATAATAAACCTGCTGAACTTGCGGACAACTCACAAAGCGCCGCTTTATCTCATCCAGCAAATCAAGTCTTTCATTCTCTAGTTTAACTTCGACGATAACGGTAATCGGTCGGCCGACCGCTGCCGGGTCGACAATACTCACGTTATATCTGATCACTCCCGCCGCTTCGAGGGCGGCGATTCTTCTATTGACTGCCGAGGGAGACAGGTTCACGCCCTCAGCCAGTTCCCGCTGGGAAATCCGGTTGTTTTCCTGAAGGAAGTTGAGAATTTTGCGGTCATAGGCATCTAGCTGCATGGGAAAACTCCTTCACCTGGGGCCCAGCCATTACAGCAGAAAAGGCACCTGGACGCTCATTCGTTGCGCACAAGCCCTTGTACCAACGCACATGGACTGACCGCCGCGCAACAAAATGCTGAAAACGCAACGATGGTGCGTTTGACGCCGCGATTTTCGAGCAATCGTGCGCCCCCTGAGCATTAGCATCGTTTTATCCCACCTGCTTGTCAGGCAAGGGCTGCGCTCCACCCGCCGAAAACAATAAAAACGGAGAAAGCATGACTAACGCCATCTCACCCCCAATCGCAGCTTTTAGTTTGGTACTGCCCCACCACTTAACCGATGGGAGTTTCACGATGAACAGTGCTCAAGAAAGTCGAGTTGACCGCCGTATCATTTCAAAGGCCGGTCGTTTTCTTATCGTTGGCGCAGCCAGTCTTATCTTCAGCCTCGGTATTACCGGCGCAGCGAGTGCAGCCAGCCTGGCAGAGATAAACACTCGCGGCACACTTAACGTTGCAACCGAAGACAGTTATTACCCTTTCGAATTTATAAAGGACGGTGAGTCCGAGGGTTTCCATAAGGACGTTATCGCGGAGCTGCGCAAGTACGCTCAATTCAAAGTGAATCAGGACATCATGCCCTGGACCGGCCTGCTGGCGGGTATCACCTCCGGGAAGTACGACGCCGCCATCACCGGCGCCGGTGTTACTGAGGAACGCCTGGGCGCCTTTGACTTCGTGGCACCGGTCGCCCCTGAGGTCTCGCATTACATCAAGCGCGCAAACGATGACCGCATCAAAAGCGTCTCGGACCTTTCCGGGTTGATCGTCGGCGTGCAGGCCGGTGGTGCGCAACTGGCCCGACTGACGCAGCTGGATGCAAAGCTCAAAGCCTCCGGCGGTTCCATTGGCAAGATCGTGCAGTACCAATCCTACCCGGAGGCGTATGCCGATCTGGCGAACCACCGACTCGACTACGTTGTGAACTCGATCGTGCCCGCCAACATGCTGGTGAAGGAACGTCCACAGGTGTTTGCCGTTGGCGAGGCCACTTCAAGCATGGGCTACATCGCCTGGCCAGTGGCCAAGGGCAACAAGGAACTGCTCGATTACCTGAGTGGTTTTGTGAACCACTTGCGTGACACCGGCAAGCTCGCCGAACTACAGAAAAAATGGCTCGGACAGTCGTTCGATGACCTGCCTCGCGAGCCGATTACTTCTGCGCCACAGTTCACTCAACTGACCGCGAAATAACCTGAGAGCCGCCATCGTTGGCGCAAGAAGTGTCAGCGATGGTCAGGTCAGTAGATCGTTCTTTTGACCCGGCAGGTAGCCGACAGCCAAAAGACTTGTTCGAAGGATGTTTTCAATGCAAAGCAGTGACTGGATCACGCTTGTGTACGCGGCCTGGACGACCCTTTGGGTGTCCGGCATTTCTATCGTGCTTGGCATCATTCTGGGGCTGGTTGTTGCCATGTTGCGGGCGGCAAAAATCCCGGTCTTGAGCCAGGCCCTCGCCGTCTATGTCAGTTTGATCAGGGCGACACCGATGGTCACGCTGGTGCTGTTTCTGTTTGTGATTGCGCCCTCCATCGGCTGGGAAGTCGACGCCCGGGTGGTGGCCATTGCGGCCATGACCCTCAACACCACGGCGTTCAACGCCGAGATCTGGCGCAGCGCCCTGACCAGTTTCTCGCGCGAACAACTGGAAGCGGCAAAAGCCGCCGGCATGACCACGGGGCTGACACTTCGCCGCATCATGCTCCCGCAGATGTTGACCACCAGCCTTCCCGGGCTTGTGAACGAAATGTCCCTGTTGGTCAAAAGCAGTCCCGCGATCGCCATGATCGGCATTGTGGACCTGACGCGCGTGACGAATAGGATCGCGGCCGTCACTTACGATCCGCTTCCTCCCATCCTCGCGGCGGGCCTGCTTTACATCGTGATCATCGGTGGACTTGTCCGCTTCCAGAGAATTGCAGACTCGCGCGCCAAGCGCCTGGCCATGTAGGGGCTCCCATGAACGGAATTGAAATGCTGTGGGACAACCTCGACGTGTTCGCGGCCGGGCTGCAGAACACACTCATACTCTTTGGCGTGTCGTCGGCCTGCTCATTTATGTTGGCCTGCGTTATCGCTTTCCTGCTGGAAGGACAGGACAACCTGTTTCGACGGCTTGTTCGCTGGGCGCTGGACCTGATGCGAATGCTGCCCTTCCTGATCTTCCTGTACCTCCTTTACTACGGGCTTCCCAACCTGGGTATCAGCCTGGATGTATGGTCGGCGGGTTTCATTGCCCTGATTACGTATCACGGTGCTTATTTCGCCGAGATCCTGCGGGCGGCGAGAACCGCGCTGCCCGCAGGCCAGGCGGAAGCGGCCTATGCCCACGGCTTCGTCAACTCAAACATGTACTGGAGGATTCTCCTCCCGCAAATGGTGATGCGTTCCGGGCCGCTCTTTGGCAACCAATTGGTCTGCCTGCTGAAGGACACCGCCTTCCTGTCGATCATCACATTGATGGATCTGACGGCTGCGGCCTCTGCTGTACAAGCCAAATATTTTGTTCCGTTGCCGCCCTTCATATTCGTGATCGCACTGTATTGGTCCATCACCCTGTTGGTTGAGGCATTACTTCGTCGCCTGGGTCGCCGAGCGCAGAAAAGAGGATTGGTCCATGAATAAGTCCGCCCCGGTCGTTGAAATCCGCGACCTGCATAAACACTTCGCCGGCATTGAGGTGCTTCGCGGCATCAACCTCAAGGTCGAGCGAGGACAGACTGTCAGCATTCTGGGCTCTTCCGGCTCAGGCAAATCCACCATGTTGCGTTGCATCAACTGGCTGGAAGTGCCTGATACCGGTGAAATTTACATCGGCGGTGATCGCATGGGCGTTAAAAGTGGCGGCGGCAAAGCCATGTCCAATCGCGAACTGGCGGCGATGCGTGCAAGAACCGCCATGGTATTCCAGAGCTTCAATCTCTGGCCCCATCTGACCGTGCTTCAGAATGTCACCGAGGCGCCCATTCATGTCATGGGTGTCAGTCGCAAAGAGGCCAATGATCAGGCGGTTGCGCTGCTGGAGAAAGTCGGCCTGTCGCACAAGCACGATGCTTATCCCTGGTCGCTGTCAGGAGGCCAACGGCAGCGGGTTGCCATTGCGCGAGCCTTGGCGATGAACCCGCAAGTCATCTTGTTCGATGAGCCAACGTCTGCGCTCGATCCAGAACTGGTCGGGGAAGTCCTGGCGGTGATGCGTTCACTGGCCGAAGACGGTTTCACGATGGTCATCGTGACCCATGAAATGGAATTTGCCCGCGCCGTCTCCAACGAGGTCGTGTTCATTGAAAAAGGACAGATCATTGAAAGAGCGGCACCGGAAAAATTCTTTACCAACTCAGACAGTGAACGCGTTCGGCAGTTTTTAGGGCGTTACAGAACGACCACGGCATGACTGCCCCTGGAACTCGCCAAAACGCGCACGCCTTTTCTCCAGCGTTACAAGGAACCGCTATGTTTTTCGCTAACCCACGCGCCTCTCGCAGCACCTACCCAAAACACCTTCAGGACATCATGAGTGTCGACGCGGCCCATGAGTCACGAGACTGGCTATCGAGTTGGAAACACCTGAACCAAAAGGCGACACCGCTGTGGGAACTTCCGGGCATGGCTGAAGAACTCGGCGTGGCCGGGTTCTGGGTCAAGGACGAATCGACACGTTCACCCCTGGGCAGCTTCAAGGCACTCGGCGCACCGATCGCGCTGATCAGGCTGATTCTGCGGCTGATGCCCCATGAATCCTTTGATCCCAAAGGGCTCATCACCGGCCAATATCGGCAGCGCCTGCATGATTTCACGGTCATCAGTGCCACTGACGGCAATCACGGGCGAGCCCTGGCGGCTGCGGCACAAAGCGTCGGCTGCCAATGCGTCATCGTTTTGCATGCCAACGTGAGTACGGAGCGCGAGGCGGCCATTGCCGCGTATGGCGCCCGCATCATCCGGGTTGAAGGTAACTACGACGAGTCGGTGGAACATACCGCCGCCGTGGCAGAACAAAACGGTTGGCCGGTGGTGTCGGACACCTCGTATGAGGGTTATGAGATCGTCCCTCGCGATGTGATGCAAGGCTACGGCACCATCGCCGCCGAGTTGATCGAGCAAACCACGGGCAATGCCCAGGCGGCCTGCCCTTTCACCCACGTGTTCCTGCAAGGGGGGGTGGGAGGAATGGCAGCGGGCATCAGCAGTTACCTCTGGGAAATTTACCAGGAACAGCGTCCCGTCTTCGTCATGGTCGAACCCCGGCAAGCGGATTGCCTGTACCAAAGTGCGGTTCAGGGCCTGCCCGCCAAAGCAACAGGCTCGGTGGACTCGGTCATGGCGGGCCTGGCCTGCGGCGAAACCTCTCCCCTCGCCTGGCGATTCCTCGAACCGTGCGTAGATTTTTTTATGACCATCAGCGACGACGACGCCGTGTCTGCCATGCAGCAGCTGGCTCACGGCAGTCCGACCGACATTCCTGTGGTGGCCGGTGAGTCGGCGGTGGCCGGCCTGGCAGCGCTTCAAATCCTGCTACGCGATTCGGCAACAGCCAGAACAGTCGGCATCGACCGAGACTCCCGAGTGCTCATCATCAGTACCGAAGGTGCGACGGCCCCGTCGGTCTACGAGCGTCTGGTGGGTGAATCCGCGCAAGCGGTCACTGCCCGTCAGCACCAATGGCAGCTACAAAAAAATGTGTGATCAACAGAACGCAGGAGCCCATGCAGTGATCGACGACCACGAGTTTCACGCGCAGCTGGTCAGCTGGCGTCACCACCTCCATCAACATCCAGAAGTCGGTTTCGAGGAAATCCACACGTCCGACTACGTGGCTGATGCGCTCGCGTCGATGGGCCTTGAGGTGCATCGGGGCATTGGCGGCACAGGCCTGGTCGCCAGTTTGAAGGTCGGAGACAGTCCGGCGGTGGTGGGGCTTCGGGCCGACATGGATGCACTGCACATTCACGAAGATGCTCCGGGGCGGCATCACGCCTCGGTAACCGCAGGAAAAATGCATGCCTGCGGTCATGACGGCCACATGTCCATGATCCTCGGCGCCGCCAGGCTGCTGACCACCACTCGTGATTTCAACGGAACGGTACGCTTCATTTTCCAGCCCGCCGAAGAACACGGCTGTGGCGCCAAAGCGATGATCGCTGATGGCCTGTTTGATCGTTTCCCGGTGGATGCGATCTACGGCGCTCACAACATGCCGGGGCTGCCTGCCGGCACAATCGCGACGCGCTCTGGAGGGATCATGGCCAGTGAGGACAACTTCGTTATCCGGATCAAGGGCCAGGGCACGCACGCGGCACGACCGCACATGGGGGTTGACCCGATCGTCATCGCTTCCGAGGTGGTGCTGGCGCTGCAAACGGTGATTTCCCGCAACCTCGACCCGAGCGTTCCGGCCGTGATTTCCTGCACAGAGTTCATCACCGACGGCATCCGCAATGCGATTCCAACCCACGTCGTCATCAAGGGCGACACGCGCAGCTACGCGCCCGAAGTCCAGGCCATGCTGGAAAGGCGCATGCGAGAAATCTGCGAAGGCATTTGCAGGCTCCACGGCGCATCGTGCGAGTTCGAATACACCCATGAATTCGCACCCACCGTGAACTGGGAAAAGTGCACCCCCATCGCTGTCGCGGCGGCGACCCGAATTGTTGGCCAGGACCGGGTGAATGCGGACATCCAGCCGATGATGATTTCAGAGGATTTCGGCGCGTTCCTGCAGGTCGTACCCGGCAATTTCGTGTTTATCGGCAACGGTGACACAGCGGATGAAGGGGGGACTCCGCTTCACAATGCCAGGTATGACTTCAACGACAATGTGCTGGCCACGGGGGCGCACTATTTCGCCGAAGTTGCCCGTACAGCACTCGCTGCGGGATAACCCGCCACAGAGCAGCACGACAACGTGCTGCTTTTTCTGTCGGGTGGCTACGCGCTTCGACTGCCCTTGAACGCCTCACGCCGCGCCTGCCTCTCTGCGCGGTACGCCGCGCTCTGCTCACTGATCAGCTCTTCGCGGCGCAACAGCTCACCGCAATGTGCGCACAGCGGCCCTAACCCGGCGGGCTCGCCACAGGTTTTGTGGGTGTACACCACCGCCAACCCTTCTTCCGGCGACTTGCACCAGGTTTCGCCCCAGGCGCGCAGTGCCAACACCACCGAGTAGAAGGCCTGCCCTTTCGCGGTGAGGTGATACTCGTAGCGCGGTGGCCGTTCGTTGTAGAGGCGGCGTTCTACCAGGCCGTCGGCTTCCAGGTTTTTCAGGCGTGTAGCGACCATTTGCGGGGTGCCGCCGGTCTGCGCCTGGATCTCGTCATATCGATGACTTCCCATGAACAACTCACGCAGGACCAGCACGGTCCAGCGGTCGCCCACGACTGTTTCGGCCCGCGCAATCGGGCATAGAGTGTCGGGAGCAGCAATGTTGGTCGACATACGGGCTTGCCTCTTTCGCTGTAACTATGATTATCATATCAACAAGATGCCCAGGCAAGTCCCCGGCACCGATCACTCAACTTTTGTGGAGAACATCGTCATGTCGAACGCCCTTTATCCGCTCAACAGGACCGCCTATCTGCTGGTCGATCCGTACAACGATTTCCTCTCGGAAGGCGGCAAGGTTTTCCCCTTGATCAAGCCGATCGCCGAGCAAGTCGGCCTGCTCGACAACCTGCGCACGCTCGACCGCACGGTTCGCGCCCTCGACATTCCGGTCGTCATCGTACCGCACCATCGCTGGGAACACGGTGACTACGAAGGCTGGGACCATCCAACGCCGACCCAGTGCAAGATCATGCACATGCACCACTTTGCTCGCGGGGAATGGGGCGGCGAATGGCATCCGGATTTTGCGCCGAAGGACGGTGACATCGTCGTGCAGGAGCATTGGGGTTCGAGTGGTTTCGCCAACACCGACCTGGATTTTCGCCTCAAGCAAAAAGGCATCACCCACGTGATCATCGTCGGTCTGCTGGCCAACACCTGCATCGAAGCGACCGCCCGTTATGCATCGGAAATGGGTTACCACGTCACCCTGGTGCGCGATGCGACCGCCGCCTTCCGCCCGGAAATGATGCACGCCGCCCACGAGTTGAACGGCCCCACGTTTGCCCATTCGATTGTGACCACGGACGAACTCGTCGCCGCCCTCGCAGGGCAGGAATAACCGATGATGAAACTGACAGGAAACCTGATCATCGGGACCCACGATGTCGCGGCCACCGAAGGAACGATGAAAGCGCTCAACCCCGCGACCAACACGCTGATCGAACCGGATTTTGCCCTCGGCGGCGTCGCGCAAGTCCACCAGGCAGCAACGCTCGCGGACGAAGCGTTCGACAGTTACAGCCATACGTCGCTCGCACGGCGCGCGGCGTTTCTCGAGAGCATTGCCGACAATCTCGAGGCCACCCGCAAGGAGCTGGCGGCACGGGCCGCGCTCGAAACAGGTTTGCCAGAAGCTCAGCTTGAGGGCGAAGCGAGCAGAGCCGCCGTCCAGTTCCGTCAGTTCGCGGAGGTCGTGCGCAAAGGCCGCTTCCTGCAACTGGCCATCGATCCGGCACAACCTGATCGTCAGCCTCGCCCGCGCATGGACCATCGCCTGCAGAAAATGGCCATCGGCCCGGTGGCCATTTTCGGTGCGAGCAACTTTCCGATTGCCTATTCCGTGGCCGGTGGCGACACCGCTTCGGCATTGGCCGCCGGCGCGACCGTCATCCTCAAAGCGCACAACGCCCATCCGGGGGCTTCGGAAATCCAGGCGCGGGCCATCCAAAAGGCCGTGCAGGAGCACGGGTTGCACGAGGGGGTTTTCTCGATGGTACGCGGCAGCGGCAACACCATCGGCGAAGCGCTGGTCGATCATCCTTTGATTAAAGCCGTGACGTTTACCGGTTCGGAGCAAGGCGGCATGGCGCTGTATCGGCGCGCGCAACTGCGGCCCGATCCGATCCCGGTGTTTACCGAAATGACCAGCATCAACCCCACGTTCATCCTGCCCGCAGCCCTGGCCGAGCGCGGCGCGCAGATCGGCGATGGTTTTACCGAGCGCATGCTGGTCAATGTCGGGCAAGCTTGCCTCAGACCGGCTCTGCTGATCGCGATCAAAGGCGCCGGCCTCGAAGCGCTGCGCGCCACCATGGTGCAGCGCGTCAGCGAGGCCGCAGCCCGCACGATGCTGACGCCGGGGATCCATGCGTCATACCTGAACGGTCTCGCAACGATGGAAAACGCCGGTGCGCAGCGCATTGCCGAAGGCGCGGCCGCCAGCGCCGACGTTGACGGCCAATCGGCGTTGCTGGAGGTCACCGGCCAACGTTTCCTCGAGGAAGCCGCCCTGTCGCAGGAAGTCTTCGGACCATCGGCGCTGCTGGTGACCGTCGAGGACGAGGCCGAACTGCTCGCCATTGCCCGTTCGCTCAAAGGCCAACTCAGCGCCGCGCTGCACCTCGAAACAACTGACTTGCCACTGGCCCGACGCCTGTTGCCGGTGCTGGAGCGCAGGACCGGACGCATCGTCGTCAACGCCTTCGCCCATCCGCAGGAGGTGACGCACGCCACTGTTCACGGCGGACCGTTTCCGGCGACCTCGGACAGTCGCTTCACCTCGGTGGGCATGACGTCGATCGAACGCTTCCTGCGGCCGGTGGCTTACCAGGGGTTTCCGGATGCGCTGTTGCCTGAGGCACTGCGTGATTTCAACCCGCTGGGGCTGCCTCGGCTGGTGGACGGGCAGTAGGCGCCACCCAGCGCTGAACGTCTTGCGAGTCAATGGCCAGAATCGCGATCGATAGCACGATGGCGCGCTTTCAAACGCCGGTCTTTGCAGCTAGACCGGTTTGCCCAGTGCGTTGTCGATCATCAGACGAACGCCCCGCAACACTTGCGCCGACACCTCTGGCCTGGCCTTCGCCGTGGCGCGCGCAACCGAAAGAGCACCGACCATGGCGGCAACGATGGCCATGGCAGTGTCCAACGCGTCGACGCCGGGGTTGTTGGCAGCAACCCTGCGCTCAAACGCCCGAACCAGCACCATGTAACCCTCGGTAAACGTAGCGCTCGCCGCAACATCCTGACGGCCGATTTCGCTGGCGGACGCGGCCATTGCGCAGTGATCGGCGTAGTCGTCGCGCTTGTCGACGGATAGATAGTCAGACAGGAAACGATCCAGGTCCGGCTCGCCATCGACGGTGCCCGAATAGAGCTTGGCATTGCCCTGCGCCAGGCTCCACGCCAGCGCCTCGGCCGCCAGTGCTTCCTTGGACGCGAAGTGCGCGTACAGCGCGCCGTGGGTCAAACCGGCCGACTTGCTGATTTCGGCAACGCCCACCCCGTCGATTCCTTTCTGGCGAAACAGACGGCTCGCCGCCTCGATCAGTGCCGCGCGATTTTCTTCAGCTTTTTCTTTCGAGATTTTCATAATGAGGCTCCTCCGCGCACACTCTCGCACATTATCGTTGTAGTCGCAATTAACAAGAATGGCAGTAATTACCGGTCGTCGCAGAGGATCACATTCCATCTTGACTTTAATAATTACGACTACCATTATAAATTCATTGATTGCGACCGCAATCTCAATGAGCGTAAGTCGCTCGCCCAGCCAGAGCACACCACCATGAACATTAAAGATTCCGTAGCTTTTGTTACCGGCGCCAACCGTGGTCTTGGCCTCGCCTTCGCAAAAGAACTCGTGGCACGTGGCGCGAGCAAGGTTTATGCAGGGGTGCGCAACCCTGAAGGCGTCGACATTCCGGGGGTGATCGCCATTCGCCTCGACGTCAGCGACCCGGCATCGGTTGCTGCAGCGGTGGCCCAGGCTGGCGACGTGACACTCTTGGTAAACAATGCCGGCATCGCCCGCGTGCTGCCCTCCATGCTGGATCCTGGCCTGGTGGAAGCTGCCCGCGAAATCTTCGAAACCAATTACTACGGCGTCATGCACGTCAGCCTCGCCTTCGCACCCATCCTCAAAGCCAACGGCGGTGGCGCGATCGTCAACGTACTGTCGGACGCGACCTGGATTGCCGCGCCTTTCCTGTCCGCCTATGCAGCATCGAAAGCAGCGGCGTGGAGCTTCACCAATTCGCTGCGAATCGAACTCCATGGCCAAGGCACAAGTGTGCAAGGGCTGCACGTGGGTTTCATCGACACCGACCTGACACACGGTTTTGATGTACCGAAAGTCCAGCCATCCGACGTCGTGATCCAATCGCTGGACGGAGTGGAAGCGGGACTACAGGAAGTGCTCGCAGACGAAGGCACACGCGCCATCAAAGCCAGCCTGTCTACCGGGCAAGCGGCTTACCTCAACGCCCAGACCGTTGCGTAAGGGGCACACAGTGAACCTCTTCCAGCGGTTGGCCCTCGGGGCTTCATTCTTCGCCATCGCAGTCAGCGGCGCCCTCGCGGCGCCGGCTGCCACGCACAACAGCGCTCCCAATCAATTCGTCGAGGCTGACGGCGTGCGTTATGCCTATCGACAATTCGGGGCGCAAACGGGCGTTCCCGTTATCTTGCTCCAGCACTTTCGCGGCAATCTGGATTACTGGGACCCGGCCGTGACCGACGGCCTGGCGAAGCAGCGATCGGTCTACCTGTTCGACAATGCCGGGGTGGGCCTCAGTAGCGGCGAAACGCCTGATTCGTTCGAGGGCATGGCCGACCACGTCGCCGCATTTGCCCGCGCACGCGGCTTGAAGCAGGTCGACGTACTTGGCTTTTCAATCGGCGGCATGGTGGCGCAGGAAGTTGCGTTGCGTCATCCGCAGTTGGTGCGCCGGCTGATCCTGGCAGGAACGTCGCCGCGCGGCGGGATTGCAGGAAATGATCCTCGGGTTCCCGAAATCGCGCTTCGCGAATCCATCGCCACGCTGGAAGAAACGGCTTACCTGTTCTTTGATCCAGCGCCGTCCAGCCAATTGGCGGCACGGGAATTCTGGGAAAGGCGCCACCAACGCACAGAGGGCCTCGACAAGCTCAATTCGATGAAGGTCATCGCAGCCCAAGGGGCCGCGCTGGGCAAGTGGAACGCTCCTGGCGATGGCACTTTTGCGCAACTGAGCAAAATTACCCAGCCAACCCTGGTGGTTAACGGCAGCAAGGACATCATGGTGCCCACCCAGAACTCGTTCACGCTGCAACAGCACATACCGAACGCCAAACTGCTGATCTATCCAAACTCGGGGCACGGTGCGTTATTCCAATATGCCGACGATTTCGTGCAGCAAGCCAATGCCTTCCTGAACTGAGCCCATACTCAGCTCAGGCCCACAACGCTGCGCCACGGAGTCACCCATGCGTATTCTGATAGTAGGAGCCGGATCGACCGGTGGATTTTTCGGCGCCAAGCTCGCCAGCGCCGGTCGAGATGTCACGTTCCTTGTGCGACCGCAGCGACTGAGCCAGCTGGAGCAACATGGCCTCTGCGTAAAAAGCCCGGCCGGCGACATCGAAATACAACCGCAGCTCATCACATCGGCGCAAATCCAGGGCCCCTTCGACATCGTTCTGCTGGCGGTGAAAGCCTATGCGCTCGACTCGGCCTTACGCGACATGGAAGCTGCTGTTGGTCCTGACACCGTTATCCTGCCGTTGCTGAACGGAATGCGGCATATGGACGTCATCGCAAAACAATTCGGTGCAGACCGCCTGCTGGGCTGCGTCTGCAAAGTAGCGACGAGTCTTGACGAGCATGGCCACATCGTCCAACAGGGCACGTTTAACGATATCGCCTATGGCGAGTTGGACGGCAGCGACTCTGAGCGAATCACTCTTGTGCACGCGTTCATGCAGGACGCCGGATTTGACGCAACAACGTCGAAGACAATCTTGAGAGACATGTGGGAAAAATGGACGCTGCTCGCCGCCATGGGAACGATAAATTGCCTGATGAGAGGCAGCATTGGCGATGTTGCATCCGTCAAAGGAGGTCATGCATTCGCGATGCGTGCGATCGATGAGGTGGTGTCGATTGTCCGCGCCGTGGGTCAAGAACCGAGCGAACCGTTCCTGACGCAAGCTTATCGTCTTCTCACACTGGAAGGCTCTCCACAGACATCGTCGATGTACCGGGATCTGATGGCGGGTCGAGGCATCGAGGCCGATCAGATCATTGGAGACCTTCTGGTAAGGGCCAATGCGAAAGGCCTGGAAGCGCCGATATTGGCCTTGGTCTATACGAACCTGCTGGTTTACCAGGCTCAATCGGGCAAGTGATATCGAGAGGATCGGCAAGTCGCAGCTTCAGCGTCGAGGTATTTGCTTCAGCTGCTCACTGTTTGGGGCGCTCAAGGATCAACCTGAGCCATGAGTTCAGGGATGGTTTCCTTGCGATTGGCATAGCGCTGCGCCAACACGGCGCAGACCATCAGTTGAATCTGGTGGAACAGCATCAACGGCAGGATCAACACCCCCATGGTGCTGCCGGCGAACAGAACCTGGGCCATTGGCACGCCGGTGGCCAGGCTCTTCTTCGAACCACAGAACAGGATGGTGATGCGGTCTTCCTGATTGAAGCCGAACGCCTTGCCCAGCACGGTGGACGCCAGCAAGACCAACACCAGCAAAATGCAGCAAGCGCCCACCAGTCCGGCCAGTTCCCAGAGTGGTATCTGATGCCAGATCCCTTCGATCACCGCCTCGCTGAACGCGCCGTAAACCACCAACAGGATCGAGCCCTGGTCGACGAATTTCAGCCAGCTCTTGTTGCGCGCAACCCAGGCGCCGATCCAGCGTCGAGCGATCTGCCCGGCAATGAACGGCAGCAGCAGTTGCACGCTGATCTTCAGGATTGCATCGAGCGTCGAGCCGCCTTCGCCGTGCACATTCAGCAGTAAGGTCACCAGCAACGGCGTGAGGAAAATCCCGAACAGGCTGGAGGCCGCCGCACTGCAAATCGCCGCCGGAATATTTCCACGCGCCAGGGACGTGAACGCAATCGCTGACTGCACCGTTGCGGGCAGCGCGCAGAGGTAGAGCATGCCCATGTACAGGTCGGCGCCGATCATCGGCGACAGCAAGGGTTTGAGCGCCAGCCCAAGCAAGGGGAACAGGACAAACGTCAGGCTGAACACCAGTAAATGCAGGCGCCAGTGGCCAGCCCCGGCGATGATCGATTCACGCGACAGTTTGGCGCCATGCAGGAAAAACAGCAGGGCAATGGCGATGTTGGTCAGCCAGCCAAAACCGACCGCGACCTGACCACTGGCGGGCAGCAGGCTGGCGAGAATCACCACGCCGATCAGGGTCAGGGTGAAGTTGTCGGGTAAGAATCGGGGGCGGGTCATCGGTGTCATCCGGCGGGGGCGAGGAATGTTGCGTCGACTCTAACGCGCTTGCCGATTGCCGACTAACGCTAACAAGCCAGTAGATATCGCCTAACGGACATAACGTTGATGCGAATGTATTCATCAGCAAAAACAACGGGGGGCGGCAACTTCATGCAGACGCGGTACTCAGCCATTACACAAATCAACTGTAGGAGCCGGCTTGCTGGCGAAGGCGTCCGTCCAGTCAATAAATAGTTGACTGACCCACCGCCATCGCCAGCAAGCCGGCTCCTACAGGGGAACGAGTACATCCGTAGAATCAGGTCGCCACCGCACAGGCTCAATCATCCTCATGCAACTTGATGCCTCTGGCATGCAGCAAATGCGGCACCACCAGCACCAGTAACGTCAACGCCAGAAACGCGGCGGAAATCGGTTGTGTCAGAAACACCGTCCAGTCACCCTCGCTGATCGACAACGCGTTACGCAGCTGTTTCTCCGCCATCGGTCCCAGCAGCATGCCCACGATCACCGGCGCGACGGGGAAGTCGAAGCGCCGCATCAACACCCCGCCCCACCCGATCGCCAGCATCAGCAACAGGTCGAAAGATGAGTGACGCATGCCATACACGCCGATGGTGGCGAACACCAGGATCCCGGCATTCAGATAAGGCCGGGGGATTTGCAGGAGTTTGACCCAGAGCCCCACCAACGGCAGGTTCAGCACCAGCAGGATGACGTTGCCGATGTACAGCGAGGCCACCAGGGTCCAGACCAGTGCACCCGAGGTTTCAAACAGCAGCGGCCCCGGTTGCAGGTTGTAGTTCTGGAACGCCGCCAACAGGATGGCTGCCGTGGCGGAAGTCGGGATACCAAGCGTCAGCAACGGCACCAACGAACCTGTGGCGCTTGCGTTGTTCGCCGCTTCAGGGCCGGCGACGCCCTCGATGGCGCCCTCGCCTTTGTTGGCGGCAAATTCTTTCGGATACTTGCTGAGTTTGCGCTCAGTCGAATAGGACAGGAACGTCGGGATCTCCGCACCACCAGCCGGAATCGAACCGAAGGGAAAACCGATCAGCGTCCCTCGCAGCCAGGCCGGAACCGAGCGCTTCCAGTCGGCGCGCGTCATCCACAACGAGGACATGCGGTGTCGACCGGAGGCCTCTTCTTTCTGATACAGCAGGCTGTACAACGCCTCGCCCACCGCAAACAACCCGACCGCGACCAGCACGACTTCGATGCCATCGACCAGCTCCGGGACCCCCAAGGTGTAACGAGCGATACCCGAAGTCGAGTCCAGCCCGATCAAACCGATGGTCAAGCCAATCCCCAGGGATGCGAAGCCGCGCAACATCGACGCCCCGAGCACCGCAGACACCGTCGTGAACGACAGCACCAGAATCGCGAAATACTCCGCAGGCCCGAACTTCAGTGCCAGTTTCGCCACAATGGGCGCAAACAAGGTCAGTAGAACCGTGGCGACAGTGCCCGCCACAAAGGACCCGATGGCCGCCGTGGCCAAGGCCGGTCCCGCCCGGCCATTGCGGGCCATGAGGTTGCCTTCCAGGGCCGTGACCATGGAAGACGATTCCCCCGGGGTATTGAGCAAAATGGAGGTCGTGGAACCGCCGAACTGCGCGCCGTAGTAGATACCGGCGAACATGATCAGCGCGCCGGTAGGATCGACCTTCGCGGTAATGGGCAGCAACAGCGCCACGGTCAGCGCCGGCCCGATGCCCGGCAAGACGCCGATGGCGGTGCCGAGCAGACAACCGATGAACCCCCACATCAGATTGATCGGCGTCAGAGCCGAGGAAAACCCCATTGCCAGGCTTGCGAGAATATCCACCCTGTTGATCTCCTGCGGCCTGAATCAGATCCAGGCGTTGACAAGCGGCGGAAGGGAAACCCCCAGCCCTGCATTGAACAGCCAGTAAATCGGGAGCGTCAGGGCAATGCCGATGGCGAGATCGCGCAGCGGATGACGACTGCCGAAACCCCGCGCCGAACAGGCAAACAACAGCGCGGCCGACAGGACAAAGCCAATGAGATTGATGAGCACGGCAACGCCTAGCAGCCCCCCCGTCACCCAGGCCACCCCCGCTTTGCCGCCAGGCACCACTTTGGCGGACTCGTCATCGTGATCGGCCAGTTCGCGAAAACCGCCGGTGACCGCTTGAAAGCACAGAACCACCCCCACGCCCGCGAGGAATACCGCCACGGCGTAGGGATAGACGTACGCCCCCAGGATGACGAACCCCATCTCCTCGGGAAACAGGAAGGCGCCGTAGCCCAGCATGGCGCTGATGGCGAGCACACCGACGCCAATCGCCAGTTGCACCGGTACGATTGCACGCGATTGACTCATGGCTTGACCAGCCCCACTTCCACCAGCATCGCCCGCAGCCGCACGTGCTCCGCATCGACGAATTTGCCGAACTCGTCACCAGTGAGGATGTTGGGTGACCATTTGTTGGTTTCGATGTTGTCTTTCCAGACCTTGCTGTTGGCGGCTGCCACCACGGCGTCGGTGACTTCCTTGCGCTGCTCGGGCGTGAGGCCCGCGGCACCGTAAACACCACGCCAGTTGCCGATGATCACGTCATACCCGCTTTCTTTAAGCGTCGGGGCGTCGATGCCTGCAACGCGCTCCGGTGCGCCGATGGCGAGTACACGGAACTGATCGCTCCTGATGTATTGGCCAAGTTCGGCATAACCGCCAGTGATGACTTTGATCTGCCCGCCCAACGCCTGGGCAACCACTTCACCTCCGCCGGCGAAGGCGACGTAATTGACCTTGTTGACCGGGACGCCCATTTTCGCGGCCAGTTCAGCAATACCGATGTGATCGATCGAGCCCTTGGAGCCCCCGCCCCAGGCAATGCTGGTCGGTTTTTCCTTGAAGGCTTTCAGCAAGTCGTCCAGGGTTTTGAATTCGGATTCCTTGCGCACCGCAATTACGTTGTACTCAGTGAACAACCGGGCAATCGGCGTCACATCCTTCAAGGTAATCTGCGGGTTGTTCTGCTCAATGCCAGCAACCATGATCGCGCCCATCACAAGCAGCGCATCCGGATCGCCCTTGGTGCTGTTGGCAAACTGCGCCAGCCCCAGCGTGCCACCTGCGCCGCCCTTGTTTTCGAAGGTGACGGATTTGGCCACGTTGGCTTCAATCAAGGCTTTGCCCAGCACGCGAGCGGTCTGGTCATAACCGCCACCCACGGAACCTGGGGCCATGAACTTGACGGTTTCCAGCGCAAAGGCAGGCGTTGTGAGCACAGCGGCAGTGACGACAACCGCGAGGCAAAGGGTGGATCGACGTAACGATGCGAACATGCGTTTTCTCCCGGGACTTTTGTTTTTATGGGGCGCCGGCTGAACGTCGGTCCTGGCATAAATCCGGATCGTTGAACAGCCATCTCGGGATAAGCGTAGGCCATGGTTTGAATGGCGGCATACAACAGTGAATCAGTTCATTTCAGGAAGACGCCTGCATGGGTGCACGACGCGTTGCACGGACTCAAAGTGGTGGCCGTCGCGGTGGGAGCAGTTGCAGGGTTGCGGGATGGCTTTTGAGCGTCGTTGACCGGGATTGACCCGCTGACACTGCCCCTTCCCTGACTCGCACAGTCAAGGAAGGGGCAATCACCCTCAAGTATTGGTTTTCAACTTGGTCCACAGACGCGTGCTCAACCGCGCAATCGCCGCCGGCAGTTCCTCGACGGTAAACAGCTTGTCCAGCACGCTCTTCGGCGGGTAGATCGCCAGGTCCTGCTTCACGGCCGGGGTCACATATTGATCCGCGGCGAGGTTGGGGTTGGCGTAGTGGATGCTGTTGCTGATGTTGGCAATGACTTGCGGCGTCAGCAGGTAGTTCATGTAGGCGTAGCCGTTTTTCTCGTGCGGCGCGCTTTTGGGCATGACCACCATGTCGAACCACAGGGTCGAGCCTTCATCAGGAATCGAGTAAGCGATGTCGATGCCGTTGTTCGCTTCCTTGGCGCTGGCGGCAGCTTGAACGATGTCGCCGTTGAAGCCGATCACCGCGCAGACATTGCCGTTCGCCAGGTCACTGATGTACTTGGACGCATGGAAGTACTGCACGTACGGCCTGATTTTCAGCAGCGCCTGCTCGGCTTTCTTGTAGTCCGCCGGCTCGTGGCTATGGGGCGGCAGGCCCAGGTAATTGAGGGTGATTGGCAGGATTTGCGTCGGATTATCGATGATCGCCACGCCGCACTGGCTGAGTTTCTTGATGTTTTCTTCTTCAAAAAACAGCTTCCAGGAATGGGTGACATCGGTGTTGCCGAAGATCGCCTTGATCTTCTCGACGTTGTAACCGATCCCCGCCGTGCCCCACATGTACGGATAGCCGTACTGGTTGCCCGGGTCATTGACCTCGAGCTTTTTCATCAACGCCGGGTCCAGGTTTTTCCAGTTCGGCAGCTGGCTCCGGTCGAGTTTCTGAATGGCCCCGGCCTTGATCAGGCGCGACAGGAAATGGTTCGAAGGGCTGACCACGTCGTAGCCGGTGTTGCCGGTCATCAGCTTGGATTCCAGCACTTCGTTGCTGTCGTGGATGTCGTATGTCGCCTTGATCCCGGTTGCCTGGGTGAAGCTGGTCAGGGTGTCGTCGGCGATGTAGCCGTTCCAGTTGGAAATATTGACGACTTCGTCGGCGTACGTGGCGGCCGACAACGTGGTCAGTACAACCATCAGGGGAATTGTGTTCGCGCGCATGTTCAATCACCTTATTGATGAACTTTTGTTGTTTTTTGATCGCCGGGGTTTCTAGATTTCTGTTCTGGCCCTGATCGCCTCCACGCGCATGCGAAGCATGGCACCGATATCGAGCAAGGGCTTTGGCGGCAGCCAGCCCGGTTGCGCCCTGCGCATGACCGATTCGAGGATTGGCGAGCAGGTGCCCGAGGCCATTTCGGCGAGCAATCGCCCCCACAGCGTGCCGCGCGCAACGCCCGAACCATTGCAGCCGGCCACCGCAAACACGCCCTCTTCGACCTTGCCGAAATAGGGTTGCCCGGTGCGCGAGGCGCTCAAATGTCCGGTCCAGGTGTACTGGATGTCCTGCTCGCCTAAAAACGGAAAGCGCCGTTGCAAGCCGAGCACATGGTGTTTGCGCCGGTGCAGCAGTTCACTGTCGGTCAGGTCACGGGAGCGGTACTCCGCAGTGTTGCGGATCATCACGCGACGGTCCGGGGTCAGGCGCACCGTGGCGCCGAGCGGCCGGGTGGAGAGCACGCCCCACGGCTCGACGGCGCCGATGGACTGAAATTCTTCATCGCTGAGCGGACGGGTAAGGCTGGCGCTGAGTTCCATCGGGAAGGTTCCGCTGTCCTCTATGCCCGACCGGGGAATGAACGCATTCAGGCACACCATGACTTGCGTCGCCTCGATGCTGCCAGCGATGCCATTGGCGCGAATTCGCCCTTTGCCCAGACGCTCCAGGCCAGTGATGTCGGTGTTCTCGAACACGGTCACGCTGTCCGGCAGTGCATCCAGCAAGCCCTTCACGTATTTCGCCGGTTGCAGCAGCGCGTTGCCCTGACCGCACCAGATCGCGGCCTGGTAGTGCCGGGTGCCGAGTTTTTCGCTCAGTTGCTCACCTTGCAGAAATTCAGCAGAGGCGCCGACGGCGCGTAGCGTCGCCAGTTTGCCCTCGACATCGGTCAACTTGCCTGGGTCGCTGACCGCGAAGAAGTAACCGCAATCCCTGAAGTCGCATTCGATACCGTGACGGGCGATGCGTTGGCGCACTTCGTCGCTGGCAGCCCGTGAAATCGCGGTGTCCACTTCATAACCGGCAAACCCGTGGTTGCCGATCAACTCGTCTCTGGTCGGGTGTTCGTGGCCTACGACGAAGCCTGAGTTGCGCGCCGAAGCGCCCTGCGCCGCACGCTGCCGGTCGACGATCACGATCCGCGCCTGAGGGTGCAATTGCGCGAGCGAGTGCGCGGCACTCAGCCCGGTGATACCGGCACCGATAATCAGCCAGTCGGCTTTTACCGTGCCTTTGAGAGGACCGCGAGCGGCTGAACTTCCCGCCTGCGCAATCCAGCCACATTCATTGGTCATGCCTCACCTCATTGACTGTCATTCTGCGAGCACATGCTGTAATCGCATGGACGTTTCCGAAAAACGCTCGCCAGAGCTAGAATCTATAAGGCCTGTACTGATACAACCAACGTTATAAAATCATCGAGCCATTCAAAAAACGCATGGATAAAATTCGCCACGTTCCTTCGCTCCAGGCCTTGCAGGCGCTGGTGGAAGTCTCCGACTCGGGCAGCTTCACCCAAGCGGCGGCCAAGCTGTGCCTGACCCAAAGTGCGGTGAGCCGAAAGATTCAGCTGTTGGAAAGCCACTTCGGCGTGCCGATGTTTGCGCGGAACAGCCGCCATGTGCGACTGACGCCGGAAGGCGAACAGGTGTTGGCAACCGCACGAAATATCCTGGCGCAACTGAAAACCCTGGAGGACCGCCTCTCGCCACAGGAACGCCCCTTCCGCATCCGCATGCATGTGTCGCTGGCGGTTCGTTGGTTGCTGCCGAAGTTGAGCGAGTTTTATCGAAGTCATCCGCAGGTTTCGCTGTCGATCGAGACCGTGGCGACAGAAGTGGTGGAGCCGGCCATCGACAGTGATGCGTACATTCTCTATCTGCCCGAGCCGTCCGCTGATCCCGGTAGCCTGACCCTGTTCAAGGAAGCGTTGGTGCCAGTGTGCGCGCCCGGACTGGGCACCTCGACGCGGCCATTGGCAGCGGTGGAAGACCTGGTGAGTTTCCCGCTGTTGCATCGCTCGGCGGACCGCAATGATTGGGCTCAGTGGTTGTCGGCCAATGGCGGTAAATCGCTGGATGATTACCGGCACATCCCCTTCAACCTCGATGAACTGGCGCTGGACGCGGCGGCGAGAGGATTGGGTGTGGCGATGACGGATATGACGCTGGCAGGAGAGTCGATAGAGCGAGGGGTGCTGGTTATCCCGTTTGGCCGGCCGTTGGCAACACGCGGTATTTACGCGTTGAATCTGCAGCCTTCAGCCGTTGCTCATCCGGCTTGCGCGATGGTCCTGCAATGGTTTGCGCAGCAGGCTGAAAAGGAAGCGCTTGAGCGTTAGTTGCCCTCACCGGCCCCATCGCCGGCAAGCCGGCTCCTACAAGGATTCGGTACAAACACCACGTACTTGTAGGAGCCGGCTTGCCGGCGATGGCGGCCGCAAGATCACCGAAAAACCCGATAGCCGTGCATTACAAACTTGTCATCGAGTTGTCAGCGTAGCCAGCACCCTCGCTTCCTAAAGTGGCGTCGTCAGTCACCCACACCGGGTGACGCCTCCCACTGATGATGACAAGGGTCGATACCATGAAACCACTGAACAAACTCTGCCTGATCGCCGCCAGCCTGCTGATGCTCGGCACCGGCTCCGCCATGGCCGGCGACATCGCGCCGGTCAAGGCCGACAACGTCGTGCTGGTACACGGCTCCTGGGCCGATGGCTCGAGCTGGGCGGACGTGATTTCGCGGTTGCAGGCCGCCGGATTGCACGTCACCGCCGTTCAAAACCCGTTGACCTCGGTCGCCGATGACGTCGCCGCCACGCAGCGTGTACTCAACCAACAGGACGGCCCGACGGTGTTGGTCGGCCACTCCTACGCCGGCACCGTGGTCAGTGAAGCCGGGGGCAATCCAAAGGTCAGCTCGCTGGTATACGTCGCGGCCCGCGCCCCGGACGCCGGGGAAGATTTCGTCGCCCTGTCAGCCAAATACCCGACCATGCCCGTGCGAGCCGGCACCGAAGAACACGACGGTTTCGTCAGCCTGAAACAGGATGCCTTCCTCAAATATTTCGCCAGCGACGTGCCCCACGACAAGGCGATGCAACTGTTCGCCGTGCAGCAACCGATTGCCAAAACCCTGTTCACTGATCGCACCACCGCAGCCGCCTGGCACAGCAAACCGTCGTGGTACGCGGTCTCCAGCCTCGACCAGACCATCAACCCGGACCTCGAACGCTTCCTCGCCAAACGCATGGGCGCGACCACCATCGAGCTGCCGTCGAGCCATTTGTCGCTGGTTTCCCATTCCAAAGAAATCGCCGACCTGATCCTCGAAGCCTCCGGCCGCCAGCCATAACGCCAGGCCCGGTTTCATTACAACTTTGTCATTGAACTGTTGGTCGGCTGTCCGGATCGGCTGGTTAACCTGAACTCACTGTCAGGCCATTCCCGGCAGCCAACCTGAATAGAGAGACACCTCATGAAAATGTTAATCCTCGGTTTCGCCGCCCTCCTCGCCACCGGCTCGGCGTTTGCCGATACGCAGACCACTGCGCCGGTGATCCACGACAAGACCGGTTTCTTCGTGCACATGGACGTCGCCAAAGTCCTCGCCAGTACCGACATCTCGCAGCAATGCGGCGTGATCCCGGCGCGACTCGACTACCTCGACCACCAGGGTCGCGAGCACGTCCTCGATTACCAGGTCAACGGTACGGGCTGCACCAACGATCATTGATCCGGCTACACTGGCGCCAATTGGCTGAGGCACAAACCCCATGAATATCCTGGTAGTCGAAGACGAACCCAAGGCAGGCAATTACCTGCTCAACGGCCTGCAGGAACTCGGTTACTCCGTCAGCCTGGCGCGGGACGGCATCGATGGCCTGCACCTGGCTCTGGAGCACGATTTCGATGTCATCGTTCTGGACGTGATGATGCCGAAAATGGATGGCTGGGAGGTTCTGCGCCGCTTGCGCAAGGAAGCCGACACGCCGGTGTTGTTTCTCACCGCGCGGGATGACATCGCCGACCGCATCAAGGGCCTGGAACTGGGCGCCGACGATTACCTGATCAAGCCTTTTTCCTTCGCCGAACTGGTGGCGCGCCTGCGCACCCTGACCCGCCGTGGTCCCACCCGCGAAGAAGAACAGCTGCAGGTGGACGACCTGCAGATCGACGTGCTCAAGCGCCGCATCACCCGCGCAGGCGTGAAGATCACCCTGACCAACAAGGAATTCGCCCTGCTGCATTTGTTTGCCACGCATCAAGGCCAGGTCTTGTCGCGCTCGATGATCGCGTCACGGGTCTGGGACATGAATTTCGACAGTGACACCAACGTCGTCGACGTCGCCGTGCGTCGCTTGCGCCTGAAAATCGATGACCCGTTCCAGCTCAAGCTGATCCACAGCGTGCGCGGTATCGGCTACCGCTTCGACACCCAGGCATGAGCCGTCTTCGCCATTCCCTGACACTGCGCCTGGCGCTGGTGTTTGCCCTGCTCGCGTTTGTCTCGCTGACCCTGTTGGGCGTGGCGCTGTACCGCGACCTGGAGCGCGAGCTGATCCGCCGCGACGACGCGGCCCTGGTGAACCGCATCGATCAACTGCGCACCTTCCTCAACGACAGCAATACGCTGGAGCTGATCCGAACCAAACCGGCGTTGTTCCAGAACATGCTGGGCAATCGCGAAGCCCTGCTGACCATTGGCGCCGCCGGACAAAAACCGCTGCTGGTGGTCAATCCCGGCAACCTCGCCTTGCCATCGCTGGCACCGGTGTCGATGGACCATCCGTTGAGCCTGGCCGATGTGCAGCACTATCCCGGCGTGGACGGCGTCCCTTTCGCGGCCGCCGCGGCGACCATCGAATCCGACGATATGGGCAGCTTGCAGGTGGTCACCGGACGCCTGATGACCGAGCGCACCGCCGTGCTCGCCCGCTACCGCCTCAACGTGTACCTGTTCGCCAGCGTGGCGGCGATTCTGCTGGCGCTGTCCGGCTATCTGCTGGTGCATCGCGGCCTGCTGCCCGTGCGACGCCTGGCCCGGCATGCCCACGGCATTGGTGTCGGCAACCTCACCGAGCGCCTCGATGGCCAGGGCTCGCCACGGGAGCTGCTGCCGATGATCGACGCGCTCAATGCAATGCTAGACCGTTTGGGCAAGGGTTTCGTGCAATTGGGTCAGGTCTCGACCGACATGGCCCATGAACTGCGCACGCCGATCAACAACCTGCTCGGCGAAACCCAGGTTGCGTTGCAGCAGAACCGCAGCGTCGAGGCCTATCAGCAACTGCTCGCCTCCAACGTCGAAGAGCTTGAGCGTCTGGCGCGGATGCTCGACAACATGCTGTTTCTGGCGCGTACCGACCCGGCCAGTGCCCTGAGCCAACGCCAGGAGCTGGATGCCGCTGACGAAATGGAACGTATGGCCGACTATTTTGAAGGGCTGGCGGCGGATGTCGGGATCAGCATCGATGCCCAGGGCAGCGGCGTGATCTGGGCTGAGCCGATGCTGCTGCGCCGTGCGTTGGCCAACCTGTGCGCCAATGCCATCAAATATGGCGCGGCGCATTCTGAGCTGGTCATTCGCGCCATACCTTCGGCTGAGGGTATCCGGGTGGTCGTGCGTAACCATGGCCAGACCATCCCTGCCGAGCACCTGCCCCGGCTGTTCGAGCGCTTTTACCGGGTTGACGAATCCCGCGAGCGTTCGGCTCATTCCAATGGTTTGGGGCTGTCGATCGTGGCGACGATCATGCAGTTGCATAACGGGGCTTACAGTGTCAGCAGCAGTGAGGGGGTGACGTGTTTTGAGTTGTTTTTTCCGGGGCGGCGGGTGGGTGAGTGAGGTTTGGTGTTTTTGCGGTTGGTGTGAATATCCGTTTTCTGCGGTAACGCCGGCTATTGGTTTCGCCCTTACGGCGAGTCACTTTGGAAAAGCCCCAAAGTAACCAAAGGGCTCTTGCCCCTTTCGTTCGGTGCCTCGCTAAGGCTCGGCATGCCCTCGCTCCGGTCCTGCTCCGTGGGCCCGCCGCCATCGGCCATCCATGGCCGGGGGCGGCTAACCCGGCATCCATGCCGGGTTGCCCACTGCGCAGAACCTCCTCTCGGCCTCTCGAGGGGGCGCTCAGATCAAAAGCGGAAGGCGAGCTAACGCTCGACCTGATGAGTGGTGGAAATCAAAAGCGTACGCGATCCCCTGTAGGAGCCGGCTTGCCGGCGAAAAGCGTTTGGACAACGCGTTCATTCAGACAGTACGCGTTATCGTTGACGTCCATCGCCAGCAAGCTGGCTCCTACAGTTTTGAATCGTGTGAACCCAATCCCTTGTAGGAGCCGGCTTGCTGGCGATGGCGGTGGGTCAGTCGACGTTTGTATTGGCTGGAGGGACGCTATCGTCGGAACGCCGCCCGCAACAAGCCGGCTCCTACAGGGGATAGGTGTACATATCCGGAATGAGGGAACGCGCGCACCAAAGAGCCAGGTCGGCTTTCAGGCCGCCTCGGCGGCTGTGGCGGTAGTCGCCCCCTCGAGAGGCCGAGTGGAGGTTCTGCGCAGTGGGCAACCCGGCATGGATGCCGGGTTAGCCGCGCACGGCCAAGGATGGCCGATCGCGGCGGGCCCACGGAGCAGGACCGGAGCGAGGGCATGCCGAGCCTAGGCGAGGCACCGAACGAAAGGGGCAAAAGCGCTTGGTTACTTGGCGCTTTTCCAAGTGACTCGCCGTAAGGGCGAAACCAATAGCAGCCGTTACCGCAGAAACGGATATGCCCCCACCCACCGCAAATGGCAAAAAACACCACCCCCCTTGAGCACTTTCGACCTATCCCAACCAAACCACCGCCCCTAGACTCTTGCCCCCAATAACAGCGCCAAACGCGCACAAGACCGAACCAGGGAAACCCTCATGAACCCATCCGACATTTTCGTTATCAGCGCCGTCCGTTCCGCCATCGGCAGCTTCGGCGGCTCGCTCAAGGATGTGCCACCGATTCAACTGGCCACCGACGTCTGCCGCGCCGCCATCGAACGCTCGGGGCTGGCACCTGAGCACATCGGCCATGCGGTGATGGGCCATGTGATCCCGACCGAAGCCCGCGACGCCTACATCTCCCGGGCGGTGGCGATGAATGCCGGCCTGCCGAAAGAGACACCCGCCTTCAACGTCAACCGCCTCTGCGGTTCCGGTTTGCAGGCAATCGTCAGTGCCGCGCAAAGCCTGATGCTCGGTGATGCGGGCGCGGCGCTGGCCGGTGGCGTCGAATCCATGAGCCGTGGCGCGTATCTGTTGCCGCAAGCGCGTTGGGGCGCACGCATGGGCGACATGCAGGCCATCGACTACATGCTCGGCGTGCTTCAAGACCCGTTTGCCGGTTTCCACATGGGCATCACCGCGGAAAACATCGCCGAACGCTACGGCATCACCCGTCAGGCCCAGGATGAACTGGCCATGCTCAGCCAGCAGCGCGCCGCGCGGGCAATCGCCGAAGGCCGCTTCAACAGTCAGATCGTTCCAATCGAAGTGGCATCGCGCAAAGGCACCGTGACCTTTGCGACCGACGAACACGTGCGTGCCGAGGTCAATGCCGAGCAACTGGCCAAGATGAAACCGGCCTTCAAAAAAGACGGCAGCGTCACCGCCGGCAACGCCTCGGGCCTGAATGACGGCGCCGGTGCGCTGATCATGGCCACCGGTGAGATGGTGCGCACACAAGGCCTCAAACCAATGGCCCGGCTGGTCGGCTATGCCCACGCTGGTGTCGAGCCGGAACTGATGGGGCTCGGCCCGATTCCCGCCACTCGTCTGGTGCTCAAACGTGCCGGCCTGACCGTCGCCGACCTGGATGTCATCGAGTCGAACGAGGCCTTCGCCGCGCAAGCCTGTGCCGTGGCGCAGGAACTGGGCTTCGATCCGGAGAAGGTCAACCCCAACGGTTCGGGCATCTCGCTGGGCCATCCGGTGGGCGCCACCGGCGCGATCATCGCGACCAAGGCCATTCACGAACTGCACCGCGTCCAGGGCCGTTATGCACTGGCGACCATGTGCATCGGCGGCGGCCAGGGCATCGCCGTGCTGTTCGAACGCGTCTGATACGTCCACCCTGCCCCCGTTCAACGGGGGCAGCCGAACAAACTATTGCTCGCAGGTTTGACTGATGACCTAACCTCATAGGCTGAATGACTAACAACAGAGTCAGGCACTCCTATGCGTCATGCACTGAAAGCCATGATTTTCGTCGCTTTCACGCTTTTCGGGGCGGGCCCCGGAATGCTGTTGGCGGCAGACCCTGCGGACATTTCAATGCCCAGGGCGGTTGCCGCGCCCCCCAGCGTTTCCCCAAGCGACCTCCAGGCGTTGCAACTTCGGCTGGACGCCCTCAAACAACAGATCTCGCTGGTTGATAACTACAGCCAGCTGGAGGCCCCGCAGGACCTGGTCCAGATGTTCATGCTGGATGTCGATCGCCTCTCGACCTCGCTGCTTCCCCTGCAAACTCAACTGCGTGCGCAACTCGGTGTACTGGGGCCTGTCCCGCGCGATGACGCCGCGGCCGAGCAGCCCGATATCACCGCGCAAAGGGTCGCGCTCACCGAGCAAAAAAACAAAGTCGACGCCACCCTGAAAACCCTGGCCACCCTGAAAACGAGTGCCACCGACCTCATCACCCAGATTGCCGGCATCCGTCGCAACATGCTGGAAAGCGAACTGACCCTGAGCACCCGAAGCGTCCTGAATCCCGAATTCTGGTCACCGATCCTGAGCCCTTCGATGGATGATCGACAGCGCTTCGCATCGTTCCTCGGTCAGGCAAGTGAGGTCCTCAAACTGGCCTGGCAACCGGGCCAACGCCTCTACACCAGCGTACTGTTGCTGCTGGCCCTGCTTATCTGGACGCTGGGCCGCCGTCTCGCGGAACGAGGGCTGACGTGGCTTTGCATTCACCGGATGCCAGAAGGACGCCTGCGCCGCAGCTCCCTGGCGCTGGCTTCCGTATTGGCCACGGTGCTGACGGTCGGCCTGTCCCTGCAACTGCTGTTTTATGTCTTCACACGCCAGGCTCCGCTGACGCCGACGCTGACGACGTTCTCCCAGGAGTTCGAAAAAGTCGCCTACACCTGCGTGCTGATCACCGCGTTGAGCCGCGCCCTGTTGTCCACGAAGCACCCGTCGTGGCGGCTGCCGGCGCTTGCCGATCAGGTGGCGCTGTCACTCAAGCCTTATCCGCGGGTTCTGGCAGGCGTGCTGCTGGTTCTGGTGACAATGATCCAGATTACCAACGCAACCGGCATGAGCAGCGGCATCGTGATCGCCGGTCGAGGGGTCGTCGCACTGGTTGTTACGTGCGTTCTGGTGGATTTATTGTGGCGCACCGGCAAAGTCCGCAGAGCCGTCGTGGCGTCTGGCGAAGCCTATGAAGCCGGCAGGACGTTCGCGGGCGTGCTTTACACCCTCGCCAGTCTTGCGATGGTGATCTGCCTGGTATCCCTCCTGACCGGTTACGTGTCCCTGGCCAGGTTCGTCACCTATGAACTGGTCTGGGGCTTTCTCATCCTCTCCGGTTTCTATTTGCTGATGCAGTGCTTCAAAGATGCCTGCGAATACTTTTTTTCAATAAAAAGTCCCAGCGGCAAGGCGCTCAAACAGTTGCTCGGCATTGAAGACCGGCGCCTGGAGCAGATCTCGATCGTTCTGTCGGGGGTCGGGCGCGCCGGACTCTTGCTGCTGGCGCTGGTCACCCTGTTCGTCGGGGGCGTCGGCACGACGCTCGGGCAACTGCTCACCAACGTCTTTTCCATTCTCGGCGGCGCCGGGCTGCGCAAACTGAACATCATCCCCGGGCACTTGCTCAATGCCGCACTGGCCTTGCTGATCGGCATCTACCTGATTCGCACGCTGGGCCGCTGGCTGGACAAGGAGCTCCTGCCGAAAACCGAGATGGACCCTGGCATGCGCGCTTCGCTGACCACGCTGTTTGCCAACATCGGCTATGCGTTGGTCATTCTGCTGACGCTGTCATCGTTGGGCGTGCAGTGGACCAACCTGGCCTGGATCGTCAGTGCGTTGTCGGTTGGGATTGGTTTTGGCTTGCAGGAGATCGTCAAGAATTTCGTCTCAGGCCTGATCCTGCTAACCGAGCGCCCGGTGAAAGTCGGCGATCTGATCAGCATCAGCGGGGTCGAGGGCGACATCCGCCGGATCAACGTGCGGGCCACCGAAATCCAGCTCAGTGACCGCTCGATCGTCATCGTGCCCAATTCGCAGCTGATCTCGCAAAACCTGCGCAACGTAACCCTGGGCGGCAGCGCCCAAGGGGTGGCGTCACTCGAACTGACCTTCCCCCTGGACATCGACCCCGAACAGGTGAAAGACCTGCTCTACAACACCTACCGCGAGCACGAGACCATTCTCGACAAACCGGCGCCGATGGTGCGCTTCAGCAAACTGACCCCCGAAGGCATCACGCTGACGGTCACCGGCTACGTCGGCAGCCCGAGAATCGTCGGCGTCACCAAGAGCGACCTGCTGTTTGAAATCCTCAAGCGCCTGAGTGACGCCGGTATCGAGCTGGCGAAGCCGGCACCCACGGTGTGAGTCAGTGGGCGATGCACACCGATTTCAGCTCGGTGTAGGCCTCGATCACCGCACGACCGAACTCGCGGCCCATGCCGGACTGCTTGACGCCACCAAACGGCATGGCCGGGTCGAGCAGCACGTGGGCGTTGACCCACACGGTGCCGGCCTCGATGCGCGGCACCAGGTTCATCGCTTTGCCGAGGTCATTGGTCCACAGGCTCGCGGCCAGGCCGTAGCGGTTGTCGTTGGCCAGGGCGATCACGGCGTCTTCATCGTCAAACGGCATCACCCCCAGTACTGGGCCGAACACCTCTTCGCGGGCCACCGCCATGCTGTGATCGATGTCGGCCAGAATGGTCGGCTGCACATAGAAGCCCTCGCCTTCCACCAACTCGCCCCCGGACACCACCCGTGCGCCTTCGCGACGCGCCAGCTCGATGTGCTTGAGCACGCTTTGCTGCTGCTTGCGCGAGACCAGCGGGTTGATCGCAGCATCGCCGTTCATGCCTGCGCCGATGGGCATCGCCGATACGGCGGCGGCAAGTGCTTCAACGAATTGATCGTGGATCGAGCGATGCACGTAGAAGCGCGAAGCCGCCGCACACACCTGGCCGTTGTTCAGCAGACCGCCAAGGATTGCGCCCTGGACGGCTTTTTCGATGTCGGCATCGGCCAACACGATCATCGGGTTTTTGCCGCCCAGCTCCAGCGAGAACCGCGTCATGTTTTCCATGCACGCCACGCCGACGCTTTTGCCCACCGCCGTGGAACCGGTGAAGGACACTTTGCTCACTAGTGGATGCGCCGTCAGCACACCGCCGACATTGGCACCGCCACCGGTGACGACGTTGAACACGCCCGCCGGAATGCCCGCTTCCAGCGCCAGTTCAGCCAGGCGCATGGCGGTCAGCGGCGTTTCCATCGCCGGTTTGATGATCACCGTGCAACCGGTGGCCAGGGCTGGCATCAGCTTCCACGCCGCGATCAGCAACGGGAAATTCCACGGCACGATCCCGACCACCACGCCCACCGGTTCACGCTTGGTGAACGCGGTGAATTTCGCCCCCGGCGGCAGCGGAATCGACACGTCAAACGTCTGCCCTTCGATCTTGGTCGCCCAGCCGGACATGTAGCGCATGAACTCCACGGTGGCGTTCAGGTCCAGTGCGCGCGCCATGTTGATCGACTTGCCCTGACTCAGGGTTTCCAGCTGCGCCAGTTCTTCGGCATGCGCTTCTACCAGCGCAGTGAAGTTCAGCAGGATGCGTTCGCGGTCCGCCGGGCGCAGGCCCGACCACACGCCGGACTTGAAAGCTTTATGCGACGACTGCACCGCCTGTTCGACCACCTCCAGCGGTGCGTCGAGGGTTTCGCACAGGGTTTGTCCGGTGGCCGGGTTGACCACGGCAATGCGCGGCCCTTCGGCGAACACCCATTGGCCATCGATAAAGCAGCCGTGGCGGCGGTCAAGGAATGCAGCAACCTGCGGCAGGATTTCAACGTTGCTCATAAATCACCTTTGGTTCAGACGTGTTTTTCAGCCGGATAACGGGCTGATTACTGTTGTTCTTTGAGGAAACACACGACCGCCTGGCGATCGTCCGCGGAGGCCAGGCCCATGTAGGGCATGTAGGTCCCCGGCACGAAGGCCTGGGGTTGGGTGATGAGTTGCGCGATGTTCTCGGCCTGCCAGTTGATGTCTTTGCTGCGCATGGCCTGGGAATAGTTGAAGCCTTCCAGCGAGCCGGATTTGCGCCCGACCACACCCGCCAGGTTCGGCCCCATCATTCCCGTCATGCCCTTGGTCACCGAATGGCAGACCGCGCATTCATTGGCGAAGACCTGGGCGCCATGCCCTTGGTCGGGCGCGCAGTCAGCGGCCAGCGCGGTGTGCGCGAGGGTGAGTGAGAGCAGACCGATGAGGGGCAATCGCAGCGAGGTGAACATAGGAAAACGACCTTGAAAATCCGCGCTCATCCATTGAGCGGCAACACGGGAGCGCCGACGCAGCGGTGCATCGACAGGGTTGAGAGGGATTGTCGATGGTCAGTGATGCGCAGGTTTTGCCCTGCGTGCCAGTCGTATTGGCGAGGCTGCCAAACCGGGCATTTTGGCAAGCACAGCCAACTCTTTGGCAACCACACAAAAGGCCGGAAAAGTTCCGCGCCTTAGTATCGAAAAAGACCGCAAACCTGCGCTCAAGAACAAGAACGGATGCCACACATGCTCAAGTCCCCCTTGCTGCGTCTCTCTACACTTGCCCTGATGATCAGCGCCGGCCATGCCGGCGCGTACGAACTCTACGCCGATGACGACAGTCACCTGAACGCCACGCTGGAAGCGGTCTTCGGCATCTTCCACAGCCAGGAAAACTACGCGCTGTCCGGTCGCCTCGACCCGGGTTCTTCGTCGTGGCGCGAGGGCTACATCAAATATGGCCTGAGCTTCGACAAGGGCCTGGCCGGTGTCGGCACCGCGTATGGCGCGGCGAACCTGCTCAGCTCCGGCACCTGGGGCGACGGCGATGCCGCAGGCTTCAGCGACGGTTCGGAACGCACCACCAAATTCGAAGACGCCTACCTCGGCTGGCGTTCGGGCAAGCTGTTCGACGTGCTCGGCGAGGACGGCGTCGACCTGTCCTTCGGTCGCCAGAACATCGTGATCGGTGATGGTTTCCTGATTAATGGCGACGCGCTCAACTTGGGCAAAGGTCTGGCCGACGGTGAGTTCAACCGCGGTGGCGCGTACTGGCTGGCGGCGCGCAAAGCCTTCGACGAGACTGCCGTGCTGCGTCTGGGAGGCAAGGAAGGCTGGCGTGGCGACCTGATGTGGTTGAAGTCCGATAACCGCGCACAAGCGAAAACCGAAATGTACGTCGGCACGCTTGAGCACGTCGCCGAAGCAGGCACGGTCGGTTTGACCTACATCGACACCACCGATGTCGACGAAGAGTTCGCCTCCCCTTCGCAGCTTGAACGCGACGGCATGAAAACCTACAGCCTGCGCGCAGCCGGCAATGCCGGGGTGCAAAACCTGTTCCTCTCCGGCGAATACGCCAAGCAGGACAAACCCCACACCAGCACCGAAGATGCCTGGTACCTGGAAGCCGGCTGGACCTTCGCCGACGTGGCCTGGACGCCAAATGCCAGCTACCGCTACAGCCGTTTCTCGGAAGGTTATGACACGCTGTTCTATGGTTTCAGCCGTGGCTTCGGCACCTGGTTCCAGGGTGAGGTCGCCGGCAACTACGCCGGCCCGTTCAACACCAACTCGCGTATCCAGCAAGTCAAATTCACCGTCTCGCCGCTGGAGAACCTGACGGTCGGTGCGATGTATTTCAACTTCGACACCATCGACCGCAACCTCGGCAATACCGATGGCCACGAAGTCGATCTGTATGCCGAATGGCACGTCAACGAACACCTGACGGTGATGCCGCTGATCGGCCTCTATCAGCCGGACAAAAGCGCCGACGAGGGTGGCACGCAGCTGGGCAGCAACGACAAGAACCTCTACAGCCAGGTGATTTTCGCCACCACGTTCTAAGCCCCCACGCAATCCCTGTAGGAGCGAGCCCGCTCGCGATGGAGGTCAACGATGACGCGTGTTGCCTGAATAAACGCGTCGCCCAGACATTTTTCGCGAGCGGGCTCGCTCCTACAGGGGACCGTGTCATGCCTCAAGGAAAAAGGCCTTTCCAATGCACAAAAAATTCCTGACGATTCAGAGCAAAATCGCCCTGCTCGCCGGCCTCTGCCTGCTGTTGGTGGTAGGTTTGCTGATGGGGTTGTCGCTGTATCAAACCCATCGGAGCAGCCAGCAAGTGGCCGAGGCCAGCAGCGAAATGCTCGCCAACGCCGCCAAGGAACACATGCAGGCGCTGGGCAAAGTGCAAGCGATGCAGGTGCAACGCACCTTCATGCAGACGCACGAATATGGCCAAGGGTTGTCGCGCTATCTGCTCTACCTGAGGCAGTTGCAACATCAGGGCAACCTTACCCGTCCACAACTGCGCCAGGAGCTGAGCACCCAGCTGCACCAGGCCCTGATCGACAAGCCCGACCTGCTCGGGCTTTATGTCATTTTCGAACCCGATGCCCTGGACGGCGCCGACGCCGGTTTCGTCGATCAGGCGGCCATGGGCAGCAACGAAACCGGGCGCTTTTCGCTGTATTGGGTGCAAAGCAAACCCGGCGAACTGCAAGCGGTGATCGGCGACGAAGCGCTGCTCGCCAACACCTCGCCCGGCCCCAGCGGCGCGCCCTACAACGCCTTCTACACCTGTGCCCGCGACACCCGCAAAGCCTGCGTGCTGGAGCCGTATTTCGATGAGGCCTCCGGCAGCCGCAAACTGGTGACCAGCATCGCGTTCCCGCTGCTGGACCATGACAAGGTCATCGCCGTGGTCGGACTCGACATCAACCTCGCCGCCCTGCAACAGAACAGCGAAGCCAGCGCGCTCCAACTGTTCGACAGCAACGGGCAGATCAGCATCGTCAGCCCGCGCGGGGTGATTTCCGCCAACAGCCAGGACGTCAGTCGCCTCGGGCAACCGCTGGACAATGTTGAGGTGATGGACACCTTGCGTCAGGGCCAGCCGAAAGTGTTCGTCGATCAACAGCAGATCAAAGTACTTGAGCCGCTGGCACCGATTGTCGGTGCAGCGCCGTGGGGTGTGCTGGTCGGCGTGCCGCAGAACGTGCTGCTCGCCCCGGTCACCACGCTGCAACAGGAACTCGATGCACAAGCCGTGCGAAGCACCGCGCTTGAGCTGTTGCTGGGCGGCGGCTCGGCGCTGCTTGGCCTGGTGTTGATCTGGTACGCGGCGTATCGCATCACCAGGCCGCTGCAACTGCTGACGCGGGTCATGGAGGATATTTCCCTGGGCGAAGGTGATCTGACCCGACGCCTGGCCGTGCAATCACGGGATGAAATCGGCCAACTGGCGACGGCGTTCAACCGCTTTGTCGAGCGTATCCACCACTCCATCCGCGAGGTGTCTTCGGCGGCGCTCGGCGTCAACGAAGGCGCCAAGCGTGTGCTGCTGGCGTCCAACGCATCGCTGAGCAATTTCGATGAACAATCGACCCGCACCAACAGCGTCGCCGCCGCGATCAACGAACTGGGCGCCGCCGCCCAGGAAATTGCGAACAACGCTTCCGATGCCTCGCAGCAAGCCTCCGCCGCGCGCCAACAGGCCGAAGACGGGCGTCAGGTGGTCGAGCGCACGATTGAGGTGATGAACGAACTGTCCGGAAAAATCAGCGCGTCGTGCGTCAACATCGAAGCGCTGAACAGCAAAACCGTGAACATCGGGCAAATCCTCGAAGTGATCAAAGGCATCTCTCAGCAGACCAACCTCCTCGCCCTCAACGCCGCCATCGAAGCGGCGCGGGCGGGTGAAGCGGGACGTGGCTTTGCCGTGGTCGCCGACGAAGTGCGCAGCCTGGCCGGGCGCACACAGACCTCGGCGGCAGAGATTCAGCAGATGATTGAAGCACTGCAAGTCGGTGCCCGTGAGTCGGTGACGACCATGACCGAGAGCCAGCAACACAGCGAGGAAAGCGTCAGCATCGCCAACCTCGCCGGCACGCGGCTGGGCAGCGTGACGCAACGCATTGGCGAAATCGACAACGTCAACCAATCGGTCGCCGCAGCCACTGAAGAGCAAACGTCGGTGGTCGAGGCGTTGAACGTGGACATCACCGAGATCAACACGCTGAACCAGCAAGGAGTGGAGAACCTGCAATCGACGTTGCAGGCATGTACCGAGCTGGAACGCGAGGCTGGGCGGCTGAATCAGTTGGTCGGGAGTTTTCGCATCTGAAAGCAGGGGTGCCTGATCTGCCGCTATCGCGAGCAAGCTTGCTCCTACAAGGTTGAAGTGATCACACCATTTGTGAACGACACAGACCTGTAGGAGCAAGCTTGCTCGCGATGAACGATAACGCGGTCTCAGCAAGCCGCCACAGCATGCTCAACCCGATGAAACAACCGGTTGAAATACACCAGGCTATCGCCCTCCCCGCGCACACCCACCTTCGACAATTCCACAAACATCACCGAATGCGACCCGACTTCCTTGCACTCGCTGATCCGCCCTTCCAGCTGCACCAGTGCATCACGCAGCACCGGCACGCCCGTGTCACCGCCGTCCCACAAGTCCCAGGCAAACCGCTCGGCCATCGGCACCTGGGTCATGCCGGCGAAGTGTCGGGCCAGTTCTTCCTGTTCGCCGCACAGCACGTTGACGCACAGCCGGCCGTTGGTGCGGAACACATCGTGGGTGGCGCTGTTGCGGTTGACGCACACCAGCACGGTCGGTGGCGAATCCGTCACCGAGCACACGGCGCTGGCGGTGATGCCGCAGCGACCGCCGGGGCCGTTGGTGGTGATGATGTTCACCGCCGCCGGCAGTTGCGCCATGGCGTTGCGAAAGTCGATTTGCTGCTGGCTCAGGTTGGCCATGTCGGTGCCCCTTCCTTCAGGAGGACCGCGCGTTCGCGGCCCGTGGGTGATGGAACAAGACTAAAGCCCGACGTGGCGCGCAGCCATTCTGACGATCCCCATGCCGAGGTAGGCTTTCCGCTAGTCGACTAGGTGGTTTCTTTATCGTCAGGGCCCGTCGCAGTGGGTATTCTGCTAAAAGGCGCCACCATAGGTGCCGACGTCCGCCGCAGCGTGCACGCGTGCGAAAACAATAATTAGAAAATCTCGTGGCAACCCCTGATGGAAACCCGCAAACCGATTGTTTATATCGTTGATGACGACAAAGACCTGCGCACTTCGCTGGCCTGGTTGCTGGAGTCGGTCAGCGTCCAGGCGCAATGCTTTGCCGGCGCTGAAGAGTTCCTGAGCCAGTACGACCCCAAGCAACCGGCGTGCCTGGTGCTGGACGTGCGCATGCCGGAAACCAGCGGCTTTCAGCTGCAGGAAATCCTCAACCAGCGTGGCAGCACCCTGCCGACGATCTTCGTGTCCGCCCATGGCGACATTCCGATGTCGGTGACGGCGATGAAGAACGGTGCGCTGGATTTCGTCGAGAAACCCTACAACCCGCAGCAGATGATCGACCGCATACAAGCGGCGCTGAAGACCGCCGTGCATGCCCAGGCCGATCAACAGCAACGCCAGCACCTGCAAGGCAAACTCGCCCTGCTGACGAGCCGTGAACGGGAGGTGTTGATGCTGGTGATCGATGGCAAGGCCAGCAAGGTCATCGCCCGGGAGCTGAACATCAGCGTGAAAACCGTTGATGTGCACCGGACCAAGATCAAGGAAAAGATGGGCGTGACCAGCATTGCCATGCTGGTGCGCGAAGTGCTGCATTTACCGGTGGATGAGCCGTCGCGGCATTAAGGGATCTGCGGCGGTCATGAGACCGCCATCGCCGGCAAGCCGGCTCCTACAGGGGATCTCCTGCGATCGCAGGATATGTGAACGGCGGTGACCTACTGTAGGAGCCGGCTTGCCGGCGATGGGGTCGGCACATTCAACATCAATGGCGCCTGACACTCCGCCATCGCCAGCAAGCCGGCTCCTACAGGGTTCTGCAGCGAACACGAGGTATGTGCACGACGAAGATCTACTGTAGGAGCCGGCTTGCCGGCGATGGGGCCGGCACATTCAGCATTGATGGCGTCTGATGCCCCGCGATCGCCGGCAAGCCGGCTCCTACAGGGATCTGCAGCGAACACGAGGTATGTGCACGGCGAAGATCTACTGTAGGAGCCAGCTTGCTGGCGAAGGGGCCGGCACATTCAACATTGATGGCGTCTGATGCCCCGCCATCGCCAGCAAGCCGGTTCCTACAGGAGAGGTCAGTTGTGGCTGTAGCGCTTACGATAAGCGCCCGGCGAGACGCCGAAGCGGGATTTGAACGCCGAGGAGAAGTAGCTGGAATCGGAAAAACCCCAGGCGTAACACAGCGCCGAGAGCTTCTGCTCGTCAGGTGAGCGGCGCAGGTTTTCCGCGCAGAAATCCAGGCGTCGGTGCTTGATGTATTGCGCCACCACCAGGCCGCGCTTGGAGAACATCCGGTACAACCCGCGCACCGAAATCCCTACCTCACGGGCAATCAGCTCGGGGCACAGGTCTTCGGCGCCGATGTGTTCGTCTATGTAGGCGATGATCTTGCGAAACTGCCGCTCGTGGGCATCCGCGCCGCTGTCGCGGGCACTGATCCCGGGCAACAACAGGCTGACCAACGCATCCAGCACCGCTTCGCTTTCCTGCATGTCCAGGCCTTCCTGCTGCCGGGTATCCAGAACCAAGCGGTTGGCCATCGCCGCCAGTGGTGTACTGGCCGCGATGCGTGTGGCGCAGTTGACTGCATTGAAATGCGAACCGCGCTCGACCACCTGACGCGGCAGGATCAGCGACAACTGTCGGGAATCCTCGTTGTAGGTCATGTCACTCGGGCGGCAGGCGTCGATCAGGGCGATGTCGCCCGTGCCCAGTTGAGCGCGATTGTCGCCCTGCTCCAGCCGGGAACTGCCACGCATCTGGAACACCGCGTAATAGTGGCCGTCGCTGCTGACGCTGACGTCCTTGCTGGTGCGATACAGGTGCACATGCGCCATGTCGACGACACTGAGGTTGATCGCGCCGCTGCGATATTCCGCCAGCTCACCGTAGAAATCCGTATCCAGGGCGCGGGCATCGAAACGCCCGCAGGCCTGGTTGACCTGGCTCAGCCAGCTTTCGAACGCCTCGTTGCGAACCGCCGAAGAAGTCATCATCACTGCAAAGCCTCACGCGTTTTATTGTTATTTTTCGACCGCTTCGTCGAGCGGTTCGGCAATTGTTACTGACCTTGGCTGTCTCCTCCTTCGACGGCCGCCGGGCCCTATTCAACAGGCTCCGACGCTGGCTTGCCAGCCTTCCCTTGCGTTAGATGTCCAATACCAGACGAGCGGAAACGGCGCGGGAAACGCAGGCGCAAATCTGTTTGTTGGACGCCTTTTCCTTGTTCGACAAACAGTTGTCGCGGTGCTCCGGCACACCGTCCAGCACCTCGACGATGCAGGTGCCGCAGATGCCTTCGCGGCATTCGGTGTCGATGTCACAACCGTGGGCCTGCAACACATCGACCAGACTCGCGTTGGCCGGCACCTGAAGCACCACACCGGAACTGGCCAGCTCTACTTCAAAACCGCCACTCGGACCGGCATTCGCTGTGGGATCGGCCTGGAAGTGCTCAAGGTGGATCGCGTCGTCGCAGCGGCTGCGCGCCGCCACTTCCACCACTTTGTTCATGAACGGCGCCGGGCCGCAGGTGTACACGTGTGCGGCACTGTCTGCCTGGTTCAGGCATTCACTCAACGTGGCATCCATGTCACCCGGCTCGATGCCGTAGTGGAACTGCACATGCCCGGCGAACGTGCTCGCCAACAGCTCGGCGAACGCTGCGTATTGCGGCGAACGGGCGAAATAATGCAGGCGCCACGGCTGGCCGTTTTCGCTCAGCCGATAAGCCATGCTCAGCAGCGGCGTGACGCCGATACCGGCGGCGCACAGCACATGCTCGGTGGCCGTCGGGTCGAGGCGGAACAGGTTGCGCGGTGCGCCCATTTCCAGCTCCATGCCCTCTTCGACCTCGTGCAGCGCCGCTGAACCGCCACGGGACTGCGCCTCTTTCTTCACCGCCACCAGATAAGCGCGGCGATCCTGCGGCGGGCTGCACAGCGAATATTGACGGGTCACGCCGGTCGGCCCGGTCAGGTCGACGTGGGCACCCGGTTCATAGGCGTCGAGCGGCTGGCCGTCACTGCGCACGAGGCGAAAGGAACGGATATCCAGCGCTTCGTCGACGATCCTTTCGATCTTCACCTTCATCATTGCATCACCTGAAATACGGTTGATTTTTGGGACGTTTGTTAGGCCCCCTGTAGGAGCTGGCTTGCCAGCGATGGCGGTCTTGAGATTTGCATCGCCAATGTGGACGCCATCGCCGGCAAGCCGGCTCCTACAAGGGATTGTTCCGGTCTTGAAATTTGCATCGCCGGTGAGGGCGTCATCGCCGGCAAGCCGGCTCCTACAAGGGATTGTTCCGGTCTTGAAATTTGCATCGCCGATGAGGGCGTCATCGCCGGCAAGCCGGCTCCTACAAGGGTTGTGTGTGAGGCCTTGTTTAGCGCATGAACAGGCCGCCGTTGATGTCCCAGCACGCACCGGTTACGGAGGCGGCGTGGTCGGCGATCAGCAGCAACACGGTGTCGGCGATGTAGCCGGGGTCGCCGAGGGTGCCGGCCGGGATCATTTTCAGGATCTGTTCCAGACGCTCCGGGGCCACGGTTTCGCGCACCACCGGCAAGTCCAGCGGCCCCGGCGAAATGCTGTTGACCGTCACGCCTTGCGGGGCCAGTTCACGGGCGAAGACTTTGGTCAGCGTCGCCACGCCACCCTTGGCCGCTGCGTAATGCGCGCCGGTGGCGGTGCCGCCGTTCTGCCCGGCGAGCGAGGCGATGTTGACGATGCGGCCAAAACCACGCTCGGCAAAGTGCGCGCCGAACACCTGGCACGCGACAAAAGTGCCGCGCAGGTTGATTGCCATCGACTCGTCGAACTCCTCCGGGGTGATGTCCATCAACGCGGCGACTTTCGACACGCCGGCGTTGTTCACCAGGATGTCGCAGCCGCCCCAATGCTCGACCAGCACGTCGCGGGCATGCTGGAAGTCGGCCTTGCTGCGCACATCCAGCTCAATGGCGACAGCACTGGCACCGCTGGCATCCAGCTCGGCAGCCAGTCGCCGCACGCCCTCGAGACGCACGTCCGCCAGGGCGACACGATAACCCGCCCCGTGCAGACGGCGGGCGATGCACTCGCCCAGTCCGCGCGAGGCACCTGTTACAAGGGCTACTCGACTCATGATGTTGCCCTCACAAAAGGAAGCCGAGCGCGCTCAGGCTGTCGGTGGAGTTGATCAGGCGCACCACTTTGCGCTCCAGCGACGGCACACCGTCGGTGAAACGAATGCGATGATTCAGGTCGGCCACAAACGGCGTGTGCACGCCGCGCTTGTAGGCGTACAGCAACTGCGCCGAGTTCACTTCGACGATGTCGCCAGCGGCTTCGACCAGGCGGAAACGCGAAATCGTGCGGATGGTTTTCGCCGCGTCCACCGCCGATGGCGAGTAGCCGGCGGTCAGGCGTTCGATGCGCAAGTCACGCATGCGCGCATCGTCGTAGGCGTAGTTGAGGTTGGCTTCGAAGTCCTCGGTGTCCGGGTCGATCGGCACGATGTACTTGCCGCTGTCGCTCCACAGGGTCGCCCATTCGGCGTAATTCTTGTGGTCGAGCAATTCGGCTTCGCGCCAGATGAATTCGATGGCCTGGGCCAACGGGCCGGAAAAACCGTTCAGGGTGTCGTGATTGCTCATTGGCTCATCATCCTTTTCCACATGTCGTAGGCACCGCGCATGCCGCCTTCGTCGGTGGCGTGGCTGACCTTGTCGCCGTTTTCAGCGGTGATTTCGCGATTGAGGCCGCGGTTGACCAGGATTGGCGCATCGACGCCGGCGTACGAACCACGCTGCACACGGTCCCAGGCCTCGGCATCGTCCGGGCTGCCAAAACCGAACGGGCCCTGGAAGTGTTCGTGAATGCGCATGCGTTCGCGGTTGGCGATTTCCGGTCCGCCGTCCATGCCGAGGGCAACGTGGCGGATCTCGGTTTCGGTCACCGATACCGGACGCAGCACGCGGAAGAACGACATCGACATCGCGACGTTGGGGAACAGGTTCAGGTTGAAACCGGCGCCGTGCAGCGAGCGCACGATGCGACGGACTTGCGCAGGCTCCATGGTTTTCGACAGCTCTTCCGTCACGTGAGCGAAGCGCTCCTGCAACTGTTCGGTGCCGTCGTCGTGATCCAGATCGACGTGTTCCGGCACCATCACCATCACGCTATGGCCGTTGCCCAACGAATGGGTGACCGCTTGTTCGTCGGTCATGAACGAGAGCATTTCCGAGGTTTCTTCATCCACCGACGACATGAACGACTTGTGCACGATCGGGAAGTGATAACCGTCGGTGGTGTTTTCCAGCTGGATCTTCCAGTTGCCCTTGAAGCTGAACTTGTGTTCGCCCTGGGTCTTGATCGGGAAACCGGCGCCCTGCTTCATGAACAGGTCCATCCAGTGTTTGGCACCGCCGAGGAAGTCTTCCAGCGGTTCGATCTCGTCGTTGTAGCTGGCGAAAACCATGCCGGCGTAGCTTTCCACGCGCAGGCTGGTCAGCGGCAGTTCGGACTTTTCCAGAATGCCTTCGTAGCCATCCGGATACGGCAGCGCACGGAGCTTGCCGTCCAGACCGTACGACCAGCTGTGATACGGGCAAGTGAAACCGGTGGCGTTGCCCTTGTGTTTTTCACACACCGTGGCGCCACGGTGCCGGCAGCGGTTTTCCAGGACGTTGATGTTGCCCTTCTTGTCGCGCACGACAATCACCGGGCGACGGCCGATGGTCGCGGTCTTGAAGTCGCCGCTGTTGCGCACTTCGCTTTCGTGGGCAACCCACACCCAGGTGCGGTAGAAAATCTTTTCCAGCTCGGCTTCGAACAGCGCCGGGTCGTTGTACAGCGAGACGTCTACGCGGTCGTACTGGACCAGGTCTTCGGGGCTTTTCGATGATGCGATCAGCCGGTATTCATGAGTGCTCATGCGGTTCTCCTCATGGCTTTTTATGATTTCTTGTTAGGGGTCGACCGTTCGCCGGCCATGCTCTGTTGCAATTGCGCACCGAAGGCGCAGACCAGCTCGTCCTGACCTTTACGACCGACAATCTGCAGGCCGACTTTCAATCCGCTGCCCTCCAGTTCCACTGGCACCGTCAGCGCGGGATGGCCGCTGAGGTTGAACGGCCGCACCAGTGGAGTCATGCCGGCCACCGCTTTGCTGGCGCTGCGGGCTTCGATCAGCGTCGGCGGCAGGCTGGGCATCGTCGGCAACAGCAGCACCGCAAACTCTTCCAGCACGGTGTCCACTTGCTGACTGAAACGCGCGCGGACTTTCTCCGCTTGCGCCAGGTCCGCCGCGCTGGTGCGACTCGCGGCCAGCAGGCGTTGCTCAACGTCCGCGCCAATCAGGCCTTTACCTGTGAGGTGGCCGAACGCGGCCCAGTTTTCAAAATTGATCACGGTGAGGCCGGCGGCGAACGCGGCTTCGAAATCGCTCAGGTGCAGCTGACTACGACGCCAGCCTGCGCGGTCGGCGGCGGCGCCGAGGCATGCTTGAAGATGCGGGTCGCAGTCGACTTCAAGAAAACCCACCGATGCGTTGCCAGAGGGCAAACCCTGCACCTGGAAGCCAGGGCAAATCACTTGCATCGCCGCGATCAGGTCCGCCATATCGGCGGCAAACGGCCCGACGCAATCGAGGCTGGACACCGCTGGATGCGCACCGACCCGGCTCACTCGCCCATAAGTCGGTTTCAAGCCAGCGATGCCGCAGCACGCCGCCGGTACGCGAACCGAGCCACCGGTGTCAGTGCCGATGGCGACATCCGCCAGACCGGCGGCAACCGCTGCCGCCGAACCGCTGGAAGAGCCGCCCGGCACGCGGTCCGGTGCTTGCGGGTTGATCGGCGTGCCGGTCCAGTCGTTGATCCCGGTCACGCCAAACGCCAACTCGTGCATATTGGTTTTGCCAACGATTTGCCAGCCTGCGTCGAGGATCGCGTCCACCACGTCGGCGTTGCGCAGCGCCGGTTCAGCATCGGCAAACGCACGACTGCCCGAGCGGGTCGGATGGCCGGCGATGTCGATCGAGTCCTTGATCGCGACCCGCTTGCCGTCGCCACCGAGTAAAAATTCGCTGATAAACGTGCTCATGCGCCCGACTCCGAGGTGAAGAGGTCCATGTTGAACAAGCGTTGCGTGCGGAAATGTGCGATCAGCCAGACACTCTCGACACAGCGAAAATCGATGTTCAAGCGCGTGCCGAACAACTCGCTGCGCCCATCGGCGTAGGTGGACACCTGCTGCATGATCCACTGCCCCTGCGCGGTGTTGCCGTCGACCAGGATCGACTCGCTGGTGAGGTAATGCAGGTTCAGGCGAAAGTGCTCCGAGGGCGGCAAGTAGCCGCCGACAAACGCTGCAATCGCCTCACGCCCGCGATGCTCGCCGAAGGTCTGCGCGGTGACGCTGCCGACGCCTTCCCACACGGCGTCGATGCAGAACAATTGCGCCAGCTCACTGACGTGGGTGACCGCCCTCGGCACGTCGCACAAGTCCATGTAGCGCGCCATCAAGCGGCGCACCTGGCTCTCCCCTTCGAGCGTCGCCAGACGCTGCAACAAGGCCTCGTTCATGGCTTACACCCTGGCGGCATCAGGGATGGTCAGTGGACGACCGATGCGCGCTTCAACCTTGGCGTAGCGCCACAGGCTGTACTCGTTCACCGGCGTGGTGCGGAACAGGTTGCAGGCATCGATCACCGATTGGTGGCAGTCAACATCGGCCATGATGTAGACGGTCCACGGCGAGGTGGTGGACGGGCCGACCATCAGCCGGTCATCGTCCATCGCGCCGAGTACGGTGATGCCGGGCATGGCGCCGAGCGAGCCCATCATCTGGCTGAAGCCTTTCCAGACGCTCAGGCCTTCGCCGGTGGGCAGGTCGAAAAAGTTCTGGGTGATGCCGATGCAGAAGACGACACGCAGCGGTTCTTGAGTGGTCTGGGACATGAATATTGATCCTTGAAGAGAGGGTTCAGATGTAGCCAGGGAACGGCGGCACGCCGAGGAACACCGAGCCGGCGCCGTCGTACAGGCCTTCGCTGAGGAACGCGTGCTGGGTGACCACCATCGAATCGCGCAGGTAACGCTGCAGCGGATGGCGCAGGTAAATCGCGGTGGTGCCGGCGAGGCTGTACGCGCTCTGCACCACGGCGGCGCCCGCCTGGGACACGTGAATCGCGGACAAGCGCAACAGGCTGGTTTGTTCGGCGGTGACCGGGTTGCCGGCCAGGATCGAATTCCACACTTGCTCGGTGGCGTTGTAGAAGAAGCCACGGGCGGCGGCCAGTCGGGCTTCGGCCTTGGCGATCTCGATGCGCACGTAGGCGCGGTCGGCCATTTTCGGTGCGCCGGTGATGCCGCTGCCGGCGGCCATGCGACTGACTTCGTCGAGGGCGGCACGGGCCAGGCCAAGGTTGACCACGGCCAGCACTTGCGCGGCGTAGGCAATCGACGGGTAGCGGAACAGCGGCTCGTCGATGGTTGCAGCACCGCCACGGATGAAGGTCCAGCGTTCGTCGACGTGTTTGTCGCTGACGCGCAGATCGTGACTGCCGGTGCCTTTGAGCCCGACCACGTCCCAGTTTTCGATGATCTCGACCTGGTCCGCACGGAACACCGCAGTGCGCGGCTTGCCACCCGCAGCGCCAATACCCACGCCGAGCAAGTCGGCGCCCTTGCAGCCGCTGGCGAATTTCCAGGTGCCGTTGACCTGCCAGCCGCCCTCGACAGTTTCAGCCGGTTGCAGCGGGAACAGGCCGCCGGCGAACACCAGGTCCGGGCTTTGGGCGTAGATTTCGGCGAGGGTTTCCGGCGGCAATGCGGCGAGATAGACCCCGGCGCTGCCGAAGCTGGCGACCCAGCCCGCAGAGCCGTCGGCTTCGGAAATACGCTCGATCATTTGCAGGAACAGCGCCGGCGCCAGGGCGTCACCGCCGAAGCATTTCGGCGTGGCGGCGCGGTAGATGCCCACGTGCTTGAAGCGCTCGATCATGTCCCGTGGCACGTGGGAACCGGCGTCGAATTCATCGCGACGCTGGCGCACTTCCGCCAGCACCTGCTCAAAGGCCTGGCGGTGGACGGTGTTGCCGTCGACGCCTGGCAGAGGGTCTTTCTCCGCGACAGCTGAACGCAGCATGGGCTTCTCTCCGTTTAATTGTTATTAGCCGCAGCCTGCCGGGAGGCGTGGCGAGCGTTATGTGGCACGGGTAACGACCGACGCGATTCCCTGTAGGAGCTGGCTTGCCAGCGATGAGGCCCTTGAATCTGGCGGCGCTCTTGAAGACGTCATCGCCGGCAAGCCGGCTCCTACAAGGGTTCGCGTTCACAGGGAAGATTGTTGGCTGTGAGGTCGTTGCCCTTGCATTGAGGCCCAGTGTAAAAACCGCGTCGGGTCGCCACTATTGGTGCGTGCAGCCTCTTCACTAAAGGAATCCCCTAGCCAGCCCCCGGTTACCTCTGAGCGCATCCCCACGCGCAAGCGGGTATAAAAAGCCATACTTTCCCTTCACCGGTTCCTCAGGACTGCGCGATGTACCTGCCAAAACCGCACGACTTTTTCACCCTCATCGAAGCCATGCCGCTGTGCATCATTCTTCACGATGCGCAGAGCAAGGAGATCCTCTGGGCCAACACCGCCGCCCTCGACGCGCTGGGTTTTACCCTGGAAGAACTGACGCCGCTGAAAGCCCCGGACATGACCCGCGACGCGCCCAAGTACCGGCGTTCGGTCGGCCTGCGCTGGCTGGAAGGCGCAGCGCGCACGGGCCAGCGCGCCATCGAGTGGTGTTATCGCTCCAAGCAAGGCGTGGAAATCCTCTCCGAGGCGGTCGCGACGCTGGTGCATCTGGACGGTCGCGATGTTCTGATGGTGCAGTTCCGCGACATCTCCAGGGAGGACAAGGTCAAGCGCGACCTCAAGCGTTTCGAAAGCCGGCTCAAGGCATTCATGCAGGACCTCGCCGAAGGTGTCGCGGTGCTCGGCCCTGAAGGTGATATCCGCTTTATCAGCGACTCCGGCGCGCACCTGCTCAACAGCGAAGAACACACGCTGATCGGCGAAAATTTCCTGTCGTGGTGCGACGACGACTCACGTCGGCGGCTGCTGCAACAGCTGGCCAGCGAGACCCCGGAACATGCGCCGTTCCGCGTGCACTACCACCTGCAACGCCGCGACGGTGAGTGGCGCTGGCATGAGGCGACGTGTCGTTTTATCGAGATCGAAGACGACCTGGTCGGCCACCTGCTGCTGTTTCGCGACGTCACCGAACAAGTGCGCGCCGAAGAAGCTCGGCGGGTCAGCGAGCAGAAACTCGAATACCTGGCGCGCTACAACGCCATGGGCGAAATGGCCGTGGCCATTGCTCATGAGCTAAGCCAACCGCTGGCCGCTACGCGTAACTTCATCGAAGGCGCGGTGATTCGCCTGGGCAAGGAGTCCACCACGGATCAGGGCGTCGCCTGGGGTTTGCAAAACGCCGTGCGGCAAATCGAGCATGCGTCGCTGATCATCAAAAGCGTGCGCGATTACGTGGTCAAACTGGAGCAGGCCGAAGAGCTGATCGACCTCAACGAACTGCTGCGCGAAACCCGCTATTTCATCAGCCTGCGCGCCGATCCGAGCCTGGTCCGCGTCGAGATTGTCGCCAGCCCCGCGCCGCTTTGGGTGAGTTGCGAGAAGGTGCTGATCGGTCAGGTCATTCTTAACCTGGCGTTCAACGCGATTGAAGAAATGAGCGATCTGCCTGTTGAACGACGGGTGCTGCGCATTCACGCCAGCCGCGAAAACGACGTGGCGTTGGTGCGCATCGAAGACTGCGGTCGCGGCATTCAGGCCCAGGCGCAAGAGAAGTTGTTCGACGGTTTCTTCTCCTCCAAGGTCAGCGGCAACGGCATTGGCCTGGCGCTGTGCAAAAACATCATCGGCCGCCATCGCGGCGATATCTGGGCGCAAAACCTTGAGCCCTGCGGCGCCGTGTTCACCTTCACCCTTCCCCTGGCAACTCCCGCCTGACACCGCCGAAGAACCTGAATCAAGCCGGCTCCTACAGGTTTGCGTTTTCGCCTGCAATTGCGGTGCGTGCAGCCGGTTTTTCGAGACTGGCACAGACACACAAACGCTTGGCAGCCACAGCAATTCCCCCCTTCTGCCAGCGAGGCAGAATCGAACTGCAAAAATCTGCCAATGCACTTGCGTTTTGCACGAACAATAATTCAGGGAGTTCCCCCTAATGCGAGCCACCAGGATCACCGTACAGTCAGCGCTGAGTCTCAGCCTGCTGGTACTGGGTTTGAACAATGCCAGCGCGGATCTGCCCGCTGACACGATCGGCCAGACCGTTCTGGCATTTCCGCCGGAAGTTCATCGGGCCTTTATCGTCGACGTCGAATTCGAAAGTTTCGTGGCGGGCCGTGTCACCGTGGTCGACCCCGATAAAAAGCGCGTGCTCGGCATGGTGCCGACTGGTTTTGCTGCGCCCTCGACGCTCAGCCACGATCAGAAAACCCTCTACAGCGCCGACATCTGGTATTCGCGCGGCACCCGTGGCACCCGCACCGACGTGCTGACCGCGTGGGACAGCTCGACCCTGTCGCCGGCCTGGGAAGTGCTGATTCCGAACAAGCGCGCCGAGTCGCTGACCCAACGCTACGGCTTGAAGACCAGCGGCGATGACCGCTTTGTCTACGTCTACAACTTCACCCCATCAACCTCGGTGACCGTGGTCGACACCCAAGCCAAAGCCGTCACCGCCGAACTGGCGATTCCCGGTTGCGTGCTCAACTACCCGATCGGCAATCGCCGCTTCGCCTCGCTGTGCGGCGACGGCAGCTTGCAAGTGATCACGCTGAACGATCAGGGCCAGGAAACCGCACGCAGCCGCACGCCGTTCTTTGACCCGAACGCGGAAAAACTGGTGGAACGCGCGGTGAACGTCGGCGACACCTATTACTTCACCACCACCACGGGCACCGTGCGCCCGGTGGATTTCTCGGCCGACGCACCGAAAATCCTGCCGTCCTGGTCGTTGACCAGTGACGAGGAAAAGAAGGCCGGCTGGGCACCGGGCGGCTGGCAGCTGATGGCTGTCGCGCCGAAGCTGAACCGCTTGTACGTGCTGATGCACGACGCGCACGAACCGATGAAGTGGGAAGACCCGAGCCCGCTGATCTGGGCGTTTGATCTGAAAACCCACAAGAAGGTCGCCACGCTGGAGGCACCGGTTCCGGTGTGGAGCATGCAGGCGACCGGCGACGACAAGCCGCTGCTGCTGGGCGCCGACGTTGCAGGCGGTTTGCAGATCTTCGACCTGAAGACCAACACGCTCACCGGCAGCATGGCGAAGGTCGCGAAAACCGCGACTCAGGTCATGAGCTACTAACCGAGGTTCGGCCATGCACTTAGATCCGATCTTCATCATTGCCAGCGCCCTCGCCATCGCGGTGTTGCTGGCCAGTGCCGCGACCCACAAGGTGCGCGCGCCGGCACGTTTTGCCCGGCAATTGGCGGACTACCAATTGCTGCCCGACGTGGCCGTACGCCCCGTCGCACGCGTCATTCCGCTGGTTGAACTGGCCATCGCCTTTGCGCTGCTGGTACCGGTCAGCCGTGCCTGGGCAGCGTTGGGCGCCGCCAGCCTGATCGCGCTGTACGCCGCGGCCATTGGCATCAACCTGTGGCGCGGTCGTCGCGATATCGACTGCGGTTGTGCCGGCCCGGATCAGGCCCAGCCGCTGCGCCCGGTTCTGCTGCTGCGCAACAGCGCGCTGGTGGCGTTGGCGTTGCTGGCCAGTGTCTCGCCGGTGGTTCGTGACCTGGTTTTTTTCGACGGCTTCGTGACTGTCGCCGCCAGCGCCGTCGCGCTGCTGATTTACGCCGCAGCCGATGGCTTGCTGGCGAACTCCCCTCTTCTGCTCAAACTGATTGGTAGGTGATCAATGGAAGGCTTAATCGTTTCCAACGTTCTGCTCTGGGTACTGCTGGTGGCCGTGGCGTTTGCCGTCATGGGCCTGGTCCGGCAGATTGGTGTGCTGCACGGCCGTCTGGCCCCGGCCGGTGCGTTGATGATGGACAAGGGCGTGGCGGTCAATGAAGCCGCGCCACAGGTCACCGCTTCCGACCGCAAAGGGCGCCCGGTCAACTTCGGCTATGCCGGCGAGAAATCGCAACTGCTGTTCTTCCTCTCGCCAACCTGCCCGATCTGCAAGTCGCTGCTGCCGGCGATCAAATCCATCGCCAAGGAACAGGCCGATCGCCTCGACGTGGTGTTCATCAGCGACGGCGACATGGACGCTCAGCAAAAGCTGATCACCGAACACAAATTGGAAGACGCCACTTATGTGGTCGGGCCAGAGGTGGGCATGACCTACCAGATCGGCAAGCTGCCGTACGCCGCGCTGATCGACAAGACCGGCACCCTGCGCGCCAAAGGCCTGGTCAATTCCCGCGAGCACCTGGACAGCCTGTTCGAAGTCGAGCACCTGAAAAGCGCGACGCTGCAGGAATACCTCAACAGCCAGCCGCATGCACACGACCATAGCCACGGCCATAGCCACTGATAAGGCAGGAGACTTTCATGAAACTGCTGGATCTGTTGTTTGAGCGTTCGACTCGTCGTGTTGCCGACACCACTTCGCGACGCAAACTGCTGTCGCGCATGGGTTCTCTGATGGTTGCCGGCGCCGCGTTGCCGCTGTTGTTGCCGCTGGATCGCACCAGCAAAGCCCTGGCCGCCGACAACCCGAAAGCCGGTGACCCGGGTGATCCGAACACCTGCGACTATTGGCGCTACTGCTCCATCGATGGCTTTTTGTGCAGCTGCTGCGGAGGGTCGGTGACGTCCTGTCCGCCGGGCACGGAAGTGTCGCAAGTGACCTGGATCGGCACCTGCCGCAACCCGGCCGACGGCAAGGATTACATCATTTCGTACAACGACTGCTGCGGTAAGCAGAGCTGTGCGCAGTGCGCCTGCACCCGTAACGACAGTGAAGAACCGGCCTATCGCCCGTTCAACAACAACGATGTGAACTGGTGCCTGGCCGCCAAATCGCACATCTACCACTGCACCGTTTCGATCATTCGTGGCGTCGCGGTTTAACGCTTGATTGCGGTAGGCTATTTGTAGGAGCCGGCTTGCTGCGGGCGGCGTTCCGACGATGGCGTCTCTGAAAACGCCATCGTCGGAACGCCGCCCGCAGCAAGCTGGCTCCTACAGGTCCGATTTCTCCTGCACAGGTGGAGGTGCTGCTTATGGGTAGGTTGCTCATCCTCGGTCTTGTCTGCGCCATGACCGCCCCGCTCGTTCATGCCAGGGCCATCCCGGACCCGGCGCAACGGCATGCGCCGGGCAATGAAGCCCTGCAAAAACCGATTGCCCAGGCCGGTTACAGCATTGGCGTGAACTACCAATTGCAATGCGCCGGTTGCCACTTGGGCAATGGCATGGGTTCTGCCGCGAATGACACGCCCCGGATGGCAGGGTTTGTCGGCAACTTTCTGAAAGTGCCGGGCGGCCGCGAGTTTCTCGTGCGCGTGCCGGGCATGTCGCAGTCCGCGCTGGACAACGCGCAATTGGCTGACCTGCTCAACTGGTTGATCCGTGCCGACGGAATGGCGGGTAAAAGCACGCCGGCCGACTATCAGCCTTACAGCGCCGACGAAGTAGCGGAACTGCGCGCAGAAACCATGCTCAACCTCCCCGGCACCCGCGCCGGCCTGATCCAGCAAATGCGTGCGCAAGGCATCGCAATTGAAGACGGGATGAACAACTGACAACGGTTTGAACCAAAGCCGTCATTGCAAAAACGGGGGGCCCGTTCCCCCGCCCTTCCGCTGCGCCAACTCTCCTCTGCGATAACAAGACGACCTTGCGGCAAACGCCGTGCAGGCGTCTCACCGTGGCTTGCCCGGCACCTTGTGTCCGAGCGCATTTTTATTTATGGATGTTGTCTGAATCCGTAGCTATAGGATGAATGTCTGCACAGTGGTGCTAAAGTGACAGCACCTGTCTTCGTCTCACCGGATTTACGCATTTGAGGGTGCAAACCTGTCACAAGTATGAGCAGCTTGTCGGTGACGCTGAGGCTCTCGAATGAGGGCTATGTTGACCTGAATCTCGTCATCACCGAGCGCAAGGGAAAGCAAATGAGGTCTAAAGATGATATTTGAGCCCAACAGTACCCGTTCCGTTCTCCAGCGAAGAAGCAGCACCAGTATCGTTATTCAGGCCGGTCTCGATTGCGTTGCGGTAACCGGTGTTGCGTGGTTCTTGATCAATTATCACATCGGCTTCATCTCGCAAGACTACGTCATCATGCTCTTGCTGCTGCTTGGCGCGTTGGCCGTCGTGTACGACCACTATGCCATTTACCGCAGCAATGTCGGGTTCACTGTCAAAGCCTTCAAGCTTCTGAAGGCATGGACCGCGACCTTTGGTTTTCTCGTTGCCATGGCTTTCCTGACCAAAACCAGCGAACGGTATTCGCGGCTATTGGTTGGGGAGTTATTTGTTCTCGGCTATTTCGCCCAGTTGTTTTTGCACCTCGCCACACGGGAAATGCAGAAGAAATTTCTGGCCCACCCGACGCAACTGGAAAATTCACTGATCATTGGCTCGGGCGAACTGGCCAGTTACCTCCACAAGAAAATCAGTAACAACCCCTGGCTCGGTGAACGCATCGTTGGCTGTGTGTTGATTGGCGCGGACGATGACTGGGCAAAGGAAGGCGTGGAAGGCGCACCACGCCTGTCGATACTGGGCAATATTTCTGATCTTGATGAGTTGGTTGTCAAACACGCCATTCGTACCGTCTATTTTGTGACCCCAGTGGGCGGCTCCGAAGTTATCCAGAAGGTTTATTTAAGCCTGTTCGATAAACACGTCAGGGTTAACTGGGTGCCTGACATTTTCGCCTTGAAGTTGATCAACCACAGCGTTCGCGAGATTGCCGGCATTCCCGTGCTGACCTTGTCCGAAACTCCGCTGATGGGGATGCGACTGTTCCTGAAGAATCTCGAAGACAAGGTCGGCGCTTTCCTGATCCTGCTTTTTGCGGCGCCCGTGTTGGCGTTAGTTGCCCTTGCGATCAAGATCGACAGCCCCGGCCCCGTGTTCTTTCGTCAGCAACGCATGGGGTGGAGCGGCGAAGTTTTCCGTATCTGGAAGTTCAGAAGCATGGTGGTCCATCAGTCGTCGGACGGCACCGTCAAGCAGGCACAAAAGAATGATCCACGCGTAACCAGGGTGGGCGCCTTTATTCGCAAAACCAGCCTCGATGAGCTGCCGCAATTGTTCAACGTGTTGATGGGCGAAATGTCGCTGGTGGGGCCTCGCCCGCACGCGATTCAACACGACGTGCAGTACTCGCCCGATGTCTCGGGCTACTTTGCGCGACATAACATTAAACCGGGTATCACCGGGCTGGCGCAGGTGCGGGGCTTGCGTGGTGAAACGAGGGATATCGAGCAGATGATTCGGCGGGTTGACTCGGACATCGAGTACATCAACAACTGGTCGCTCTGGCTCGACTTCATCATTCTGGTACGAACGATATCGGCCTTCTCCGGCAAACAGGCCTATTAATGCGTGGTGAAACTGTAGGAGCAGTCGAGCGTCGACCGGCTGCCCCTAAAGTTCGTCGCACAATGACGGGAACAGGTCCAGCGTGCGCTCGACCTCATCGGGGTCGATAGTAAAGCCATTGCCCGCGGGAGTACCGACGACAAAACCAAAGTGTTGATGATCACGATCGGTCAGGTACTTGAAATAGCAGATGAAACGATCAGGAGGTTGCAACACCAGCAGCGAACCACCCGGCGGCAATACATTAACCCCATGGATCAGTTGACTGCCCTCGACCCCTACCACGGTTCTCGCCCCGGCGCAGGTTGCGACGATGGTCGGAACATCGCACAGCGCAGGGTCGAGAATGCGAAAACCTCGACGATCACGCAGGCGTTCAGCCAGCTCCATTTCGTTACGCAACAAGCGTAAATCGCCGCGGCCACCTCTCAGGATGAACACGCCTGGATGAGCGCTTGTGTTGACGTGGGACAGCAACTTTTCGCCCATTGCACGGAAGCGCAGATGCTTATGGCGATTTTGGCTTATGTCGTCAAAGATCACGAGCTCACGAAAAAACGTATTACGTAAACGAACTGGCTTCATACCAAGCCAGTCCTCATAACCGGGCGTGTGAAGGATGCCGTTCCTGCTGGTGGAAACAATGTTGGCGCAAGCCGCTGTCGTCACTGGAACGCCTTCGTTGCAGGCCAGTGAATAGGTCAGGCAATCGTCCGTTAACCAACTGCCAAACCACTTGTTGCCCCCTGCCGTGCAATACAAGGCCCCGCGCTCGATTTCGTTTTCGACGCGAACCCCTGGCAACCGGCCAACGCCAGGCGTCAACCAGGATTTGGCGTTTCCTTTGTAGAGCGCACCATCGATCAACCAGGCATCTTTGAGCAAATATCCTCGGGTCGGTCCATGGTCAACACGACCGACGCCTTCCATTGTGCGACGAGGATGCTCATGGGGATAAAAAAGTTTCTCTTCCCACCCCGTCACACGTTCAAGTTGATTGGGAAGAAAGAAGGCGGGTTGAGCAAACGCGATTTCACCCGGCGCAATGTCCCAGGTTTTCACCGCCATACTTTGCAGCGTTAACGCTGGTTTGCGGGCAAGGCGTGTTTTAAAAAGGTGTTTATACGCAGCCAGGCTCCACTTTGCCGGACCGCCACTTGCCAACGCGTTGAATTCCGACATAGACACCCCCGCGTAATATGATCAAACAGCACTTACAGCCAAATACTTTTTAAAATCGCCCACCTATTCAAGCACAGAGAATAGTTTGCAGAATGGGCGGCGATTTCAAATGAGCATAGCGACTACGCAAGTTATCGAGCAGCGCGGCGCTCGGTTCTCTGAAACAATGGAGGTACAGTTTGAACAGTCCCCCAAAGCCCATTTCACGATAACGATTAGCAACTTCTTCATCACTTGGCCCGTCGGGTATTCCAAGATGAAGTGTCAAATGTTTGCCTTCAACAGCAAAAAGCGGCGCCTCCCACAGAAACTGCGCAGCGCCAATCCTGGGCAGCCGAACAAACACATAGCCATGGTTTCCCAGCGTATCGACATCACCGCCGCGCCTTCTTTTCCACTCAAGAAGTCCGTCGTCCGGACGTGCCAGACACGTCCCGATATCGTAGTAATCAAATCCGTTTTCTATTGCCCACTCAAGCGCCATGAACGTGGTGATGGAATTGATTTCACGTAATTTTTTGGCATCCGAGAACACCTCGTCAGGGTAGCCGAAACGTACGGTGCTCCAGTAGCGCTTGCCCGCGCGGGTAACGACGCACCCCAGATGGCAGGCAACAATCTGGTCTTCCAACACCACCAGATCGAGGCGTCCGGCACTTTTAGCCACCCGTTGAACTTCATGTGATGCAATTTGCGAGGCGGCTGCGCCATGACGGGCCCTGGCATAGGGTTGAAGCATTTCCCGATCCGCCGTTTCAATCTCGTCATCGTTCAATGCTTGCTTCATACCGTAGCGCAACCGGTTCTTGCGTAGATTGCGCCGTAACTCGGTGTTGTATCGCGCCGTAATTTCATCAATGGATCGGCGCAGCGGCACGACAGCACTCAGGTATTGCGGCACATACAATGCACCCCAGGTCGGCATGTCACTGACAACGACCGTGCGGTCTGATTTCGGCAGGCTATCAACCCCTTGAGCTTCAGCCCCCAAGAGCACCTTCACAAATTCCCGCTGGGATCTTCTGCCCACATAAAAAATGTCGTAACGGCTGTTTTCCCGCAGTTTGAACCTGGCAATTTCCCAGCGCCAAACACAGGCGCGTGCGGCTATATCGCGTAACCAGGCGAGCGCTTTTCTTAGCTCAAATCGCATGGAAGGCGACATTAACTTGCGTATCAGTGTTGATATATATGCTTTCATTTGAGTTTTCAAACCAATAAATCAAACACTCGAAATGAGAGTCGATAGCTCATCACGCTTTTCAAAATATGCGGCAAACCATAACTACCGATATGATGTGCGCTGTTTCTTGAATGTACGCCCAGCTATGTTTCTTGCGAAAAACTCGCCATTCACTCTCTGAAATCAAGATTTTCTGACGTCATTTATTCGTCTCCAACCTAACAAAAAACACTCCCCAACTCACCCGCCGAGTCGGTAATACAAGGCTGAGTAAAGATGCTGGCGCATAGTTTTGCAAGATATTTCAGACGTGTTTTTCAGGCAGCCCGAAGATTAAAACTGACGTCAAATTCCTGTTACGTCAGGAACTTCGACAGATGAGTGTGCGTAATAAAAACTTTGGGTTACCCACGATATAGCGAGTGAATAATCGCTTTGGCTCACTGAGCAGCCTGAACACCCACTCACAACCGAGGCGACGCACCCATTGCGGAGCACGCGTCACCTTGCCGCCGAGAAAATCCAGGATCGCCCCACCGCATACCACCAGGCATGGCACGCCGCTGGCGGCCAGCCTCGCGGCAACGACTTCCTGCTTGGGCATGCCCATCCCCAGCACCACCAGTTCCGGCAGTGACTGACGGGCAAGATTGACGTAATCATCCACCCCTGCGAAACCATGGTGAGCAGAGACGACATTGACCGCAAACACCGCTTCGCTATGCCGCACCGCATTGGCCAGAAAGGTCTCCTCAGTTCCCCAGAACGCCACGCGCCGGCCCTTGTAGGCGGCCAGTAATTTGGGGATGAAATCGGTGCCGTTCATATTCAGACCCGGCTCGAGACCGAGTCGACGAAACAGGATGGCCATGCCGGAGCCATCCCGTAACAACACGTCAGCCGCCGACAACGCGTCGTAGTAAGCGGGGCTGGCCGTCACCAGGTTCATGGCATGGGCATTGACGAATCCAAGCACTGTCGTCCCCTCAGACCGGGACAACGCATCAATCAATTGTTGTTCGTCGCCAGCATCGCGAACCACCCTGAGTTTGCGCAGGATGGTTTGCCAGTTGTGCTGCCAGGATAAGGGGTGCATCAGGTGTCATCTCGCTTCGAACGTACCCAGTCGACCTGGCGCTTGAGCACAAAGCCAATGTACAGCGGGATTTTCTTCAACGCGTAGAACGGCGCATACAACAAGGCTGAAAACGCGATGATCCCGCGACCGAACCGACTCCATGCCAGCAAGACAGACACGCCCAACAGCGCGAGCCCGAAAGACGCTATCAAGGCTGGCGCCAACGCGCCGCCGAGCAACACCACCAGCCAGGAGAGGCAAAAGGCGACCACCAGCAGCAACGTCAGCAAGGCCAGCGGCGGGACCAGTAAATCCGCGGTCATTGCCAGAAGGTTCAAGTTGCCTTTGCGGATAGCCTCTATCAGCAACGTTGGCGCATCACTGAGGATGACCCCGAGATGACCATGCTCCCAGCGTGTACGCTGGGTACTCAGGCCTTCGTCGCTGCGCGGGAAATCACTGCTGACCAACGCACCGGGGCAAAACAGGGGCGGTTTGCCGCTTCGGCAGAAATCCAGGCCCATCTTCAAATCTTCGACGATGTGGCCACTGGCTAATTCGATCAACGCCAGATCCCGCCAGACGAACGCCATTCCCGAGCCCATCAACGAACAAGGTAACCCCAGGCGGGCCCAACCCTGCGCTCGCACCCGATTCTTCACGCACCAGGCAAACTCGGCAATCTGCACTTTCAAACCGGAACCTGCAGGTGCATGCATCAAGTACAGGGCCTGTGCTGGACGGCCGGAGTCGATGCAGCACAGTGCCAAACGCTCAATCGAGCCTTCACTCACCCTCGAATCGGCATCGACAACAATCATCACGTCCGGTGCATCGCTGGCCAGGTAACGCACCCCGAAGTCCAGTGCATACCCCTTGCCTCGCTGCTGAGCATTGCTGCGTTCCACCACCTCGGCACCCGCGGCGCGGGCCAGCGCGGCCGTGTCGTCAGAACAGTTGTCCGCGACAACCACCAGGCGATCGCCCGCCAGCAGTTGCGGCAGAATGCTGTTCAACGTCGCGACGATCAGCGAGGACTCATTGTGAGCCGGCACCAACACCGCCACCCTCGGTCGCGATCCTTGTGCCGGTGCAAGCGATCGCACTGTCAGGCTGGCCAGCAGCACCTGCACAAACAACACCAACACCGGCAGGACGATGAGTATCAGCAGTGCACTGAACAGCCAACCCAGTAACGTGATCATGCGTGCACCTTGAACAATTCAGCCAGCTTGGCCGCTTCGGTATCGATATCGTGCCGCTCCAGCACGCGCTGATACGCGGCATCGCCCATCCGCTGCAACACCTCGACAGGTTGCGCGAGGCAGTCGGCCAGCGCCACCGCCAACTCATCCACGGCGCCCGCGGGAAACAACCAGCCGTTCTCACCCTGACGCACCAGTTCGGGAATACCCGCCACGTAGGTCGTCAGCACGGGCCGGCGCAAGGCCATGGCTTCCATGATGACCACCGGCAAGCCCTCGGCGAAGCTCGGCAATACCAGGGCCCGCGCCGCCAGGATTTCCGTCCGCACCTGATCGCTGCTGATCCAGCCGGTAATGCGCACCTGCGCCTGCAAGCCATGCCGCGCAATCAGGGTTTCGATCTCTGCACGCATTTCCCCGTCGCCGGCCAGTACGATCTCGAACACCACGCCTTGCGCCGCCAGTTTTCGCGCCGCCTCAAGCAACAACAGTTGCCCCTTCTGCTCGCACAAGCGCCCCACGCACACCAACCGCGGCACGGACGGCACAGCGACAGTCGGCACCTCATGAAACGCCCGCTCCAGGCCGCAGTGAACCACCTTGACCTTTTCCCAATGCGCATGCTCAACCCAGCGAAACAACTGGCTGCGTCCATAGGAACTGATCGCTGCGACAAACGCCGCGCGCCGGACTTTCTCGCCCAGATGGATAAATTGTGGTTTGTCGAACTCTTCCGGGCCGTGCACGGTAAAGCTGTACGCAGGCCCGCCGAGCGCATGGGCCAACATCACCACCTCGGTTGAATTGGTGCCGAAATGCGCATGCACATGCCTGGCGCCGAACACTTGCAACCAGGACAACAACCGGCACGCCTCGAACAAATAGATCACATGGTACGGCCACGGCCGATCGGCACGCTGGCCCATGCGCAACGCCAGCCACAGCGTCGAAAAAAAGCGTCGTGGCTGAGCGCGCAGCACTTGCAGCACCGGCCCTGCCAGCGCTTTGACTCCGCCCTGCAACACATAGTGGGTCTGGGCTTGTTCGGACACGTCCTCGGCATCCACCAACTGCGCATCCCAGCCGCGCAGGGCAATGCGCTGCACTTCAAAGCCCTGACGCTCCAATGCCAGAATCTCGCGACGAATGAAGCTATGGCTGACTTTGGGGTATTGATTGATGAAATAAGCGATACGCATAAGCACCAAGCCTGGCTGTCGTTGCGGTGAATGATTACAGCGGGGCATCCCACAGTAGTTCAGTGGCCTGGAACGTCAATCAGCCCCACGCGGGTGGCTATAACTGCCAATCAACACACCGTCTATCTTTTTGAACGTGTCCTCCAGCAACTCGTAACGCCTGCGGTACATGGCGCGTTTTTTCGAAGCGATACTCTCAAGCGGTTTGCTCGACGGGGCCATGGGGATTTCAAAGAAGTCTTCCCGCGCTGAAGGTGTCGCGCCATGCTCCAGCCAGATCACATCGTAATTGGCCGCCAGGTCCTGGGCTTTTTCAGCACCAAAATAGGCGTGCCGGTGATGACGGAACCCGTCGCTTACTGCGTATATCCTTTCAACGCCAATCCGGGTTGCGATGTATTTAATGACTTCAATCAGAAAACTTCGCGGCCGAAGGCCTTCGAAACTTTTTGTCAGCTCCCGATAAATGTCCAGGGAGCGTTCGCTCTCCACTCCTTTGTGAATCCCTTGCACGGCACCGATGAAAATACACAGTTCACCCTCGGTGCAACACAAGGTGAACGCAATCGATGCAATGCGTAAATCACCCTGAAACAGGTTCAACACCAACTCGCCTTCACGCATAAACCAAATGGGGCGATCCAGTACCAGGGAACAATCGGCAGCGAAGGTCGACAAGTCACTCAACACCAGACTTTCACTTCGACCAAACAGCAATAACTGCGGACAGCTTTTTGTCACCACCTCATAGTGCGAGGCCAACACACTCAGTCGGTCCTGAGGGTTCCAGCTTTTACTGATGTAGGGCCAATGAACGACCCCCACACAATCCCCGCCCAACTTCGCAAAACCGGCGCTGCCCAAAGCGTTCGACATGCGCCCCGTGAACAGCTTCAGTTCAGCCCAGTTCTTCGCCACTAAAATCATTAGCTTGAGCTTGTTTTTCACGGCTCTCAATGAATAACCTGCGTGTAAAGAAAACGCGTTTTTCAGCAGTTGCCAGTTATTCATTTAAGTCTCACTTGTATTCGATCAACGCGGACTTGCGAGCGCCGAACCTGTTCAAAAGAAACTTCAATTGCCCCAGCATCTCGGGAAACTTCCCCAGCACCAGAAAGAATGCCTGCAGCCAGTTTTCCCGCGCGGAACCCGCACCCCGACGGGCCAGGCGCACGACTTGCAATGGATAGACCAGCAGCAACAGCAGGCCGGCCCCTCCCAGCACCAGGCTGGCGAGAACAGTTGCCAGCGGAATGCCCAGGCCCCAGAACCAGGCGCGGCGTGACTCACGCAACCAATGCTGCTCGGGGGCCGCCCCATGCAAATAAGCACCTTCGGCAAAAGCGTAACCGCCGCGCAAGGTTCGCTTCCACCATTGGCCGAACCGGGTCATGGTCGCATCGTGCAGGGTCATTTCCTCTGGCAGCCGCCAGACTTTCCAGCCCTTGGCACGCAGCCGCACACACAATTCGGGCTCTTCCCCGGCAATCAGATCCGGTCGAAACCCCGACACTTCGGCAAAGGCCTCAGCCCGCATCAGCGCATCGCCCCCGCAGGCCTTGGCCTCACCTATCGGCGTGTCCCATTCGAGATCGCACAACAGGTTGTAAATCGAATGTTGAGGAAAGCGCTCACGACGTCGTCCACACACCACCGCCACCTCAGGATGCGCATCCAGAAAGGCTTGCGCCTTTGACAGCCAGCCGCCGACGACCTCGCAATCACCATCGACGAACTGCACGTGACGCAGCGAAGGCAACAGGCGTTGCACGCAGGCAAATCCTTCATTGCGCGCACGTGCAGCCGTAAACGGGATGCTCATATCCAGCTCGACCACCTCGACACCAAGCGCCTGCGCCATTGACACCGAACCATCGGTTGAGCCCGAGTCGACATAAACAACCTGCTGCGCCGCATCAACCAGCGACGCCAGGCAACGCTGCAACCGCAGGCCTTCATTACGACCGATGACAACAACACCCATGCCGGTAGTCATGACGTTCACTCAGCGCCGCCATCGAAACAGGCGTTCGGATAACTCATGAGTATTCCTCAGTTTCTACTGACTTCCTTTTCTTGATGGTCGCGGGCACACCCACGGCTACCGAGTCGTCGGGTACGTCGGTCAGCACCACGGCGTTGGCGCCGATCACGACATTGTTACCAATGCGGATGTTGCCCAATACCTTGGCCCCGGTGCCGATATCCACATTATTGCCAATCACCGGGGCAATCGGCTCGTTCACATTCTTCAGGCCCACGACGACGCCATTGCGGATCCGGCAATCATCGCCAAACTGCGCATAGCCACTGATCACAATGCCGCCGAAATGATCGATGACGAAGTTGCGCCCGATCACGACTTCACAGGGCAACTCGATGCCCGTCACGATCTGCACCAGTTTGAAGAGCACTTTGTAGATAAAGGAGAGCACTTTGCGTAACAGTGCCGGGCGCACACCGTAGCGCCAGCGCCCGAAGCGATAAACCAGCATGACCCAGAATCCCTGAGCGCCCCAGTCACCGCCATAGGCACGCAAGTCCGCCCGTATATTCTCGAACATTGATTGACCTACCGTGTGGGTTGGGTAGCGAATCGGGTATCACGCAGCAGCGCCCAAGTGGCACGCGTATGCTGCCAGCACACCGAGATGGCAGCACGGCCGCGACCTTTGAGCAGCGCCTTCAGCGCCAGAACCAGATCCCCCAGGCAAACCAGGAACATATGCCAGGCCAAGCCCAGCAGACCGTGGTGCTTGCGGAAGTACAACAGTTCGCTTTCGATTTGCATCTTGGGTATTTGCCGACTGACCGCGTTGAGCTCAACCACCGTTTTGGCACTTTCACCACCGATATGCACCACCGTGGTATGCGGGTAAAAAACCACTTTCCAACCGGCCTGTTTAACGCGTTTGCAGTGGTCAACTTCCTCGTAGTAAAGGAAGTAGCGCGGGTCGAACAAGCCCACCTGGTCGATGACTTCCCGGCGAATCAGGTAATAGCACCCGGGCACCCAGTCGCACTCACGGACCGAGGCGTGATCCCAGTCCATGTCATCCACCCTCTTCACCACGGGGAAAAACCATTCAAGCCCGGTACGCGAGAGGAAGACATTCAGCGGCGTCGGGAAGTAGCGACACGAAGGCTGCAAATCGCCTTCCCGACCAACCAGCCGAACGCCGAGGACACCGCAATCCGGATGAGCCTCCATGTAGTCGAGGGTTTTTTTCAGGGTATCGGCGGCAACGAAGGCATCGGTATTGATGAGCAACGCGTACTTGCCCTGCAAGTGTTCAACCAACTGATTGTTGGCGCGGCCAAAGCCCACATTGTTTTCATTGGCCACCAACAATGCCTCTGGGCAAACATTTTCCAGACGCTCCAGTGAATTATCGGCAGAGGCATTGTCCACGACCAGATAGCGCGTCAGATCCGCACTGTTTGACTGGCGCAATGCATCAAACATCGGCTGCAACAGCTTCGCTGTGTTGTAGTTGACGACCAGCACATCGAGGGGAGTATTGATCATTTTGGTGACTCGCCAAAAAAGTACTGCACTCGCATGGCCATCAGCGCCGGCTCCACGCTTGGATCGTAGGCACCGTTGCGCTCTCTGATCATGTCCATCCACGGATAGTCGTTGCAGCGCGTCTCGAATTTTTTCATCAGCTCGTCAACGGTACAAATGACCCTCGCTGGATTGCCCGCGACCACGACACCAGGCGGAACATCTTTCCTGACAACAGCACCTGCGGCGACAATTGAACCCGGACCTACGGTCACGCACGGCATGATGATCGCAGCATGCCCGACAAAGCAGTTGTCACGGATGTCGACAGGTCCGACAGAATCGAGTTTTACGTTGTAGATAGTGGAGAAGAAAACGGCTCCATCGTGGCAGAACAGCGTGCAATCCGCTAAAGCGATATTGTTGCCGAGGCGCACCAGCGAAGGGTCCGCGATATTGCACCCGATATTGATCCACACATTGCTGCCGACGGAATGCAGCGATCCCCAGCGCGCCAGATATCGAGCCCACTCGAACCCGTCAGGATTACAAAACCGTTTAAAGAGCCAGCGTCCCCGCCCCGTTTTGTTGACGTAATAACTTACAGCACGTCTTGCCAGCCCTATCATCCTGTCAGCCTCACAAATCCTGCGATGTTCATCCGTGCCAGAGCCAGGTACACCCCGTTTTTTTTGATTGTAGTATCAGGAATATCTGCCCGCCGGGCCTGCTTGATGATTGAGATGATCTGCCAGCCTCAGGGCAAGCTGTAAAAGTGGCATGGTCGGATTGCTCGCACCGGCTGTAGGAAAGACACTACTGCCCGCCACGTAAAGATTGTCGGTGCCGAACACTTTGCAGTTCTCGTCGACCACACCGGACTCAGGCGCCGAGGCCATCCGTGTAGTCCCCATATGATGAGCATGGGGCGCCACTTTCAGTGGCACAGTGACGTCATACACGTACTCATCCAGCTTGACGAAGCCCAGCCCCGTCTCGGCAAAACACTTGGCGACCTCCAGCCCTATCGATTTGATGGTGTGTCTGTCTTCGGGGACCAGCTCCCAGTTGATGTTGACCTTGCGCATCCCCAAGGCATCTCGCGCTTCGAGCAAATTGACGCGACTGTTGCGGTTGGGAAATTGTTCGATGAGGGTGGTAATCACCCCGTCGCCAGGGCAATTGAAGTTCGTAATGAAATCGATCTTGTGCGCCAACCCGACGTCGCAGACGAGGGTCTCCAAAAAGTCCTTGATGGCTGCCATTCGCCCATAGGCCTTCACTTCCTCCAGCAGCGCAGCAGAGATGTTCCCTTTACCTGACTGATAGTGCGCGACAAACGCGTCGGTGGTGAAATACTGCCGAGGCTCGGTACTCTGCCCCTCCCCCAGAATGAAGGTGCCCAGGTCGAGGTTCAGGTGTTCCATGAAACATCTGCCGACGAAACCGTCCTTGCTGACAATGCCGGCGGATGCCAGGGACTCGCTGTTCATCAGTTGCCGGGCATTCTCGATGGCGCCCATTGCCAGAATGAATTGCTTTGCCTTCACTCGTTCCCGGTGTTTCTCGTAATCGGACACAACGACGGTGGCTATGCCGCCGGTCTTGGCATCGAACTCAAGATCGACACAGTTGCAATTGATAAAGACATCAAGCCCCTCGGTCTCTTGAAGTTCCTTGGCGTACTTTTGTGCAAATCGTGTCGGCGGGCTCAGCAGGAAACGATCCGCTTCAAAGTCGTCGCCGCCCATAGACACATTGATGGCCTTGAACCCCGCATCCGCCGGAAGATCCACGATGGCCATGGCCGCCGGCAGATAACGCTCGATCTCGGAAAACGCGATGGGCCAGCCGGGCAGTTTGACGGGAGGAGCCACTTCGAAGTCTGACTTCTCGAAGGGACGGCAACGCCCCGCCCAGTGGTTGGACGTGCCGCCGAGAAAGCGCAAGCGTGTTTCTTGTGCGTAGACATCCATGCCTGTCGAGGGGCAGTCATATAGGGCTTGCGAGGGCTGCGAATATTCGTGCCCCCCGCCCTCGAGAAGCAGCACGTGTCGACCATTCCCGGCCAGGCGCAACGCCAGCGTGATGCCCGCCGGCCCGGCCCCGATGATGCAGAAGTCATAGTGATCGCGGAGTTCTTTCTGCGATTGGTAATCTTTGATCATGTTCGCGTTTGCCGAAAATACTGGGCCGGCAACACCCAGCCGTTGACGACGACAAACCCGCTTTTTTCAGAAGAAGGCGAAGCAAGGAGCGAGGGCAGTCCAAATGTCACGCCCCCCAGACTTAATAGAGCAAACGCCTGGAGGAGTTCTCTGCGCCCCATCGCAAAGGTATTCAAATCAAGTTCACTCATGCTTCAAGCTCCCCGACATTGAAACTGAAAACCGCAAAAGACTTGAATCAAGTCAAAGCCATTTGGCAATGCCCAACACCAACTCCCCACACCCAATCCCCACCAACACCATTGGCAGCACAGCCAGCTCACGCTTGAGATCGAACAGCCCTATACGACGATTCACATAAACTATTAGCACAAGGGTCGGAAATGTATGCAGAGCGACGCCCCAAATCGCATATTTCACTCCGCCAATGGCCAGTAACAGCGGTAGCAACACCCATAACGAGAGGGCGCGAATAATGTTATCCATCGCCTGGAATTTCGTGAGTCCCTGGGCAAGCCACGCCTGATGCGACACCGTGTAGCGCAAGGTGAAGAAAGACAGTGAAAGCACGGCCATCATGTTGCCGGCCTCGGCATAACGCTCATCGTACAACCAGTGAATGATGAGCGGGCTGATGGTCCAGAACAACCCGCAGGCAAACAGTAAGGCGATGTCGATAATCAGCCTGAAACGGTAGTACAGCGCGCGAAACCGCACGGTGTCATTGTTTCTCGTGGCCTCGCTGAAGGCTGGCAAGGCTACGGCGCCCACCAACCTCTGCACGCCGAGTGCAAAAGCACCCAGAATCAGCACGGCAATGGAGTAGACCCCTAGTTCGGCGGCCGACATGCTGCCGCCGAACCAGATGCGATCACCATTCATGGCGAGTACGCCCACTGCCGAAGACAACAGGATCCAGCGGCCGAAGACGACTAGTTCCTTGAGCGCGGTACGGTCCCACAACAGGCGGTTAGGTGGCCCCTGGAACCAGATATGACCTAGCAACGTACTGACCAGAGCAGCGACGAGACCCGCCCCCACCAGCGACCAGATCGACCGGGTGAAGTAACCGATCACCAGCATCACCAGCAGGCCGGAGATCTGGGACGCGAACTCGGCGAGCACGACTTTCTTTTGCTGGAATGCGCGCACGGCCACGTCGACTTTCGTCGACTGCAGACCATAGAGGACCGCGGAGAAACCGGTAAGGGCCAACACCAGCGGCAACTCGGGTGCCGCGTAGGTGGATTCTGGCGACCACAGGTTGATGGTCTGCGCAAACCAGGCGAAACCCGCGATCAGTAGCGTCGAGACAAAAAGGACAAAACCGCGCACGATCTGCACGGTCCAGACAGTATTGAGAAACACCGGATCGTCGCCACGCGGGCTCTGGATGATGTTCTGCCGCAAGCCCGCATCAGACAGCAAGTGCAGGACCACCGAAACGGTGGTGGCGATTACCATGATGCCGAACATCTCCGGCATCAGCAGTCGGGCCATAATCAGGTTGCCGCCCAAGCGAATGGCCTGAGATGTCACCAGCGCGCCAAGATTCCAAGCCCCGGCAAATATCGCTCGCTTACGAAGGCTCAACGATGGCGATAAATCAATTGAAGGCATAACATCAATCCCGGACTCAGTGGTACGCAAGTTACTATAGCCGCAATCAGGCATTCCACTATCCTTCGCTCACCATTCAATAAGTTTGAAAACTCATGCCTGAGCACCTACGCGCGTTAACCGTCATTCTGGTTTTGGCCGGCATCGTTTTTACCCTTTCACGCCGAGCTGCAGCGGACCTTGTCCCCTACAGTGACGTCACACGCCGCCGAAATCTGTGGTTTGTATTGACGTTCCTGGCCTTCGTCTCGCACAGTTTCTGGGTGTATGCAGCCGTTGCCACCATCGTCTTGACCTTTGCAGGAAAACGCGAGCGCAACCCTATCGCGCTGTTCTTCTTTCTGCTGTTTCTGATCCCGCCGGTCTCGGCACAGATTCCGGGCCTGGGCGTGATCAATTACTTTTTTGACCTCAACCATATTCGCCTCCTGTCCTTGTGCGTTTTGCTGCCGGCGTTTTTTGTGCTGCGCAGACGTGCAGACACGCCGGCATTCGGCCGGACCTGGCCCGATAAACTGTTGGCCGCCAACCTCCTGCTGTCGAGCCTGCTGTTGCTGCGCGAAACCACGCTCACCGACACCTTGCGCCAAACGCTCTATATGTTCATCGACGTTTTTCTGCCGTACTACGTGGCCAGCCGGGCACTGAAAAACCTCAGTGACTTCAAGGACGCACTGTTGGCCTTTGTCCTCGCAGCCATGGTGTTGTCGATTATCGGCCTGTTCGAATTTGTCCGAAGCTGGCTGCTGTACAGCGCGTTGATCGACGCTTTGGGCATGCACTGGGAAATGTCCAGCTACCTGAGCCGTGGCGGCTCGTTACGCGCCAGCGCAACGACCGGCCAGGCGATTGCGCTGGGCTTCGTGATCAGCACTGCCATCGGCCTTTATCTGTATTTGCACGAAAACGTGCGCAGCAAGTTCCAGCGCCGCCTCGGCGCACTGTTGCTGGCCGGCGGGTTGTTTGCACCGCTGTCGCGTGGCCCGTGGATCGGGGCCGCTGTCATGATCGCAACCTTCATCGCCACCGGCCGCAGTGCTGTCAAACGCCTGATCCTGTTGGCGTTGGCCGGAGTGCTCGCCCTGCCCTTGCTGGCAATCCTGCCTGGCGGGCAAAAAGTGCTGGACCTGCTACCGTTCTTCGGCACGATCGAAGTAGAGAACATCACCTACCGACAACGCTTGATCGATAACGCACTGATCGTGATCCAGCGCAATCCCTTGCTCGGCGCTTTCGACTTCCGCAACACGCCGGAAATGCAGTCCATGATTCAGGGCCAGGGCATCATCGATATCGTGAACACCTACATCAACGTGGCGCTGCAGGTCGGGTTGATCGGGCTGACACTGTTCGTGGCTTTTTTCGCCACGGTGCTCTTCGGTCTGCGCAAGGCAATGCGTTCTTTTTCCGACAAGGACGATGAGACGCGCCGACTGGGACGTGCGCTCTTCGCGACCCTGGCGGGGATACTGGTGACCATCGTTACCGTCAGCAGCATCACGGTTATCCCCGTGGTGTATTGGTCGGTGGCCGGGCTGGGCGTTGCCTATGCTCAGATGGTTCGCAGGCTCAAGCACACCTCACGTGCAATCGCTGTGAGTGCCCACCCTCAAATCCGGTAATGCCAATGCCCACCTCGTTTCGCCGCTCCCCCCTGCTACTCATAGCGCTCCTGTGCCTTGCCGTCTGGCCGTTCAGGAGTTGGGCGTCTGACTGGGTCGCGAGCGTGGATGAGCGTAGCGGCCTGCCGATGCTGACGCGCGGCGGCAGCCCCGTCGTGGCGTCGATATTCACCTTCTGGGGGAGCAATTGGGACTGGTCGTATTTTGCATCCCGGTTCAAGATAAACAGCCCCTACAGCTACTCCCTGGAAGGACAGAACAAAGACCTGGACTTCGACTTGACGGCGCAGATTCAAAAGGACGGCGAGCAAAAGCTGACCTGGAACTTTGCCCTCGATGCGCACGGCACAAAATCGGGCGTGATGGGCGGGGGCATCGTCTTCAAATTTGACCCGGCACTGTTCGCTGAAGAAATGGGCGAACCAGTGCTGCTCCCTGACAACAGCGGCTGGGCGTGGGGAAAGGCACAAGGACGACGCATCGAGATGCGTTTTGAACCGGCACTGGCGAGTGTGTATTTTGAACCCGGCGACCGATCCGAAGTGCGCGCCTTTTTCTACAAAAACACGATCAGGCCCGGCCACCAGAACGTCAAAGCCACCTTGAGCGTCTCGGGTGATGTGACACTCGGCCCGACCCTGACCGAACGCTTCGGCCTGGAGGACCCGACAAGTTGGCCGAGCGACAAAGTCGACGTAAAAACCTCACCGGTCGATCTGTCGTTTCTGAATGCTGACGAAAAACCTGCCGGCAAGCGCGGTTTCGTCAAAGCATCCGGCGAGCAACTGATGTTCGCCGACAACACCCCGGCGCGTTTCTGGGGCACCAACATCACGTCCTATGCACTGTTTCGCACCTCAGACGAGGCCATCAAGCAACAGGCCAAACGCCTGTCAGCCCTCGGCTTCAATCTGGTACGCCTGCACCACCATGACTCGCCATGGGTCAGCCCGAACATTTTTGGCGACCGCGACCAGACGCGTGACACCCAGCAACCCAGCCCGGAGTCGCTGAAAAAAATCGACTGGTGGATCAAGTGCCTGAAGGACGAAGGCATTTATGTCTGGCTCGACATGCATGTCGAGCGAACCTTTACTGAAAAGGACAACATCTTTGGCTTCGATGAGATCCCGAAAAACAATCAGAACAACGCGGATCTCAAAGGTTATGCGTATGTGAACGTCACTATCCAGCAGGCCATGAAGCGCTTTGCCGAAGCCTATCTGACCCATGTAAACACCTACACCGGCCTCGCCTACAAAGACGATCCGGCCATCGCCGCCGTACTGATCACCAACGAAAACGACATCACCCATCACTTTGGCAACGCCCTGTTGCCGGACAAAAATGTGCCGAAGCACAACAAAGTCTACATGGCCGAGGCCCAGGCCTTTGCCGGCCAGCATGATCTGCCTGCAAGCAAAACATGGCGTTCCTGGGAACATGGTCCGTCCAAGCTGTTCCTCAACGATCTGGAGCGACGCTTCAACGTCGACATGATTCAGCACTTGCGTGAGCTCGGCGTAAAGGTGCCCATCGCCACCACCAGCAGCTGGGGCGGTAATGGCCTGAGCTCCTTGCCAGCCCTGACTGCCGGCGACGTCGTTGACGTTCACAGCTACGGTGGCGCAGGCCAGCTGGAGAAAAACCCGCTCACCACCGCCGGCATCATCGACTGGATTGCCGCCGGCCAAGTGACGGGCAAGCCCCTGACCGTCACCGAGTGGAACAATGAACCGTTCCCGACACCCGACCGTCACTCCTTGCCACTCTATGTCGCCGGCACCGCCAGCCACCAAGGCTGGGACGCGCTGATGCAATATGCCTACAGCCAGCAATCACTCGACGGCGGCTGGGTAACGGCCGATAACTGGCACGCCTACAACGACCCCGCCATGCTGGCCACCCTGCCCGCCGCCGCCTTGCTCTATCGTCGCGGTGACGTCAGCGAAGCCAACACGACGTATGTCTTCGCGCCGACACCAAGCACCCTGTTCAACCATCCAATCACGCCGGCCAACTCCGCGTTGCTGCGCACCGCCATGGAGAAAGGCAAGCTGCAAATCGCAATGCCTCAGACGCCAGAACTGCCCTGGTTGCAGTCGGGCGCTATCGCGAGCAATGCACAGGTGTTTCATGACCCTGACCAATCGTTGCTGGACGCCAATGCCAGCGAGTCGACCACAGACACCGGCGAACTGAAGCGCAACTGGAACCAAGGCGTCTACACCATCGATACGCCGCGTAGCCAGGCTGCCACCGGCTGGATCGGCGGCGAATCGATCAGCCTGGGCAACATCAAGGTGCAAGTGAAAACGGCAAATGCCAGTGTGGTGGTGCAGAGCCTGGACAACGCCCCCCTCGGACAATCGAAGGATTTGCTGATCTCATTGGGCACCCGCGCCGTCCCCAAAGAAGACGAAAAAACACCGTTTTACGTGGAGCCTCTGGAAGGCACGCTGAGCATCCAGGCACCGCCTGGCCTGACGCTATTCACCCACGGCACGCTCGCGCAAATGAAGAAACTGCCCGCGACCTATGTTGATGGACGCTATACGATCAAGTTCGACGACCTGCAGATGTCCAATTGGTTGTTTTTGAGAAAAAACGCCACCCGCTGAGGTTGTAATCCGCTTGCACAGGAACAGTTTCCAGGAGGCCAGGATGAAATTTTTGGTGATTGGCGGCGCAGGCTACATCGGCTCGCACATGGTTAAGCAATTGCTGCGTGCGGGTCATGAGCTGGTGGTGGCAGACAACTTTTCCACTGGCTACCGCAGCGCCTTGCCGGGCGGAAAACTGGTCGAACTGGACATCGCCGATGCGCAAGCCCTGGACGCTGTATTTGCCACAGAGCACTTTGATGCGGTGTTCCACTTCGCTTCATTTATCCAGGTCGGCGAATCCGTCACCGAACCTGCCAAGTATTACCAGAACAACCTCGCCGCTACTTTGACGCTGCTACAAGCCATGGTGCGTGCGAAGGTCAAACACTTGGTTTTTTCTTCGACCGCCGCCGTCTATGGCGACCCGGTGTACGTGCCCATCGATGAAGAACATCCCAAGGCTGCCATCAACCCTTATGGCCGCAGCAAGTGGATGGTGGAGCAGATGCTGGAAGACTTCGACCGCGCCTACGGTCTGAAATCGGTCTGCCTGCGCTACTTCAATGCCGCCGGCGCCGACCCTGAAGGACAGCTGGGTGAACGCCATGAACCGGAAACCCACCTGCTGCCACTGATCCTGCAAGCGGCCTCGGGCCGACGTGAATCCATCACCGTATTTGGTCGGGATTACGACACGCCGGACGGCACCTGTATTCGCGACTACGTCCACGTGGTCGATCTCGTTGCCGCTCACGCACTCGCCGTGGATTATCTGCTGGCCGGGGGCGCAAGCACGGCGTTCAACCTCGGTAACGGCCAAGGGTTTTCAGTACAGGAAGTGATAGACACTGCGCGTCGTGTTACCGGCCAGGACTTCTGCGTCAGTGAAGCGCCCCGCCGTGCCGGCGACCCGCCACGGCTGGTGGCCGATCCACGAAAGGCCAACGCAATACTGGGCTGGCAAACACAATTTGCCTCGCTTGAAGAGATCGTGACGCACGCCTGGAAGTGGGAGCAGAAGCACCCTTGGCACTGACAGTCGGCGCTGGCGCATTGAGCGCCATGCGCCGAAGGGTGACGCGCTAGTAGTAAGAGCGGTTTTGCGGCTCGGCCTTGTTCAGCACCGTGCCAATCAGATTGGCTGAGCCCAGGTGATGCAGGCTTTCCTCGATCTCTTTCTTGCTGTTCATGCCGTTGGCGACCACGAGCAGAACGCAGTCGAATTTGGGCAGGACGGTAATCACATCGTCCGAGCTGAGGATGGGCGGCAAGTCGAAAATCACGATACGCGAGTTGTAGCGTTCACGCAGATCACTAATCAAATGGGTCACTGCGGGCGATGACAACACCTCGGTGGAGAGAGGAATCGGTTTACGGGTCGGCAGGACTACAAAGCGCGGCAAGGTCGGGTTGACCAGAACCTCCTGCAGTTCCGCTTCGTCGGCCAGGTATTCATTGAGCGACTTCTCCATCGGCAGCCCCAGGCAGGCACCCACCGTCGGACGACGCAAGTCAAAATCCACCAGCAATGCAGTCTTGGTAGTGTGATGGGCGATGCTCATTGCCAGGTTGATCGCCAGGACCGTCTTGCCTGCCTCCGGCGTCGGCGAGGTGATGGCAAGCGTACGCCAGCCGTTTTCTTCCATGATTTTCAGAACTTGTGTGCGCAGCAGATCGAACGCCCCGCCCATGTTCGAATTCTTGTTGTACGCCACAATGCGGTTGCGCTCGAGATGGTCCGGGCGCAAAGGCACAACTTTGGTTTGCACATAGCTGAGCGCATTCAGACCCGCAGAGTGCCCGGTTGCGGTCATGGCTTTTGGCGTGGTCACGAGAGCCGAGGAGGACTGTTGTACATCACCTTCGGTATCGGGCTTGTTTATTTCCATGGCTGTATTCCTTATGCAAACCGGCCCAAAACTTTAAATATCAAAAGATCCAGTGGCATGTAGAGGAAGTGCAGGAGCACCAGAAAAATCACGATTGCCACTATCCCACAAATGATCAACCGCGTTCGCCACTTCTTGCGGCTCGCCAGCTCCGCCTTGGTGTGAATGTAGGGAATGGCAACCAGTACACGCCGCCCCAACACACTGCCCAGGGCTTCAGCTCCACGCACGCGCTGGGTCAGCATTTCCAGGAGCATCACCAATGCGCTAGCGCCCACCGGGGCGAGGATGAAGCCCATGGCAACCACTTTCTTGCGGTTCGGCCGTACCGGCTTTTCAGGCATCAACGGCGACTCCAGGAGAACAAAACGCTCCGCTTTGTTTTCCTGTTCCAGGCTTTCGGAAATTCTGGCACTCATCTCCTTGGCGCGCATTTCCTCATATTTCTTTTTCGCGTTGTCATGGTCGCGCATCAGAGTGATCAGGCCACGCTCGACTTGCGGCGTTTCAATAATCTGCGCTTCGTATTCGGATATTTTCCGCAGCGTCTGCTGCTTCTGATCGGCCAGTGACTTGATACGTGCTTCGGTAGCGGCGATCCGCGCCTGAGCCTTCGCTACATCCATACTGACGGGCACTGCCGCACTACCCGCCACCGCAGTGTTCTTCTCAAGTGCAGCGATCTTGCGCTTCACGGCACGCACATCAGGGTGGGCTTCGGTATACAGCGTCTGCAAACGGACGTACTCGGCCTTGAGGCTGTTCAGATCCTGAGGTTTCTCAGCGGCTGCACCCGCTACTCCAGGCGTGGTCACTCCGCCAGCATTGGCAGCGATAAGCTCCAACTCGTTGAAACGCAAATCCTCACGGGCAGCCTTGTAGTCACGGTCGACCTCTTTGAGGTCGTTTTCGGCGCGCGTCAACATGTTGGTGAGCAATTCCCGATTCTCGGGCAGCGCATTGCTGTGCTTCTGCTTGAAGTCTGCCACGAGATTATCCTGGGCATTCAGGGCAACCTCGAGCTTGTCCGCCTCCTGCTTTGCGAACTCTGTGTTTTCATTGGCGCGCTCGGTGCGCTGCCTGATGTTTTCATTCAGGAACAGCGTCACCAGCTCGTTGGCCACTTTGTTGGCAATCTCTGGCTGACGGTGCTCAAAGGAAAGTCGAAACGCAATCGTCACTTCCCCGCGCCCCTTGATCGCGGCGCTGACCAGGGTGACTCCAATCGCATTGCGCATTTCATCGATTTTCTCGGAAACGCTCAAATTCCGGCCTTGAGAAGAGAACAGATTGTATTTGTCGATGATCGCGGCAAGATTCTCCCGGGTCATCACACGCTGGCGAATGACCTCGATGCGCTCATCGGCGAAGGTGCCGTTGTTTGCCGCGACCAGTTCAGGCGAGATCTGCTGCGACTCGATCAGGATCGTGCCCGAGGACTCGAACGTGGGCGGAAGCGACATCGCGACCGCGATGCTCACGCCAAGTATGGCCACGCAACTCACGATCAACAGCACGGCGTGGTGTTTGACGATAGCTATGTAGTCGTTGACCGACATTTCGTATTCAGAGGCCATATTTCTCACACACCTGAATTTCAGAGTCCGGGGTAACTGTAAACCAGGGTCAACCCGACAATATTTGCGCTGGCATCCGGCAAGCCGTCCTGCTGGCGCTCCTTGTACGTGAAGGATAGGCGCGCAATCCAAAAAGGCGAGAGTTCTTGACTGATCCAGGCACTGTAATTACTCAGGGTGTTCGGCGTCTGGCCTTTGCTGTCTTGCCAGTAGGCATCAAAACCGGTGCGTCGAATCTCATCAATGGCGTAACTGAATGTTCCCCTCAGGCTATCCGCCTCGACGAACCCGCCGTCACCACTGGCGACCGTACTGCGACCGGCGTCGACGAGTGCATCAAACCGCTCGCCGGTGTATTGCAAGGTCAATCCGCCCTGGCCCTTGGGACCTTCACCCGAACCGGAAACCTGATTGATGCCCGCGTACACAGTGCCCTTGAACTGCTCGGAGACCAGGAAATTCACGCCGACCGTGGGTGTATAGCTGTTTGAGGAAGACGCCACCGTGGAGCCCTTCTCAGGCTCGTAGCGTCTGACGCCTAAACGGGTGAACACCTCGGTCTGCTCGCTCCACGCGTAGTTCCAAGTCAAGCGGGTGGCCAGCTCGTCGTAGTTGATCAGGGTGGGAATGTCGTAAGTGACATGAGTGTAGTCAGTCTCGTTGAGCAAGGTACTTCGCTCGCTGAGAGCCCTGCTCCAGTTGCCGCCCAGGGTATAAAGCTTCTGCGTGCCATCGGCCGCCACTACGCCGGTTTCCTGAACGGCAGTGGAGAGCGTTGAGCTCTCTTCATACTTGGCCGTGAGTCCAAAACCGCCCGTTTCGGTTTCGCGCTGCCACCCCAGTTTCAATCGGGGGTCCTCACGGTCCGTCACGATGTCGGTATCGGAAGAGCGCACGACGTATACACCGAGACCGAATTGAAACTCATCCCGACCGGCAGTGCCGACAAGGCCGTACTCGGGGGCGATGATGGTGCGGGTCACGCCCTTCTCGCCACTCGTGAGCAACAGTGGATTGCTGTCGTACTCGACAGTAGAAGGCACCGCGATTGATGATTGCCAGGTCGCCGCATGGGCCACACCGGAACACGACAGAATCAGGGTTGCAGTGGCAACCCCGGTAGTTCGAAGAGCAAGCAAGTTAATCCTTAATGCATCGCGCAAGTCTAAGGCACGACCAACGTATCGCCGGCCTGGAGGAGAATATTGGTGGACATGTCACGCCCGGACATCAGATCGCCGTAATTGACTGGCAGGATCTGTTGCTTGGACCCGGTGAGTCGCACGACCTTGATTTCATCCTTGTCGGCAAACTTGTCGAGCCCGCCCGCCACGCTCAAAACCTGCAGCACTGACGTTTGACCTGATAAATGGACACTGCCTGGCTTCAACACTTTGCCCTGCACGTACACGAGATTGCCATCCGTGCTGGTGACGACAACGCTCACCTGCGGATCGGGTATGTACTTTACAAGCTTGGCAGCAATTTTCTCTTCGACTGCGGTGGTATCGAGACCCGCCACATCGACTTGCCCTGCCAGCGGGAAGGTAATGCTTCCGTTGGGAAGAACGATCACGTCCTGCTTGAGCTTGTCTTCGCCCCAAACGGAAACGGCAAGCTTGTCACCCGGACTCAACCGGTATGCAGCATCGTTTGCGACGGCATTGGAAATGCTGGGCATAACTGCCAGCGCGCAGACCACAGGTAACCAGAAACGCGACATCGGGATCCCTCCGCCTAAGTAGCCTTGCCAAGAGTCTTGCATAAAATCCGGGGTAAATCACTCTTGCTCATTTTCAGGTCAAGGAAACGATCAAGGGGCAGTTTTTTGCGCTCGACGCCGTCCGGTTTTCGTCGGCCCGACGCCTCTATTGCCTGCAGGGAAACAGCTGGCGAAGGAAGTTTTTTATTTAACAATAAGTTGTCGTTAAACATATCGTCCTCGATGTCTGCCTGCCAAATTAATAGCACTCTGTTTAATAGAGCCCGTCATTCAGCTAATACATCGCCAAACCCACTAGCAGATCAAATTGATATCAATCACTAGTGTCAATGCGCCACACAATCGCCAGCAAAAACAAAAAGCTAGCTACACCTTCCGCCGGTTGGCGACCATAACAAAACCGAATAACGCGGATGAAAACAACCAGGCGGCAGCAGCTAACGGAACTGCATTCGATTGATTGCTGAGGGCATCATCCCCGCCACTCAAAACTTTACTTTGCGTACCTGAATCTGCCGTTAACTTGTCAATGGCAAGTTGCGCCATTAATCCGTCACAGGAAGAACTATTGACGGTGGCGCCCACCTTGGTGGCGGATTCTATAAGGCTGTTGATTTGATTTTTTGCTGTATCAGCGAAGCTGGTATCGCTGGCCGAAGCTGCCGCGCCAAGACCGTTTGCTACGGTTGAAGGGGCACCACCCTGCTCGGCGGCGGTCATGCCCGCTTTTGGACCATACGCTTGGCAAGCATCGCCCATGCGGTTAATTTCACGGGTCAAATTGGCCGTTTGTGCGGTGGCAATGGCCGCACCATTAAAGAGCACGCAGAACAAAACGGATTTGAGAACCAGTGATGAACGCATTGAAGCCCGCCTCCCTGCACACAGGGTGTTCCTGATATCGAATGAAGGATTCGTTACCCAGCTGATTGGAGCCTATAAGCACATAGCCAGCACGTCAATGCTCTGTCACAACAATAAATTAAAATAAAAATCAAGGCAGAATGGCGTCAATAAATCGACAATTAGTCCTCATCACAACAAGGGTCTCTATCTCCTTGAAACGACTCAAACATGGGCATCAGCCCTGCCGAAAACGGGCCTGAATGCTTTGCTTTTCCCCTGCCGAAACACCGGCGACAAAAAACTATCGACGCTGGCCGCCATGCATCCACTCTCGTGGACTGACGCCGGTCTTGCGCCGAAATGCCCGGGCGAGCGCCGAAGGGCTTTCATACCCCACTTCATCGGCAATCAGGGCAATGGACTTGCCTTCACGCAAGCGTTTCTGGGCCAGGCTTATGCGCCAGCTCACCAGGTAATCCACCGGGGTCTGCCCCACCACCTGACGAAAGTGTTCGGCAAAACTGGCCCGGGACATGTTGGCTGCCGTCGACAACTCAGCCACGGTCCAGGACTTGCCGGGCGTGTCGTGCATCAGGCTTAACGAGCGTGCCAGGCGGGGGTCGGCGAGACCGGCCATCATGCCGGGGCTTTGTTCACGATTGGTCAGAATGTGCCGCAGCAACTGGATCACCAGCACTTCGAACAAGCGGTCCATCATCGCTTCACGACCGCAAATGCCGCCGAAGGCTTCGTTGAACAGCCAGTCCAGCGTACCGGCCATGGTCGGCACTTCATCGAGATCAAGCACCAGGTAATCGGGCAACGCCGCCGCCAGCGCATTCCCCGCACCGCCATCGAACGTCAGCGAGGCGCACACCAGTTGCGTGTCGGACGTGTCAGCGGCAATCAATCGGTGGCGGTAAGGCCGAGGGAAGAAAATCAAGGTGGGTGTGTTGAGCTCAATTGCGCGCTCATCGGCCAGTTTCAGGGTCAGCTCGCCGGATTGCAGCAGATGGAGGTGCCCGCAGGCCTGATCACCGTCAAAACCGGTGGTGCCGCAAAAGGTCCCGCTGTGGAAGGTACCGGCGCTGACGCCGAAATGGCTGAGCAAGGTGGACAAGCGATCCATGGACAGACTCCGGGCGGCATATCTGGACGATCAGTCGCATATCCTCGACGATTTGCAGCCAATAGACCAGCACTCGTCATTAGCATGGACCCCGTACCCAGCGCACACCGCGCCGTCATCTACGGAGATCCACCATGAGCCGCATCAACACCCTGAGCCTCGAACACGCCACCGACGCCACTCGCCCGCTGCTGGAAGGCGTGCAGAAAAAAATCGGTTTTTTGCCCAATGTCTTCAAGACCCTGGCGCATGCTCCCGCCGTGCTGTCCTCTTATCTGCAACAGTCTGCGACCCTCGGTAAAACGTCACTGAGCGCCACCGAGAAAGAAGCGATCTTCCTCGCCACGTCCCAGGTGAATGGGTGCGACTACTGCCTCGCGGCCCACACATTGTTTGCCGGCAAGGCCGGGTTATCCGCGCAAGACATCCTCAGCGCCCGCAGCGGCCAGCTCAATGCCTTTGCCACCCTTGCCCGGCAGATCACTGAAAGCCGTGGCCACCTGAGCAGCGAGCAGATCGCAGCGGCACGGGCAGCCGGGATCAACGACAGCAAGATTGTCGAAGTGATCGCTCACGTGGCCTCGCAGACCTTGACCAATTACCTCAACAACGTCGCCCTGACCGAGATTGATTTTCCGGCCATCGATGCTTGAACGACTGTCTATTCGGGAGAACCGCTGATGAACACCGTGACGCTCTATACCACTGACACTTGCCCTTATTGCCGCAACGCCAAGATTTTGCTGGCGAGCCGAGGCATTGCGGCACAGGAAATAAACGTTCAATCGGAACCTGGGAAGTTTGAGGAGATGCTCAGCCGCAGCGGTCGCCGCAGCGTGCCGCAGATTTTTATCGGTGATGTGCATGTTGGTGGGTTTGATGAGCTGGCCAAACTTGATCGTCAGGGGGGGTTGATGTCGATGCTTGCTTGAGGCCGGTGACGTTTTTTTTGGGGGGTGTACATATCCGTTGTTGTGGTAACGGCCGCTATTGGTTTCGCCCTTACGGCGAGTCACTTGGAGAAGCGCCAAGTAACCAAGCGCCCGCGCCCCTGACGTACGGTGGCTCGCTAAGGCTCGCCATGCCCTCGCTCCGGTCCTGCTCCGTGGGCCCGCCGCCATCGGCCATCCATGGCCGGGGGCGGCTAACCCGGCATCCATGCCGGGTTGCCCACTGCGCAGAACCTCCACTCGGCCTTCCGACGGGGCAGATCAAGATCAAAAGCCAAAGCGAGGCGGCCTGCCAGCCGACCTGTTTCTTTGCTCGTACGCATTCCCCCTGTAGGAGCCAGCTTGCTGGCGATGGACGTCAACGATAACGCGGGCTGTCTGAATGAACGCGTTGCCCAGACGTTTTTCGCCGGCAAGCCGGCTCCTACAGTCGATCGTATTTATCCAAATGCATATGCATTTCCCTTGTAGGAGCCAGCTTGCTGGCGATGGGCGCCAACGATAACGCGGGCTGCCTGAATGAACGCGTCGCCTAGACGTTTTTCGCCGGCAAGCCGGCTCCTACAGGGGGCACGTACGCTTTTGATTTTCACCACTCATCAGGCCGAGCGTTAGCTCGCCTTCAGCTTTTGATCTTGAGGTACACGCCCCCTCGAGAGGCCGAGTGGAGGTTCTGCGTAGTGGGCAACCCGGCATGGATGCCGGGTTAGCCGCGCACGGCCATGGATGGCCGATCGCGGCGGGCCCACGGAGCAGGACCGGAGCGAGCCACCGAACGAAAGGGGCAAGAGCCCTTGGTTACTTGGGGCTTTTCCAAGTGACTCGCCGTAAGGGCGAAACCAATAGCGGCCATAACCGCAGAAATGGATATGTACACCTGAAAGAAAATAGTCGCCGGATAGACCGCTATCGCCGGCAAGCCAGCTCCTACAGGGACCGGGTACATCCGCAAGAGTCGGGGCATATGGGCAAACACACAAAGGGCGCTCTATGATTGAACCCTATGACCACATCGATGCCGATCCGCCAACCCTGCCCGCCCGGTGCCTGCAACTGCGAGCGTGAACCGCTGCTGGAAAAAGCGGGCGCGGACCTGCGCATCCTGTTCCTGACCCGCACCGAGGAAAAACGCCTGCTCGACCGCCTGGAAAACCTCCAGAGCCTGAGCGACCTCGAACGGCTGCAACAGCGGATGTTCGAACAACTGGGCATCCGGGTCGAAATCGCCCCCGGCTTCAACGAAGTCCGCACCATGCGCGGCATCGCCATCTCCATCGGCGAATTGCCGGGGCTGTGCCGCAAAACCCGCCAGGCGATCCCGGCCGCGATTCGTCGCGGGCTGGAGAAACGTCCGGAAATCGCCTACGAACTGCTCAACGCCAACGACCTGCTGCGCGACGCTTGACGGCTGAATGCCCCCGAACAATCCCGAATGCCACGAAAGAGGATCAGCGGTCGTACGCGAATCCCGGCGCGCTGCTATGCCTTCTCAAAGGGAGAAAGACATTCAAGCCCGTCAGGATGAAGCGGGAAACAGGCGTGACCGTGGTCCCGGCGCCAGCCAGGTGCGCGAAGAGCAACAGGTGCCAATCCCTATCAGGAGGTGGCAGATGTTATTCATGGTCAGTTGGTCAATCAGTCCGCAAAACCGCAACAGCGTGATCAAGCGCTTTCTCGAAACCCAAGGTGCCCCGCCCCCCGGCGTCAAGATGCTCGGGCGCTGGCATGCCGTCGGTGGCTCGAGCGGTTTTGGCATCGCGGAAACCGACGATGCCGTACAGATTCAAAAATGGGTGCTGCAATGGAGTGACCTGATGAGCATGGAGGTTCATGCGGCACTCACCGATGAGCAGGCTGGGCCTCTGCTGGCGGCGGCTGTCAGCAAGTAATCATCGTCGTGGCGGCGAGTCGTGCTCGCCGCCACGACGCAGGCGCTCTGTCAGCGTCAGGCTTTAGATCCTGCTACGTCTTCACTCCCACCCGCCGCCGCATCTCGGCAGTGATTGCCTGAGCAGCAGAGCGATACGCCGGGAGAAAAATTCAATCGGGGTTGAAACTGCCCTGACAGACGGGCAGATGGCCGGGCACTGGGCACGCTGGCAAGTGAATATACTCAGCGGGAGTGGACACATCCTCCGGAGAGCAATCATGCGAACGGTTCACGTCATCACCCCCGAAAAAACCCCGGGGCCGGTCAATGTGGTGGGTGAGGCGATCACGGTTCTCGCTGGCGGCGATCTGAGCAAACCCTTTGAAATGCACATTCAGGAAGGCGTGCAAGGGGGCGGGCCGCCGCTGCATTTCCATCCATGGGACGAGGCTTTCTACGTTACCGACGGGCAGGTCGAAGTGACGGTCGAGGGCAAGTCCACCACTGTTTCTGCCGGCGGCTACGTGCATATTCCCGGTGGGTCGATCCATGCCTACAAGAACATCAGCGCGACCGCGAGGATGATTGGCGTGGTGTCCGATCCACGCGGCGGCCAGTTTTTTACGGCGGTGGACCGGCTGAGGGTGCCGGAGGATTTGCCGCGAATCCTGGAGATTGCCGAAGCGCACGGGGTTACGTTTCTGATTCCGAAATCACCGCAGCCTCTGTAGGAGCCAGGCTTGCCGGCGAAGGGGCCTGTCAGTACGCCTTCGCCGGCAAGCCTGGCTCCTACAAAAAGCTATCAGTCAAACCGCGCCACCCTTGGCCTGCTGCTCCAGATGCACCTGCAACTGCGGATCTATCTGCAACGCCGCCGCCAGTTCATCCAGGTAGCTGCGCTCGGCGTCTTGCTGATCGTCCACCAGCATCACGCTGGCCAGGTACATCTCCGCCGCCATCGCCGGGTCCGTCGCCGATTGCGCCACATCCGCGGGATCCAGCGGCCGGGCGACTTCATCATCCAGCCATTGCTGCAATTCCGGGTCATCGGTGTGGCGGCCGATTTCAGTGCTGATCATTTGTTTCTCGGCGGCGTCGATCCGGCCATCGGCCTTCGCCGCCGCGATCAATGCGCGCAGGACCGCGTGGCTGTGGTCCTCGACTTCCGGGCCGGAGAGCAGATCCACGGTGCGCGGCGCCTGTTGCGGCGCGGCCGCCTGACTGCTTTGCCAGGCCTGATACGCCTGAAAAGCCATCATCCCCAGGGACGCCAACGCCGCGTAGTTGGTGCCCCCACCCGAGCGAGGCTGGGTCGCGCCGCCCATGGCCGAACCGCCGCCCAGCAAGCCCCCGAGCAAACCGCCCAACCCGGCGTTTGCACCGCCACCGCCACCGCCGCCCAACAGGCCACCGAGTAACCCGCCAAGACCGCCACCCATGCCACCCATGCCACCTTGCTGCGTCATCGAGCCCTGGCCGGCTCGCAAGAGTTGTTCGAGCAAATCGCTGGTGTTCATGACGACGTCCTCATCGGTTGGAGTTATCCAGTCAGGCAACGATAGTCCTCGTACGCCGTTGCGCCATTACCGTTTGGCTGACTTCGCTGCCTTTGGTGTTCAAGCGTTTGGGGGTATATCCATTGTTTTGGTGATGGCGGCTGGCGGTTTCGCCCTTACGGCGAGTCACTTTCGAAAAGCAGAAGGTGAGCTAACGCTCGGCCTGATGAGTGGCGAAAATCAAAAGCGTACGCGATTCCCTGTAGGAGCCGGCTTGCTGGCGATGGCGGAGGGTCAGTCACCTGTTGATTGGCTACACGAACGCTATCGCCGGCAAGCCAGCTCCTACAGGGGGTTGCGGACATTCGTGAGTGAAAGGTCGGCTGGAAGGACGCCATCGCCAGCAAGCCGGCTCCTACAGGGGGAGTGCGTAAATGTCAGAATTTATGCGGCCACCACAGCGCGCAAGTGTGCGTACGAGCAAAGAGCCAGGCCGGCTGGCAGGCCGCCTCGTTTTTGCTTTGGCTTTGGCTTTGGCTTTTGATCTGCCCCGTCGGAAGGCCGAGCGCAGGTTCTGCGCAGTGGGCAACCCGGCATGGATGCCGGGTTAGCCGCCCCCGGCCAGGGATGGCCGATGGCGGCGGGCCCACGGAGCAGGACCGGAGCGAGGGCATGGCGAGCCTTGGTGAGCCACCGTACGTCAGGGGCAAAGCCTTTTGGTTCCTTTTTGGCGTTTGAAAAAGGGACTCGCTGTAAGAGCGAAACCAATAGCCGCCGTTACCGCAGGAATGGATATGTACACCCTCAAAAAAAATAGCCGCCTGATACACAGCCATCGCGAGCAGGCTCACTCCCACAAGGGTTCCGGGTACATCCACAAAATCAGGTCAGCCCCCCCTGAAATGGACGCAAGCGCAGTCCGACAGCGACATTCCCCTTGGTGAAGGATTTCATCCCCAACACCACAGTATTTTTTGACGACCCAGCTAAGATTTACAGACGGTGAACCTTATTCCCGGATTTCCGGTCGATACCTGCAACCCGACCCGGTTCGCCACCGCCCCCGATCAACGAGGGTGATGACTGGCTTGCTTCACTTTCTGGAGAACGCCCCCGTGATATCCACCCTACACATCGCCAGGCTCAAAGCATGGGGCGCCCATGGTTTTACCGCCACTGGCGTAGTCACAGCCTTCCTCGCCACCCTCGCCCTGCTGGAAAACCAGCCCACCAATTGCCTGCTGTGGCTGGGCGTCGCACTGATCGTCGACGGGCTCGACGGCGCACTGGCGCGCAAGGTCAATGTGCAGTCAGTGTTGCCAAGCTTCGACGGCTCGATCCTTGACCTCGTCATCGACTACCTGACGTACGTGTTTATCCCGGCACTGTTTATCTATCGTTACATCCCGTTGCCGGACTACACCCTGCTGCTGACCGTGTCACTGATTCTGGTCTCGTCGCTGTTCTGCTTCTGCAACGTCAACATGAAAAGCAAAGACAACTACTTCCAGGGCTTCCCCGCCGCGTGGAACGTGGTTGCGCTGTGCCTGTACATCATCGCCCCGTCGCCGTGGATCACCCTGCTCACCGTCATCGGCCTGGCGTTGCTGACCGTGACCCGGATGAAATTCCTGCACCCGTTTCGCGTGCGCCGGTTCATGCCGATCAACATCGCTGTGACGGCCATCTGGTTGCTGTGCAGCTTGTCGCTGGTGATCAACCATCCGGTGATCAACCCGATGGTCATGGGGCTCTGGTTGCTGATGTCGGCCTATTTCCTGGGGATTTGCATCTGGCGCACGGCGATGGAATGGTTTGACGGCTCGCGGCACCCATAAGCCATGCCTATTCATATCGTACGACTCGGCTCACCGCGCCTGCCCGATGAAGGCCTTCGGTTAGGCACCGTACGCCGCCCGCCTCGTGGCGTACCGAAGGCTGAGTTTGCCCGCCGGGATTTTTATGATGTGTGGCAACCACTGCTGTCGCCCAGTGCTGAATTAGTCGCCGAAGCCAAGGCGGCGACAGATGAAAAAACCTGGGAAGGCTTCAAGCGCAAGTTCAAGGCTGAAATGAATCAGTCTGCGCCCAGCCAGTTGCTGGATCTGTTGGCAGCCCTCTCCCATCACACCTCGCTGGCCGTCGGCTGCTATTGCGAAGATGAAGCGCACTGCCATCGCTCCGTGCTGCGCGAGCTGTTGCAGGCACGCGGCGCCAAGATTATTTAAATCCCATCCCCCCACAATTCCCCCCTGTAGGAGCCGGCTTGCTGGCGATGGCGTCCTTTCAGGCGACAGATGTGTCGATTGACCCACCGCCATCGCCAGCAAGCCGGCTCCTACAAGGGATCGCGTGGTTCTCAAGGTTGATGTTCACAGTGTGATCGCCTCATCCCCCCGCCCCACTCCCGCCTGACCAGACGACAGGTTGATCATGGTCAATACTCAATGGGTTGAATGCCTGTCGAATGACCCTGACGCTCGTTTACCCACGGGAGGTTTGTCATGTCTGAGCAATCACGTTTCATGCTGGTCGCCTCACCCCTGATGGAACACAGCCCCGCCTTCGACAGGGCCGCAGCATTGGCCAAGGCCGAAGACGCGGCGCTGCACATCGTTGCGTTCGATTATCTGGAGGGCCTGGCGACCGCCAGTCTGGTCAATGAAAAGGCCCTGGAGCAGATGCGCCTGGGCTATGTCGATCGACACCGTCAATGGCTTGAGGACCAGGCGCGGCCCTTGCGCAAGATCGGGGTGCACGTCACCACCGAAGTGACGTGGGTCGAACGGCCGCTGGAGGAAATCCTGATTCACCTGAAAGAGCAGCCGATGGACGTGCTGATCAAGGCGCTGGAGCCGCATTCGATGCTCTCAAGGCTGATGTTCACGCCACTCGACGTGCATTTGCTGCGTGAGTGCCCGGTGCCGCTGCACTTCGTCAGCCATGCCGCGCGTGCCTTGCCGCGCAAGATCGTCGCGGCGGTCGACCCGTTCCATCGTGATGATCACTACAAAAGCTTCAACGACCGCATTCTTCACGAAGCGGCAAAACTGGCGAGCGCCTGTAATGCCGAGCTGGATGTGGTCTACGCCTATGACCTGTCATCGATCAGCGCCGATGAATTCGGCTTCGACAACGGTTCGGCGTTTTTCTCGTCGGGCAAAGCCAGGACCCTGTTCGACTACCAGGAAGCCGCCTTCAACGAACTGGCCGAACGCAACGGCATCGCGCCGCAGCAACGGCACATGATCATGGGCAACCCGGTAAAGGTCCTGACCCGCTACGCCGATGCCTGCGACATCGACGTGATCGTCATGGGCCGCATCGGCCATCGCGGCCTGGGCAGGCTGATCGGCAGCACGGTGGAGCACCTGCTGTACAAAATGCCGTGCAGCGTCTGGGTGGTGTACAGCGAGCGGTTGGATGAGTAATCCTGCTGAAAACACCCCAACCCCCTGTGGGAGCGAGCCTGCTCGCGATGACTGAGTCATATCCAACATTGATGTCGATTGACTCACCGCCATCGCGAGCAGGCTCGCTCCCACAGGTTTTTGTGTGGGTAAGTCAGCGTCGGGTGATCACCACTTCAAGGTATTCACTCGGCACCACCAACGATTTTTCACCCGTGCGGTTCAAGCGGTTGATCAGCTCGGCCAGGTCACCTTCAAGGGCCTGGGCGCCTTCGGGGGGCAGCGCTGCGAACGCCTTGTGGACCGGGCCATACCAGGTGCGGAACGTGTCGATGAAATGCGCGGCCGAGCGGTAGCGGAAATTGAAGAACCGCCGTGTCACCTGAAGCAGAAACTCGCGCTCATCAAAATGCTTATGCAGCCAGGCCTCAGAACCCCAGTTCGACGGTGGTTGTGCCCCCGGCGGAGGTGGCATGTGCCGGCCCAGGGTCTTGAACATCTGGCCGACGAAACCTTCGGGTGTCCAGTTGGCGAGGCCGATTCGGCCGCCCGGACGACAGACCCGCGCCAACTCGGCGGCGGCTTTGGCCTGGTCCGGTGCGAACATCACGCCGAAGGTCGACAGCACCGCATCGAAACTGCCGTCCTCGAACGGCAGCGCCTCGGCATCCGCCACTTGAAAGGTCACCTCCAGGCGCTCCGCCCGGGCCCGATCTTCGCCGCGCTCCAGCAGCGCGGCGACGTAGTCGGTGGACGTGACGCGGGCACCCCGGCGCGCGGCCGCCAGTGTCGCGTTGCCGTTGCCGGCGGCGACGTCCAGCACGCGCTCGTCGCAAAGCAGGTCGCAGGCTTCGGCGAGCTGCTCGCCGACAATCTGCAAGGTGGTGCCGATCACGGCATAGTCGCCACTGGCCCAGGCGGCCATCTGACGGTTTTTCAAGGCAGTGAGATCAATGGGAGTACTCATCAAATCGCTCCGTTACGAGTTCAAACGCCCCCGGCTTATTCCGCCGTGGTGGGGTCGATGACGGTCATGACCCGGGAAATGCGGTTGGCCGGGAAACCACTCAGCCTGGCATGCTCCCGGATCAACTCTTCGTTGGGCGAGAGGTACACACAGTAGAGCTTGTCACCGGTGACATAACTCTGCTGCCACTGCACCTCCGGCAAGTCGCGCAACGCTCGGCAGGACTTTTGCGAAGCCGCTTTCAAATCCCTTTCTGACAGTGTTCCAGCACCCGGAATCTCGCGTTCAATGATGAACTTCGGCATGGCAACCTCTCATTTTTGTTATTGATGACAGGGTCGGCAGACCCTGTGCCAACTATCGCGCCGCTGACCATCGGCGTCCTGCCCGATCGTCGGCCAACCTTGCCCGATCGTCCGGAGGTTTCGCGTTGTGCCGCGACAGGCTCACAATCAAAAACTGCCCGCCCACAGGGGAACACCACCATGGACGCCCTGTCCCAGACCCTGCGCGTCGTCCGCCTGGTCGGCGCGATTTTCATCAACGCCAGGTTCACTGCCCCCTGGTGTTATCAGTCACCGAGCGCGGACACCGCCGCACCGTTTCTCGAGCCCGGCGCCGAACGCGTGGTGATCTTTCACTTGATCACCGAAGGCGAGTGTTATGTCGAACTCGGTGATGATCCTCCCCAATTGCTGACGGCTGGCGATGTGGTGGTGTTTCCGCAGGGCGATGCCCACCGCATGTGCTCCAAACCCGGTCTCGCGCCGGCCAGCGGTGCACGGCTGGACGTCGTGCTCGCGCGGCGTCCACGGCAGTTGAGTTATGGCGGTGGCGGCGCGGTCACGCGGCTGGTGTGCGGCTATCTGGCGTGCGATACGCGGCTGGCGGGCATGTTGTTGACGGGGTTGCCGGCCGTGGTGAAGGTCAATGTGCGCGGCTCGAACGCCGGGATCTGGCTGGAATCTTCGGTGCGTTATGCGCTGGCCGAAGCGCGCTCGCCAAGGCCCGGTGGTGAAGGCGTACTGGCCAAGCTGGCCGAGGTGTTGTTCATCGAAGTGCTGCGTTTGTACATGCACGAACAGGGCGAAGGCCGGACCGGTTGGCTGGCGGGTGTGGGCGACCGGATCGTCGGCGCCGCCCTCAACGCGCTGCACAAAAAACCCTGTCATGCCTGGACACTGGATGAACTGGCGCGCACCGCCGGCACCTCAAGATCGGTATTGGCGGAACGCTTTCAGCAACTGGTGGGGATTTCTCCGATGCAGTACCTGACGCAATGGCGCATGTTGCTGGCGGCCAACCTGTTACGCAGCAGTAACAGCTCATTGATGCGCATCGCCGAAGAGGTCGGTTACCAGACCGACACGGCGTTCAGTCGGGCGTTTCGGCGGGAGTTCGGCGCACCGCCCGCGGCGTGGCGGCGCAGTCAGGAGAAACGAACAATGGCCCACGGCGCGGAGCCTGTGAGCCATTGAGTTGACGGGTTACGCAGCAGGGGCTTTCGCTTCTTCCAGCAACTGCTGGATCATCTTCTCCTGGGTTTCGTAGCGACCTTCACCGAAGTGGGTGAAACGCACCTGCCCCTTGGCGTCGATCAGGTAGTGAGCGGGCCAGTACTGGTTATCGAAGTTGCGCCAGATCGCGTAGTTGTTGTCGATGGCCACCGGGTAGGTGATGCCGAGCTTTTTCACCTGATCCTTGACGTTCGCGATGATGCGTTCGAAGCCGTATTCCGGGGTGTGGACGCCGATCACCACCAGGCCATCCTTCTCGTATTTCTTCGCCCAGTCCTTCACATAAGGCAGGGTGTGCTGGCAGTTGATGCAGTCGTAGGTCCAGAAGTCCACCAGCACCACTTTGCCTTTGAGCGACTCATTGGTCAGTGCTGGCGAGTTGATCCATTCGACGGCGCCGGACAGCGACGGCATCGGACCCTGGGCATTGTCCAGGCTTGTATCGGCCTTGACCTTGCTGACCAGGTAATCGACCACTTTCGGTACGCTTTCCAGCACGCCTTTCTCGATGCTGCTGACGCCCTCGGAAGAAGTGCCGGCCAGCAGGGTCTTGTCGGCGCCGGTGGAAATCACCACCGCAGCCGCCAGTACCGAAAACCCGGTACCGCGTCGCAACCAGCCGGTCACCGGAATCGACGCTTTCAAGCGATTGACCAGGCCGCGACCGGCGAAGATCAAGGTGCCCAGGGACAACGCGCTGCCCAGGCCGTACGCCACCAGCAACAGACTGGTCTGCGCGTTGGCGCCTTGCAGCATGGCGCCGGTGAGGATCACGCCGAGGATCGGCCCGGCGCACGGCGCCCAGAGCAGACCGGTGGCGACACCGATCATCACCGAACCCAACGGGCCGGACATTTTGCGGGTGTCGGGGTCGAGGCGATTGCCCAACAGCACGAACGGGCGTGCCAGCCAACCGCCGACCCGCGCAGAAATCAGCGACAGGGCAAACAGCGCCATCACGATCAGGGCCACGTGGCGACCAGTGTTGTTGGCTTGCACCACCCATTCACTGCTGACCACGGCCAGGCTGGAGATCAGGGCGAAGGTCAGGACCATGCCGCCAAGGGTGAGCAGGATCGAGGAGCGGGTGCGGTCGACCCCGGCGAACAGGAACGGCACGACCGGGAGGATGCAGGGACTGAGGACGGTCAAAATGCCGCCCAGGAAAGCGATGAGAAACATGGGGATCACCTAATGCATTAGAGGGTGGCAACGAGTCCCCTGTAGGAGCCGGCTTGCTGGCGATGGCGTCATCACATGCAACTTATAGGTGACTGACAGATCGCTATCGCCAGCAAGCCGGCTCCTACAGTGGGATTGCGTGGCTTCAGGCCGTTTGTTCATCCAGCAATTGGCCTTGTGGCGTGCGGCTGCCACCGTTCTCGGCAACCATCTGCCCTTGCGGCGTACGGCTCGAACCGTCCTGTACCAGCAAATCATTGGCGCCCTGCTCGTTCACCGGGGTCAGCTGGAAGCAGGTGCTGCTGCCGCAGGTGCTTTGTTCAACGGCGGCGTTGGCGTGAGCGGCGGCGCCGGCAAGGGCGAAGGCAGCGGCGGTCAAAAAGCGGGTTACGTTGTTCATGGTGTTCTTCCTGTATCAAAGGGGATTGGCAATCGGTCAGCAATGACTCAGTTGTCTTCGTTGCAGTCAGCAATTTTTCGGTAGTCCAGCACCTGGGTTTTGTTCTGGGAGTCCAGGTAAGTCAGCTGGGCATCGACAATCCCGCAGGCGTTCGTGGTGTCCTGTGTCAACGACACCACTTTCTTGATGTCCAGGTGCGTGCCGTAGCTGTAGGTCCTGGCGCTGACGTCGGCTTCGGCACGGGCCGACAGGGTGCAGATGTTCAGGGCGGCAAACAGGCAAGCGGCGTAGATGGCTTTGGTGTTCATGGTGGTGTCCTCAAGGCTTCAATGGGTAGGTCGTTCAATTGAGCCGAGGCGGTTGGGTTTGCCTCGATGGAACCTATTAGAAGGCCCTGAGGTATCTCGTCTGTGTCGAGAAGCGGCGCGTGTAAATCGGTACGTATCAAAGGGGCCTGCCGATACACAGCGATACAAAACCCCTGGATTTCCGGGTTTTTAAGTCCATGTGTATCCGCCGACACACCAGATACACTGCAATACAAAGGGTGGCGGGCGAGCGGGCAAAGGCTCGATAGACTGTGCGCATTCCCTATTTGAAGAGGCTTGGCCCCATGGAACACGTCGATCACATCCTCATCGTGGACGATGACCGCGAGATTCGAGAGCTGGTAGGCAACTACCTGAAGAAGAACGGCCTGCGCACCACCGTCGTGGCGGACGGCCGGCAGATGCGCGCGTTTCTGGAGACCACGCCGGTGGACTTGATCGTGCTCGACATCATGATGCCGGGCGACGATGGCCTGATGCTGTGCCGCGAAATCCGTGCCGGTAAACACAAGACCACCCCGGTACTGATGCTCACTGCGCGCAACGATGAAACCGACCGCATCATCGGCCTGGAAATGGGCGCCGACGATTATCTGGTCAAGCCGTTCGCCGCCCGTGAACTGCTGGCGCGGATCAACGCGGTGCTGCGGCGCACGCGGATGCTGCCGCCCAACCTGGTGGTCACCGAAAGCGGTCGCCTGCTGGCCTTCGGTCGCTGGCGCCTGGACACCTCGGCCCGCCATCTGCTCGATGACGACGGCACCATGGTCGCGCTCAGCGGCGCGGAATATCGACTGCTGCGGGTGTTCCTCGACCATCCGCAACGGGTGCTCAACCGCGACCAGTTGCTGAACCTGACCCAGGGCCGCGATGCCGATCTGTTCGACCGCTCCATCGATTTGCTGGTCAGCCGCCTGCGTCAGCGCTTGCTCGACGACGCACGGGAACCGGCCTACATCAAAACCGTGCGCAGCGAAGGCTATGTGTTTTCGCTGCCGGTGGAAGTCCTCGGGGCGCCCGCATGAACCTTTCCCTGCGGTGGCCCCGCACCCTCGCCTCGCGCCTGTCGCTGATTTTCCTGATCGGTCTGATTCTGGCGCAGGTCTTGTCTTTCGGTGCGCAGTACTACGAGCGCTATGAAAGCGCGAAAAACACCATGCTGGGCAATCTGGAAACCGACGTTTCAACCTCCATCGCCATCCTCGACCGCTTGCCGGCCGAAGAACGCATGAGTTGGCTGCAACAACTGGATCGCCGCAACTACCGCTATTTGCTGGATGAAGGTTCGCCCGGCACGGCGATGAGCGATACGCCTATCGCGATGACTTCAATCAAGGACGCCATCGGCAAGGATTACCCGATGACGGTTACGGACATTCCCGGTCCGGTCAAACACTTCCAGGTCCATCTGAAACTGGCCGATGGCAGCCCGGTCACCATCGACGTGCGTCCGTCGATGGTGCCGTTGTCGCCCTGGTTGCCGGTCGTCTTGCTCGGCCAACTGTTGCTGATGATTCTGTGCACCTGGCTGGCGGTGAGAATCGCCATTGGCCCCCTCACCCGCCTCGCACAAGCCGTCGAAACGCTGGACCCCAACACCCACCCGGTGCACCTGGACGAAACAGGCCCGACCGAGGTCGCCCATGCCGCCATGGCCTTCAACGCCATGCAGGCGCGTATCGCGGCATACCTCAAAGAACGCATGCAATTGCTGGCGGCGATTTCCCACGACCTGCAAACCCCCATCACTCGGATGAAACTGCGCGCCGAGCTCATGGACGACTGCAACGAAAAAGACAAACTGTGGAACGACCTCGGCGAGATGGAGCATCTGGTGCGCGAAGGCGTGGCCTATGCCCGCAGCGTCCATGGCGCCACCGAAGAAAGTCGCCGCACCGATCTGGATTCATTCCTCGACAGCCTGGTGTTCGACTATCAGGACATGGGCAAGGACGTTCAGCTCAGCGGAAAAAGTGACACCGTCATCGACACCCGGCCGCACGCCTTGCGCCGCGTGCTGGTGAACCTGACGGACAACGCACTCAAATTCGCCGGCGCGGCGGAACTGCAGGTGGAATCGAAACCTGGCGGCAGCTTGTCGGTGAAGGTGATGGACCGCGGCCCCGGGATTGCCGAAGAAGAACTCGCCCACGTGATGGAGCCGTTCTACCGCGTGGAGAATTCCCGCAACCGCAGCACTGGCGGCACCGGCCTGGGCCTGGCGATTGCCCAGCAACTGGCGCTGGCCCTCGGCGGGTCGTTGACGCTGAGCAACCGCGAAGGCGGCGGACTCTGCGCAGAGCTAAAGCTCCCCACCAAATCCCTGTAGGAGCCGGCTTGCTGGCGATGGCATCAACGCGGTCTGTCAGATTCACCGCGGTGATGCCATCGCCAGCAAGCCGGCTCCTACAAGGTTGCGTCGTTTGCAAAATCTAGGTACACAGCTCTGCACCTCATCTTTGATATGGACATTACAAATGGATGAAAACAGAAGACCCATCAAAACGCGTTCTGCGGGATGGGCCAAATACGTCACCGACCAGTTGGTGAAAAGGGACCTCTCCCCCAATCAGATCTCCGTGGCCAGCATCGCCTTCGCACTCGCTGGCATCGTCGCGCTCAATATCAACACCGGCGTCATCGGCTCGATCCTCTGCGCCCTCGGCATTCAGTTGCGCCTGTTGTGCAACCTCTTCGACGGAATGGTCGCGATTGAAGGCGGCAAGAAATCCGACATCGGCAGCCTCTACAACGAATTCCCCGACCGGATTGCCGACAGCCTGCTGATCGTCGGCCTGGGCTATGCCATCGGCTACGCTGACCTTGGCTGGTTTGCCGCGCTGGCTGCGGCATTGACGGCTTACGTCAGGGTGTTTGGCGGCTCGATCGGTCTCAAGCAGAGCTTCATCGGCCCGATGGCCAAGCAACACCGAATGGCGGTCATGACGGTCGGGCTGCTGCTGAATGCCGTCGAAGCGAGCGTTTATGCCACTCACTACGTGCTGTTGATTGCGCTGGTCATCATCGCCATCGGCTCCGCCGCGACCTGCGTCACGCGCACCCTGGCCATCTCGCGCGAACTGAAGGGGAATCCTCATGTGGATCAGTAACGCGCTGATTTCTGTTCTTCGATTCGTGATCGGCGTCACGGCCCGATGGGAAAGCCCGCCGGACCTGACACGCCAGCGTATCTACTTCGCCAATCACTCCAGCCATATGGACACCCTGGCAATCATCGCGGCCCTGCCACCGGAAGCCCGAGTGAACGTGAAACCGGTTGCGGCCGCCGACTACTGGGGAAAGAACAAATTCCTGTCATACATCTCGCAGAAAGGCCTGAATGCGGTGCTGATCGATCGCAACCCCGCGCCCGGCGTCAACGTACTGGAGCCGATTTTCGACGTGGTGCGCGCCGGCCATTCGATCATCATCTTTCCGGAAGGCACGCGCGGCAGCGAGGCGTTGCCCGGTCCTTTCAAATCGGGTCTGTTCCGCCTGGCCGAGACATTCCCTGAGGTGGACCTGGTGCCTATCTACCTGGAAAACCTGCATCGCTCCATGCCAAAAGGCAAACACGTCCCCCTGCCCATCATCTGCACGATCCGTATCGGCGATCCGCTACAACGGATCAGTGGCGAGGAAAAACAGGTGTTTCTGGATCGGGCGCGTGACGCGATTGTGAGGTTGTCGGAATGAATCTTGATGAAAAGTTTTTGTGGTTCTTCGGCGCCATTGCCGCCCTGTTGGCGATCGCTTCGATCATCGGCCGGATACTGGCCAAGCGGGCTACGACAGAGGGCTCGGTCTCGACCATCGAAAACCTCAACCAGCGCGTAAATGCCTGGTGGGGGATGGTGATCATTTTCTTCGTGTCCTACCTGCTGGGCGGGAACGCGACGGTCATTCTGTTCGGCTTCATTTCCCTGTTCGCGCTCCGGGAATTCATCACCCTGACACCGACCCGGCCTGGCGACCATAACGCGCTGTTTTCGGCGTTTTTCATTCTGATCCCCTTGCAATACGTATTGATCGGCACCCACTGGTATTCGCTGTTCACGCTGTTGATTCCGGTGTACGCCTTCCTGCTGCTGCCGGCGATTGCGGTGCTGAGCCAGGACACCGACGCCTTCCTGGAACGGGCGGCCAAAATTCAGTGGGGCGTGATGATTTGCGTCTACTGCATCAGCCACGCGCCAGCGTTGTTGCTGCTGGACCTGGAAGGCTTCCAGGGCCAGAACGCGCTGCTGCTGTTCTACCTGGTGTTCGTCGTGCAGTTGAGTGACGTGTTGCAGTACGTGTTCGGCAAGCTCTTCGGCAAGCACAAGGTTGCGCCGCTGGTGAGCCCGTCGAAAACCGTGGAAGGCCTGGTCGGCGGCGGTTTGTCGGCCACGCTGATTGGCGGCTGCATGTTCTGGATGACACCGTTCAGTTTCTGGCAGTCGCTGATGATGTCGTTCGTGATTGTGGTGATGGGTTTCCTGGGCGGCCTGGTGATGTCGGCGATCAAGCGCAGCCTCAGCGCCAAGGACTGGGGCACCATGATCAAGGGCCACGGCGGCATGCTCGACCGGATGGACTCGATCTGCTTCGCGGCGCCGATCTTCTTTCACCTGACGCGGTACTTCTTCTCCGCCCAATAAAAACGCATCCCCTTGTAGGAGCCGGCTTGCCGGCGATGGCGGTAGGTCAGTCGACACATTTATCGCCTGAACGGACGCCATCGCCGGCAAGCCGGCTCCTACAGGGGGTTATGTCGGGCTCACCACCCCTTCCCCGTGCATCTGCCGCAACAGCGCCGCTCCACTGTCGATGAAATCCTGCGATCCCGCCGCCCCCGCTTCGACGGCCAATCCTTCCAGCTGCTCACGCCCGTTCAGTTGGGGAAACTCGCCGATCCGCTGCAACAAGCGCCAGGCCAGCGGGCTCAGTTCGGAAAACTTCACACTCCAGTCCTCCGCCCGGCGAACCAACAGCAACGTCGGCTGAGCCGGAGGTGTTTCAGGCTGATAGTCCGGCCCCACCAACTGCACCGGCCAGGCATACGCCAACGGCCAGGCCAGCGGTGAAATCTGCAACGGTCGATCCAGCAATTGCCCGACATCACTCGCCGGCAATGGCTCGGCGTCGGACTGTTGCAACACCATCTCGATCCACTCGTAATGCGCCAGTTCCACCAGGAACGGCGGCCACGCCCCCTCGTGCAACGCAGGCGGTTCTGACGCGAGAAAGTCGACAAACTCCCTGGCGATCTCACCGAATTTCGGCGTTTGCGCACGGTGGTCCCGCAAGAAGATGCGCACCAGCGAACCCCAGCGCTCATCGCCAAGAATCTTGATCAGCACTGGAAAAGTACCGCTGAGCAAGATCGAGAGGTTGTTGAAAACAAGGTCGCGATAAACCTGTGCCCGCGCCACATCCATTCCGGCCGGTGGCGCGCAGTGATCGGGGTCACGCAAGTAAAGCCCCAAGGTGTTTTGCTGCTGAAACAGGCTTGCGTTATCCACGGTTCACCTCCTTGGCCTGCAAGCGGCGGATGGTCTGCAATTCGGCGACCAGTTCCGCGAATGCAGGGAAATTGAAATCCCGCTCAAGCAACGTCGGTTGCGCGCCGAACCGCGCATAAGCCTGGGCCAGCAACGACCACACCACCGGTTTCACCGAGGCGCCGTGGGTGTCGATTTTCAACGTGTCGGACTCATCGAAATGCCCGGCCACGTGCATCGCCACCACCCGGTCCGAATCGATGCCGGCCAGAAAAACCTGCGGATCAAAATCGTGGTTGATCGAGTTGACGTACACATTGTTGACGTCCAGCAACAGGTCGCAATCGGCTTCGCGCAGCACCGCGTTGGTGAACGTCAGCTCGTCCATGTCCTGCTGCGGCGCGGCGTAATACGAGACGTTTTCCACCGCCAGGCGCCGACCGAGAATGTCCTGGGACTGACGAATGCGCGCGGCGACGTGGTGCACCGCTTCTTCGGTAAAGGGCAGCGGCAACAGGTCGTACAGGTGACCGTCATCGCTGCAGTAGCTCAGGTGTTCGCTGTACAGCGGCACGTTGTACTGATCAAGAAAAACCCGCACTTCTTGCAGAAACCCGACGTCCAGCGGCGCCGGCCCGCCCAATGACAGGGACAAACCATGGCAGGACAACGGATAGCGCTCGGCCAGGCCCCGCAGTGCCGCGCCATGGGCGCCGCCGATGCCGATCCAGTTCTCCGGCGCGACTTCCAGAAAGTCGAAATCGCCCACGCGGGCGGCTTGAAGGTCTTTCATCAAACCGCGACGCAGGCCAAGTCCGACGGCGGCCTTCGTTGATGTGTTGGAAGTCTGCATGATGTCGATCTCAAAGGTTGTCAGAACGTAATCACAGTTAACCGAAACGGTGTATCGGGCCTGTGTTGCGTTCCGGCAGAAAATCGCGGCGGTTGTATCGCCGGCGGGTCTGTACACACTTCGGTACAGAGCCGCCAGTGGGCGCTACGCCAGGTCGTATTTCTCGCGCACCAGATGGCCGATGCCGATGCGATCGAGCACGTTCATCGGGCACAGGAAGGTCACGCGCACGGTGCCGGGCAAGCGGCTGATGTCGATGGAACCGGTGATGGTCGCGCGGTTGAGCACTTCGTCATACGGCAGGCCCGTGACCGAAGCGGCACGTTTCAGGCCGTTTTCCACCGCCACGTTAAGGTTCTCGCCGCTGCCGATGAAGGTGATCGGGCCGCTCTGCTCGATCTCGGTCTGGCCCCAACGCTCGCCCAGTTCGCGGACTTTCTGCCGTTGCAGGGCATTCATCGGCCGCGCCATCGGCGGCAGATCGTCGAGGTTTTGCAGGAGGATCGGCCCTTCCAGTGTCAGGTGCTTGATCACTTCGACCTGCACTTCGGTTTCCCCGGAGCAGTCGGTGGCATGCCCGGCGATCTCGCCGTTGCCCTGCTGGGCGTGCATGTCGCCCATGTACACACCGGCGCCCGGGACTTTCACCGGGCAGATCAATACGCAGCCTTCGCGGATCGAGTTGGTGTCCATGTGACCGTCAGTCTTGGCCGCGTGCAGTTCCTCACGCGTCATGCCGAAACGGTGCGGTGCGCCGATCAGGTATTGGCCGAAATCGGCGCAGTTGTGCGAGTCCGGCAAGTCCCGCGACGGCGTGGTGCCGATGTTGCCGAGGAACGGCCGCATATGCGCGGCAACGCCAGGGATGTCGGCGCGGGCCAGGGACAGGATCGAATGCTGGGCGGCGAACTCCGGCAGCGCCGACATCTCGGAGGCGTTGCCCGCCAGTTGGTTGGCGATGTCCTGATTGACGGTCAGGCTGACCTGATTCTGCGCATCGAACACGATCACGTACCCGTGGCTGAAGCGGAAAGCGCTGACTTCGGCGCCGCAATGGCTGCAACGAATCGAATCTTCGCCAATGCCTTCGACGTAGCTGGCCGGATGCTCGGTGCCGCATTTGCTACAGAATTTCGCGACGAACGGATCGCCGTTGTAGCGACCTTCAACGAAGCTCATCACGCCGGACGAGGTGGCCAGCGAGGTGACGCGCATGCTTTTGATCTTGATCGCCACGGCGTCGCCGATTTCGGCACCGGCAATGGCCACCGGTTGGGTCACTTCATGGCCGCCCTCGAAGGCCGGCGTAATCATCGGCCCCCAGCAGCCCGGCGGCGTGCCGGTGATCAGGGTGCCGCCGTCGGCCAGCGGGCCGAGCATCGGTTGGCTCGGGCCGATGAGGCCGCTGGTGTACTGGTCGACGCGCAGGCGATCGACGGGGGTGGATGTCAGGTCGGTTTCAGGCAGGAGCGTGGTCATTGTTGTCCCCTTCACGGTGTATAGGGTGCCAAGCGGCCTGTGCAGTTCATCGCAGGTTTGTATCTGGACTGTGTTCGGCAACGCACCGGTATTGCGGGAAATGTATCGAGCAGGACGTTAGATACACTCCGATACACACCTCCCCCTGTAGGAGCGAGGCTTGCCCGCGAAGGCGATATTTCAGACACATCCTCGTTGCCTGACACTCCGCCTTCGCGGGCAAGCCTCGCTCCTACAGGGGTACGTGTGTGAATCAGGCAAATGCGGGCTTTCGTCGCTCCGCCCGGCAGCCCACGGCCTGCGGACTAAACTTACTGCACGCAGGACGTACTCACCGTCCTGATCATTTCCACGACCACTGCCCAGAGGCGAATGCCTCGACAAAGAATGCCCCTGGACCGTGATCCAGCTGAAGGAGCACACGTGATGGACGAGGCCAGACTCAACGATTTCATGGGCAAACTGGTGAACGACATGGGCGGCGCGGCGATGCTCGCCAACGTCATCCTCGGCGAAGAGCTCGGGCTGTACCGGGCGATGGCCGACAGTCAGTTGATCAGCCCCGAAACACTCGCCGAGAAAACCGGCTGCAACCCCCGCCTGCTGCGCGAATGGCTCAGCGCTCACGCCGCGTCCGGTTACATGGAACACCGCGACGGCCAGTTCCGTCTGCCCGAAGAACAAGCCCTGGCGCTGGCGATCGAAGACTCACCGGTCTACGTGGCGGGCGGTATCGGGGTGGTCGCGTCGTTTTTCCATGACAAGGACAAACTGGTCAAAGCCATGCGCGGCAACGGCGCCCTGCCTTGGGGTGAACACCATCCGTGCATGTTCAGCGGCACGGAACGGTTCTTCCGGCCCGGCTACAAGGCGCACCTGGTCGCCGAATGGCTACCGTCCCTTGAAGGTGTCGTCGCCAAACTGGAGGCTGGCGCCAAGGTCGCGGACATCGGCTGCGGGCATGGCGCATCGACGGTGATCATGGCCCAGGCGTTCCCCGACTCGCGCTTCGTCGGTTTCGACTACCACGCACCGTCCGTCACCGTCGCCACCCAGCGCGCCGAGGAAGGCGGTGTGTCCGGGCGGGCGCGGTTCTTCCAGGGCACGGCAAAAAGCTATCCCGGCGACGACTACGACCTGATCTGCTATTTCGACTGCCTGCATGACATGGGCGACCCGGTGGGCGCGGCGCGGCACGCCTATGAGTCGCTGAAGCCGGACGGCACGGTGCTGCTGGTGGAACCGTTCGCCAACGACAAGCTCGACGACAACGTTACCCCGGTTGGCCGGTTGTTCTATGCCGCCTCGACGTTCATTTGCACCCCGAACTCGCTGTCTCAGGAAGTCGGCCTCGGGCTCGGCGCCCAGGCCGGTGAGGCGCGGTTGCGCAAGGTGTTTACGGAAGCGGGATTCAGCACATTCCGTCGGGCTACCGAAACGCCGTTCAACCTGATACTCGAAGCTCGCAAGTAAACGTTGCCCTTGTAGGAGCCGGCTTGCCGGCGATGGCGCCCGAAAGATCGCCATCGTCGGAACGCCGCCCGCAGCAAGCCGGCTCCTACAGGTTAAATGCTACCCTGCAAACACCCCAGGCCCATCGGAGTGTTGAACATGCTCGACAGCCGCACCCGCGAACAACTCGACCGGCTCCAGCAGTTCATGGCCGACCAGCCGTTCGTGGTCCTGACCGGTGCCGGCATCAGCACCCCGTCGGGCATTCCGGACTACCGCGACCACCAAGGCGTGCGCCGTGGCCGGCAACCGATGATGTATCAGGAATTCCTCAGCGCCCCCGAATCCCGGCGCCGCTACTGGGCGCGAGCGATGCTCGGCTGGCCGCGGGTGCGCCAGGCTCAACCGAATGTGGCGCACGAGGCGCTGGCCAGTCTGCAAAGTACGCAGCAGATCAGCGGGCTGATCACCCAGAACGTCGACACCTTGCACGACCAGGCCGGCAGCCACGACGTGATCGAACTGCATGGCAGCCTGCATCGGGTGCTGTGCCTGGATTGCGGGCAGCGCAGTGAGCGGGATTCGATCCAGCAATTGATGGAAACGCAGAACCCGTATCTTGCCGGCGTGGATGCGGTGCAGGCGCCGGACGGCGACACGCTGCTCGACGCGGCGTTCGAAGCGCGGTTTCAGGTACCGCATTGCCCGCATTGCGCGGGTGAGCGAATGAAACCGGACGTGGTGTTTTTTGGCGAGAACGTGGCGCAGGTGACGGCAGCCAAGGCAATGGCTGCGGTGGAAAAAGCGGCGGGATTGCTGGTGGTGGGGTCTTCGTTGATGGCGTATTCGGCGTTTCGGTTGTGCCGGGCGGTGGCGGATCAGGGCAAGCCGCTGATAGCGATTAACCTGGGCAAGACGCGGGCGGATGACATCCTCGATCTGAAAATCGAGGCATCCTGCGAACAACTATTACCGTTGCTGACCCAGCGCCTGACACCTTAGCAACAACGCATACCTTGCCGGCTCCTACAAGGGTCTGTATTCACCTGACACACCACCAAACCTGTAGGAGCCGGCTTGCCGGCGATGGCGTCCGCAAAAACACCACAAACCTCATGGCCCAATCGCCGGCAAGCCGGCTCCTACAAAGACCGTGCCCGCCTGGCACCTTAGCAACAACGCATCCACTGTAGGAGCCGGCTTGCCGGCGATGACGTCCGCAAAAACACCGCAAACCTCAAGGCCCAATCGCCGGCAAGCCGGCTCCTACAAAGACCGTGCTCGCCTGGCACCTTAGCAACTGACAAAACGCATACCCTGTAGGAGCTGGCTTGCTGGCGATGACGTCCGCACAAACACCACAAACCTCAAAGCCCAATCGCCGGCAAGCCGGCTCCTACAAAGACCGCGATCGCCTGAAACCCGTGGGCGATTACAGCAGCGACAAGGTGTAGTTGATGATAAAGCGATTCTGATCAACGTTGCGGCCCGCATCGGTGTTCGACTTGCCGTTGCGCACGCTGAAACCAAGCCCCTTGAGCGACCCCGATTGCAGCACGTAGTCCAGGGTCATATCGCGCTCCCACTCGGACTGATCGCCCGCGTTGCGAACCTTGATGTCAGTCCCTTTCAGATACGCGATCGACGCTTTCAGGCCCGGCACGCCCAAAGGCGCGAAGTCATAGGAATATTGACCGAAGTTCGTCTGCTCGCCCGCGCGGGTAAAACTCTGGATCATGCGGTCCGTCGGCAGGTAAACACTGCCACCACCCGCCCCTTTATCAACCAGGCTACCTTGGTTGGGCTGAACGAAGTTGCTGCCGTCACCCACCTGTTGATGCCCAAGCGACACCGAGTGGCCACCGTTCACATAGGTGATCATCGCCACCCAGGTGTTGTTGTCGATTTCACCGTTGTTGTCCTCGGTATAACCCGAGGTGCGATAACCTTGCGCGCGGCCGGCGGCAGAACTGTTGGCGCCCGTCGATGTGGTATTGAAGTAACGCAGATCGGTGGTGAAAGAGCTTTTGCTGTCGATCGGCAGCACATGGGTTAGACCGAAGAAGTTCTGGTTGTAGAAGTCTTCCATCTGCGCGAAGTAATACTGCGCCTTCAGTTCCTTGGTGATGAAGTAGTCGCCGCCGGCGAAGTAGAACTTGTTGCTGTCCTGGGTGGCGCCCGGCACCGACAAACCGGTCCGGTCCGTCGAGGCGCGGCCGACCGCGTGTTCGAGCACACCACTGGTCAGCATCAACCCATCGATGTCATTCGAGGTGACCTGCGCGCCGGTGAACGACTGCGGCAATACGCGGGCATCGTTCGACAACAGGATCGGCAATTTCGGCAGCAAGGTGCCGTAGCGGAACTCAGTTTTTGAGATGCGCATCTTCGCCGTGGGGCCAAAGCTGCTCCAGGAGTCGGCAGCACCGTCGCCGTCACTCGGGATCATGCCGCTGCCCACGTGGCGACCTGCGCCGCTGTCCAGCGTCACACCGAGCAACGCTTGCGCATCCAGCCCGAACCCGACCGCGCCCTGGGTAAAGCCGGACTCGTAGCGCAGCACAAAACCCTGCGCAGCCTCCTCGGTTTTCGACGGGTCCGCCGTGCCATCACGGTTGTCGCTGTTGAAATACAAGGTGCGCATCGACAGCGTGGCTTTGCTGTCCTCCAGAAAACCGTGCGCGGCAGTGTCGGCTGCCTGTGCGCACATCGAACCGGTGGCCAGCAAAAGTGCGGTGGGGATTGCTCGCTTGAACATACGGTGCTCCTGGGTCATTTTTTTATGTTTTTTTTAGTTTCTGCCGACCGCTGTCCACCACGGGCACTCAACCACGGCGCGCACAATGCCGCGCTCGATGAGTGACCATGAGCCTTGAGGAAAGCGATCGGAGTGTTCGAGCTAGATCAGGTAAGAAAGACCCACGGTCAACGCAAAGGCGACCAGCGAAATAATGGTCTCCAGCACGGTCCAGGTCTTGAACGTCTGGGTAACGCTCATGTTGAAGTATTCCTTGATCAACCAGAAGCCGCCGTCGTTGACGTGGGAAAAGATCACCGACCCGGCGCCGGTCGCCAGCACCAGCAACTCCGGGTGCGGATAACCCAGACCGATGGCCACCGGCGCCACGATGCCGGAAGCGGTGGTCATGGCCACGGTGGCGGAACCGGTGGCGATGCGCATCAACGCGGCGAACAGCCAGCCCATCAGCAGCGGCGACAGGTGAAATTCGTGGGCCAGGCTGACGATCTGGTCGGTGACCCCGGCGTCCACCAGGATCCGGTTCAAACCGCCACCGGCGCCGACCAGCAAGGTGATGCTGGCGGTCGGTGCCAGGCATTCGTTGGTGAATTTGAGGATCGATTCACGGTTGAAGCCCTGGGCGAGGCCGAGGGTCCAGAAGCTCAGCAAGGTCGCCAGCAACAGCGCGATCACCGAGTTGCCGATGAACAGCAAAAACTGGTTGAAACCGCTGCCCGGCGTGGAAATCAGGTTGGCCCAACCGCCGATCAGCATCAACAGCACCGGCAACAGGATGGTCGCCATGGTGATGCCGAAACCCGGCAGGCTGTCGCGCGGTTCGCGCTCGAGGAACTGGCGTTCCAGCGGGTTCTCCGCCGGCAGTTGAATGCGCGGCACGATGAATTTGGCGTACAGCGGACCGGCAATGATCGCCGTCGGAATGCCGATCAAAATCGCATACATCAACGTCTGCCCCACCGACGCCTGATACACCTGCACCGCCAGCATCGCCGCCGGGTGCGGCGGCACCAGGGCATGCACCACCGACAGCCCGGCGACCATCGGCAAACCGACCATCAGGATCGACACACCCACGCGGCGCGCCACGGTAAACGCAATCGGCACCAGCAACACAAAACCGACTTCGAAGAACAGCGGCAGCCCGACCAGAAACGCGATGCACACCATCGCCCAATGCGCGTTCTTCTCGCCGAAACGGTCGATCAAGGTGCGCGCCACCTGCTCGGCGCCGCCGGACTCGGCCATCATCTTGCCGAGCATCGTGCCCAGCGCCACCACCAGCGCAATGTGCCCCAGGGTCTTGCCAACACCGGCCTCGTAGGCGCCGACCACCCCGGACGGCGGCATGCCGGCCAGCAGCGCCAGGCCGATGGACACCAGGGTGATGACGATGAAGGGATTAAGCCGGTAACGGGCGATCAGAACGATCAGCGCGATGATGGCGATGGCGGCATACACCAGCAGCCAATAGCCGAAGGACAGGGTCATGCGGTACTCCTCGAAAGGGTCACGTCGAATGGGTTGTGAAACTCATAAAACATTTCGAGAGGTGATTTTCAAACGAGGCGAAAGTAATTTTCGTAGAGGGATAAGGGTTGTCGTGCAGAGGTATGGGGGGTCGTGTTTTTTGAAACTGGGCCAGGCGGATTTTCATTGGGCGGGCCCTGATTTTCCGCCCCCCTCCTGGCAACCAAGGGTTACATTTCGTGATTAGTTTCTGAGGATAGTGCGCGGTAGGTTTTGTCACATCAGGCAATACCACGCTTTACCTGCCACACCGTTACTGGATAATGGCAACCTGCCATAACTGGCGACCTTCCCTCGGCCTCCCGCGGTTTTCTTTTGCAACAGCCCGACATTTGCCTTCAAGCACGGACGGCTACACGACAAGGAGTGGGCAACATTGATGCCACAACAAGATTCCCTTACAGCACCTACCCGCACCCAGAAAATCGCCTCAATGATCACCCGTGGCATGGCAGGCCTCGGTGTCTTGCTGGGTGCCATGTGGGCGTTGATCACTTATGCCGTGCCGGATCCCAGTGTGTTCGGCTTCAGTTTCATCAGTTGGAAAAATGTGGTGTTGCTGGTCAGCACCTTCCTTTTCCTGGGCGTGGTTTCCATCGGTTGGCAGATCCGTAACCTCACGCCGATGCTCAGGGGTGCGCTGCAGTTCTTCATGGTCGCGGGCCTGTCTTTCGGCTTTTTCATTTTGGGCACCGAATACGCCAAGCCCTCGTTCGAATTCGCCAAACTGCAATCCAAGGTCGTCGAAAACGAAGGCAGTAACCTGCTCGGCAAACGCATGGAAGTGCTGGATAACGTGCGCATTGAATTGGAAGGTTGCGAAAACATCGGTCGCTTGCCGACCTGCACCTTTGAACTGACCAACCTGAACGTCGACCGCAGTTTCCGCTTCAACGATGACACGGTGCTGTTCGACGAATCTGGCGGTCCGCTCAAAGGCCAATCGGTCCGGGTGGGCCAGGTCGAGGACAATATCTGGTTGAAGTTTCAGCTGATCCGCAACGTACCGACCCGGGTCACGCTGACTTTCCAGCAGAGCAACAGCAAGTTGAGTAAAACGCCAGCGATCAAGCTCGCGTTTCGTGACGGGAACAATGACCCGCTGATGCTCAAGTTCAGTGAGGTTGCACTGCACTAAAGGTTTGGCTCAATCGTTCATTTCTGCAAAACGACGGCCAGTGGCGAAATTCAATCCAGCGCTTAATCCACAATGAACAATTTCGCGCCGCTGGTGGTGAACGACCGATGCCCTTCAGCATTGTTGCCCACCTGATAACTCATGCCGGCAGTCAGCGTGAATTGTCGACCGTCCTCCAGTTCCGTGTGCAACTCACCCTCAAGGCACAACAGGATATGACCTCTCCAGCACCAATGATCGGCGAGGTATCCGGGGCTGTATTCAACCATTCGCACACGCGTCGAACCAAACTGACAGGTTCGCCAATAGGCGTTTCCTGTCTGGCCGGCATGGGTGACAGGTTCGATCGTCGACCAGTCGGTCGTCCCGAACGGGATGGCGGTGAGATCCATTTTTACCTCATCGAATACGGTAGAGGCGCAAACGTAACAACCTCGCGATGTGGCCGATAGACACAGATGGCCCGCATTTACGGGATACAGGGTTCAGTGAAGACTCCCATGCAGCCAGGTGATCTGCGAAACTGCCGAATGGCTGAACAGCCTTTGAATGATTTAACCCTCCCGTAGAAGAGAGCGAACACATGGTCACTTGTTACCTGAAGTACGTGCTGGACCCGTACCAGATCGGCGCATTCGAACACTACGCAAAGTTGTGGATTCCACTGGTGGAAAAATTCGGTGGCCAGCACCACGGCTATTTCCTGCCGTCCGAGGGTGCCAACAACATTGCGTTGGCGATGTTCACTTTTGCGAGCCTTGCCGAGTACGAGCGCTATCGGCAGGACTCCATGAACGACGCGGACTGCATTGCGGCGTTCAAGTATGCCGAGGATAAAAAATTCATCCTCAGCTATGAGCGGAGTTTTTTCCGGCCGGTGTTTGGGGATCAGGCGTAAACCCGTTCGGAAAGTCTTTTGCCGGGGTTCCTTCAGGCCGTCATGACGGGAACAGGTCGCCATGATGGTCGGGACTTCGGTTTTCAAAGGATCGAGCATGCGGTACCCGCTGCTCTTGCGCAGGTGTTCAGCGACTTCGAGTTCATTGTGCAAAGCGCGCAAGTCACCATCGCCACCGCGCATAAGAGCCATCCCGGCCAGCGCCAAAACAGGCAAAGGGCAGACGCAACTCCGTCTAAACTGCAGGATACAAATACGCCTGCCGCCTCTCGATACGGGACCGAACAGCGTCACTGACAGGGTTCGCTCCGCGCGCACTTGCCCTATCCTTCTCTCCAACCCACAACTCCGGACATCGACATGCCCGCCCCCGAATCGACCCTTCTCGATAGCTGGCACCACAACGCCCGATCCTGGATCGACGCGATCCGCAGCGGCGCCATCGAAAGCCGCCTCAAGGTCACCGATCAGGCGATCCTGCTGGCAGTGGCAAGCCGTCAGCCCGAACGTGTGCTCGACCTGGGCTGCGGCGAGGGCTGGTTGTTGCGGGCGCTGGCTGAACGGGCGATCGATGGGGTCGGTGTGGATGGCGATGCGACGCTGGTCGAGGCGGCGCGGGCAGCGGGCTCTTCGCCGGTGCATCTGGCGACTTATGAAGAGCTGGTGGAAGCGAAAGTGGACATCGGCAATGACTACGACCTGATCTGCGCCAACTTCGCCCTGCTGCACCAGGACATCATCCCCCTGCTCGCCGCCATGAACGCCCTGCTCGCCCCCGGCGGCGCGCTGGTGATCCAGACGCTGCATCCGTGGAACGCAGCGGCGGGCGACTATCAGGATGGCTGGCGGCAAGAGACTTTCACCGGGTTCAAGGGGCAGTGGCAACCCATGCCGTGGTACTTGCGCACCTTGTCCAGCTGGCTCAATGCGCTGGACATGGCCGGCTTTCAACTGACCGGCCTGCAGGAGCCACAGCACCCGCAAAGCCCTGTGCCGCAGTCGTTGTTGTTGGTGGCTGAAGTGCGGCGGTGAGTCCGCTTGATGGATGTCGGCGGGGGGTTGTTTGGTTGAAGACTCGCTAGCGGATCTCAGGCGATTGCTGCCATTTACGGAAGGCGGCAATCGGCCAAAAGCAGTCATTTGAAGACCCGACGAAGGTGGGAGCGATTCACTCACAGAGCCCATTTGAGCGTGCGCGGGTAGGGATTGCGCAATTAGCTGAATTCAGGACTCTGCAACTTCAGTCAAAAAGTGCTTTCCTGTGGTGGCGTTTTGACTCTGCGCATGACAGTCTTCTACTGTTTTTTTGACAAAAGCCTGATTTCTAAAAAATCATAATTTATCCGGTATTTAGTAAGAATTATCGTTTATAGGAGTAAATACTATGCAAGGAATGGGTGTGGAAGCGACGTTGTCTGTAGTAAAGCCAAAGTCTCTTCTTAAAACTCCACTAAAACTGGATGCAAAAGCATTGGCTGTATCGTTGGCAAAAGGGGTGGGGCATGCTTTGCTCGGAAAGTTTGACGATTTAGCTGATGACGGAGTTGATGCAGCATCAGCAATCGGTTTTGAAAGTAAAACGCCAGAGCACTTACTATATCAGTTATTGCAGCGCTCTACGTTGTCTGCTCTTTCAGGTCTCCTACTCGATTCGAAGGATCAACTGCCAGAACAATATGATATTTCGACACTTGAACCTTTGCTTGAGGGGAAGATCCTTTCTTGCAAGGTGAATAACGATTTTTTTAAGAATCCAGTGAAATTTCCACTTATAAAGTCTATTGCAGAAGCGATATTAATTTGGCTTATGGAGATAGGTGTTTCACAGGCTAAATCAAAAACAATCTCCTTGCGATTGCCGGGGTATTTTCCTCATGAGCTTCATAAAGAGTGGCAATCTAATTCTGCTGCATATCAAGATATAATTGCCTCTTTAAACTCTCCATTTAGTTTGTCCGTTGAGCGTGAGCTGGCTTGGAAACTTTATGATGCTCAATTGCAACGTCGATTGGAAGATTCTGTTTTTGGAGAGCCGTTTGGTCTTCGGCAAATATATATACCTCTTAATGCTTATTATGAGGAGAGCCCAGTAGCTACGGATATTTCAGATGGTCGCGCAAGCAATCGTAAAGTTGTTGTACGACTTAATGAAGAGTTAGATAGGTGGTTGCTTGCATCTAAGAAAGAGGATGCTGTGCGGGCGATAAGTGGGGGGCCAGGTAGTGGAAAGTCCTCCTTCTCAAAAATTTACGCAGCGCATGTGTCTAAGCAAGGTAGCATTAAAGTGCTATTTATTCCTCTGCATTATATTGATCCTGCGCGTGACTTTGTTGATGAGGTTGGTAGGTTTTTGAGTGACGAGGGGATAATTAAGGTGAACCCCCTAAAAAGGGAGGAGCTTACTTCAGATCTTTTAATAATATTAGATGGGCTGGACGAGCTTGCTAGTCAGGGCCGAGCGGCGGCTGAGACTGCGAGAAATTTTGTGCGCTCGGTACAGTTGACTGTTGATCGAATTAATATGAATGGATTGTGCGTTCGAGTTCTACTTAGCGGGCGTGAAGTAACAATTCAAGGCTCTGAGAGTGAGTTGCGTCAGGTAAGGCAGGTTTTGACAGTTTTGCCTTACTACACAGACAATTCCAAATCCAGCCAAAGTCATAGTAATTTTGAAGATCCGAAGTCAATCCTCTCTCAGGATCTTAGAACCGATTGGTGGAAAAATTACGGTGAATTGACAGGGTTGGGCTACAGTGAACTTCCTGAGGATTTAAAGCGTGCAGATCTCGATGAGATTACAGCGCAGCCTTTGCTGAACTATCTCTTGGCTCTCAGCTATTGCAGAGGCAAACTTAATTTTTCGAAGGGTGTTAATCTTAATCAAATTTATGATGATTTGGTTGAGGCAATTTATGAGCGTGGGTATGAGAATGGGCGGCAGCATGGCCCGATAAAGCTTCTGAAAGAAGCCGATTTTTTCTTGATTCTTGAAGAGATAGGGCTGGCTGCATGGCACGGGGATGGCAGGACGACGACGATTAGTGAAATTGAACACTATTGCGAACTAGGTGGGTTGGAGCAACAGCTAAATGTTTTTCAAGAGGGCGCGGAAGCAGGAATAACCTCTTTGCTAGCTGCTTTCTTCTTTAGACAACATGGCTCACGGCCTAAAGGCGATCCAACTTTCATATTTACTCACAAAAGTTTTGGTGAGTATTTGACCGCGCGCCGTCTCGTAAGGGCAATGCGAGAAATCGTAGAAGAAACTAATAGAAGGCAGGGGCGAGGGCGAGGTTGGGGGGATGCAGAGGCGTTGGCGTATTGGGCAGAAATGTGCGGGCCAGCTGCTTTATCTAAAAACATTCATGATTTTTTGCGCTCGGAAGTAAAACTGCTGACTCCTGATGTTATTGAGGCAATGCATAAGTGTTTTGTTTCCTTGTTTAACCATCTGTTGGTAAATGGTATGCCAATGGAGAAAATCACAAGTTTGGTGTCATTTCCTGATGCTTTGTTTCAGGCTCGAAATGCCGAAGAAGCTTTGCTAGCAGCGATGAATGCCTGTGCATTGGCATCTTCTCGAGTAAGCGATATAGTTCACCCTGATAAAGTTACATTTGGAACATGGTTAAAACGCATCCAAGAACAGAGGACTGGCCCTGAACACACCTTGCTCTTATCCTGCATGTCCTGGTTGAATCTTTCAGGTATATGTTTGGACTTGGCAGACTTGTATGCGGCGGACATTTCCAACTCCAATTTTGAAGGAGTATTAGGCTATAGAATTGCATTGGGAAGAGCAAATGCTACTGATACGAATTTTAAGGGTGTAAATTTTAATGATGCTTTTTTCTGTCTCGGAGATTTTGAACGAGCCAACTTTGAAGGTGCTCGATTACAAAAGGCTAACTTCGACGACACCACTTGCACAGAAGCGAACTTTTCCGGAGCGCGTCTGTCGAACGCGACCTTTAACGACGCTACTGTAATGGGTGCGATTTTCACGGGCGCAGATATCACTGACGTTAAATTTGCTACTCATGAACAACCGCGATTCAGAAATGTAAAGAGTAGAGACAAAAACAAAAAAATTGCATTGTAACATTATAGTGCTCGTAATTTTTGTGTTGACTATGTTTGCATGAGCTTGGTGATAATTTAGAGCTTGGGCCTTTAGTTTTGGTCCCAAGCTTCTTTTTTACTAGTCGAGGGATGAGCTAGGTTTTTTGAGACATTATCTAAGGACGATCATCGTGTCAGATAACTCACACTGCAAGATCTCCACGGCAGATGTTCTAACACTGCTCTGGCACAAACAGCACGTTCTGGGCGCGGCAATCAAAGTGATCCGCCCTTGAATTTCTAGGCGAATATGGCTGTCTGCTATTGGTCGAAAGATGTGCGTTACGAATGGCAGTTAATGGCCGTGAGCCGCCTATTACGACAGGCAAAAACCGGCCAAAAGCAGTCATCACGTGATTAGGAAACTACGAGAAATGCAAAGGTGAGTGCTAGCCAAGAAGACCGGGATCTAACTTCGCTCAACAAGTTCGATAAGACGCAAATAGCGTTTATCTGATGCGAGACTAGGTTCAGTTTCCGCAATGAGCGCTAGGATCATGGGCAATTGATAAGGCGGTCGGGTGAGGACTTGAGGTGTCGCTCTGTATATCAAATCCAGCGTCGTTTCAGGAAATAGAGAGGTAATCGGGCTCTCATCTCTCAGTTCTCGAGTGAACCGGTAGAACGGTTGATCATTTGCCTCCACGGGCACCAAAAACTTTTTCACCGCTTCATAAACGACCGGAAAACAATCGCCGGTATCATCAAGCAGGCCGATCCATGCCCTCATTGATGCTGAGGTTCTGTACCGGCGCTCTCTTGGCCAGTCCTCGTTGATTAAAGGGATGACGAGCTCCGTCCAGCCGTTATCGTTTTTCCTTCCAACCTGGCCCAGCCAGAAAATAAACCGGTTCCGAGTATTGTCAGGCATCGCTCGTAAAACCGATCGCATTTCGCCTCTTGAAAGGCCGCTCGACTCATTCGGTTGAAAAATCCGCATGTAACCAAGCCACTGGGCGGCTACATTTGAGAAGTCGCGATCCCATGAGAGTCCTCCGATCCAAGGAAATATGTTGATCAAGAGCGGTTTGATAATCTTTGCCAATGGCGTTCCAGGAACTCGCCCGCAGTGAAGAAAACCGCTCCACGCAGGTTCCGAAGAAGGGTGATCAAATGCCAACATTGGAATTAGGCATTCTTCTGTCCAGTTGGGATCAACGTACATGAGCCAATTCAGTTTGCGGCTCGCTACTGACACGGCATGATCTCCCCCCTCCCCAGGTGCCGTGAGGAGGCGATCGAAGCGAGACTTGATGTGATCTGGGATTAAGGAATCAGCTTCCTGTTTATCTCCTGGGACTGCATGGAAAAGTGCCTCAGTGCACATGCCAACAGGGCCATTCATCGCATGGCTGAGAGTGCGCCTAGATTGTTGAGTAGTTTTTCCACCTCGGCGGACTTCCCCCAAACCGCTCTTCGCTGCATCCGCCCCGCAGCTAAAGATGCCATCGATAATGTGGTCGTATACTGCCCAGCCGAGACCATCATCAATCTCAAGGACCGCGACCAAATTCTTTTCGAGCCATCGGCCCAAGGTATGACGCAGCCCACCGATCACTGCATGTGGGAGTCGTATTAACCTATTCAGGAATACCCGCTTCAGCCTGGGCGATATGTCCGTAGGAAGCTCATTGATCATGGAAGACCAGAGTGCCTCAGGGTAGTCCCCAGTTTTTCCTGCAATAGTGAGTGCAGAGAGCGCCTTTTGCGGACTGATTTTAACCAAACCAGTGAAGGGTCGCCTCTCGGTGAAGCTATCGAAGTCGAGCTTCAGGTCTTCTTTCGCTCTGGAGGCAACTTCGTTTATGGGAAGGTTTATAAGTACATCTGGCTTTTCGTCCGTACCGATCCAACCTCCTCGAGCCCCCAGTTCGATCACCGTCGAGACTGCCCAACCGTCGTTCCAACCTGAAATGCCTTTTATCATTTCAGCAAGCCGTTCACTTCGATCTTCGCTCAGATCGCAGCCCTGTAGTTCAAGATATCGAGCGTATTTGGCAGCCCCCAAGTCCCGCATTGCAGAAAACTCTTCGTCAGACCAATGAGCGCGCTGATCGGGACCGGCAAAGATGCGATCAGTGAGCTGGATTCTACTATCTTGGGAGAACTCTCCCCATCGATCCACCAGTAAGAAAAGAAGCTCTCGATCTACATCAGCGTCCCAGAATACCTCCTGATCTAAGGACAATAGTTCATTGGCAACATAGTCAGCCTCGAACGCGTCGACCTTGCTGAATGCATACAGTTTAAGCTTTCGGAAATAGAACAAATCTGAAACAGGCCAGGTCGTAGCATGTGCCTTGGCCAGTTCTGGCCACTTGGCAGCCATTCGGTCAAAAAGTCGAACGAACCACGTCACGATATCCGCCGAATTTGTTATGTGTTCTTCTCCTTCAACATCACGGCCTGGATAGCAGGTTGGTGTCTGGAAGTAGACAGTCTCGATATCTCCTAGCAGTCCTGAGGCAATAGTTAGCTGCTCCTCTAGGATGCCTACTACCTCTGGCAATAGATCATCAGGCACGTCCAACTCTTCGTTGTGCCGCTCGATGAGCACAACCTCCCACTCACCAAGGTCCCTAAAATGGATTTCCTCCCACCGTGCTAATGGGGGCTTTGCCTTCCCCAAGCCGAACGGCCGCTCGATCTCCAATCGAGGAGTTGAAATCCTCCGGAATTCTCGTAGAACGCTGGCCGTCCAGCCCTCCGTCGAGATTCGCTTTTTGAATTTGAACCAGTCGCCATTCCACTGACGATTAAGGGGACCTCGATGGTATTCGAGGATCAACTGCCAGATATGACGCGCATGCTCGTGGAGAGCCTCCGAATGCTCCACTCGCCACTCAAGCTGTTGCAGTAGTCGTGGATGCAGTCCACTCTGTCGGATGACCCACCAAGCCAGAACAGGGCTATCAATGCACTTGCTCATCCAGGTAATGAGATGACTAAGCCGTTTCGGCGTCGCTTCGTAACCATCAGCCTGACGCCCACATAATCGATGGCGCTCGTGTGGATTATCGTCCTCGTCTCGCCAGACTAGAAGATTGTCGTTGCTGACACCCTGCTTAAAATCATCTTCGGAAAGATCCTTCAGATCGTCATCGAGTGCATAGGCGGTCCAAGGGTCGAAGACTTCATCGTCACCATAGCTGCTGCTCTGGTTGGCTGATCGAACATTCGAATCCATTACGCAAACCCACTCCGGATGAGGCGCGGGCTCAGCCTCCGCAAACAACTTCGCCCCATGCACTGTGCGAAGGACATGTGCAACCTGGCCACGCTCGTGCGGGGCTAGACCCTTTGGATCCTGCTGGCTGTTGGCGATGACGGATTCACGCCATCTACGCGGATCGTCAGCCCGATTTGCCCAGGCGTCCATGCTCTTCCACAGATCCGAGTGTTCGGAATAGGCTATGGCTGTGACACCGCGGTCACGCCATTTGGCTTCGATCTCCTCTGGAAGCCCACGGTCAAACGCATAGAGCCTAGAACGATCATACTGGCCATCATGGTTGAGACCCTGAAGAAGATATTTGATTGGTGGGTCTTCTGCCTGAAAGCCGACCAATACGACGGTATAACGTTCGAGCAGGTGCCGGATGAAGTTGGTCGCCCATCCCTCTGAGAGATAGGCACGCCCAAAGTCTGCACTGCTCAGGACGTAGGGATGGGTTTCTGCGGCGGCCTCTGCAAGCCGTCCGTGTAGATACGTGATTCCCTCTATCTTCGATCCGAAGTTCAAGTCGGGGAAAGCGGGCGGCATATGCAGGGCCAGTTTCTCTCCCTTCTCTCCTACTTCGAACAAACGATCGAAATTCGTCGTGACAATCTGTGGCACTCCGCCCTGGCTTGAAGATATTCGCTTGATCAAGCCGTGCTCATGCCCAAAACCTGTGTTTGCCAGGGAAGCACTCAACCGCTCTGTAACCAAAGCGTTAACTTCATTCTTGCCGTACTCAAGTTGAAGGAGGTTAAAGATCTGATCGAGTGGGACGTTCGCTGCCGCAGGTGATTGATCGTCCAGCCACGGTTGAAATGCGGCCATGATTTCTGAATCGCCGGGCGGATCATAGAACTCTATGACATACCGAGTAAGGCCAACAAACGTTGGCATCCCTGATGGAAGTGAAACGCCGGCACCGCACAGAAACACTACGCGACCAGCATCACAACGTTCCAGCAGGATGTCAGGTATGGAGGGACCATCAGGATGAAATTTCATGAATTCAGTATCTCAGTACTGTGCGTAGATTCTAATGCCAGATTGGTGATGGCGCCCGCTTCGATGCTAGAAAGTAGCCCTGAGTAAATGGCTGCTTTTGGCCGGTAGCAGTACGCTTCTGGCCGACAGCAGACCGTCGCGATGAACTGCACTACGCAACGAACCACTGGGCGACTGTTCAAGATAAAAACTGGCATAAAGTTGCCGCAATTCATCAAGTTAACAGAGCGCCACACCACCCAAATCGCAAGTTCGCGCTCAAGCGGTGGGATGGCGCTTTGAAGACCAGTCTGTACCACACCTAGGCTTTGATCATCGCTTGTCGAGCACCTCGATCAAGCGCTGGAAGCGCTCCAGAAGGTCATCGTAAGTGAGAATCTTGATATCTGACTTTGCGTTATGGATCATCAAGGTGTCTTTCTGCTCCTGCGTCAAATCCTTAGAGCGCCCGATCACCACCATACCTTCTGCGGCATAGTTGCCCGCCAGCCACTGTGGCAGGTTACTCGCGTTGTTATGGATCTCCCTGATCCAGTCCTGCACCTGCTGCACTGCGTGGGTCACCTTGTGCCGCTGGCTATTGCGCTTGGTGAATATCTGCGCGCTGTGGGGTTCGAGCTCCACCAGCACAACACGCTTGTCCGATTGGCGGTATTGCAGCACCAGGTCTGCACGGTATTTGCCGATGCGAACTTCGCTGTAGACCGCTGCCACATGGGAATCCAGTACTTGGGTGTGCTGCTTGAGGAAACGGTGAAGGTCTTTTTCACGCGTGCCGACCCGGCCCAATAGCTGGCACAACTCAATGAAGTTGCGCTCAAACCTTGCCGACTGAGAGACCTTTGGCCCAAGCGCTGTTACCTTGCGTTGCAGCAAATGTTGCTTGTCGACGCTGCCCCGGCGCGAGCGATTGTCCCGGCGAGTGACGCCTATGGGCGGTATCAGCTCGCGCCCCCCTACCTCCATTACCTCGGCAAGCGGCTGGTCGAAGGCACCTACAATCACTGCTTTCACCCGCGTCAGGCCAAGCGCCCTGCATGCCATATAGACGATATAGTCATCGTCCATGACCAGCGCGCCGTTCTCTTCGTACAAAAGGATATCGGTGGTTCTAGCATGGGTGATGAACCGGCTAATGTCCTCATCCGGGATACGCAGTGCATAGTCAATGTCCCGAGGCTGCACAATGGCAAGGTCTACCCTGACCCGCGTACACGCCACCTGACCATGGTAAGCACGGGTAATGAGCTGCACCAGGTACGGGTTGTCGCGAGGGCGGTCCTTGCGGTTATCGACGATCGAATTCAGCGGCAGTACCGGATAAAGGTATTTCTTGTATTGATACAGGCATTGCAGAAGGAACATGATGTGCGCCACCTGCACGGCGTACTCGCGCTCGAACCGGACCCAGCCTTCTTCCGTGCACATGGAAATGAATGGCTCCGGTCGAGTGCTCGATAGCTGCAGGTTCAATTGCCCCACCTTGCCAGACAACCCTTCGCGCCCAAAAACCGTAATTTCGAACAGAACTCCGCCATCCACCATTTCCGAGCGCCTGAATAGGACACCACAGGGCCGGCCCTCGAAGGTGGAGGAGACAAAGAACTCGCGATCTAGCTTTAACTTTTCTAGGCGATGAAGATCGCGCAGTACTTCGTCGGGGGTAGGCAACTCCGAATCGGCCACCACCAAATCTTCGTTGATCACGAACATTGCACGGGCTATATCGCCGATTAGGGGATTCTTGCGATAACAGTTACGCACCCAACTGACGATCTCATCGACATCGGGCGTACGATGCTCGCCTTGCACGATTTCACGCAGGGTGCCTTGGCGGACCTGCTGCAGCATGGGTTCGGTACCAGGAGGAAGGTCGTTTTCGCTAAGCGATAGCCTGGTATCCGTTGCCAGCGAACCGTCCATGTAATGTGCTTCCAGCTCTTGCATCCGGGCTTTCCTTAGGTGTTGAACGCAGGGTGCGAAACACCATTAAGGTATCACCTCTGCTACCACCTGCTACATTGCCGACTATCCTTCGCGCTAGGGTCGTAGTTCGGTGAGAGGATAATTCTGAAAGATAGCCGAACCAGCATACAACAGGGGGCGCATCCTCTTTTGGCCGATTGCTGCCTTTCACCACAGTCCGCTATGGGTCGAAAACGGTCTCTCCTGAGCGACTGCTTTTGGCCGTTCTCTGCCGATCGCCACTACGGCGTGTTCTGGTCAAGTCGAATGCAAACGGTTGGTGAGCACGGATGCAATTTACTGCTCAGTGGCAATGCCAATGGCTGGTTAAAGCCATGCAATTACGCACTGACCTCCCGTTTCCTGATGGGAAAAGTGGCCTTAGCAAAACTTAGCAACTTGCGGACATGGGGCTCGACCATTCTCGCGAAGCAAAACCAGGTCTTTTGGCCGAAATATTGACGCGTTTGTAGATTGCTAATATTAGCAATCTGTTCACCTTGCGATGTTGCGCAAGTTGCGCCTGATGAAAAAACAACCCGCAACCCACCTTAACCAAACTTAACGGCTTGCGGACATAGGGCTAGTGGAGGCCTAGACCAACATGGCCTCCTGCAAGCCCACTCAGACTTACTCTGTGGCGAAAAAGCGTGGCGCTGCAGCCGCAATTTCGTCTAAGTAAGACTGTATCTCAGGATCATCCGAGTTGCTCTGTGGGACCACAATACCGTGCAGTTGCGCACGTAAGTTGGCCCAGCGAGTGCGCAGAACCTGCCAGTTATGCTCATCGTAAGTGCCTTGGAAAATCACCGGGCGCACAACAATCCGTGGAATCTCGGCATTACTCTCGATGGCGCGGGCCAGTTGCTGCTGCCAGAAGCTGCCAACCCGATCAACGCGACCAATTTGCTGCTCAACCACGCCGGGGTTCCACTCGGGATGAAGCAAGATCACGGTTTTGCAGGCTTCATGCAGGTTCAACCCCTCGCGACCAACCATTGATTGCGCCACTAGCGCCTTGATTGAGCTGTGCGGACGATTAAATGCCAGTTGCATCATGCGTCGGCTATGTTGGCTCGTGCCGCCGTACATCAAACGGGCAAACGTGCCTTGACTGCTGCCGTACTCATCTTTTAGGCGCTGCTGTAAATGCGGCCACAAGCGTTCAGCTTCCTGCTCATCGAGTTGGCCATCGCCGTCCTGATCGCCTTCATTGCGTTCGCACAAGGCCTGCATCAGATCGGCAAAGGCTTTGGCATAACGCTCAGGACTTAGCAACTGGGCCGACTCACCCAATTGCTCGGTCAGGGCACGGCTAACCAGCGCTAGGCTGTGAGAGTCATCTTCCCCCTCTTGGGCATTGACCAACATGCTGCAAAATGCACCGTAGAGGCTATGCACGCGGGGTTCGAATTGCTCCCGGCGAAAACCCTCTTCGAGCAAACCAGGCAGACTATTGCGCTGGCTTTGCCGGCGCTTTTGCAACTCGCGGTATTGCTCGGCTAATGCGGCGTCCAGGAAATCCAAGCGTAAGCCCGATTGCAACTGCTGATGCGCCGCGCGCACCGCAGGCCAATCGCTCTCATGGGCACCGCCATCAATTTCACCATGCACCTTGGCTTGAGGCCACGATTGGCCTGTCGCGACTGCGCGTAACATGGCACGGGCATTCAGCAGCTGCATTAAACAAGTCAATGGTCGAGTAAAGCGCCCAAAGACCAGGGCTTTTTCACCACGTTCAATGACCTCTTCAATGGCTTCTACTGCTGCCAAGGTCGCCGGATGGTTAAACAGTACCTCATCGCCATTTGTATCTACGAAGGGTTGCTGCATAACCCTGTTCCACCATTGCGCACGCTGCAGGCGTTTGAGCTCTGCGGAGCTTTGCGAGGCTTTGCCTATCGCAGCCGATTGATTATCCGCCAACTCATCGGCTTCGCTGTCTTGCTCGGCAACATAACTGTGGCTATCGATTACAGCAGCGAGACCATGGCCATTACCCATCGTCAGGCGTAAGCGTTTAAGCTGTTCATTCTGACCATCGCGCAGGCCAACAGTCACCACCGACAGGGCTTCGGCCGCGCAAACGGCCTGCCGCCAGGCGGGATTTAGCGTTGCCACATCAATAGCAATGTCGCTCTCCTGCCGATAGGCGTCATGGGACAATTGGGTAGCCTTTACAAACTGCTGTACGGCTTGGTCCTGTCGTTTGTCACGGCGCAAGACGAAAGGCGACAAAGTCTCCTGAAAACTTGCAGCCGCAGCAGTATAGGCGGCTCTGATGGTCGCATCGGTAGGGGTGGCACGGACCTTTTGCACTGCATAGGCATAAGCCGTTACGGAGCTTTCGACGACCTGCAATTGCTCAGGCTTGAGTTCGATACGACGGAGGATTTGCTGCCATTGACTGACATCCAATTCAACTGGAGTCGCAGTCATCGCAAAGCGCCGGACATCATGGGTTGCCTGGATCAAGCGGCCAAGCAGGCCGGAAAGGCCACTGTCGTCATTACGACTTTTGTGCGCCTCGTCGATGACGACCAGATCAAAGTGGCCCAAACCCAAGCCGACTGTTTCTTCGAGGCAGGGACGGAGTATTTCATAGCGTTTGTATTCACTTGCATCCAAGGCGCCCGGCCATGGTGTACGACTTATTAGCGCGTCCATTTGCTGATACAGCGGATGCTGTGGGTCTGCCGGTATGGCGCTACAGATGCTGGCAGCAGCATTTTTTATTGATGTGTACTCAGCCCAGGAATAGTTGAGGGCCTCTTCTTGAAAGTAACCACGCGGAAAACGCCCTTGGGTTCTCTTACGCCAATGGGCATAGACCTCAGGCAGCAATGCCCAGCGCCATACAGCCGAATCTTGACCCAAGCGCCAGTTAGAAAAGCCGTGAGAAACCATGACCACTGATTCAGCAAACCATGGTTTCTGCTCTGCAACCTGCTCCGAATCCCAGGCCGAAATGTATTGCCATAGGCTGCGCAGTAAAGGGGCAGCTTTGACCTCCCCACGGGTTAACTCTTCCTGCCATTGGTAACCCAGTACTGGCGGCACCAACACTGCAATACGGCCACCGGCGGCAACCACTGCTCGGATCACCGCAACGGCGATGCGGGTTTTGCCCATCCCGACTTCATCCGCCACGATTACCCCGTTATCCGGCAATCGTTTGGCCAATGCACGCACACTGGCGCACTGTCCCTGATTTAGCCAAGGGTTTGGGTTTGTACCTGGGTCCTGCTGCTGAACGAGTTCAAGCAACTTGTCTGCAACAACCTGCCATCCTTGAAATTTATGGATCATTGCTGCTCTCCAATCTGGCACAGGTTTGCTACATCCCAGGAGGTCTCGATACGGGCAAGCATGGCAAGATAATCAGCGCCCTCAGGGCTCGACGCCTGCTCGGCAAAATTTGGCAAGAATGCAGCTTGGCGCAACGGGCTTAGAGGGTTGAGGCGCATAGACCGGAATACGCTGATGACTGGATCCTTAGCGACTTGCAGCAGAGACTGTTCTAGCCGCGTGCACCAAGCCAACCAGTCGAGCGGGTGAAGTTCTACCTGCCTGGCAGCTATCTGCTCAATGAGCGCCATCATCCGACGAATCGGGTAGCCGGCAGTGCTGACATCATCCCCTACAGCAGCCCCGGCCTGCCCCGTACTGGCTGCACTCTCTTCGAGCTCATTCAGCGACTGGTCCTCATCCACAGCGGCCTGCGGGAAATTGGCCAGCTGCCACCAGACCTCATCCAGATCCAGTTCAGGCATAGGTGTTGCGGCTAAGCGCCCGGACTCATCGAGTACGGGCACCACAGCGCTATGCACCTGCCCAGCAATTGACCATTGAATTGTCACCACTCGAGGTGGATGACCAAGCCATTGCCACACACCGGACTGCAGGTTGGCGCATCCGGCACCGTTGGCATCCAGCAGCGTTACTGGCACTTCGGTTTGCTCAGGGGCACACAGTAAACTGCCCTCCTCGGCCTCTTGCCAGTTCAGCCATGCAAGCGGCGCGGAAAGCGGGCCATCGTCATGTTCTGGCATGGGCTCACCGGCAGACAATTGCTCAAGCGCGGAAATAACCGTATCCCACTGAACTGGTAGTAGGTTAGTAATTATCCGTGTCGTGTTGGCACCCCCCTCTGCGCGCCAATACAATCCGTCAGGACTAAGCAGTATGCCAGCCTCAAGGTTACCGCCTATATTTGACATCGGGCTGGCAAACCCTGGACCAGTCAAGTTTCCCGACCCCAGGTAAACCCAGGCACTGCTGCAGCGCGAACTGTCTTCCCGGGCGTTGGCGGAGAAAATAAACTTGGCATGCAGCGAACGCGGCGTAACCGAACCAAAAATCTCAGTATTTTGCGCAGCTGCGCGAACGATGTAGCCAGCCGACTGCATAGCACTCAACCCTTCGGCAACGGATTGACATGCTCCCGGGTTAACGAAAACGTCGACTTTAGGGCGAGCAGTTAATAGACCAGAGTCTTTCAACATTGAGGTGATTTTGCTCAGCACCGAGGGCAGTTGCCCTTGGCCATTAACGCCTTCAAAAAAACCCGAGCCCATACCAAGATAATTACGCTTAACGTCGGAGGCATGCTGTTTGATCAAAGGCACCAATTGCGCAAGCAAAGACTGTTTGCGGTTATCAAAATAACGCGAGGGTGCATTCGCCGCGTGACCAGCGACAATACCTAACCAGCCACTCAGCCATTGCATGGACTGCGCTGTTAAAGAAGCTGACTGGTGACGAGATTTGGCATGCAGAATCCGTGTATCGAAATAACCGCTAAGCCACGTTAGTATCTGCCAAGCTGCAGTAATGTCCGTGCAGTTTTGCCCAAGCCAAGCAGGCTGCTGTTGCACTTCCTCACTGCTGCATTCAATGCACGAAACGAGATCAAGCGACTCGGTAACAGTTTGGACCGTCCAGTTACCTGTGGAGACGATCAAGCGCAATAGCCAGCGATGTGGTTCTTTTTCATGGCGAAAGCCCAGCACCGCCACTTTCGCATGCAGCAAAGCAAAGGGCTTTTTTTGTTCTGAAGTGAAGATCAGATGAGCAACCCCTGGAGCGTCCGTCAAGGCGATAGGTGCGTGCGCGGGGTCGAGCATAAGCGCCAATGCCAATTGTCCCTGATGGGCACGCTGTGCGGTGGTTTGCCGGGTGAAACGCTCGGCGGCCTGATCGAGAAAATTGCAATCGGCGGAATAACCACACAACCAACCAAAACTGCCCAAATAGTGATCAGGAGCTTCGAAATGATGCAACAGAGATGGTGTGCTCATCATGATTCTTCACTATGTGGGAGTGGGGCTGCGCTGAGCCATGTATCTAGATCGCCATGCAGGTCAGCGTTCAAAAAGAACAAATTGCTCATGCGGCTCGACATGCCTGTGGGCCATTTCAAACGACGCTGATCAACTTCTTCCGGTGGCGTTTCAGACTCAGTACTGTTAACACTAGGAGCGCCATCGAATGCAGGGCCTGGCAAAACAACGGAACCCATCAGGCGCAACACACGTCCATCGCGCTCCACAAGGTGACGAACAATTGCTGCATCAGCTTCAGCACTGCACTCGCGACAGAACTGAAAGGCCGCGGGCTCGCTATGACCCAACGCCTTGTACGTAGAAGCCAGCTGACGCAACTCAGCGAGTGCCACCAGCACCGACTGCGGCAAGGTTGCGGTGCTCAAGTCAAAAGATCGGCCATTTTGTAAGGTCCCGAGATGCGACTCGAGCGCATCGAGTACCCCTAGACTCTGATCACGCAGCGCAAAAAAGGCAGCGCCAGTTCGTAGGTCATGCCAATGCTCATCATCGAGCATGGTTGGGCGGCTATTCCAACTGAGAGCTTGCTCCGGTTGCTGACGCAGCCCTTCAACCCATTGCAGGGCTTTACGCCGGCGTAGCTTGCTGGCATGCGGCTCACTTTCGCCACCGCTGTGTAGCACATCGGTAAGCAGGCATCGTAATGGTTCATCCATAGGCTCAAGTGGTGATAAGGCCTTATAAAAAAAAGCCTTATAACGCCCGGTATGCGCCTCACGCCTACCTTGGTTCCAGAGGTAAATATGATCGAAGATTTCCCGGCCATAGCCGCCATTGGGTTTATCGCCCAAATCAAATCGGCGTAAGCAATGCTCACTGAGTTGGTACTGGTTAAAACGTGTCGCATCCGACTGCACCAAGCCCAATACAGGCAGCACCTGCACCGTTGCCATACGCATTGGCTGGGTCACATAAAATCCAGGTTTGGATACCGATTTGAAGGATAAATCGCTGACGCCTCTAAGCTTGGTAGCGCCGCGTAGGCGTGAATCGGTCTGCCATTTATTGCCATCAAGTGCTAGCCAGCAAGCTAAGGCTTCAATTGCATTTGCGGCCTTAATGTTGGCGCTTTTTTGCCCCGTCGCTTGACTTCTACCTGCCAGGGCAATACCTAAGACCGCATACCAAAGCTGTTTCCCGTACCAGACACCTCCAATCCCAGGCACCGCCTGCTCATTAAAAAATCGAACCGTTGCCCCCAAACCTAGAGTGCGAGCACGCCGTGCACTCACCACTGTGTCAGGCCCCAGCAAGCCCCATTTCATTCCATTCATTTCAAGGCCTTATTCGAGGGAGTTCAACATCACAGCCATCTGCTCACGCATATCTATCAGATACGATGGGTTGACCAACGCAGCCAATTGCTCTCGCGTCTCGTCCATCGATGAGACGGCTCCAAGTCTTTTCAAAAGGTTTTTGCTATTGCCAGTCATGAGCAAATCTCTGTCTATTCAGCTGTATTCGCTAGAGATATCTATTGAGTAAGCGGATCAATATTGAGTACGTCAGCCAAGTTTTCTGGACTGAGTGGGCAGCGTCTGCATCCTTGTCAGGGGCGGACGGTGCAATACGCGAAAAGGGTAAATTTTCACCTGACTGTACGCGACGAGCCAGATAGACGCTGACAAAAATGCTCAGAAATGGAAGCCTTCAAATTGATTGACGTGCCCGGACTGGGTTGATTGAAGACCTTCGCGACGGGCCGCAATCGGCTGTGGATTCAACTGGTCGATGCAACAGATTGGCATCATCACTATAGACAGCAGGGTTTGCCATCAACTTGCCGTGTTTCTCTCTGGGCAGTGTCGCGTTTGCCGTGCCCACGTCTAAGCTAGACAACGACTTACATCGCGACTGATATGTCGACTACTAGGAATTGGACCGCTTATGAGCCGACGTGAATCGAATACCATGAGATCGGCTATGGCGCAGCTAGTCGCAATCGCCTTATGGTCGCTTGCATGTGAGAGCGCGTTTGCAATGACCTTTGACGTGGTGACGATGAAAGGCGAACCCGCAATCCGTGGTCGCGGTGAAATTGTTACTGGAGATGCCACTCGCCTCAAAGGTGTTCTGACGCCGAATGCCAAACACTCGTACGGATACTACACATTGATTCTGGAAAGCCCTGGGGGGAGCGTTCAGGCTGCTTTCGAGCTATCCCGGATCATAGATGCCCACTATGTAAATACCTATGTAGCCCCGGGCGGGAGGTGTATCTCCGCTTGCGCCGCAATTGTTTTCATCGCTGGACGAGAGCATGTAGCCGTTCCTGGGTCCTACCTCGGATTTCATGGCTGCTTTAACGCACAAACCGGAAGTATCGTCACTCTCTGCAACGAAGCGATTGCGGAGCACGCCATAGCTCATGGAACCGCATACGGTGCAGTGATGGCATTTATCGAGAAAATTCCATCCGCCGAAGTTGTCTGGATTAGCAGCCGCGAAGCTGATTGCTGGGGAATTAATCGGTATGACATCAGTCCGGAACCTGTGAACTACTTGCAGTGCGTCAGGGAGGGGTTCCGTCAATGAGTAAGCATGCCGCATTAGGTTGGGCGACAAAATCAATCTAGCGTGACGACTAACCCCTTCAAGGGGACTTTATGAATGGCTGCAAAGGGTCGGCTGCTGCCCTTCGTAACTGGTCGTTATCGACCTGATGATGCCAGCCGCTCGACAGAAGTCGCCATTCAATCCCGAGCAATCTTGTCATTTGCCAAGGCTTAAGGCAGGGTCGATACCACTGACATCTCTGCCAAAGGAGTCACTCCATGTCAAAGCTATATCCCAGTATCGATCCTGAGGGGCTGGTCGAGTACTCAGTGGTCTACACAGACCGCTCGCTCAACCACATGTCGCAGTCATTTCAAGGCGTGATGAAGAACATTTCCAAGACCCTGAAACAGGTCTACAACGCCCAGGCTGTTGCGGTGGTCCCGGGCAGCGGCACATTTGGCATGGAAGCGGTGGCGCGACAGTTTGCCACCGGCCAGCAATGCCTGGTGATACGCAACGGCTGGTTCAGTTATCGCTGGAGCCAGATCCTTGAGATGGGCAACATCCCGGCGGCCACCACGGTGCTGAAAGCCCGACCGGTCGACACGGGTCGCCAGGCTGCCTACGCCCCACCTCCTCTGGACGAGGTGCTGGCAGCCATTGAGGCGCAGAAGCCGCAGATTGTCTTCGCCCCCCACGTTGAAACATCATCAGGGATTATCCTGCCCGACGAGTACCTGCGGGCCGTCGGCGACGCCGTGCATGCGGTGGGTGGCCTGTTCGTACTGGACTGCATCGCCTCAGGCACGATTTGGGTTGATATGCACAAATGCGCCGTCGACCTGCTGATCAGCGCACCGCAGAAAGGCTGGAGCGCCTCCCCTTGCTGCGCCCTGGTGATGCTCAGTTCCCTGGCCCTCGAACGCATCGAGCAGACGCAGAGCAGCAGCTTCGCCTGCGACCTGAAAAAATGGCTTCAGATCATGCAGGTCTACGAACAGGGCGGACATGCCTACCATGCGACCATGCCCAGCGATTCCCTTGCGCGATTCAACGAAGTGATGAAAGAGACGCAAGCCTACGGTTTCGACAAGGTCCGCGACGAACAACAGGCGCTGGGTGATCGGGTGCGCGCCATGTTGACCGGCAAAGGCATCAAAAGCGTGGCCGCAGCCGGCTTTCAGGCCCCTGGCGTCGTGGTGAGCTACACCGATGATGCCGACATCAAGAACGGCAAGAAATTTGCCGACCACGGCCTACAGATCGCCGCTGGAGTGCCGTTGCAATGCGACGAGCCGGCCGACTTCCAGACCTTTCGCATCGGCCTGTTCGGACTCGAAAAGCTGCAAAATATCGAGCGCACGGTCAGCACCCTCGAACAGGCACTGGATGAGGTGATGGAGAACTAAGCCGGCATCTTGCCTGCTGCACATACCGAACTTGTGAATTCCAGGAAGTCATCCTGCCCTGGGCACTGCCGACCCATGGCGTTGATCTACGAACATGACGCTGGTCGTCCGGACGTCATGTTGGGACCATAAGGGAAAGCCCGTGCACGCGTCTTACTGACGCGTGTGCTCTTCAGCGCGATCAGAGAAGGTTTCCAATGAAGCCTTTCACGGGGCGGGTGATTGGCGGCTGTATGATTTGGATCGATTCAAAGCTGACGGTGGGGATAGGCGGAAATCGGCCAGAAGCGGACAGTCGTCCCAGGAATCTGCGAGCCACAGCGCTAATTGGCTTCCAACTTATCGCGCACAAATTCGATAAACCGCTGGGTCTTGGCAGGCAGTAGCCGCGTTTCAGTGAGGGCATACACTGATACTGGCGACGCTTGCCACTCCGGCAGAATTTGTCGCAATTTGCCCTCGGATACGTCCTGTGCGGCGATCCCCTCCGGCAGCAGTGTGATCCCCAAATTCAATGACGCCAGACGCCTCAGCATCCCAACGCTGTTGAGTTCGAAACGTCCACCGACATCGACCTGCTCGGTTCCACCTTTTCCCGAAAGCGTCCAGCGATCCGAACCTGGGCCCCGTAGTCGCAAGCATTCATGGTGGGGCAGATCCGAAGGCGACTGCGGTTCGCCCGACGTTTCCAGGTATTGGGGAGATGCATACAAAAAGCGCTGAAGGCTCGCCAGTTTTCGCGCGATTAGATTCGAGTTGGCAGGCTCACCCATGCGGATCACAACATCGACCGGTTCGCTGATCAGATCCACCTGCCGTGGGGTGAGGTCAAACTCAAAGCTGATTCCCGGGTAAAGCTGAGCGAACTCTGCAATCAGCGGCGCCAAATAGACATTGGCGAAATCCACGGGCAGTGACGCCCGCAACAAACCGCTGGGCCTAGCCAGCATCTCGCCTAATTGCTCATGCGCAAGTCTCGCTTCGTCGACGATTCGTTTGCAGCGTTCGTAGTAAAGCTGCCCGGCCTCGGTCAGCTCGATCTTGCGCGTTGTACGGTGCAGAAGACGAAGACCAATGGCCTTCTCCAAACCGCTGATACGGCGCGAAAGAGTTGAGTTCGGCATATCGAGGGCCTCCGCTGCCCGTCGAAAGCTGCGCACTTTCACAACCTCGACAAACAACGCCATGTCATTGAGATACTCCAACGCATTGCTCCATCAGTGGATCAGTGATTTCAATTTTACCGGATTTATCCCGGATTCGGATTGATCAATCATAGTCACATCACCACTGAGGAACAGCGCAATGAACTCTCTTTTTTCCGAAGTCAAAGTAGGCCGTTACACTCTCTCCAACCGGATGGTCATGGCGCCCATGACCCGCTCGCGCTCTGATGATGCTGGCGTGCCCTCTGACTTGGTCACCACTTACTATTTCCAGCGCGCTTCGGCGGGTCTGATTATCAGCGAAGGCGTTTTCCCGGTTGCCATGGGCAAGGGCTACGTTCGCACGCCAGGCATTGAAACCGCAGAACAGGTGGCGGCCTGGAAGAAAGTCACCAAAGCCGTTCACGCTCGCGGCGGTCGCATCTTTATGCAACTGATGCATTGCGGACGTGTGTCGCACCCGTCCCTGCTGCCGAACGGTGCACAGCCTCAGGCCCCTTCCGCGATCAAGGCGGCGGGTCAGACCTATACCGCAACTGGTCTGCAAGATTTCGTCACTCCACACGCGCTCACCGTTACCGAGATCACCGAAGTGATCGCCGGTTATCGCAACGCTGCACGTCTGGCGATTGAAGCCGGTTTCGATGGTGTTGAGCTACATGCGGCCTCGGGCTACCTGCCAGAGCAATTTCTTTCCACTGGCAGCAACCAGCGCGACGATCAATACGGTGGCTCGGTCGAAAACCGCGCCCGATTCGTTCTGGAAGTGCTCGCCGCCATGGTCGACGAAGTGGGTGGTGATCGCGTAGGCATCAAGATTTCTCCGGAGATGAACTTCAATGACATCGTCGACGCCAATCCGCAGGAAACCTACACCTACCTGGTCTCGCAATTGCGCGATCTTGAACTGGCATACCTGCACGTGGCCCTGTTTGGTGCCAAGTTCGATTACCACGCAGCCCTTCGCCCTCTGTTCGACGGCAGCTACCTGATCGGTAGTGGCCAGACCAAAGACAGCGCTCAGTCCCTGATTGCCGGGGGCAAAGCCGATGCTGCCGTATTCGGCGGCGCGTTCCTCGCCAACCCGGATTTGCCGAATCGCTTCCTTGTCGGTGCTGAGTTGAATGTACCGAACAAAGACCTCTTCTACGCCCCTGGTGCGGAAGGCTACATCGACTATCCAGCCATGTCCGAAGGGGCATAAGGAGACCGTCATGTCATCCAGTGCACGTTTGCAGCGCATGAACCACGGCAGCCAATTCAGGGCCTTCAACCTGCGTGGCGACCAGCACGCAAAACCTATCGATCCATTTCTGGGTGTTGACCATGCCTGGATCAACGGGCCGACGTTCCCCCCACACCCTCATGCAGGTTTTTCAGCGGTCTCTTACCTGTTTCTGGATTCAGAAACAGGTATCGACAACCGAGATTCGCTGGGCAACCGCAACTTGATTCAACCGGGTGGGCTGCACTGGACGGCAGCAGGACAAGGCATTGTGCATGAAGAGGTTCCGGCAGAGCCCGGCAAGACCGTCCACATGCTTCAGATCTTCATCAACTTGCCGGAGCAGAAACAGGGCGACGTGCCATTTGTGTTGAGCCTGGAAACTCAGGACGTGCCCGTTATCTACAAATCAGGGGCAAAGATTCGTGTACCGCTGGGCAGCTTCGAGGGAGCAGTGTCTCCCCTGGCAACGCCTACAGAAGTCCGTCTTTTGGATATCTCGCTAGAAGCCGGCAGTGAAGTCTCGATCTCGGTTCCAGAAGGCCACATCGCCTTTGTGATGCCCATCGATGGCGAGACTTCGGTGGACGGCCAACCTTTCGATCTGGGTGAGCCGAAGGCTGCCGTAAACCTGCCACAAACGGCAGATCGGGTCGTGACCCTGGCTGCAAACAAGGGTAACGCCAAGGCAGTAATGTTTTCCGGCGTTCCGCTGAACCAGCCTGTGTTTTGGCAAGGGCCACTGGCGCTTGCCTCCGCAAGCGCTTTGGTCAAGGCGGTCTCCGGATACCAGCGCGGCTCATTCGGAAAGCTGCAAGCTGCCAATTGATGCAAATAATCCCCAACCGGGGTGATGTACCCCAAATAATCCCTAGGAGAAAGACCATGACGTACGAAAATTTCAGTGCCGACAATGCTGCCCTCCTGCTGATCGACCATCAGGTCGGCACCATGGGGTGGGCGAAATCCATGCCCTTTGAAGAACTCAAACGCAACGCGCTGATGCTGGCCAAAGCCGCTCGCATCCTTAAGCTCCCTGTGGTGCTGACCTCCAGCATGGAAGAGCACGCCCAAGGGCCATTGCTGAGCGAGCTGGAAGAGATCCTCCCGACCGAATTTGCCGGTCGCATCAAACGGCTGGGCATCGTCAATGCAATGGACGACGAAAAATTCGCCGCTGCGGTGAAAGCTACAGGTCGTAAAAAACTCATCATCGCTGGCGTAACCAACGACGTCTGCACGGTGTATCCGGCGCTGTCGCTGGTACGCGATGGTTTCGAGGTTCAGGTCGTGGCTGACGGTGGTGCTTCGCCTACCGCCATGGCTGATGACATAGCCTTGCGCCGCATGGATAAAGCCGGTGTAACACTTACCACCACCAACCAGCTAATTGCTGAATTAGCAGGCAGTTGGGCTACGCCAGAGGGCGGCCAGTTGGTTCAAGTGCTGATGGAAGCATTTGGCGACTAATTCACCGCTCATGGCCGGAGGAGTCGGTGTCACGGTTCCTCCGGTCAAATGCTGATGGGCGGTAAGGTGACAATCGGCGATCACAACCTCTGCAAACGAGTTGGCAACAGCTCTGCAAAGCCTCCACCTTGGTGGCGCATTCAATACACATGAGCTGTAAGAATCAGGAACTCGCCCGAGCGAGAAGGAATACGGTCAAGTGGTATGGGTCATCAGCGTCTGCTTTGGGTTGACAGCAGTCCTTGGTGGCTGGCAGCAATCGACCAAAAATGGAAACTTGGTTCGCACAGCTTTTACGCATTCAACCGAATCTGAAACGCGTCGTTCCAGTGACTTCAGAAAAGGTAAGGGCAGGATTTTTACCCGCCCTCCCCCGGTTGCCTAACCTCGCAGGAAAGCGAGCAAATCGGCGTTGATCGTATCGGCGTTCGTTGTAGGCATTCCGTGTGGGTAGCCCGAGTAGGTTTTCAGCGTGCTGTTCTGCAAGAGTCTGGCTGACAAGGGCCCGGAGTTTTCATAAGGCACGATCTGATCATCATCACCATGCATCACCAGCACGGGGATCTTGATGCTCTTCAGATCGTCGGTAAAGTCGGTCTGGGAAAAGGCTACGATCCCGTCGTAATGTGCCTTTGCACAGCCCATCATGCCTTGGCGCCACCAGTTCAGGATGATGCCTTCAGACGGTTTGGCGCCCGGGCGGTTGTAACCGTAGAAAGGTCCCGCTGGAACGTCGTGGTAGAACTGTGCACGGTTGGCTTTGAGCTGTGCCTGCAAGTCATCGAAAACCGACTTCGGCAAGCCACCTGGATTAGCCGGGGTCTGAACCATCAGCGGAGGCACGGCGCTGATGATGGCGGCCTTGGACACTCGGTCTTCGCCGTGGCGAGCAATGTAATGAATGACTTCACCACCGCCGGTGGAGTGCCCCACATGGGCTGCGCCCTGCACGCCAAGATGATCGACTACGGCCGCGACGTCATCGGCATAGTGATCCATGTCGTGCCCGTCCCAGACCTGGCTAGATCGCCCATGACCGCGTCGGTCGTGTGCAACCACCCGGTAGCCGTTCGCCAGGAAAAATAGCATTTGCGCATCCCAGTCGTCCGCGCTGAGCGGCCATCCGTGATGGAAAAAGACCACGGGGGCATCGCGTGGTCCCCAGTCTTTATAAAAGATCTCAACACCGTCCTGCGTAGTGACATAACCCATGTTCGCATCTCCCGAATGAAATGGAGGCCATGACCAGAATCGTGTACTGATCGTGCCCCTTGTTGAACAAGTGCAGCCCACCCCATAGGCGGTTCTGAGACGGGTCCTGGTCTGGCTTTCGCCTATCCCTGCATTCCATGGCGTTTGAGCAACGCATGACATCCGCGCCGCTTGGCCACCAAATCACTTTAGGTTTAAAGTCAACTTTAAGGTCAATGGTTTTCTGGGGGGAATATGAGAATAGGCGAACTGGCGAAAATCAGCGGATTGGCGCCTTCACGTATTCGTTTCTACGAAGCGAGCGGCCTGATTAAATCTGTCGTGCGCAAAGCCAATGGGTATCGGGACTACGCCCCTGACACAGAGTGGGTTCTGGAGATCATCACGGGCGCTCAGGCAGCGGGTTTTTCATTGGAAGAAATCCGACAATTACTGCCGATGAATGCGAACGGTTGGCAGCACGAAGAGTTGCTCAGCGGGCTCAAACGCAAGGTTGAGGAAATCGAAGTCCTGCAGCAACGGCTGGCCCAGAATAAAGCCCAACTTCTTCTGGTTATCGAGGGCATTGAAAGCAAGCCGGAAGGCATGGGTTGCGTGGACAACACGCAGTTGTTATTGCATCGTCTGCGAGAGGAAGGTGTGGCGGCCGCACCGCGCGGCCGTGATACCGCATCGTCCAAGTAAGGCGTCACCTGTCAGGCTTATGAGGCCTGACAGATTTTTGCCGGCAGGTTTAGTTAGTGCGTGTCAGCCAGTGCCGCTAACGGCTTCGGCGCGTAGAGCGCACTTTGGAATGCTGGCACGTATTCGTACTTCATCATTTTCCCCAGTTTCAAGGAGCGGATGTAGTTCGACAGGCTGCCGTCGCCCAGCGTGAGAGTTGCCGAATCCGCGCTCGTGCTGGAGCCGTGGCTGAGCTGGCGGGAAACAGCATACCCATAGGCTAGCCGGCCTTGGTGATCGAGATTGGTGAAACTGCTGGTGACGATATCGACGTCACTGGACAGGTCGTCGAGCTTCTGCGCTTTGAAGGACACGTCCACTTTGCCGGTCTCGCTATCGGTAATGTCATAGACCACCGATTGGGCATCTTCTTTGCGGTCAATCCCCGTCAGCCATTTCGGCAGGTTGTAACCGACGACACCACGAACCCTCGCAAGCTCTGTATTGACCGGCAACTTGAGTACATAACCCCAGAAGTCTCCAGACATCGACTGGCCAATCAGCGTGAACGGCCCCAGATTGGCTTTGCCCGGTTTGTTGGTGATGATCGATACCGCGACTTCGTTATAGGCGTCGTTATCGCAGTGCTCATAGGTGTACGCGGTAAACGCAATTAAACCTCGACCGGGCCAGATTTGCAGAGGCTGGGCGGCTGCCAACACTTCGGGTGGCATCAGTGCCCGGAGCTTGTCCAGATCTGCCGTATAGACAGCCGTTACGCGACTGTTCTGGTAGTAAAAGTTTGGGGAGAACGATTCAAAGCCTATGTCGACCTTGTTCTTCTCCAACCCTTTGAACCAGCCCAAATCAACGCCCGGTACTTCTGCTGCAATCACCGACAAAGGAGGGTTGGAGCGAAAACGATCGTACAAACCGCCCTTGACGACGGGCACCTGGTGACCGGCGATATCGATCATGGTTGTGTCGGTCGGGCTGGGCATTTCAGGCATTCCCGCCAACGCATGGTTGGCGAACGTGTTGAACAGCAATCCTGTTAAAACGGCGCTTGCGAGTTTCAATCTGTCTCTCTCCAGGTGATTGCATCTGCTTGATGGCGTCGGCCAGGGCCGGCTTCTGAGGCCGGCTTGAAATCACCTTAACGTTAAACTGAACTTTAAGGTCAAGCGCTGGAAAGGCAGATTTTCAGTTTGTTCGCAGCAGCGTTATCAACGTGCCATCGACCAGGATTCAGCGATTCGAGATTGAGGGTTTTGGCCCTCCATCGGTGATGGCAAAGCTCACCCTCCTGTCCTCAAATGAGTCCATATACGGTCACCCAGAAGCTCAACCACGGACCAAATAGGCCCCTGGCGGAACCCGATGTCGCAGCTTCTTGCATTTTCCGGGTGCGGGCTGATGCCCCGGTGGGCGATCCGGGAACCAGATTCGGCATTTACCCGGCGGCGGCCAATGGCCCCGGGGAATCTCGACCGCATCGTTTGTACCCGCAGGCTCGGTGGAAGCCATTTGCATGTTTCCTTCGGGCCCCGGCCTGCCAACCATAGGCGAGTCCAATACCGGCGCTGCCTCTGCGCGAGCGAAACTGCCAGCGTCGCGCCCCGCATTCTGAGCAGGTTGTTCAGCAATGCTGATTTCTTCTTCGCTGCGCCTTTGGGTCTCCACTGCCGGTTTGTTCAGTACTGCGACCCTGTCTGCGTCGGTACTGGGTGAGATACCGAAAGCCTGGGCCTGCTGCGCAGCCTGTATCAATTGCAAGTTGCGGTTACGTAACTCGACGTTACGCCCCACCCGAATGTTAGAGCGCATCGCCAAGTTTTCAGCCTGCTGGTACTGCCCCTGCTGAAGACGCAACACACCGAGGTAATGCAGCGTCGCCGGATTGTTCGGCTGGATATGCAGGGCTCGCTCCAGCGTGGCGGCAGCCTGGTCCAACTGGCCATTTTCATACTGCCGCGAGGCCGTTTCGATCAGGGTGGTTGATGCGCTGTTGCTTTGCGCTGTCGCTCTTCGCTCAGCAGCCACCGAATAAAGAGACGCGCTGGCGCAGAACACCAGAATGAAACCTGTCAGAAAACGTTTGGTTGGCATCAGCGGGCGAACTCGATTGATCTCTCATGGCACGATCGTACAACCGACCACAGCACTCGATACAGGGCCCCAACTGACCTGCCCGGCAGCCTGAAGTTCCCGCTGCAACGACCAGCGTAACCCGTGTTTTTTTGCCACCTCATCACTAAGCGTGAGGGTTGATGCAACTCAAAAGCGCTGGTGATATCGATCTTGAACTGCGCACCGATCCTGGTGGGCGGCACCTCAAGCGGACTGGCTACTTAGACATGACACCAATCCCTTGTAGGAGCTGGCTTGCCGGCGATAGCGGTGGGTCAGCCAACATATTTATTGACTGGACGGACGCCATCGCCAGCAAGCCGGCTCCTACAAGGGATCGGTGTGTGCTTTTGATTTTCACCACTCATCAGGCCGAGCGTTAGCTTGCCTTCAGCTTTTGATCTGAGCGCCCCCCTCGAGAGCATGCCGAGCCACAGCGAGGCACCGAACGAAAGGGCGAAACCGCCAGCCGCCATCATCGCAGCAACGGATAGGCCACCAACCTGACCATCGATTGGAAACAATAACCACCCGGTCGAATTCGGTCGCACCATTGACCTTCAGGAAGGACGCAATGCCATGGCTTATCTGTTCAAGCTGACGATAACTGCACGTCGCGCCGTGAGAGACGACCGCAATGGCGTCAGGCGAGCGCTGCGCCTGTTGCAAGAAGTCCATGAATATCGGGCGATCGGCGCAATACTCCAGATTAAGCGTCGGATTTGGGCGATGATCCTGCATCTTGGATTTATGCTCCGCACGATCTGTACGATATTAACGTCGTGCCCCGGAAATACTGACTGAGGTTAGCCCCCCCCTCACCTCAGTCTGCTACCTTTCCCCCGTTCATTGGGTACCCGGCATTCTGGAGACATCGCATGCGCCCTCTTCGTACCATCGCCCGCCCCTGGCTGCAATCACTGCTGTTGCTGGGCAGCGTCATAGCGGGCATGTCCAATGCCGAGCCGCGGCCCGGGCACATGGTCTATCTGCGCGCGATTGATCCGAGCATCGAGCAAGACATTCGCTACGCCAGCCCCCACAACTTCACCGGTCACCCACTCGACGGTTATGCCGCCGCCGAATGCCTGTTGACGCTGGACGCCGCCAGGGCGCTCGCACGGGTGCAAGCGTCGTTGCGCACGCAAGGCTACGGTTTGAAGGTGTTTGATTGTTATCGACCGAATCGGGCGGTGGCCGATATGGGCCGCTTTGCCACCGAACCGGGCGACCCACGTAAGGCCGAGTTCTACCCGCGTGTGGACAAGCAGGACTTCTGGCGCCTGGGGTATGTGGCGCGGGTGTCGAATCACTCCAGAGGCTCGACCGTGGACCTGACACTCACAGGGCCCAAGGCGTTGCCCGCCAGCACATGGACGCCCTCGGCCACGCAGGTCGATTGCACCGCCCCCTACGATCAGCGCTGGCATGACGGCGCACTCGACATGGGCACCGGCTTCGATTGCTTCGACGAGCGGGCGCATACCGCCAACCCGACGATCAACGCAACCGCGCAGGACAATCGCCAGCGGCTCGGCAGCGCCATGGCAAAAGAAGGCTTCTCCGGGTACTCGAAAGAATGGTGGCACTTCACTTATGGCAGCGCACAGGCACCGAACAACGTGATGGATTTCCCCATTACGCCGCTCGACGCCAACGCAGTACTCGACACCAGCCATCAGTTGATTGTGGTCACCACAAAAAACTGGGATGACCTGCAAGGCAGCGCCCAGCGTTATGAACGCGACGGGAACAGCTTCCGCAAATATGGCGAGGCGTTTGCGGTGGTGGTCGGCAAAAACGGCATGGCTTGGGGCAAAGGGGTGGACAACGTTGAGCCAGGCGCAGAACCCGTCAAACACGAAGGCGATGGAAAAGCGCCGGCCGGGATTTTCAAGCTGGGAACAGCGTTCGGTTACGAGACCAGCGCCGACACGAAACTGCCCTACCTCGCACTGACAGCGACCACCGAATGCGTGGACGACAGCCATTCCGGACACTACAACACCCTGGTCGACGGCGCGGCGATGCCCAAGGACTGGAACAGCTCAGAACGCATGCGCAGCGAAGAAGGCTATCGCAAAGGCATTGTCATCGAGCACAACACACCGGCGTCCCCCGCCTCGGGCTCGTGCATCTTTTTCCACATCTGGCGTAGCCCGACATCGCCGACGGCGGGTTGCACGGCCATGGATCAGGCGGACATCAGCCGATTGTTCGACTGGCTCGATCCGCAGCAGTCTCCCCTGCTGGTGCAAATGCCCGAGGCGCAATACGAGCATGTTCGCGAGCGCTGGAAGCTGCCGGAGCGTTGATCGGTCAGCCCTGCTTCAAATCCAGGCAATAGGTGTAGTAACCCGTATCGCGCACATAGCCCAAGGCTTCATACAACCGCTGCGCACCGTGATTGTCAGTGGCGGTTTCCAGCACCAGGCCTTTGGCGCCGCTCAACACCGCGAAGTCGCGCGCGGTGTTCATCAGCCGCGTTGCGACCCCGCGTCCTCGGGCGGCAGGCGCGGTGAACAGGTCGCCGAGCAGCCAGGTGCGATGCGCGTCGATAGACGAAAAAGTCGGAAACAACTGGACGAAACCCAGTGCTTCGCCGGCGGTGTCCCGGGCGAAGAAGATCACGGACTCATCCCGGGCAATGCGCTCGGCGATAAAGTGGCGGGACTGATTCAGGTTCGAAGGCTGACCATAGAAACCCCGATAGGCGTCGAAGAGGCTGGCGACTTGATCGATGTGCGTTGCGTCGGCGCGATGTACCTGAACATCCATCTCAATGGTCTCCGTGCGGTTCACGACTCATGGTAGTAGTACAGCTTGTTGATGATGACCCAGCGATCATCGATCTTCAGTAACGACAGGTAATCGGTAAACCTCATCCCTGCATAATCATCGATGATTTTTACGGCGGCGGCGTCGCCTGTTATGTCCAGGTCAATCACTTCCCAAAAAGGCTTCACCTCTTTTGCTGCCGGGCCTTCGGTTTTGATCGCGTCGATAAACTCATCAAGGGACAGCCATTCAAGCGCTTTTTGGAAGTGACCGATGATGCGACAAGACGGATGAAATGCCTTTCGCAACGAGGCTTCGTCAGCGAAGACCATACCCTCGACATAGTGTTTGACGGCTTCTTTGACAGACTCTTTTTCTGCGGAATCAGTTGTCATGTCTCACCTCCACTTCTGCTAACGCATTCTGGATTGTTCGCAAGGGCGCCCGCGAACGATCAGGTCGTTTGGTCGAACGGATCTTGCGGGCGATGTCTACAAACGGCGTGACGATCAGGCTGTAAACCGTCAGGTAACGCTCAGAATCCTGCTCACCGGTGCCGAACCGCAGGGCTTCGGGTTTCGACGTGGTGACGTAGAGCGTGCCGAACATCCAGTCCCACAGGGACAGGTTGATGCTGAAGTTCTTGTTGAAATGGTGCGGTGCGTCGCTGTGATGAATCTGGTGCTGGGCCGGGCTGTTCAGCACATGTTCGAACACCGGGCCGAACGACAGCCAGACATGACTGTGACGCAAGTTTCCCACCAGCCCGTTGAGGATGAACACCAGCCAGGTCACGCCGAACAAAGTATAGCGGCTGATCTCGCCGCCGCAGGCGTACCAGAAGACGCCGGCATAGGCGCCGATGCCGATGATCGTCGAGAGCTTTTCGACAATCTTTTCCACGAAATGAACCCGGCTGGCGGTCGCTGGAACCAGCACCGGCGCCGAATGATGGACTTTGTGGAATGCCCACAACCATTTGGAATGGAAGGCGCGGTGCGCCCAGTAGGCCATGAAGTCTTTCACCAGAAAAACGCCCAGCCCGTAGAGCAAGGACAGTGAAAGATTCTGCTCCACTTGCACCCGCGCGCCCCACAGGTTGGTGAAAAAGGCGATGTAGTCTCCGGAGCGCAGGACGAGCGGGTCCACCAGACCGACAATCGGCAACACCAACGCCACTTTCAGAATCGCCCGCACGAAGTAGTAGCGGTAATCGAGCAACGCCGAACGATGGAAATACACCCGACGCCCGCCGATGAACTGCCCGAACGACTGCGCGTCGGTGAGACCTCGATGTTTCCTGAACCGGAACAGGGCGTAAGCGATGCTGTAAGACGAGAACAGAAACAGTACACCCATGCGCCCATTCAGATCGAAAAGGCCCAGGAACTGGCGAGTGACGGGCTCAATCACCCACTCGGTCAGGCCGTTAAAAAGCAGCACAAGGGCATCCACCAGGAGCTTGCCTCCCTCAAAGAAAAGGTATTGAAATTTAACCGCAATAGAGAACGGTTCTTAAGTGTAGATTGAGTTCAAGCCTCTGCACATCCCCCCACTCAGAGATTGGATCTGCTTACTCGCCACAGGGTTTGCGACTGACGTAAAGTCGCGGGACTTACCGGAGGCCGACATGACCGAACCCACCCCCACGATCTACCTGTCAGATACATCCGACCGGGCGCTGTTCGACCGGATCGCCGATGAATTGCAGGTTTTCGATTAGAAAAAATCGATGGGGACGCACCCCAATCCGTAGGAGCCCGGCTTGCCGGCGAAGGCGTCCGTGAAATCGCCATCGCCAGCAAGCCGGGCTCCTACAGGGTTTGCGTGAACCCTAAATCTCCAACACCCTCGCGATTTGTAGGAGCCGGCTTGCCGGCGAAGGCATCCATGAAATCGCCATCGCCGGCAAGCCGGGCTCCTACAGGGTTTGCGTGAACCCTAAATCTCCAACACCCTCGCGATTTGTAGGAGCCGGCTTGCCGGCGATGGCGTCCGTGAAATCGCCATCGCCAGCAAGCCGGCTCCTACAGGGTTGGGCGGGGCCCGTCATCATGGGTGCTAGAAGGTGATGTCGGCGGCGGGTATCACGTCGATTCGCGCCACTGAACCGGTCAAATGCGCCAGGTCCTTGTTGTGCTCGGCGATGATGTCTTCGGCGGGGATGTTGCCGTTGTCGACCGTGGAGTGAGCGTCAGCCGCCAGCACCACGTCGTACCCCAGTTGCAGCGCCTGACGCACTGTGGCGTTGACGCAATAGTCGGTTTGCAAACCGCAGATGACCAGGCGTTCGAAATCCTGCACCGGCAGCAGCTTTTGCAGGTTGGTCTGGTAGAACGAATCCGGTGTGGTCTTGCGTACGTGCCAATCCTTGGGCGAGGTTTCCAGCCCTTCGGCCAGTTGCCAGCCGTCAGCGTTATACGCCAGCGGACTGCCGTCTTCCTCATGCTGGATCAGCACCACCGGAATCCCGGCCTTTCGGGCACGGGCGCCGAGCCCGTTAATGGTGTCGATGACACGTGAGATTTCGAAGCACTCGTACTCGCCCGTGCAAAGTGCTTGCTGGACATCGATGATCAACATTGCGGTGGTCATGGTTCCATCCTTGATCTGTCGTTGGATCTGGGGACAGAAACTAAATCCGTCCCCTTCCAAACACAACCCTCAATAACCGAGAGACAACCCGGTGTTACGACGCGGATCGTTCGCTCCGTAGAAACGGTTTTTGCCCACCGGTTTACCGTCCAGCGACGGCGCGCCGACCAGAATTGCGGCGATATGGTTAGCATCCTGCGGCCCGGCAAACTTGTGGCCCCAGCTTTCAAGCAGTTTCACCGTGTCCGGACTGGTGGTGAACGCCTCCAGGTTGGTCTCTTCCGGCAACCACTGCTGGTGGAAACGCGGCGCATCCACCGCCTCCTGAATGTTCATGCCGTAGTCGATCACGTTGAGGATGGTCAGCAAGGTCGCGGTGATGATGCGGCTGCCGCCAGGGGTGCCGACGACCATCACGACTTTGCCGTCCTTGGTGACGATGGTCGGGCTCATGGACGACAGCGGCGCCTTGCCCGGCGCGATGGCGTTGGCCTCCCCTTGCACCAGACCGTACATGTTCGGCACGCCGATTTTCGAGGTGAAGTCGTCCATCTCGTCGTTGAGGATGACCCCGGTTTTGCTGGCCATGACACCGGCGCCGAACCAGTCGTTCAAGGTGTAGGTCACCGACACCGCGTTGCCCCATTTATCGACGATGGAGTAATGAGTGGTGTTGCTGCCTTCGTGCGGCGCGACGCCGGGTTTGAGCTCGCGGGACACGCCGGCCTTTTGCGGATTGATGGCAGCGCGGATTTTGCTCGCGTAGTTTTTATCCAGCAGATGGGCGATCGGATTTTTCACGAAGTCCGGGTCGCCGAGGTAGCTGTTGCGGTCGACATACGCGTGGCGCATGGCTTCGATCTGGTAATGCATACCCTGCGCCGAGCGGTACCCCAGGTCTTTCATCGGGTAGCCGTCGAGGATGTTCATGATCTCGCAGATCACTACGCCGCCGGAGCTTGGCGGTGGTGCCGAGACCACGTGGTAGCCACGGTAATCGCACTCGATGGGGGCCAGTTCGCGGGTCTTGTATTTGTCGAGGTCGGCCTGGGTGATGATGCCTTTGTTGGCCTGACTGGAGGTGACGATCGCGTCAGCGACCCAGCCCTTATAGAAACCGTCGGTGCCCTTCTCGGAGATTTCCCGCAGGGTTTTGCCCAGGTCTTTTTGCACCAGTTTCTGGCCGACCTGCATCGGCTCGCCGTTGCTCAGGAAGATCGAGCCGGAATCTTTCATGTCCTTTTTGAAGACGTCGGTGGCGGACTCCAGCAAATCGACATCGCCCTGCTCCAGCACAAAGCCCTCTTCAGCGAGTTTGATCGCCGGGGCGATCACTTCCTTGCGCGGTTTGGTGCCGTAGGTTTTCAGCGCCAGTTCCATGCCGGACACGGTGCCCGGCACGCCGACAGCCAGATGACCACGGGTGCTGAGGTCCGGGACGACGTTGCCCTCTTTGTCGAGGTACATGTCGGCAGTGGCGGCCAGCGGGGCTTTTTCGCGGAAGTCGAGGAAGGTCTTGCGCCCGTCCGCCAGTTGGATGGTCATGAAACCACCGCCGCCCAGGTTACCTGCCGCGGGATACACCACCGCCAGCGCATACCCGACCGCGACGGCGGCATCGACGGCGTTACCACCGTTCTTGAGCACATCGACGCCCACATGACTGGCCAGATGCTGGGCAGTGACCACCATGCCGTTTTCGGCTGCAACGGGGGCGACGGAAGCGGCGTGAGCCGCCAGGCAACTGAGTGCCAATGAAGTCGCGATGAGCGATTTGGCAAAAGGTTCGAACTTCATGAGTCGGTCTCTTTTTGTTTTTAGGGTCGGTAAAAAAACAGAGAAAACGTTTCAAGAGCAGTACGCAGTATGGTCGGGATTGCGTATTGCGCCTCCCCGTCGAGGCAGTATGCTTGCCGCCTGCTCACCTGTTTTCGGAGTCCGCCCGCATGAGTTACACCTTCACCACCATGGCGTCGCCGGTCGGCGAGTTGAAGCTGGTTGCGAACGGTTCGAGACTGGCGGCCATCCTCTGGGAAAACGACACACCGAATCGCGTACGGCTCGGGCCGATGAGTGAGGCGGCGGACAACCCAGTCCTGGTGCGCGCGGTTCAACAGTTGCAGGAATACTTCGCCGGCACACGAAACCGCTTCGACCTGGAACTGGATTTTGCCGGCACGGACTTTCAGAAAAAGGTGTGGCACGCCCTGCTGACCATTCCCTTCGGCGAAACGCGCAGCTATAGCCAGATTGCCGAGCAGATCGGCAACCCGAGCGCAGTGCGTGCAGTGGGCGCGGCGAATGGCAAGAACCCGATCTCGATTATTGCGCCGTGCCATCGGGTGATCGGCGCGTCGGGGAAATTGACCGGGTTTGCGGGTGGGCTTGAGGCGAAGGAATTATTGCTGACGCTGGAAGGCGGCCGAGGTAAAACCGGACGTTTCGAAGGCTTTTGACCTTGCTTTATGTAGGAGCGAAGCTTGCTCGCGAAGGTGTGTCAGGCGACAGCACCGTTGCTGACACACCTTCGCGAGCAAGCTTCGCTCCTACAGGGGATTGCGTGCTCAGGTGAATATATTTTTCATGGCGGCGTACTGCAGCAGCATGATGGTCTTCGCGTCGCAGATCTCCCCGCGATAAAACGCTTCCAGCGCGTCGTCGAACGGCCACTCCAGCACTTCCAGTTCTTCGGTCTCTTCTTCGAGCCCGCCGCCCTCGCCGACTTTCGATGAAGCATCGTATTCGGCGATGAAAAAATGCAGTTTTTCTGTCACCGAGCCGGGGCTCATGTAGGCCTCGAACACCTTCTGCACATGGTGCACGCGATAACCGGTTTCTTCCTCCGCTTCATCGCGGATGCGTTCTTCTGGCGCGGCGCCTTCGAGCAATCCCGCAGCCACCTCGATCAACAGACCGTCATGACCATTGACGAACACCGGCAAGCGAAATTGCCGGGTCAGTACGACGGTTTTCTTCTCGCGGTTGAACAGCAGAATCGCCGCGCCATTGCCACGGTCGTAGACCTCGCGGGTCTGGCGTTGCCATTCGCCGTTGTTGCGCTGGTAATCGAAGGTGATTTTCTTCAGCAGATACCAGTCGTGGGACAACACCTGGGACTCAACGATGTTGACCCGTTCGGCTGTGTTCGGCATGACAACGCATCCTTATTTCGTCAGAAAACGCCCATCTTAGACGAAGGCCCTCACGAAAGTTGAGCCTTGTATTCCTTCTCGTATTGCCTGGCGAGCGTTTCTTTCTGCTGGTCGTCGAGCAGCTTGCCGGCCATCTGGAAGAACTTCTGCTCTTCCTCCTCCAGATGGTGATGGACCTTCTCGGAGAGCTTCTTCGCGGTCACCAGCCAGGCCGGGCTGGACATCTCGGTCTCGTCGAGTTCCTCCATCATTTCGTCCATCTCGTGATGTTCCGAAATCGCGTGGCGACTGAGGTCGACACCGTTGTCGAACTCCATCAGCGGGATATAAAAATGCCGCTCTTCTGCGGTTTCGTGTGCCTGGAGTTCGGACTTGAGCTGCTTGTAGGCTTCAACGCGCTCCGGGGTGTCGCCGCTGGTCTTGACCAATGCGACGGCGTAGGTGCGTTGGCGGTCGTGGCTTTCGCGCAAGGCTTCGAAAATGTTCATTGGCAATCCTCATCGGCCGCGTTCTGGAATGACGCTGTAAAGGCTAGACATCTGCGCGCTGGCGACGGTTCCTCTGAATAACGAGGGATAGAACAATCGTCGCGACCCGGATACGCTCGTGCATCACTGCCATAAGGATGTAGCCGATGACACTCAGCATCGAACAGTCGCACAACCCGACACCGGAAGATCGCGAGGCGATCCTCGCACCGTTGCGGGCCTACAACGTCGCCCAAGCGGGGGACGGCAAAGCGCAACCGCTGGCCCTGCTGGTGCGCAATGACCAGGGCGAGATTCTCGGCGGGCTGTACGGCCGGTTTTTCTATCAATGGTTGTTTATCGAATTGCTGTCGGTGCCGGAACAGGGCCGGGGACAAGGCATCGGTTCCAGGCTGATGCAGATGGCCGAAGACCTGGCGCGGGAGAAGGAATGCATCGGGATCTGGCTGGACACCTTCGACTTTCAGGCGCCGGAGTTCTACAAGAAGCTGGGGTTCAGCGAGTTGGGGCAGATCGTTGACTACCCGCCGGGGCACAAGCGCTTCTTTTTCCAGAAGCGCCTGATCAATAAAGCCGAACTCTCCCTGTAGGAGCATGGCTTGCCAGCGAAGGCGTCCGTGAAATCGCCTTCGCCGGCAAGCCGTGCTCCTACAAAGGTATTGCGGTGCTCAAAAGATCAAAGGCAGGTAGCCAGCGCCGCCAAACGGCGCTTGGCGACAAAGTCGTCATGCTGCGCGTAGTAACTCAACGCCGTCCCTGACGCATCGGTGGTCACGTCCACAAAGGACTCCGCCGAACGCGTGTAAACGGTAGACCCGCCCTTCTTGCCCGGCTGCAAATAAGCGCCCGCATCGACGCCGAATACTGCCTCGTCCTGCCAGGCGAACTGCACGCACTGGGCGACGACTTTTTCCGGTTTGTCCGAAGTCAGGGTTTTGTACGGGGTGCCCGTGCGGGCATCGTTCATCACCGAACCGGCGCATCCCGCCAGCAACGTTGCGGCCAGCGCCACCATCAGAATTCGCATTGCGTGTGCTCATCAAGAAAAAGCGGACTGTATCACCGTGGGCCAGCGTATCGTTCTGCTTTACTTCATTTATACCGCGACACCGCGCAACGATTCGCGCACCCTGTCGCGCCAAACGCTGCATCGCCCCTGTTTTCGGGCTCATTTTTTCTGGAACGTCCATGACACCCAACGCCGAATTCTACAAACCGACCGCTGAATATGCCGACAAGCTGATCAGCCAGATCGGCCAGACGCCTTCCTGGATCGCCAAGCGAATCGGCGTCACCGACAAGCGGATCCGTTACATTCTCGACGGCGAACGCACCGTCAAGGGCGAAACCACGCCGATCCAGATGACCTACTGCGAGCAGTTTGCCCTCGAATGCCTGGCCGCAGCGGCCAAGGCCAGCAAGAAGCAGTCCGTGTAACCCATTCTCAAGGAGCGACCATGGCGGCAACCGAACAGCAACACGAGCAGGCGCTGCAGAAGTTTCTCGATGAGCGACCTGAACTGCGCCACGAACTCGACAACCTCAACCCGCTGCTGGCTCAGGCCAAGGGCGAAACCGCAGCGCAGTTTCGCGACGAGCGCTTGCATGAAGCGTTCGAAGCCGAGGCCGAACGCCTGGGGTTGTTTGCCTGGGAGCTGACCCTGCAACTGACCGCCGCAACACCGGAGGACTACGAAGCTCAACGCCTGAACGTACACCGGGAAGTGGCCGAAATGGCGGGTATGGACTGGCTGGACTATTGCGAGTTATATGGTCTGATCCCATAACCGTCGCCGCACAAGGATCCCGCCACCGATGCTGCCTTCGTCCTCCACGACCCGCGCCAGTCCGGGGCATCTGCACACTCAGAAATGGCGCGGCCGCATCGGCCTGTCGCTGGTGGCCGCACTCTCGGTGCTTGCCGGCATGACCGACGCTATCGGCTTCATGGCCAGCGGCGATTTCGTTTCCTTCATGAGCGGCAACACCACCCGCCTCGCCGTGGCGATCAGCGACGGCGACATGGGCCTGACCCTGCGCCTGCTACTGCTCGTGGCCACGTTCATCCTCGGCAACGCCTTGGGCATTGTCGTCAGCCGTGTCGGCGGGCGCCGCGCGCTGCCCTTGCTGTTGTGCATCGCCATGTTGCTGTGTGCGGCAGCGGCCTGGCCTTATGACGAACAATTGCCCGCGCTGCTGGCGGCGATCATCGCGATGGGCATGCTCAATGCCGCCGTCGAAGAAGTGAATGGCCTGCCGGTGGGCCTGACTTACGTGACGGGCGCCCTGTCGCGCTTCGGTCGCGGCCTGGGACGCTGGATGCTCGGCGAGCGGCGCAATGGCTGGCGGGTGCAGTTGATCCCCTGGACCGGAATGTTTGCCGGCGCGGTGCTGGGGGCTGTGCTGGAGCATCATCTTGGACTCAGGGCGTTGTTTGTCAGCGGGTTGCTGGCGGGGGCGCTTGGCGTGCTGTCGTTGAGGATTCCACGGCGTTGGCAGTTGGGGTATATGCCGCGTTGAACCTGCATTGACTGTTCGGGCCTCATCGCGAGCAGGCTCGCTCCCACAAGGGATTTGCGTCGAGCACAATATTGGAGCGGACCACCGAACCCTGTGGGAGCGAGCCTGCTCGCGATGGGGTCGACTCGGTCTCAAGGAAAACGCCCTTCGCCGCCCCGACGAGAAAGCTTTATCATGGCCGCAGTTTTACTGATCGAGTCCGTCATGAAGTTCGCCATCGCGCTGTTTTCCGCCGCCCATGCGCCCTCCTCGCGCCGTGCCTTGTTGTTCGCCCAGGCTGCACTGGCCGGCGGGCATGAGATTGTCCGGCTGTTTTTCTATCAGGATGGCGTCTACAACGCGTCCGCCAGCGTGGTAACGCCGCAGGATGAACTGGACCTGCCCAAGCAATGGCGTGCCTTTGTGGCCGAACATCAACTGGACGGCGTCGTCTGCATCGCCGCCGCCCTGCGTCGTGGCGTATTGAACGACGAAGAAGCCCAGCGTTATCAGCGCGAAGCGGTCGCCGTCGGCGCGCCGTGGGAATTGTCCGGTCTCGGTCAGTTACATGACGCGGTGCAGGACGCCGACCGACTGATCTGTTTCGGAGGTGCGTGACATGCCTAAATCCTTGCTGATTATCAGCCGTCAGGCGCCGTGGTCCGGGCCGAGCGCACGTGAAGCACTGGACATCGTGCTGGCCGGTGGTGCCTTCGACCTGCCGATCGGCCTGCTGTTTCTTGATGACGGAGTGTTCCAGCTCGCGCCGAAACAGGACGCCAAGGCCCTGCAACAGAAAGACTTGAGCGCCAACCTGCAAGCGTTGCCGATGTTCGGCGTCGAAGACCTGTTCGTCTGTGGCGACAGCGCCGCTGAACGCGGCCTGGCCCCGGACAGCTTGTCGCTGGAGGACGCCCAGGTGCTGGCCGCCCGCGAAATCACCGCCCTTATTGACCGTTACGACCAGGTGATCACCCTCTGATGTCGACTTTGCATGTGTTGTCTCATTCCCCGTTCGGCGACGACCGTCTGAGCAGTTGCCTGCGCCTGATCGGCGCGAACGATGCGCTGCTGCTGACCGGTGACGCGGTGTATGCGTTGCAACCGGGCACCGCGCCCTTCAACGCCCTGATCGCCGGCAACCCGACGCTGTTCGTGTTGGCCGAAGACGCCCAGGCCCGTGCGATGGAGGTTCCGGATACGGCCAAGGCGATCGATTATCCCGCCTTCGTCGAACTGTCGATTCACTACGACAAGGTCAACAGCTGGTTATGAATGCACTGACGGTCGGCGCCCGCGCCATCGAGTTGGACAAGGACGGTTTCCTGGTTGAACTGAGCGACTGGTCCGTCGACGTGGCCAGCGCCCTCGCCGCTGCCGAAGACATCGAGTTGAGCCCCGAACACTGGGAAATCCTCGAATTGCTGCGCAGCTTCTACGCCGAGTTCCAGTTGTCCCCGGCGACACGTCCGCTGATCAAGTACACAGCGTTGAAGCTCGGCCCGGAAAAAGGCAACAGCCTGCACCTGAACCGACTGTTCAAAGGCACCCCTGCCAAACTCGCCGCGAAACTGGCGGGCCTGCCCAAACCGACGAATTGCTTATGACCGACTATCCAGTGCTGACTCTAGAAACGCCCGCCGAACACCCCTTCGCCCAATTCGTGCGGATCCTCGGCAAAGGCAAGCGCGGCGCCCGCGACCTGACCCGCGAAGAAGCCCGCGAAGCCATGGGCATGGTGCTCGACAACAAGGTCGAAGACACTCAGCTCGGTGCGTTTCTGATGTTGCTGCGGCACAAGGAAGAAAGCGCTGAGGAAATGGCCGGCTTCACCGAAGCCCTGCGTGAGCGCTTGCAACCACCGGCCTTGAATGTCGATCTGGATTGGCCAACCTACGCTGGCAAGAAGCGTCATCTGCCGTGGTATCTGCTGGCGGCCAAGTGCCTGGCGCAAAACGGCGTGCGGATTTTCATGCACGGCGGCGGCGCACACACGGCCGGGCGGCTGTACAGCGAGCAACTGCTGGATGAGCTGAAGATCCCGTTGTGCCGCAACTGGCAACAGGTCGGCTCGGCGCTCGATAACGGCGGCCTGGCGTTCATGCCGCTGGTGGATTGGGCGCCGCAACTGCAACGCATGATCGACCTGCGCAACACCTTGGGCCTGCGCTCGCCGATCCACTCCCTGACGCGCATTCTCAATCCGTTGAACGCTCGCTGCGGCCTGCAAAGCATTTTCCATCCCGGCTACCAGGCGGTGCATCGCGATGCCAGCGGCTTGCTCGGCGACACCGCGATTGTGGTCAAGGGCGATGGCGGCGAGATCGAGATCAACCCCGACACCGACAGCCACTTGTACGGCACCACCGGCGGCGAGAGCTGGGATGAGGAATGGCCGCAGCTCTCAGCGCAACGCCATGTCAAACCCGCCTCTCTCGATCCCGAACATTTGAAAGCCGTATGGCGTGGCGACGTGGTCGACAGTTATCCGCAAATGGCGCTGATCTCGACCATGGCCCTCGCACTACGCGGCCTCGGCCAACCTCGCGAAATCGCCTTCGAAACAGCCCATAAATATTGGGACGCACGGGACAGATCGATTTAACCGATCATAAGCGCCCAACCTTTGCGCTTTTTTATCGAACCTATCGGAATAGACTCCTCTCCAACGCTTATCGGTTGGGGAGTCTTGAACATGGGTTTGTTAGTCGAAGGTCGCTGGCATGACCAGTGGTACGAAAGCAGCAAGGACGGCGCGTTCCAGCGCGAACAGGCGCAGCGTCGAAACTGGCTGACCGCCGACGGCACGCCCGGCCCGACCGGTGTGGGTGGCTTTGCCGCCGACGCGGGTCGTTATCACCTCTACGTATCGCTCGCCTGTCCGTGGGCGCATCGCACACTGATCCTGCGCAAACTCAAAGGCCTTGAAAGCCTGATTGACGTGTCGGTGGTCAGTTGGCTGATGCTGGAAAACGGCTGGACCTTCGACAAGCACTTCGGCTCGACCGGCGACAAGCTCGATCACTTCAACTTCATGCACCAGCGCTATACCGCCGACACCGCCGACTACACGGGCCGCGTCACTGTGCCGGTGCTCTGGGACAAGCAGCAGAATCGCATCGTCAACAATGAATCGGCGGAGATCATCCGCATGTTCAACGGCGCATTCGATGACTTGACCGGCAATGACCTGGATTTCTATCCGGCGCCGTTGCGCAGCGAGATCGATGCGTTGAATGAGCGGATTTATCCGGCGGTGAACAACGGTGTGTACCGCGCCGGGTTCGCGACATCGCAGACGGCTTATGAAGAGGCGTTTGACGGGTTGTTTGCGGAACTGGATCGACTGGAACAGCTGTTAGACGCCAATCGTTATCTGGTGGGCGAATACCTGACTGAAGCGGACATTCGCCTGTTTACCACGCTGATCCGCTTTGATGCGGTGTACCACGGGCACTTCAAGTGCAACCTGCGGCGGATTGCCGATTATCCGAACCTGTCGAACTGGCTGCGCGAGATTTATCAGTGGCCGGGGATTGCCGAGACGGTAGATTTTCAGCACATCAAGAACCACTACTACGGCAGTCACAAGACCATCAACCCGACCGGTGTTGTGCCGAAGGGGCCGGAGCAAGACTTTACCGTGGCGCATGATCGGGCGCGGTTGAGCGGGAAAGGGGTTTGGCGCAAGAACAGCGCCTGATCTGAACCTCGTACAAATTTGAGGGCCTCTTCGCGGGCAAGCCTCGCTCCTACAGGGATGTGTACGTTCCCTGTAGGAGCGAGGCTTGCCCGCGAAGAAGGCGACGCGGTCTTCAGACTTGCGCCTGAGCCCCTTCAAACCACGCCAGTTTCTCGCGCAACTGCACCACTTCCCCAACAATCACCAGCGTCGGCGCATGCACTTCATGCTCCGCCACCAATCGTGGAAGATCGGCCAAGGTGCCGGTGAACACCCGCTGATTAACCGTGGTGCCCTGCTGAATCAACGCCGCCGGCGTATCCGCTGCGCGACCATGCTTGATCAACTGCTCGCAGATGATCGGCAAGCCCACCAGCCCCATGTAGAACACCAGGGTTTGCGCCGGGGCGACCAGATCACCCCACGGCAAATCGGTGGAGCCGTCCTTCAAGTGCCCGGTGACAAATCGCACCGACTGCGCGTAATCGCGGTGGGTCAGCGGAATCCCGGCGTATGCCGCGCAACCGCTGGCCGCCGTGATGCCGGGCACCACCTGGAACGGGATGCCATGGGCCGCCAACTCTTCGATCTCTTCACCGCCACGGCCGAAGATGAACGGATCACCGCCCTTCAACCGCACCACGCGCTTGCCTTGTTTGGCCAGGTCCACCAATTGCTGGTTGATCTGATCCTGCGGCACGGCGTGATCGGCGCGACGCTTGCCGACGTAGACCCGCTCGGCATCGCGACGGCACAAATCGAGAATCGCCGGCGCCACCAACCGGTCATACAGCACCACATCGGCTTGCTGCATCAGGCGCAACGCGCGGAAGGTCAACAGGTCGGGATCACCCGGCCCGGCACCAACCAGGTACACCTCACCCGTGGCAACCGGCGCTTCACCGCTGATTTTCGCCTGCATCATGCGTTCGGCTTCAGCGCCCTGCCCGGCCAGTTGCCGGTCGGCAATCGGGCCCTGGAACACATCTTCCCAGAACGCCCGACGCTGCTGTACATCCGGAAACAGGCCTTTGACCTGACTGCGAAAACGCGCAGCCAGACCGGCCAGTTGACCGTAGGTGGAAGGAATCCAGGTTTCGATCTTGGCGCGGATCAACCGCGCCAGCACCGGCGCATCGCCGCCACTGGAAACCGCGATGATCAATGGCGAACGGTCGACGATCGCCGGGAAGATCACGCTGCACAAGGCTGGCGCATCCACCACGTTGACCGGCACGCAACGCCGATGAGCATCGGCGGAGACTTGTGCATTCAGCGGTTCATCATCGGTGGCGGCAATGATCAGCCCACAGCCGTCCAGATCCGCTTCGACGTAGCCACGCAACAGGCACTCGCCACCGCTGCCGGCAACGAGTTCGCGCAGTTGCGGTTCGATTTCAGGCGCAACCACCCGCAGCAGCGCACCGGCTTCGGCCAGCAGGCGGGATTTGCGCAAGGCAATTTCCCCCCCACCGACGACCAACACACGACTGCCGCGAAGGTTGTGAAACAGCGGCAGATAGTCCATTTAGCCGATGACCTCGAGGCCACCCATGTACGGTTTCAGCACGTCCGGCACACGGATCGAACCGTCGGCCTGCTGGTAGTTTTCCAGCACGGCAACGAGGGTACGACCGACCGCCAGACCGGAACCGTTCAGGGTGTGAACCAGTTCAGGCTTGCCGGTTTCCGGGTTGCGGAAACGCGCTTGCATACGACGGGCCTGGAAATCGCCGCAGTTGGAGCACGACGAAATCTCGCGGTATTTGTCCTGGCTCGGGATCCACACTTCCAGGTCGTAGGTCTTGACTGCACTGAAGCCCATGTCGCCGGTGCACAGCGCAAGGGTGCGATAAGGCAGTTCCAGCAATTGCAGGACTTTCTCGGCGTTGGCGGTCAGGCCTTCCAGCGCTTCCATCGAGGTCGATGGCTCAACGATCTGGACCATCTCGACCTTGTCGAACTGGTGCTGGCGAATCATGCCGCGGGTATCGCGACCCGACGCACCGGCTTCACTGCGGAAGCACGGCGTATGGGCGACGAACTTGATCGGCAGCAGTTTCGAATCGACGATTTCGCCAGCGACGATGTTGGTCAGCGACACTTCAGCGGTCGGGATCAGGTACAGATCGGCCTCGCCTTCGCGAGCGATCTTGAACAGGTCTTCTTCGAATTTCGGCAATTGACCGGTGCCTTGCAGCGCCGGCGCCTGGACCAGATAAGGCGTATAGGCCTCTTCGTAACCGTGCTCGCTGGTGTGCAGGTTGATCATGAACTGCGCCAGGGCGCGGTGCAGACGGGCGATCGGGCCGCGCAACAGGGCGAAACGCGCGCCGGACAGCTTGGCGGCGGTTTCGAAGTCCAGCCAGCCGAATTTCTCGCCCAGGGCGACGTGGTCCTGGACCGGGAAATCGAACGCGGTCGGGGTGCCCCAGCGGCGCACTTCAACGTTGCCGTCTTCGTCATCGCCGATTGGCACGGATTCGTGCGGCAGGTTCGGGATGCCGAGCAGGATCGAATCCAGATCGGTCTGGATCGCGTCCAGTTCCACTTTGCCGGCGCTCAATTCGTTGGCCATGCGCTCGACGTCCGCCATCAACGGCGCGATGTCTTCGCCGCGCTGCTTGGCCTGACCGATGGATTTGGAGCGCGCATTACGTTCAGCCTGCAGTGCTTCGGTGCGGGTCTGGACGGTCTTGCGCTGTTCTTCCAGCGCTTCGATGCGCGCAACATCCAGCGTGTAGCCACGGGATGCCAGGCGGTCCGCTACGTCCTGAAGGTTGCTACGTAACAGTTTGGAATCGAGCATGTCGGTCTCTCGTTATCAAAGTTTGGTCAAGGACAGGCCGGCCCAGGTGGCGAGCAGCCCGCCGAATACGCTGATGGCAGCATAGCCCAGGGCTAGTGGCACCTGCCCGCTTTCCAGCAGGCGCACCGTATCCAGTGAAAAGGATGAAAAAGTCGTCAGCCCCCCGAGGAAGCCGACAATCAGCCCGGCGCGCACTTCGAAAGGCACCTCCGGGCGAATCAAAAACAGACCGTATAGAACGCCGATCAGCAAACAGCCGACGATATTAACGGCCAGCGTCGCGGTATAGAAGTGCCGTGGCCAATTAGCGTTGACCCAGTTGCCAGTGGCGAAGCGCAACAGCGTGCCAGCGACCCCGCCGACGGAAACCGCAACAATCAATGGAAGCACTATTTTCTCCGCTGCCGGGGGCTTAAACGGTCAAGTTGCGCGAGGTGATTGAGCTTCTCGCCGATCTTCAGCTCCAGGCCTCGCGGCACTGGCTGATAGAACGGTTGCGGCTCAAGCTCTTCGGGGAAGTAGTCTTCGCCGGCGGCGTAGGCATCCGGCTCATCGTGGGCATAACGATACTCGTCGCCGTAACCGAGTTGCTTCATCAGCTTGGTCGGGGCGTTGCGCAGGTGCAACGGCACTTCCAGCGAACCGTGTTCGGTGGCGCTGCGCATCGCGGCTTTGAAGCCCATGTACACCGCATTGCTTTTCGGCGCGCAGGCCAGATAGGTGATGGCCTGGGCCACCGCCAACTCGCCTTCCGGGCTGCCGAGGCGTTCCTGCACTTCCCACGCGGCCAGGCACAGGCTCAAGGCACGCGGGTCGGCGTTGCCGATGTCTTCGCTGGCCATGCGCACCACGCGCCGGGCCAGGTACAGCGGATCGCAACCGCCATCGATCATCCGTGCAAACCAGTACAACGCGCCGTCCGGATTGGAGCCGCGCACCGATTTATGCAGCGCGGAAATCTGGTCGTAAAACGCTTCACCGCCCTTGTCGAATCGGCGACGGGTATCGCCCAAAAGACTTTGCAGCAGATCGACGCCGATTTCGCTGTTGTCTTCGGCAAGGTCCGAGGCGTTTTCCAGCAGGTTGAGCAGGCGCCGACCATCGCCATCGGCGGCGGACAGCAGCATCTGAAAACCTTCATCGCTGAGGGTCAGTTGCCGTTTGCCCAGGCCACGCTCTTCGGTGAGCGCACGATGCACCAGTTTGCGCAGCGCCGCTTCGTCGAGGCTTTTGAGCACGTAGACGCGCGCCCGGGAGAGCAACGCGTTATTGAGTTCGAACGAAGGGTTTTCCGTGGTCGCGCCGATGAAAATCAGCGTGCCATCTTCGACGTAGGGCAGGAAGGCGTCCTGCTGCGACTTGTTGAAGCGATGCACTTCGTCGACGAACAGGATGGTGCGTTTGCCGTACTGGCCGGCCTGTTGCTTGGCGATTTCCACCGCCTGGCGGATTTCTTTCACGCCGGCCAATACAGCCGAGACCGTTTCGAAGTGCGCATCCGAGACTTCCGCCAGCAACCGCGCCAGGGTGGTTTTACCCACGCCCGGCGGGCCCCAGAAAATCATCGAATGCAGCGCACCCTGCTCCAGCGCTTCGCGCAAAGGCTTGCCGCGAGCGAGCACGTGTTCCTGACCGACGTACTCGTCCAGATTGGCCGCACGCAAACGGGCGGCCAAGGGCTGAGCTATCGGGGCGCTGCGAAACAGGTCCATCACTGCTTATGAAACCTCACTATGAACACCGTAATACCTGTAGGAGCTAGCCTGCTAGCGATGGTCGTAAACGATAACGCGGCATGCCTGACACCCCGCGGTGCCCTGAAGTCCATCGCGAGCAGGCTCGCTCCTACAAGGGGCTGCGTTTTATTCCTGGATGATGTCCGCGCCTTTAGGGATGTCGAACTTGAACTTCGACGCCGGGATCGGCTCGTTGGCCTTCACGCCGGTAAACAGGATGTTGGTGCGCTGGCCGACGCTGTCGATCAGTTGCATGTCATTGACCAGGCCATTGCGGAACGACAGGCGCAGGCTGTCGAACAGGGTGTCCTTGGTCTTTGGCTTCAGGGTGAAGTCGATCACGCCGCCGGCTTCCTTGGCGCTGATGGCGAAGCTCTGGCTGATCTTCGACACGTCACCGGACAACAACAATGCCGGCGTCTGGCTCAGACGCAGATCGAGGGTCTTGATGGTGGCCTGTTCCAGGTCCGGGTCCCACAGGGTCACTTTCTTGCCGTCGGAAACCACGACCTGCTCGGCCGGCGCATCGGTGTGCCAGTAGAACAGGCCCGGGCGCTGCAGCGACATTTCACCGGCCGTTTCCTGCAACTGGGTGCCGCTGCCATCGAGGGTCAGCTGCGAGAAGCGTGCAGTCAGGGTCTGGGATTTTTCCAGGAGTTGGGTCAGACGCGCCACGTCCTTGTCATCGGCGTGGGCCGAGAGCGTGGTCAAAGCCAGAACCGGCAGCAACAGCATGCGGATAAGACGCATGGGAGTCCTCATAACATTCGTGGGGAGTACGATGGCGCGTCACTGCGCCATCGTTCAAAACATCAAATCAAATCAGTCGCGCACCGGGCCAGGCGCCAGGACTTCACGCGAACCGTTGGTGTTCATGGACGTCACGACCCCGGCCATTTCCATGGCTTCGATCATGCGTGCGGCGCGGTTGTAGCCGATTTTCAGCTTGCGCTGAACCGCAGAGATGGACGCGCGACGGCTTTCCAGTACGAACTGCACCGCTTCGTCGTACAGCGCATCGGTTTCAGCATCGTCATCACCGCCGCCACCGCCATTCTCAAAGCCGCTACCGGCCTCTTCAACACCGGCGAGGATGTCATCGTTGTATTCCGGCGCACCGCGCAGTTTCCAGGCTTCCACCACCCGGTGAACCTCGTCATCGGACACGAACGCGCCATGCACACGAATCGGCAGGCTGGTGCCCGGCGGCATGTAGAGCATGTCACCGTGGCCCAGCAACTGCTCGGCACCACCCTGGTCGATGATGGTCCGCGAGTCGATCTTGCTCGACACCTGGAACGCCATGCGTGTCGGGATGTTCGCCTTGATCAGACCGGTGATCACATCAACCGACGGACGCTGGGTCGCGAGGATCAAGTGGATACCGGCGGCACGGGCCTTCTGGGCGATACGGGCGATCAGCTCTTCAACCTTCTTGCCGACGATCATCATCATGTCGGCGAATTCGTCGACCACCACGACAATGGTCGGCAGCTTGGTCAGCAGCGGCGCTTCGTCGTGAATGCTTTCGCGCTTGTACAGCGGATCGGTCAGCGGCGTTCCGGCGTCCTGGGCTTCCTTGACCTTGGCGTTGAAGCCGGACAGGTTTCGTACGCCCATCTTCGCCATCAGTTTGTAGCGACGCTCCATCTCCGCCACGCTCCAGCGCAGGGCGTTGGCCGCGTCTTTCATGTCGGTCACAACCGGGCACAACAGGTGCGGAATGCCTTCGTAGATCGACAGTTCAAGCATTTTCGGGTCGATCATGATCAGCTTGGCGTCTTCCGGGCCAGACTTGAACAGGATCGACAGAATCATCGCGTTCACACCCACCGACTTACCGGAACCGGTAGTACCGGCCACCAGCAAGTGCGGCATTTTGGCGAGGTCGGTGATGACCGGCTTGCCGCCGATGTCATGACCCAGGGCCAGGGTGACCGGGGATTTGAAGTTGTCGTACTCAGGCGTCGAGAGCACTTCGGAGAAGCGCACGATCTGCCGGTCTTCGTTGGGAATCTCGATACCGACGGTGGTCTTGCCCGGAATCACTTCCACCACCCGCACGCTGGTCACGGCCAGGGAGCGCGCCAGGTCTTTCGCCAGGTTGGCGATACGGCTGACCTTGACCCCGGCGGCAGGCTGGATTTCGTAACGGGTAATCACCGGGCCCGGGTGGATCGAATCCACCGAGACTTCGACGCCGAATTCCTTGAGCTTGATTTCCAGCAAGTGGCCGACGGCTGCCAGCGACTCCGGGGAATAATTGAGTTGTTTCTTTTCTGCGGGATCGAGAATCGAGATCGGCGGCAAGGTGCCTTCGACGGCGCTGTCGACGAACAGCGGCGCCTGTTTCTCTTTTTCCACGCGCTGGCTTGGCGCGGCGGGTTTCGGCGGCGCGGGGGCAATCACCGGCGGGACCTGCTTCTCGCGGTCCGACATGTGTTTGCTCAGGGCTTGCTCGCGCTCGATCAGGCGTTCCTTGACCTTGGCTTGCTCGCGCTTGTCGGTAACGGTCGGTGCGACCACCTCATGCACGCGATCATCGACTTCACGCAACTGCGCAACCAGCTGCTTGCGCTCGACACGGGCGGCCCACCAGCGGTTGGCCGCGCCCTGGAACACTTCGAACAGGTCGAGGGTGATCTTGCCGGTAACGTCCATCACCTTGAACCACGACAGGTCGGTAAACACCGTCAGGCCGAACAGGAACAACGCGATGAACAGCAAGGTGCTGCCCTGGATATTCAGTGCATTGCGGGCCAGATCGCCAAGGCTTTCGCCCAACGCGCCGCCCGCGCCGGCCGGCAGACCGGTCGGTGCATGGAAATGGATGTGGGCCAGGGCCGCGCCCGACAGCACCAGGAACACCAGGCCGATCAGGCGCCAGGAAAACAGCCAGCCGCTCCACTGCCACGGCTCGTGGCGTTGACGGAAGATCTGGTAGGTCTTGACCGCCAGCAACAGCGGGAAAATGTAGGCGAAGTAACCCAGCACCATGAACAGGATGTCGGCACTGTAGGAGCCGACCGGTCCGCCAAAGTTCTGAACATCGTCGATCTTGCTGTTATGGCTCCAGCCCGGATCGTCCTTGCCGTAAGTCAGCAAGGCCATCATCAGGAACAGGCACAGGCCGCCGATGGCGATCAATGCACCTTCCTTGAGCCGGTAGTGCAAATGCTGGCGCCAGAGCGGAACGACGGCTGGTTTAGGTGCTGCGGTGGATTTCTTCAAAACGCTTCTTTTCCTGCGCCTATGGCGCGTCCATCTGTTGAATGACTATAAAAAACTGCCCAATCCAGGCAGGTAAAAAAGTTAACCGGCGCAACTGGGACTACTTTTAACACTGCACTCCGGTTTTTATAAACACGGGGCGCACTGAATATTCAAGTGACCGGCACGCATTGTACGGGTTTGTTCGTACGATGCCATGCTGGCAGGCCATGGATCAGCATAGCTAACGGCGCACCGATTGCGATTCAATTTGAGCACGCATTCTCTTTCGTGACAAAGGCTTATGAGGTGTTTTATGAGCGAATCCAAGCATTGCCGCCTGATCATTCTGGGTTCCGGCCCTGCCGGTTACAGCGCAGCGGTTTATGCCGCCCGCGCCAACCTCAAACCTGTGGTCATTACCGGCATACAGGCAGGTGGCCAGCTCACCACCACCGTCGAAGTCGACAACTGGCCCGGTGACGTCGAAGGCCTGACCGGCCCGGTACTGATGGAACGCATGCAAAAACACGCCGAGCGCTTTGACACAGAGATCGTTTACGACCACATCCACACAGCCAAGTTGCAACAGCGCCCGTTCGAACTTATCGGCGACGGCGGCACTTATACGTGCGACGCGCTGATTATTGCCACCGGCGCTTCGGCACAGTATCTGGGCCTGCCCTCGGAAGAGGCCTTCGCCGGCAGAGGGGTTTCGGCCTGCGCAACGTGCGACGGCTTCTTCTACCGCAATCAGGTGGTCGCCGTAGTCGGTGGCGGCAATACCGCTGTTGAAGAAGCGTTGTATTTGTCCAACATCGCCAAGGAAGTCCACTTGATCCACCGACGCGACAAGTTGCGCTCGGAGAAAATCCTTCAGGACAAACTCTTCGAAAAGGCCGCCAACGGTAATATCCGTTTGCACTGGAACCAGAATCTCGATGAAGTGCTGGGCGACGCCAGCGGCGTAACCGGCGCCCGCCTGCGCGAAAGCCACAGCGGCGAAACCAGCGAGCTGTCGGTGGCCGGCGTGTTCATCGCCATTGGCCACAAGCCCAATACCGGACTGTTCGAAGGCCAGCTGAAAATGCGTGACGGCTATCTGCTGATCAGAGGCGGCAGCGAAGGCGATGCCACCGCCACCGAGATCCCCGGCGTGTTCGCCGCTGGTGATGTGGCCGACCACGTTTATCGCCAGGCCGTCACTTCCGCCGGCGCCGGCTGCATGGCCGCACTCGACGCCGAGAAATACCTCGACGACATTCCGGCCGTTTGACGGCAAACTCCACGGTGGGCCCACCCGCCCACCACTGCCCTCCCCTTCTGTAAGCCCGGATGCCATGCTGACTTGGTTACAACGCAACACCCTGACCTTCCCGCCGCTGGAAAAAGCCATGCGCGATCCCAACGGATTGCTGGCTGCGGGTGGCGATCTGTCCGCCGATCGTCTGATTCAGGCCTATCGCCATGGCTGCTTTCCATGGTTTTCGGAAGGCCAGCCGATCCTCTGGTGGTCGCCGGATCCGCGTACCGTGCTGTTTCCCGACGAACTGCACGTCTCGCGCAGCCTCAGCAAGCTGCTGCGTCAGCAACGCTATCAAGTGACCTTTGATCAGGATTTTGCCGCGGTCATTCGCGCGTGCGCTGCACCGCGCGACTATGCCGACGGGACCTGGATTACCGAAGCGATGCAGAACGCCTACCTCGCGCTGCACCAGCGGGGCTACGCGCATTCGGTGGAGGTCTGGGATCAGGGGGAACTGGTCGGCGGGCTCTATGGCCTGGCGATGGGGCAGTTGTTTTTCGGCGAATCCATGTTCAGCCGTGCGGACAACGCCTCCAAATTCGGCTTTGCCACCCTGGTCAAACATCTGAAAGATTCAGGTTTCGTGCTGATCGACTGCCAAATGCCCACCGATCATTTGCACAGCCTGGGCGCCCGCGCCATTCCTCGTCGCGAGTTTGCCCGCTATCTTGCGCAGCATCTGGACCAACCCAGCCGTGCCACCTGGGTTTGCTGAGCGACTTTCGCGCGCGTGGCTTACACTTAATTCAAAGCTTATACCGAGGGTTGATCATGACCGAGTTGGCGCGTTTGAAGTTTTATGCCACTCAGCCCCACTCTTGCAGTTATCTGCCCGAGGAGCAGGCCACAACGCTGTTCCTCGACCCTAGCCAGCCCATGGATGTGCATGTCTATGCAGACCTGTCTGAAATGGGTTTTCGTCGCAGCGGCGATCATCTTTATCGGCCACATTGCCAGAATTGCAATGCATGCGTGCCTGCGCGCATTCCGGTGGCGCAATTTTCGCCGAATCGTCAGCAGAAACGCATTTTCAAGCGCAATGCCGACGTGCAGGTGCGCCCGACCAAGCCGAAGTTCAGCGAAGAGTACTTCGACCTGTATCAGCGCTACATCGAACAGCGCCATGCCGATGGCGACATGTACCCGCCGAGTCGTGACCAGTTCTCGACCTTCCTGGTGCGTGACCTGCCATTTTCGCGTTTCTACGAATTTCGCCTGGAGGGCCAGCTGTTGGCGGTGGCGGTCACTGACTTGCTGCCGAACGGTCTGTCGGCGGTCTACACCTTCTACGAACCCTCTGAAGAACGCCGCAGCCTGGGGCGCTATGCGATTCTCTGGCAAATCGCCGAGGCCCAGCGCCTGGGGCTTGAAGCGGTCTACCTCGGATACTGGATCAAGAACTGCAAAAAAATGAGCTACAAGACCCAATATCGCCCGATCGAACTGTTGATTAATCAGCGTTGGGTCATCCTGAACTAGAACCCCTTGGCTTAAACCCCATTTTTCGGGCACAATGCACGCCGCTTTTGCCTGGCGCAGTTGCACCGGGCCATTCATTGGACACCGAGGGCTTTACTGCATGTCGAAAGAAGACAGCTTCGAAATGGAAGGCACTGTCGTCGACACCC